>ERZ773011.46-NODE-46-length-31752-cov-7.77604_pt1 | contig 31752 bp, 37 predicted proteins | sample MGYA00580662_ERZ773011 | MGnify/ENA primary metagenome ERZ773011 (study PRJEB29015, sample SAMEA2738118) | human oral metagenome | biome: human oral; feature: human-associated habitat; material: saliva | place: China | collected 2169 ... | reverse complement strand
TCACGAGCTTCTGGTTCGCTGTGACCTGCGCCTTCAGACCCTCAATCGCCGAGGCTGCGCCCCTGCACGAGCAGTACCCTACCCAGCTCAACCCGGGTACGCCCCTGCCGGTCCTCCCATATTCGCCCGGCTTGCGCTCCCGGATCTGGTACGGTGCGGGGTCCAATGCATCGGCGGTCCAGGCCGCGCGCGACGGCGTGAATCTTATGAGCTCCACCCTGGTCTTCGAGCATGGCGACAAGCCTTTCGGTGACATCCAGGCCGAGCAGCTGCGCGCCTACCGCCAGGCGTGGGACGAGGCCGGTCATGACTGGACGCCGCGCGTGTCTGTGTCGCGTTCGATCTTCCCGCTCCTGTCCGAGCGTGATCGCGCCTGTATGGCCTGAGCGCCTCGGGTGATCAGGTCGGCCACCTTGACTCAGGCGTCGCCACCTTCGGGCGCACGTACGCGGCTGACCCCTCGACGCTCATTAAGCAACTGAGTCAGGATCGCGCCCTCGCGGAGGCTGACACCCTCCTGCTGACCATCCCCAATCAGCTCGGATTCGAGGAAAACTGGTCGATCATCCGCAACTTCGCGGAGTATGTGGCCCCCGCGCTCGGGTGGGAGCCTGCCCGTCCGGGTGTCCTCTCGACCGGCTATGACATTGACGAGGCTGTGGCTGAGTAGGAGGTCGCGGGATCGCGAGTGGGCAGAGAAGACTGACGGGAAGCGTTAATCCGGGGTGGGAGCACCCGAGAGCTCTCACCCCGGTTTCACTTTCTGTGTGTGCTGGCCTACACTAATTGGACAGTATCCACGCAAGACAACGAGGTCTCTTCGTAATGGCTCGACGCTCCAAGGGCGCGGTGTCAATCAATCCGCGGTCCGCTCAGAATATGTCCACCCGACAGGCAGATTTCTCTAAGAAGAAGGGGAAAGTCAGTCCAGTCAAGGCTTTTGGTGCTATTGGTGCGCTGATCTGCATCGTGGCATCCCTTTTTATTCAGCTGCCAGGTCTGGATGTGTCAGGCACTCGCATGTTCGGTATCTTCCTGGCGGCGATTCTGCTGTGGGTGACGGAGGCGGTGCCGCTCGCGGGCACGGCGGTCCTGGTCATTTTCCTGGAGGTCCTGTTCATTTCGGACCATGCGCTGCTGAGCGTGGGTGAGGGTGCCCCGGCGTACACGAAGTTCTTCGGGGCACTGGCTAACCCAGTCATCATCCTGTTCCTGGGCGGCTTCATGGTGGCCGACGGCGCTGCCAAGTACAAGCTGGATCGCGCCCTGTCGGCGGTCCTCCTCAAGCCCTTCATGGGCAAGCCTCGTCTGACGGTTATGGGTGTCATGCTGATCACCGCGATCATGAGTATGTTCATGTCGAATACGGCGACCACGGCGACGATGTTCGCCGTTATGATGCCGGTCATCATGGCCCTGCCCGAAGGCAAGGCGCGCACCGGCATTGCCCTGTCGATCCCCGTGGCCGCAAACGTCGGCGGTATGGGCACGCCGGTTGGCACGCCCCCGAACGCGATCGCCCTGGGCGCGTTGGAGAACGCGGGCGTCAAGGTCACCTTCCTGCAGTGGATGCTCGCGGCTGTGCCGCTCATGCTGGTGCTTCTGGCCCTGTCGTGGGCGTTCATCGCGTGGCGCTACATTCCCTCCGACGCGAAGTTCGATATCGACACGTCGGCGCGCTTCGAGAAGTCGCGCAACGCAATCATCTTCTACTCGGTTGCGGGTCTAACGATCCTCCTGTGGATGACGGAGTCCCTGCACCACATTTCGGCCAACGTCGTTGGCTTCCTGCCGGTCGTCGTCCTCCTGATGACGAAGGTGATGAGCGGCGACGACCTGCGCGCCCTGGACTGGCCGGTCCTGTGGCTGGTCGCGGGCGGTATCGCGCTGGGATCGGGAGTGTCTGCGACGGGCCTCGATAAGTGGATGCTCGGTTCGATCCAGTGGGCCTCGATCCCCGGCATGCTCCTGATCTTCGTCCTGGCCCTCGTGGGGTGGGTGACCTCGAACGTCATCTCGCACTCGGCGTCGGCGAACCTGCTGATCCCGATGGGTATGGGCCTGGCAGCGACGGTGTCCACGAGCGCCGCCGAGATCGCCATCGTCATCGCGCTGGGCTGCTCGCTGGGCATGTGCCTGCCGATCTCGACCCCGCCCAACGCGATCGCATACTCGACGGGCACGACCCCGACCCGCGAAATGGCGGTCGTCGGCATTGTTGTCGGCGTCGTTGGCATTATTCTCCTGGCGTTTGTGGCTCAGCTGACCTGGGGATTCATCGGGGTGATGTGACGTGTCCATGGACGAGGCCGTGGTCGGCTCGGGCGCGAATGGTCGCCCCAGGCCGGGGCTGGCCCACGGGTGGACGCAAGGTCCCGCGCAGGAGGATGCCTCGGTCATGGCGCGCACGGATGTGCGCTGCGGAGGTCACCGCGCGGGGTACCCGATTCATATGCTGGTGGTCGGCGACGATTCGCGGCATATTGCGGCCCCGGTAACCAGGGACCTGTCGCATGCGTTCCCGCGCTTATGCCTGGATCGAGTGGACGGCATTGGGGACTTGGCGGCCTACGAGGCGAGCCTGCGCCCCGGCGATCATGTGCTGATGGGTCTGGTGACCTCGGAGGTCTCCGACATTGACGCGATGATCGAGCATGCGGCGTCGATTCCCGTGCTGACACGCGTGCAGTGGGTGGTCGTCACGGATAAATCCGAGCATCGTGATCTCACGGGCTGCATGCAGTCGGGGGCGCTGTCCTCGGTGTTGAAGGCGCCGTGGACGGTGCCGCTGCTGGCGGGCCAGGCGTATTCGACGATGGTGCGTTACCTGAGCGGGTGCGGCTATTCGCAGCGCCAGATCCGCAACCTCATTGCGGATCCGCCGCCGTTCGCCGTTCAGGGTCCGCTCTTGGAGGGCCTGGACCGTGACGAGCGCGAGGTCGTTATGGAGCTCCTTGCGGGCGTCGAGCGGGTGCTTGGCCAGCGTCCGCGCCTCATCATCCCGGAGGGTACGCAGCTGGTGACGCAGGGGCAGCCGGTGGGTGCCGTGTACCTGGTGCTTGAAGGACAAGTGTCCCTGCACAGGGATTCCCCGCAGGGTGAGGTGCTCGCGCACTTGGCGACGTCGGGTCCGCTCATTGGCCTGGTGTCGCTGGCCAGGGCGGAGGACGCGTTCTTCACGGGCGAGACGGCGACCGAGGCGACGGTCGTGCGCCTGACGACTGAGCAGCTCCAGATCGTCATCTCCGAGGACCCGTCGATCGGCGGAACCTTGACGGCCCTGGCGATCCGTTCGCTGACGCGCCGTCTCATGCGCGCCGAGGACCTTCACTTGCAAAACGCGATGCTCGCCGAGGACCTTGAGGCCCAGAAGGAGGCCCTAGCGGCCACCCTCGAGGACCTGCGCGCGACTCGCGCCGAGCTGGTCGAACGTGCGCGCTTCGCGATGCTCGGTGAGCTGAGCGCCGGTATCGCCCACGAGCTCAACAACCCGGTGACCGCTCTCGTGCGTGCCGCCAAACACCTGTACGAGGACGTCGATGCGGCCCTCGCGGCCCCAGCCACGGCCTCGTCGAGGGAGGCCATGTCCCGGGCGTTGACCGCGCCCCCGCGCTCCACGTCGGTCGAGCGCGCCCTCATGAAGGAGCTCTTGCCCGTCGTCGGTGACCGCACGCTCGCACGTCGGCTCGTGCGCGCGGGGATCCAAGGGGCGGACGGTGCGCGCGCGCTCGCGCAGATCCCGGGAGGCATTGACGCGTACGAGGCCGGGGCGCGCCTGGGTGGGTCCCTGCGCTCGGTGCTCGCCGCGGGTGACCGAGTCATCGAGCTCACCCAGTCCCTGAAGGGCTACGCGCGCCCGGACGCCGAGGATCTCAAGCCTGTGGACGTGCGCGAGGGCATCGACGACGTGCTGCGGCTGACCGCCCACAGGGTACGGGGTATCCGCATCGACTGCGACTACGAGGACGTGCCGCTCGTGCGCGCGCATCCCGCGAAGCTGCAACAGGTGTGGACGAACCTCATCGTCAACGCGGCCGAAGCCATTGAAGACGAGAACGCCGACTTGATCGCGGCGGCGGAGGTGTCGGGCGGCGTACCCGAGCTGCCGGCACGCGGCGAGGCCGAGGCGCTGATCCGCATCACCGTGCGGCCGACGCCTGAGGGAGTTGCCATCACCGTGTGCGATAACGGTCCGGGTATCGACCCGGGAATTGTTGACAAGATTATGGAGCCGCACTTCACCACTAAGGCGGGGCGCGTCCGATTCGGGCTTGGTATGGGCATGTCCATCGTCCGAAGCATCATCGCCGACCACGGGGGAACACTCGTGATCTGCTCTCACCCGGGGTCCACCACTATGAGGATCTCGTTGCCCACTCAACCACAAGAGGAGGAATCATGACCCTGACAATCCTGTCCCTCGAGGACGAGGCCGACGTGCGAGACGCGCTCGAGCGTGATCTTGAAGAGTTTTGGGACAAGATCCGGCTTGAGGTCGCCGAAGACGTCGACGACGCGTGGGCCGTGATTGATGAGATCGTCGAGGATGGGGACGAGCTGGCCCTGGTTCTCTCGGACCATCGCCTGCCCGGCAAGTCGGGGGTCGATTTCCTCGTGGAACTCATGCAGGATGATCGTTTCGCCGCGACACGAACGGTGCTGGTCACCGGTCAGGCCGACCAGTCTGATACGATTCGCGCGGTTAACCATGCGGGCCTGGATTACTACATCGGTAAGCCGTGGGACCCCGAGGAGCTACGCAACACTGTGCGCGACCAGCTCACGGAGTATGTCCTTGAGGCTGATATTGATCCCTTGCCGTACGTGACCGTGCTCGATGGCGTGCGTGTCATGGAGGCGATTCGCTGAGTGCGAGTGCGGGGCTGCCGCCCGACCGTCGTTGGTTGGGCGGCAGCCCCGCACTATGCGTCTGTGAGAGAGACGAGGTCGTGGTCGCGTTGCGCTGATGGGAGTGTTCGCTGGTTTCCTGGTGCTTGAACTCGACGGATGAGGCAGAACCCCAGTCCCCGCTAGGGGGACTGGGGTTCCTATCAAGCGTTGCCTCTCAGAGCAACCCTTTTCCTGATTGAGGGTTAATCAGGAGAAGAGGCCAAGAATGCTACCAACAAAGGTGAGGAACGCGTTGATAACTGCGGTGATCTGCTCAAACATCGCTGCTTCTTTCTTCTGGTCAGCTCCCAGTCCACCTGGAGGGCTTGGTTCGTCGAAATTTCGTCTCCGGAGGCTTTAAATATATACAAAGGTGATCGCGCGGTCAAGTTTTACACCCGTTATCTTTTCGTGATTTTTAGCTGACGGATCCGAGTTATTTCTTTCATTTCGTATGAGTGTGGTTTTGTTATATTTACTTGTAATGCGTGCATTCGCGCTTCATTTGCGGGGTAAGTGTGGGTCGCGTTTTGCAGTTATGGCAAGTGGTTGCAGAACCAAGCTAGAAGAGATGCCGTTACTATATGGCTGACCAAGAGGTCAGTTAAGCGTGATGCGCCCGGAATCTGCGTCGGTGCCCGCGCCGGGCATACGATCCGCTGAGGTTAGGTGAAGGGCCGCCACTCGACCGTGGATGGTCGAGCGGTGGCCCTTCGTTGTCGTGTTGCCCGTGGCCGGGGGGATAGTGCAAGGCTGGCACTTCGCCGACCGCCTCGCCCTATCGTCCCTTACCGGTGCAGGAGCAGCGCAGTGTTGATGGTGCGGCGAGGCAGGCGTGTCGCGTGGCGCATGATGTGGGCGGCTTGCGCCCGATCTCCGTGTGCTTCGCGCAGCGCGTTGTCAACGAGCTGGTGAAGCTCCTCGTACCTGTGTGTCGTCGCGTATGACGGCTTGCGTCGGCTGGTGAAGAAACGGGCCGTCGCCCACAGGAGAACGCCGACGAGGTAGGCAGCGAGGCCCACGCCGACGACGCTGAGAACTGCGGTGGTGCTCATCGCTCGTGCCCCGATTCGGTTGCTGCCCCGCGTGAAGCGGTCGTGCGCGTCGCGGATGCCTGCCTCGTGGCGGAATCGGGTGCCGAGGCCTCGGCCGGCTGGAACTGCGTGGTGCTCGACCGGGATGACATCGGGTAGGAGGGTGTCGTGCCGACCTGTGGTGCGGCCGAACCAGGATGCGCCATCGGGTAGGGGCTGGAGGTGAGCGGGGCGGCGGGTTCACTGCACACGAGGATCTGGGCGACGTCGATGGGCAGCCCCGCGGCTGAAGAGACGTATCGGATCGTCGGCACGATCCCGATCGTGGGGATGAGCCGGTGAATGTGCTCCATGAGCAGGGGTTCGTCCTGCCGGATGCGCTCGAGGTCGAACGCGTAGAGCTGTACCAGGCGCTCGCGCTCCATCTGGAGGTTCTTTTCGCGCACGCCCATGACGACCGCGTAGAACATGGGCGCGAGCATCAGGAAAAAGAAGATGACGAAGAATACGACAAGGGTGAAGGGCAGTGCGTCGTTATGCATGATCGGTGTAGAGGGAGAGGAGGGTATTGATGGTGGCAGCGGGGAGCAGGGTCTTGCGGCGCAGCTTGCGGGCGGCTTTCGTGCGGTCGCCGTCCGTGTCGGCCAGGACTTGGCGCACGAGGGGGTCGAGCTGCGAATAGCGGGTGTTGAGAGACCTCCGCTTGAATTGGGTGCCAAGTGCCTTTCCGAGTGGCGACACGAGCACGATAAATATCATCATCATGATCATGAAGATGAAGAACAGTGTCGAGCTGGCTTCGTATGTCACGGGCGCGCCTCCTTCCAGATCATCCGCTCAGTGCGGTCCAGGTGTCACGCGTGGCGAACCCGTCTCGTACCGTGCGGTAGATGTATGCGCTACCACCATCCTATGGGCTACCGGGGCGCGGGTCTAGTTTCGGAAGAAGACATGAGAAACGGGAAAAACCTGCCCAGAACCTCCCGGTGGAACCTGCGATAACGCTGTCATAGCGGATGACACAGGGATCGCTGCAGGCCTCGACGATAGTGAGCGCAGCGGCCCAGGCTGTCAGCCCCTGGCACGAGGGGTGCCCGGGTCGTTACACATGGTGATGCCCTCGAAACCAGCGGCACCCAGCACCTGGAAGATGTCGTCAAGGAGGACCATCGGCTCGGCCGTGCCCGCCGCGAACTCTGGATGGCGGATCTCGATGGCGGCCATGCCGCGAGGGTCCGAAACGGGTTCGGTGTCGAACTTCTCCGACAGCAGCCGGTTCGCTTCCTCCAGGTCGGCAGGGGAACCGAACGCCCAGGTCACGGCCTTGTTGCCCGCACCCGTGGGGGTGCGATGAATGTACATGCGGGTCATGAGGATGCGGCGACCGTGGCGCGGGAACACGTCACCCACGCGCATAAACAGGGCGATGTCGGCCAGCTCCCCGCCCAGCGACGAATCCACGAGCGCGTACCCGTAGGCACCGATACCGCGCAGGGTCAAGGCGTCCGCGAGAAGCCCGATGACCTCATCCCCGAAGGGTTCGGGCTGGAAGTACACGCCCTCGCCGACCTTCGGCGCATCCGGGCCGAGCAGTGTGATCTCGAAGCCGGCGTCCGCCAGCGCGTCCCGAACGAGCGCCACGTTGTGCTCCGGGAAGGGGTGTAGCGCGGCCGCGTTCGCGGCGATGCGTTCGATGAACACGTAGGTGGAAAAACCAAGCTCAGCCATACATACATTGTAAGCGCGTGTCAAGCTCCGCATGCGACGAGGCCGTGGCACCCCGGGCGGTCAGGTGACCACGAGGGGAGACCACGGCCTCGTCAATGAAAACGGGTCAGCGCAGGCACAGCCCTTGCTCGTGGAGAACTTCCATGATGGGGGGAGATGTGCGCACCGCCCACGCCGATGTTGGTCGCGACCAGGTGCGAGAAAGACTCGAGGCGCGAACCCGAGCGCAGGTCGTAGTACTCGGTGACCTCGCGGTCGTAGTCGGCGAGCGTCTCGGAGTAGGATTCGACGCGCGGGTACGTGTTCTGTGCGGTCATCACAGACAGGGGCATGCGCGGCTTCTGGCCGGGCTCCTGGTCCGGGTGGCCCACGAGCAGGCCGACGATCGGGAACGTGAGTTCGGGCAATTCCAGCACCTTCACGAGGGGGCGAGGATCGGCGAGGATCGAGCCGAGGTAGACGGTGCCCAAGCCCATCGACTCGGCGGCCACGACCACGTTCTGCGCGGCCAGGAGCGCATCCTCAAGGGCCGTGAGGAACAGGTTGATCGAACCCAAGGCCTCCGAGGAGATACCCTGCTCGGCGCGGATGCGGCTGTTGCGGTACAGGTCGGCCACGAAAATGAACAGATCACCCTTCGTGCCGCCCACGTAGGGCTGGCCGGAAGCAGCACCGATTGTCTCGCGCACCTTCGGGTCCGTGATGTGCAGGACCGTGCAGGACTGCAGGAACGAGGAAGTCGCGGTGTGACGGGCCACGTCCATCAGCGTGGTGACCTCGGCCTCGGTGAGGGGGTGGTCCTTGTAGGCGCGGATCGTGCGGTGGGCGAGCTGGCTCGCAATCGTCTCGTTGGTCATGCGTTCATTCTACGATTGGGCGCGTGAAACAAATTGATCCCTTCGGACCTTTTGCGCTGGCAGCAAACGTCACGCCCGTCGCCGTCCCCTCCCCGGCGGGCGAGCTGAGCGGCCTGCTGACCGGCCCGAGCGCACCCGCCCTCGTCGACGGCACCCCCGCGATTTCCGCCGCCTCGGCCCCGGACGCAGCGGGGGAGAACCGCGCGCTCCTCGTCCCCGGCTACACGGGATCCAAGGAGGACTACGCGCCCGTCCTGCCCTTCCTGGGGGAGGCGGGATGGGACGTCCTCGCCTACTCGCAACGAGGCCAGGGCGGGTCCGCCGCACCCGCCGGCCTGGGTGCGTACGGGATGAGCGACTTCGTTGGCGACCTCATCGCCGTCGCCGAGGCCTGGGCTGGGACCACGGGGCGCGTGCACCTTGTGGGCCATTCCTTCGGCGGTATCGTCGCGCGTGCGGCAGTCGTCGCCCGGCCTGACCTCTTCGCCTCCGTCACCCTTTTCTGCTCGGGTCGCGCCGTCTACGACTGGATGAACACCCTGCCGATCCTCGAACCCCTGCCCACGGGTCCCGGCGCGCGTGAGCAGGTGCTGCGCACCTACTTCCCCGACATGAACTTTGACAAACCCGGCGTCGGATGGGCCGAATTCCAACGTGTTCGCGCACTGGACACGGCCTCGGAAAACCTGGTCGGCATCGCCCGCATCCTCTCCCAGCTGCGCCCCGACACCCCCGCGCTGGCAGCCACGGGCGTGCCCGTGCACGTGCTGTACGGGGATCAGGATGAGGTGTGGCCGCCCGCCTGGTACGCGGAGGAGGCCTCGGATTTGGGTGCGCGAGAGAGCGTCATCCGCGGTGGCGCGCATAGCGCGCAGCTGCAGTTCCCGCAGCAGTGGGCGGACCTCGCGCGAGCGTTCTGGGCGGAGGTGGAGTCCGGGGCGCTGGTCTGGTCCCTGTGATGCGTGTGTACGTTGTCCCAAAAGCTGGCATCGTGACGCATCGTTGTAAGGTCCGCTGCCTATGATGGAGATATGAACAAGCGTTCCATCCTCACCGCAGTGCTCGCACTCGGCCTGGGCGTCACCGCCCTGACCGGCTGCTCCGACAACACCGGCGCCAACTACGTGACGCCCAGCAACGTCGAGACCATCCAGAACACCATCGCCGAAATCGGCGACCAGGGTGTCAAGGTCCCCGAGAAGCGCGACCTCAAGGTCACGCTGCCCGAGTCTGATAAGGCAGCCGACTACAAGGTTGAGGTCTCTGACCCCGAGACCCTCTCCGTCGGCAAGCCCGAAAAGAACGTCATTACCCTGCATCCCCTCAAGGTGACCGGTGAGGACGCGGACTCCGTCACCGTCACCGTTACTGACAAGGACGGTATCACCACCGACTTCAAGGTGATCGTGACCGAGGGTGCCAACTGATCTGGCACTATTGACACTGACCTTGTGAGGGCCCGGGATCGTTGCGATCCCGGGCCCTCCCGTATTGGTGCCCGATCGGGCATCTCACAGAGCGTCGATGAACTCCCGCATAGCGCGCAGCGGCAGCATCAGGTGGTTCTCCGCTCCGGGGCAGGGTACAAACTGCGAGCACTGGTTGAGGTAGAACTCGCGTGCCCGGTCGTCCGCACAGTGGACCAGGAGGGCCGCGAATCCAACCTCATTGCTGAGCTTGTAGGCTCGCAAGAGGGCGTCTGCTAGGAGAGCTGCGCCGATGCCTCGTCCCTGCGCGTGTCGATCGACGGCAAGACGTGCAAGGAGCAGGACGGGACACGGGTCCGGGCGTCGACCGGGTTTGAGGGCATCTGGGAGTTTGCTGCGTTCTTCTGCTCCCATCGCCAGGGCGTAGAAGCCGAGCGTTTCGGGTTCCTGCGTTGTGACGAAAACGCGAGCATTTCCGGCGCTGTGATTCTGCCACGCGAAGCGGTGGAACCAATCGTCGATCTCGGCGTTTCCCGACTGGAAGCGTGATCGGTCATCCCTCCGCTCAAGGGGGCGAGGCTCCTGCAGGACTGTTGTGTACATCAGTGGTCGGAAGCGTTCGGTGCACTCAGGTTGATGTGAGTGCCGAAGGGCGAGGGGCGCTCGAAGAGTTTGCGCAGCTTGGGATCGTCCGTCGGCGGTGCCTGCAGAATCTCTTCGAAGCGGGCGTGGTCCTCTTCGTTCAGGATGAAGAGGCGCTGGTCTGCGAGGCGGCGCTGGGCTTCCATCGTGACGGTGGACAGGATGAAATCGCTGATGCTACGGGCGTCCTGTTCGGCCGCCCGACGAATGAGTGCATCCTGTTCTTCGGTGAGGCGCAGGTCCAGGCGTCGTGTCTTCGTGGTGCTCATGTGAGCCTCTCTTTCGTCTGTACGGAAGTTATACGTACATGGGCTAGCGTAGCATGATCCGGTGCCAGAGTAAATTTCTTTTGTGTCTTTACAAGTGATGTGCGACATGCTCTTATGACACAGGCCCGGACTGGTTCACGACCGGTCCGGGCCCTCCCGTATTGATGAGGCGTCAGCGCAGGATGCGCGCCAGGAAGTCCCTGGTGGCCTGCTCGCGCGGATCATCGATCACCTGCTCCGGCGGTCCCTGCTCGACAATCTGGCCGTGCTGCAGGAACACGACGCGATCAGCCGCCTGGCGGGCGAAGCTGATCTCGTGCGTCGCCATGAGGATGGTTGAGCCCTGCTCCTTGATCTCGCGCACAAGGTCGAGGACCTCGCCCACGAGGACCGGGTCCAGAGCCGCGGTGATCTCGTCCAGCAGAAGTAGCTCCGGGTTCGTGGCGAGCGCACGGGCAATCGCGACGCGCTGCTGCTGGCCGCCCGACAGGCGATCCGGATACTCCTTCGCCTTGTCCTTCAAGCCGATGCGCTCCAACAGCTCCATGCCGCGCTCGTGCGCGCGGCCCTTCTCCCAGCCATGCACCTTGCGGGCCGCCAACGTCACGTTATCCAGCACCGACATGTGCGGGAACAGGTTGTAGTGCTGGAACACCACACCGATGCGCGCACGGATCTTATCCGCGTTCGCGCGCGGATCCGTGATGTCTTCGCCGCCCAAAAAGATCTGCCCGTCATCCACCCGCTCCAGCAGGTTGGCGCAGCGCAGCAGCGTCGACTTACCCGAGCCCGACGCGCCCAAAAGGACCACGACCTCGTGCGAGGCGACATCCAGGTCCAGGCCGCGCAGTACGACGTTGTCGCCGAAGCGCTTGACGACGCCCACGGCACGCAGGACCGGGGTGACCGACCGAGCGGTGCGCGCCGATGCCTCGTTCGTTTCGGTGATCGACATCAGACGGTACCTCCCATCTGCTCGCGCTTACGCAGCCGGGCCGTGTACCAGTCCGACAAGTGAATGAAGGGGAACGACAAAACGATGAACAGCAGGCCCGCAACCACGTACGACGTCATGTTGTAGGTCTTGGCCTGAACCATCTGCGCCGAGCGGATCGCGTCCACCGCACCCAAGACCGAGATCAGGCCCACGTCCTTCTGCATCGAAATGAAGTCGTTCATCAGCGCGGGCGTCACCTTGCGGATCGCCTGCGGCACGATGATCATGCGCAGCGTCTGCCCGTGAGTCAGGCCCAGTGAACGGGCCGCGTAACGCTGGGACGGGTGCACCGAGTCGAGGCCGGCGCGCAGCACCTCGGCCACATACGAGGAATACGTCAGCACCAGCGCAACAGTGCCCAAAACAGCGGTCGGGATACGCGTCGTCGGATTGAGAGCGGGGATACCGAAGCCGATCAGGTAGAGGACCACCAGGAAGGGGACGCCTCGGAAAATATCCGTGTACGCCGCCGCCAGGAAACGGATCGGGAAGAACACGGGCCCGCCCAGCGTGCGCGCGGCCGCCAGCAGCGTCGCGAACACGGCGACGCCGAGGACCGCGACCAGCAGGATCCGAATATTCAGCCACAGGCCGGACAAGACCTGCGGGAAAGCCTGAACGAAGTACTTGCCGTTGAAGAAAGTGTTGCGGGTGGCCTCCCACCCGTCGGAGTTGACGACCACGGCGATGAGAATGCCCGCCACCACGATCGTGGAGGCCAGGGAAATGAGGACCGACCGGGTCGTCTGCTTGCGTCGATAAGCGCGCCGACCACGCTCCACCGCCGAAACGGGAGGCGTGGCCAGCGCGTCACTCGAGTAGTCACTCATGAGCCCGGTGCCTCACTTGAGGATCGGCACGTTCTGTGCCTCGTTCAGCCACTTCTCCTGCAGCTCGTCGAGCTTGCCGGACTCAGCCAGGCGATCAACAGCTGCGGAGACCGTGGGGGTCAGCTTCGAACCCTTGGGCAGGACGATGCCGTAGTTCTCGCCGTCCTGGGCGTCCGCGAACTGGCCGACGACCACACCGTTGTCAACCTGCGTGGCGATCATGTTGAACGCGGTGGGCAGGTCAACGACGATCGCGTCCACGCGGCCCGTCTGCAGGGCCAGGACCGTGTCATCGGAGGAGTTGAACATCTGCAGCTTCTGGGACAGCCCGGGTTCCAGGGTGTCGGAGGCGAACTGCTGCGACGTCGTGCCCGCCTGGACGCCGATCAGGACGTCCTTCAGGTCCGCGATAGACTTCGCATCGGCGGCGGGGGTGCCGGCCTTGGCGATAATGGCCTCGGACGTCGTGTAATACGGGGACGTGAAGTCGACGGCGTTGCGACGCTCGTCGGTGATGGAGAACTGCTGAATGTTCAGATCCCAGTCCTTCGCGCCGGGCGTGATTGACGATTCGAAGGTGGCGCGCACCCACTGGACGTTGTCTGCGCTGTAGCCGAGTTCCTCGGCCAGGGCGTAGATGACGGCCGACTCGTAGCCTTCGCCCGAGGCCGGGTCGTTGTTCAGGATCCACGGCGAGTAGGCGGGATCGGAGGTGGCGACGGTGAGCTTGCCTTCCGTCACGGTCGGCAGGGCACCGGGGCCGTAGGTCTGCTCGGCGTCGGCGGAAGACGATGAGCTCGTACCGCTCGAGCAAGCGGCCAGGCCGAGGACCGCGACGGCGGCGACGGCAGCGAGGGAACGGACAGAGCGGCGCATGGGGCCTCCCAGTAACGTGGGGGATCCCGCCATGATCGGCGGGTCTGACCTGTTGAGAGTATCGACGCTCCGACGGACACGCTGGCGTCGTTTCAAAGCACGAAACAATGGAACAAGGTAGGGGAGAGAAAACGTTGCAAGTGCGGGGAAAACGGCCGATAGGGAATGGGACACAGCGACGCGCAGATGTAGAAAGGGACCGGGCCACGTGGGTCCGGTCCCTTTCCGTCAGGTCACTTCTGGAACTTGTCCTTCAGACCGGAGGCAACCTCGGTCGCCTTGTCCTTGGCGACCTCAACGATCTTCTCGACGTTCTCTTCACCGATCGTTTCCTTGGCCTTCTCGAAGCCCTCTTCAGCCTGCTTCTTCAGATCTTCCAGACCCATGTGTCCTCCTTAGAAAAACCGCTCGAATGTTTCGGGCGGATGCGATCATCCTAGGGGGTGTGTGCACGTGAGTGCGCTGTGAACGGGTGGGGTGCGAGGCCTATGGCGTTAATCAGCGGGGACACGTCGGTCATGCGACACTCCAAACGAAGAGAAAGATCGGCTGAAGGACAAGGAGACGACAGGGTCAGTGCGAGGCCGAGTAGCGCACGCGCCCGGATACGACGGTCTCGACGACGCGCCCGGCGCCGTGGCGGGCGACGGTGTCGATGGTCTCCACGATCGAGGTGACGGGCACGTCGACGACGCACATGTCGGCGACTGCGCCCGACTGGAGCTGACCCAGGCGGTCGGGACCCGTCGCCAGGCCCATCGCGGTGGCACCGCCCAGGGTTGCCGCCTGCAGGAGGCGGCGCGCCAGGTCCTGGTCCTGATACCCCTGAGCTCGCGCCAGATCGACGAGGAGAGCGACGTCCTCAAGCAGGTCGAGGGAGGGGGAGGAGGACAGGGAGTCCGTGCCCACCGCGATCATGTTGCCCTCGGTGAGGTAGGCGGCGACGGGCGGCGCATCCAGGCCGATCACCCGATTCGAGCGCGGGCACAGCGCCACGGCCGTCTGTCGTGCGCGCAGCCGTCTGCGGTCGTCGGCGCGCATGTACACGCCGTGCGCGACGTGGCAGTCGGGCCCGAGGACGCCCAGCTGATCGACAAACTGCGTCGAGGAGAAGCCGCCGCCGCGTGAACGCATCGCCGTGAACGACGAGGAGTGCTCGCTCTTCCACAGGTCGGCCAGAGTGGTCGTGCGCGTCTCGGACCATTCGGCCTCGGAGTGGGACTCGCCCAGGTGAATGTGGATGCGCATGCCGCGACGCCTGGCCATGTCGGGCAGATCCAGCAGCGGCTCGGCGTCGAGGGAGTAGGGGCGTGCGGGGAAATACCCACGCCCGGAGGGGTCGGCATCGCGTCCAGAGAAGCGGAGACCTCGCGCTCGCCGTGAGCCTTCCACTCCTCGTTCGACCAGCCCATGACCTCCCAGTAAGCGACGCCGTGCAGCCCAGCGTCGTGCAGCGCCGAGGCCGCAGCGGCGTCCGTCACCACGTCGGCGGCGGCGGTCGTGCCGCTGCTCAGGAGCAGACGCGCGCCTTCGGTCGCGTCGCCTCCCCAGTCCAGGCCGCCCGCGTCGTAGACCTCGTCGAAAGCGCGTGCCCAGCTGTCGAAACCGCGGTACTGCCCGGCTCCCACGGACGCCATGCCCGTGTACTGCAGGTGCGTGTGCGCATTAACGAGGCCGGGGAGCAGGACGCCGTCGAAGTGGCGTTCGGTGAAGGCAAGGCCACGCTGCGTGAGTGTGTCGATAACCCAGCCGCGCGCTCCCACGTGCTCGATGCGCCCGTCGCGCACGGCAACAGCGCCGTCGAGGATCGAGGGGGCGGTGATCGGGATGACCATGCCGGCGGACCAGACGACCACGTCGCTCATGGGGGACCTTTCGGTGGGGGACGCTAACTAACAGTGTAGAAGCGGGGCGGGCGCGCCCGCCCGCAGGTGGGCGCGAGCTGCGACTATGACATGGACAGTGCGTGCAGCGCAGCCGCCGCGACCGCGTCGTCGGCCTCGCGCGGCAGGTCGTGCACGCCGGGGGCCAGCTCACCTTCGCGGGTGAGGAGCTCGCGCAGGGACGCCAGTTGCACGCCGAAGCTCATGTCCATGATCTCGATGGGGTTTCCCTCGCCCGCCGTGTAGTTGATTCCCTCGCCGCGTTCGAGGACGCGCAGGGTCTTACCGGAGGGGCTGGCCAGGGTCTGCACATGGGGATCACCCGACTCGGCCATGACCCAGGAGCTGGCCACGGCCTCGTCGATGGACACCTCCCCGTCGACGCCGCCGGCGACCGTGACGATCGCACCGGCAGGTGCCGCCTCCAGCGCGCTCAGTGGGATTGTCGCCCGCTCGCCCGTCGCGGAAATCAGCATGCCGGCACCGGGGGTGGCTTCCTCCATCGAGGCAACCGTGAACCCGTCCATCGACGCCTGCAGGGCGCGCACGGGGTCCACTTCCACGACGGTCACGCGGGCACCGAGCGCCGCGCCGAAACGCGCGCAGCCGCGGCCCACGTCGCCGTAGCCGATGACGACGACGCTCATCCCCGCCACGGGCGCGCCGACGCCGCGTGGGTCGATCAGATCCAGGATCGTCGTCCAGCACGACTGACCCGTCCCGTAGGCGTTGTCAAACAGGGTCTTTGACCGCGCGTCGTTCGAGGCCAGGACGGGGATGCGCAGGTCGAAAGAACGCAGGGGGCGCAGTCCCGAGGTGGTCTCCTCCGCCGCGCCGACCAGCGCGTCTAGGACGCCCGGGCAGCGTTCCGTATCGTGCGCCAGGCGGATCAGGTGGGAGCCGTCGTCCAGCAGGAATTCGCTGCGCTGAGCAAGGAAATCGCGCGCGAGCTGCCACTCTCGCTCGCGGGACGCGCTCGAGTCCGCGAACACGGGGATGCCAGCGTCGCGCAGCCTGGCCGCGACGTCCTCGCGGGTCTCAGATGCCCAGCCGAAGACGCTCACGCGCGCCCCGGCCTCGGCGAGCATGAGGGCCAGGGCCGCCGCCTCGGTGACGGGCATGTGAGTGTGCGCCCACTCGATGCGCCCCTCGTCGCCGGGGCCCGTGATGGTGCGCCCGTCGGGGGCGACGACCGCGCGGAACACGCCTCCGGGAGCCAGGACCGTGATCGCCCCGGGCCTGGGGGCCGCGTCCTCCTCGAGCGTGAAGACGACCGGGGGCGAGGCCGGGGTTCCCTCGGCGCCTAACATCGGGCGCACGTGCGCGCTGAACGCACGCAGCAGGGCGGCCAGCGTCGGGTCGTCCGTCGCGAAGGAACGCCCCGCGATGAGCATGTTCGTGGCCCGCGCGTAGGCGCGTAGCAGCAGCTGAGCGGCGAGGGGATCCAGGGCGGCGTTCATGCGTCAAACGTAGCAACTGCGGTACCTGCGCGTCCCCGTGAGTATGTGCGAGGATCCCTCAAGTGCCTGCCCGCGGGTATGCAAAAGGGACCGGGCCCTGAGGCCCAGCCCCTTTCGTCAGATCACTTGCCGAGCTTGTCCTTGGCCTTGTCGGCAACCTCTTCAGCCTTGTCCTGGGCGGCGTGGGCGGCTTCCTTGGCCTTGTCCTTAGCCTCGCCAGCCAGTTCGGTGAGCTTGTCCTTGGCTTCCTCGGCCTTCTCCTTGGTCGCGTCGACGACCTTCTCGATGTTCTCTTCAGTCTGCTTCTTCAGATCTTCCAGACCCATGGTGCCCTCCTTGGAGTAATGCCGTTCTGACAGTCAGAACGGATAAAACCGATCCTATCGGTCATATGCCCATGTGTCGTGAGGTGTGGGAACAAAATTCCACATGCCGATAAGTGATTGACATAGTGTCGTGGGGAGGGGAGATTTCCGCCGTCTCTGTCGACGTGTCGGGGGACTCTCAGGGGGCAACCAGGGCAGCCCCTCATGGAAGTGAAATGTGCCTCGGGAATAACGTGGAGGCATGACTGAGAACAACGCGGGCCTGGTGACCCGAGCACTGACGAAAACATACATGCGCGGAAACACTCCCGTCCACGCGCTGGCGGGTGTCGACCTGACACTCCCTCAGGGCACGCAGGTGGCGATCATGGGTCCTTCCGGTTCCGGTAAGACGACCCTCCTGCATTGCCTGGCGGGCGTGCTGCGCCCCAGCTCCGGGTCGATCACCCTGGATGGTGAAGAGATGACGACCATGTCGGAACGCGCCTTGTCTATCCTGCGCCTGCGCCGCTTTGGCTTCGTGTTCCAGGATGGCCAGCTCCTGCCTGAGCTGCCCACGCAAGAGAACATTGCGATGCCCCTCATGCTGGCGGGCACACCCAAATCGCAGGCTATCGCTCGGGCCCGCGAGATCCTCACGAACCTCGGCCTCGACGGTGCCGGCCCCTATCGCCCCGGCCAGCTCTCGGGCGGCCAGGCCCAGCGCGTCGCCATCGGCCGTGCGCTCGCCACCAACCCCTCAGTGATTTTCGCCGACGAACCCACGGGAGCCCTCGACCAGGCGACCGGCGGCGAGGTCATGTCCCTCCTGACCAGCGCCTGCACCTCCACGGGCGCATCCCTCGTCCTCGTCACCCACGACCCGGCGGTCGCCGCGCGCCTGCCGCACACGATCCACGTGCGTGATGGCCGCGTTTCCCTCGAGGGACGAGGCAGTGGCGCGCCCAGCCCGGCCCCGGCCTCGTCGGGAACGCCCCTGGGCACCCCCACGGTGGCCGGCGCGGTGAGCCAGGGGGTGGCCCGATGAACGCGGTGCGAACCGCCGCCGGGGCGCTCCTGCGGTCGCGCGACCGGGCGACGAGTGCCCTGACGATCGCGGCCTTCGCCCTGCCGCACGCGTTCCTGCTCGCGGTGACGGGCGGCGTCATGGCTTTCGGGGCGCGGGCGGCTGAGGCTGTGGCTTCCGGCACGGGCGACGATCCCTCGACCCTGGATGGGATGGGACCCTTCTACGTGATTCTTGCGTACTTCGCGGCGACTCTGCTGATCGTCCCCATCATTTCGATGGGGGCTGCGGCCGCTCGACTGGGCATGAGCAGGCGCGAGCACGACCTGGCGGTCCTGCGCCTCATGGGCTTGGCACCGGGGGCGACGAAGCTCTCCTGCATCCTCGAGACCTGCGTGTTCGCGGGCGTCGGTGTCGTCGTCGGCACGATCCTCTACGCGGTCACGCTGCCCGCGTGGGGTGCCCTGTCCTTCCAGGGCCGCCCGATGGGGGTCGGCGAGATGTGGGTGGGAGTCATTGCCCTCCTCTCCGAGGGCCTCGCCATGATCCTCTTGGCTTCCCTGTCCTCGTGGCTGGCCATGCGCAAGGTTGCCATCACGCCCCTGGGTGTTGCGCGGCGCGACCGTGCCGACCGGGTCAGCGCGGTTGGGCCGATCATCGGCCTGGTCCTCCTCGTCGTATGGCTGACCGTCGGTGCCCTCGCGATGAACCTCGGTACTGCCATCGGGATGGCCGTGTTCATGGGCTTCATGGGCGCGATCTTCCTCATCATCAACCTGGTGGGCGTGTGGTCGATCAGCCTCATGGGCCGACTCATGGCCTCCATGGCGCGCACCCCCCAGATGATGGTGGCCGGGCGTCGCATGGCCGACGACCCACGCGCCGTGTGGCGTTCCTTCGGGGCGGTGGCCCTCGTGGGGTTCCTCGTCGGCATCATGTACCCGGCCACAAGCGCGATTTCGATGAGCGGGGACGGCGCGGACGAGGTCGGGCGCATCGTCATCGGCGACATCAACCGGGGCATGCTGCTGACCTTCGCGATCACTCTCGCCCTGGGTGCCGTGTCGACCGCAGTCAACCAGTCGATCCGCGTCCTCGACTCCGCCGACCAGGTGCGTGCCCTGTCCTACATGGGCTCCCCGAACGGCTTCATGGACCGCAGCCGCCGACTCGAGGTCGCGATCCCCGCGTTCGTCATGATCGTCGGCTCGATGCTGCTCGGCATGGTGTTCCTCTCGCCGCTGCTCGCGGCTGACGGAGCCAAGGGGGTCCTCGTGGCCCTCGCCTCCGCGCTCGTGGGCGTGCTCCTCATCGTTGCCGCCTCCGAGGCGACCGTGCCCCTGCGCCGCCGCATCCTCGCCAGCGTGCGCGAGGGACGTGAGTAACGCGCTGCGTCCTTGTATCGAATAACTGGCCACGGCCTCGTCCCCCCCTATCGACGAGGCCGTGGCCGCCCGAGCGGTGATCCGCACAAGTGCAGTGTCAAACCCCGGCGTCAAGCGTCTGGTCGGGCATACCATGGAGCTGTATCGGAATGCACGACCTCAGCGCAGGGCGTGCGCTTATTCTGTTGTGCCTCCCCTTCGTTGGTGAAGGGCGCGGACACGAGCGTGGCATGTGAGTGGCCTGCGTTCCGGTTTATGCAGGGATCACTCCAATGCGAACGAAGAGGTTCGACGATGACCAATAACGCTATCGGCTCGATGCCCGGCACGATACCCGAACAGATGACGGCGACGGGAATGAAGCGGCCACTGTCCTCCACGCTGGTGTGGTCGAGCGCGGGTCCAGGTTGCGCTCCCGTGCCTGCCCACCGCGTTCAGAGAAAGCCGCGAATCCCCAAGATTTGGCTCATCTTTGCACTCATCGCAATCCTGGTCATCGTGAGCCCGACCATCCTGAAATTCTTGCTCGACTTGCAGCCAGGGGATCACACTGACAACGGCGACGGAACATACTGGCTATACGGGCTGCACTTGGTCTTCGTTCTATGTACGGCCCCACCGCTGGTGGCCCTGACGTTGTGTGTCGCGATCACGGAGGGCGTCATGTGGATGCTAGACGAGTGGCGGATACACGGTATATCCGTCCGCCTATGGCTTCTGCCCTTGCTCGTCGTCGCTACGTTGATGGGTGGGGTCATGTACTGGTTGCATAGTCTGAATCTTCTCTTCATATGACGGAGATAGATCCGGTGCACGGGAGGGGCTGTGTCTTCGCGATAATGAGATGGTGCCCGCGCCCGGCGGCGTGAGGTTGCCCCGGCCTCGTTGTAGGTCGTGAGCACCCGGCCCTGCGGTCAGGCACAATGGAGACATGACGACCCCCACTGACCCCGCGCGTTACGCGGGTGCTGACCTGCGCCTGGCCGCCATCGACATGGACGGCACCCTCCTGGACGACGACAAGAACTTCCCGCCCGGCATGGATGAACTCCTCGATTTGATGGACGAGCGCGGCGTCACCTTCGCGCCCGCGTCAGGGCGCCAGGTGTGGACCCTCATCGACATGTTCCCCGGTCGCCCCGGCATGACGGTCATCGGGGAGAATGGTGGCATCGTCATGCGCGACGGCGTTGAGGTCTCCTCCAGCCCCGTCGACGCCCCCACCGTGCGCGAGGTTATCCGCCTGGTCCGCGAGGCCACGTCGGGTCCGAACGGGATCGACGGCGGCCTGGTCATGTGCGGCAAGCAATTCGCCTACGTCGAGCATACCGACGACCTCTTCGTCGAGGGCGTCGCCCCCTACTACCGCCGCACCCAGTGTGTGGATGATCAGATCGCCGTCATCGACGCCATCGAGGCGGGTACTAGCGACGACGCGATCGTCAAGCTGGCGGTTTACGCCATCGGCCCGGTTGGCGCGCTTGCGGAGGCGACGCTGGCGCACTTCGCCGACACCCACCAGTACGCGATTTCCGGCGCGAACTGGGCCGACTTGCAGATTCGTGGCGTCGACAAGGGCAGCGCCGTGCGCGACCTGCAGCGTTTCCTCGGCGTGGATCGCTCCCAGACCGCGGTCTTCGGCGACGCGGGTAACGACCTGTCGATGATGAGCGAGGGCGACCTGTCCTTCGCGATGGCGAATGCCTCGCAGGACGTCATCGAGGCCGCGCGCTTCGTCGCGCCTTCCAATAACGAGGCCGGGGTTGCCCAGGTGCTGCGCGCTCTCCTCGGGTGAGCGCATCTTGCGTGGGTCTTCCCTCTTCGATAATCTCAATTCTTGAAAGAATTTTCGGAAAGGGGATGTGGGGGCTCTTCACAGCATCGTTGTCTGTGCTGCGCATGTGTGGCACACCAGTCGAGAGACGGATTGTCACCGCATGTCAGTGCAACAGAGGAGGAACTCGATGAGCATGCCTTATCCTCAGCAGCCTGCGGGACAACCCGTGGCTCCTTACGTTCCCGGGCAGCCCGTCTATCGGGGGGCGCCCCAGGGGTATTCGACTGCGCCGCAGGGATTTGCGCCGGGCTATGCGCCCGTGCCTCAAGGGCCTGTGACTCGGAAGGTGAACTGGGTATCGATCATCTTGGGTGTTGTCGGGTGGACTCTCATCGGCCTGACGGTGCTGGCCATGTGGCTGGCTCTGCGAGCTAGTGCGTCCGATCCTGACCCGAGTGGCAAAGATATAATCGGCTTCTTTCCGCTCTTCGCCATGATTTTTATTGGCCCGGTGAATCTCGCCGGTGGCATTATTGGAATCGTGGGGGCTACGGGGACGCCGAAGGTACGGAAGCTCAACTGGCTGGGGATTCTCCTCAACGCAAGCCCCTACGTTATGTTCGTCGTCTTAATGTTCGCGCTGATGCTTGTCGCGTAGGTCGCTGAGGCGAGGCTCAGCCCATGCGTCCAACAACGTTTGTGGGTGCATGCCCGCCGTCGGCGTACTCGCAAGGGCTGCGGCTGCGCTGGAATTTCCGCGATGATCAACTCATGAAGGAGCGATTGTGACAATGTCGGATTCTCGCGCCCCGAACTCAAACACCTATCCGAGAGGAGGATATCAGGGCGGGATACCCGCGGCTCCCTACGCGCCCGGGCAGGCTACGCTGCAGGGAGCCAACCCGTACCAGGCTGCTGGCCCCTACCGGGGGTATCCGCAGTCCTACCCGGTCGGCCCCCAGGTGCAGATGCCCCCGCGGATCAACTGGGTGTCCATTGCTTGCGGGGCGGCGGTGTGGGCGCTGCACCTGACAACCTATCTGGGGCTTTGGCTGCTGACCAGCACGGAATTTGGGAAGACCCATCACTCAGTCTTACGTTTCGTCGGCTTTATTCCGCAGATGACAATTTCGGTCATGGTCCCCCTCAACATGACTGGCCTAATCATCGGTATCATGAGGCTCTCGGATCGGTCGAGGAAGTGGCGGTTGAATTGGTTGGGGATCGTCCTCAATGTGAGTCCATATATCTATTTCGCAATCTGTTTTATCCTCTGGGTGATGGGCGGCAGCACGCACTAGACATAAGGGCAAGGAAAAGTGAATGACTGTGCCGATCAACAATCCTCAGCCGGACAGCTACGGGGATAGTGTGCCGTATCAGGGGAGTGTGCCCTACCAGAGTGGCGGACTCTATCCGGGTGATGGGTTCTACCAGGGTGGTGTCCCCTACCAGAATGGCGGACCCTACCAGAATGGCGGGTTCTACCAGGGTGGCGGACCCTATCTGGGATACCCTCAGACCTATGTCGCCCAACCCCAGGTGAGCTTCCCTCCGCGGGTCGACCGGGTCAGCATCTCCTGTGGAATCGCAGGGTGGGTCGTCATTGTTCTGGCTCTCCTGGCCACATGGCTGTCCTCCAACGCGGATTGGACGCAGGACTCTGTGAGTGGGGAGTTGATCATCGCTCTCTACTCGGTCATTGCATGGATGCTGGTTATCCCCCTGAATCTGATTGGTGGGATCACAGGGTTGATTCGTATGCTCGACAGGTCTGGGAATTGGAGGCTCGCGTGGCTGGGACTCATCCTGAACGTCAGCCCGCTTGTCATCACAGGAGCGATCAACTCCTTTTATTCGGCGTAGCAAGCGCGCAGTACCAGGGGTAGGGGTAGTATCCTCAGCCGAACGCGGGCACAATGCAGTAGACCGTCACACGAAGGAGAGACAATGAGCGCACCACGCAATCGTCCCTATTCGGGATATCCGTGGTATCAGCAGCCCAGGTTTTCCCAGCAGGAGAAACTGCGGGGAAGCGACAAGGTCGCGCTCTGGTGCGGAGTCGCGGGATGGATCATGATCGTCCTCTTTCTTGCCTGCGGATTCGTACTCTACGCGGCTTCCGTCAACGGTGAACACTCCGAGTACGCTGGGCTTTCCTTCATCGTCCCCTTCATTTTCGGTGGAAGCTTCCTGGGAATCGTGAACCTCGTGGGTTTTCTCGCGGGATTCATCGGCATTGGGTCGAGTGTGACGCCGCGTCAGCGGTCGTGGTGCCGACGAGGAATCATCCTGAACGCGGCCCCGTGGGTCATCGTCGGCGTCGCCTATGTCCTGATCGACGTGTGGGTGCGGATAAGCATCTTGTCGTATTGAGCGCTGCCGATACTGCGACAACGGAAAGGATAGTAAGAAACATGAGCACCCCGAATCAGCCCGTGAATCCTTTCTCGGCACATGCGACGCAAGAGAGGGACCCCCAGCAGCCGGGTCCGGTCTATCAGGGATATCCCCAGAACGACCAGAGCTTCCATCAGGGGATGACATTTCAGTCGAAGAAACCTCGTAGCGCCGCGTCGGGATTCGCCACGTTCTTTGTAGTGATCGGGTTTGTCATCATGTTGTCTCCCGTGTTATCGGCGATCTTCGTCGGTATGATTCCCGGTGACCATGGCGACAGTGGCGATGCGCTGAGATGGCTGCCCGTCCTGTTCCTCTTCTGGGTGGCCCCCTGGGGCCTTCTGATGGTGATCATCGGTGGCATTATCGCGATAATTAGATACTTCTCTTCGCGATGATCGCATCGGAGGGCACGCACAGCGACGCCCGGGTCAGCGACGGCTAACGCGCACCGAACACATGGGGGCCGCGACGCAACGCGTCGCGGCCCCCAGAGGCGCAAGAAAACCTCAGAGCATCAGCGCTCGAAGGTAGCCTTCTCGGCGTCCGTCTCCGGCACGAAGGAATCCGTGTCCAGATCCGCCCAGTACTCCTCGGCCCACGGATCCTCGATCGGCTGCGAACGCTTCCAGAGGATGTAGCCCGCACCGGCGGCCGTACCGACCAAGGCGGTCAGGCCAACAGCGCGCAGGAAACGGCACTTGCGGCGCTTGCGGGTGGGCGTCGCCAGGGCGGCGGCCGACACCTCGGAGGCGCGGCGTGCGCGATCAGACAGCGAACCGCGTGCCGACAGGGCGGCACCCGCCTGGTTCACGGCGAGGGACGCGCGCGGCAGGTAGTCCTCCACCAGGTGCTCGCGGGCGTTCTCAATCGCGGGGCCGGCGTGCGCGGCAGCGGCCTGCGCGCGAGCTGCAGCGTTCTCAATCGCGGGGGCTGCGTGCTCGATCGCGCTGGTCAGTGCAGCCTGGGCACGGGGAGCGGCCCAATCGACGCCCTGGTTCGCCAGATCGGCAGCCCGAACGGCAACCCTCCCGGCGTAAACGGCGGCAGCGTCGCGAAGCTGCTCAGAGGTAGCGCGTAGCTTATCTGCATCGAAAGTCGACGAGGTTGCCATGTTGTCTCCGATCCTGTCCATATTAACGGGGGCGCACATGCGCCACTCACGTCCTATTGTGCTACATCCGTCTGTGATGTGCAGCCCACTAGTCGGCGTGAGCTGAACGACCGTCAGGAAACACACAGGAAAAGATGACACCATTGTCAACATGAAAGCTATTCTGCACACCACCGCCGGCGACATCACCGTCGAGCTGTTCCCGAACCACGCTCCCAACACCGTCACCAACTTCGTGACGCTGGCCAAGGGCGAGCGCGAATGGGTCGACCCCAAGACCGGTCAGAAGACGTCCCGTCCCCTCTACGACGGCACCATCTTCCACCGCGTGATCCCCGGCTTCATGATCCAGGGTGGCGACCCCCTCGGCACCGGCACCGGCGGTCCCGGCTACCAGTTCAACGACGAGATTCACCCCGAGCTGAACTTCAACGAGCCCTACCTGCTCGCCATGGCCAACGCCGGCAAGCGCATGGGTCGCGGCACCAACGGCTCCCAGTTCTTCATCACCGTGGCCCCCACCCCGTGGCTGCTCGGCAACCACACGATCTTCGGTAAAGTCGTCGACGAGGCCTCCAAGCGCGTCGTCGACGCCATCGCCACCACCCCCACGGGCGCGAACGACCGCCCCGTGACGGAGCAGGTCATCAACTCGATCGAGATCGTCGACTGACCTTTTCTCTTGTCAGTGACGAGGCCGGGGCCGTTCCCGCTGCTCAGTGCAGTTGGCGGGATGAGGGACCCCGGCCTCGTCCCTTACTCACGAATGAAAGGGACGCTATGAGCCTGCCGAGCTACGGCCAGCGGTCCGACCCTCGGGCCGCCCCCGACTGTCCGCGCCACCCGGGCGTGCGCAGCGTTGACTACTGCAAACGCTGCAATCGGCCAATGTGCGTGGACTGCTTAATTCCGACCGAGGTGCGCTCGATCTGCGTGGACTGCACATCCTCGAAGCGCGGATGGGTGCGCCAGGCGTCGCGCGCGGCGCAGATGGGTGCGCCGGTCGTCACCTACGCGATGATGGCGATCTGTATCCTCATGTACCTGGCGACCTGGGTGTTCCCCTCCCTCAAGTCGTCTCTCGCGTTGGTTCCGCTCTTCCTCATGTCGCGCCCGTGGACGATCCTGACGGGCGCGTTTCTGCACGGCGGGCTGCTGCACATCCTGTTCAACATGCTCTCCCTGTACTGGGTGGGTCGCGCGATCGAACCCGTCCTGGGCTGGTGGCGTTTCCTCACCGTCTACCTGGTGAGTGCGCTGGGTGGATCCGCCTTCATCCTCGCCTGGTGTCTGATCCAGCCGTCGGAACTCCTCGTGGGCACGGTGGGGGCGTCGGGCGCGGTGTTTGGCCTCTTCGGCGCCGTGTTTGTCCTGCAGCGATTGGGGGGAGCTGATACAACACCGATCCTGACGTTGCTGGGCATCAACCTGGTGTACGGTTTCTTGGCCAGCGGCATCTCGTGGCAGGCGCACATCGGGGGCGCGGTCGCCGGCGTGGCCGCTACGTGGGTGCTCGCATGCCTGGCTCGCCCGCGCTCGGGCATCACGGAGGCGGCGCAGAATCGTCGACAGCTTCTGGTGGCTCTCGGCATGATCGCGGGTATCGTCGCGCTCAACGCTCTGGTGTTCCGCCTCCTTGTCGAGGTCTATGGCGCGTAATCGGGGTGTCGTCGCCTCTGCAGGGCCTCGGCACGTCTTCTGAGGATGACCTAACATAGGGAGGGTCCGGCACAGTGCCGGACCCTCCCTCATGCGCCCCACAGGAGACACCATGACCAGCCCCTGGGACCTGTACGACCAGCTCATCGACGAGATCCCCTCCGACATCACCGTCACCCAAATCCACACCGACGGCAAGTGGCGCCGCGTCACCTCCAGCGACGACGGCGTCGGCATGGCCTTCGGCATGAACGTCCAATCACGGCCTCGTATAGCGGACGACCCCTCCGAGCTGGTCGGTCGCCCCCTGCGCGACGTCGCCGCCCTGGCCAAATCCTGGAACTTCGAGGACGCAGGCATCGGCATGGCCGCCATCAATGCCTACCACTCCCACCCCGATGTTGCCCTCACCCGAGGATTCACCCCCTGCGAAGAAAACAACTGGGCGCGCACCTTCCACCCCTACGCGCCCCTCGTCGCTGGAAAGCGCGTCGCCATCATCGGACACTTCCCCTTCGCGGCCGCAGCCATGCCCGACGCCGCCGAACTCACCATCCTCGAACGCAACCTCTTCGAGGGCGACTACCCCGATTCCGCCTGCGAATACCTACTCCCCGACATGGACTACGTCTTCATCTCCGGCTCCGCTTTCGTCAACAAAACCATGCCGCGCCTTCTCGCCCTCGCCTCGAACGCCCACACCGTCGTCCTAGGACCCTCCACGCCCGCGTCCCCCGCGCTCCTTCACGCCGGTGCCACGACCGTCATATCCTTCGCCAGCGCCCACCCCGCGTGCCTCGAAGACGGCCTCGCCGGACGCTCCCTCCGGGGCATGTACGACGCCGGCATGCGCGTCCAGCTCAGCCGAGCATAATCACCCGGCCAGCCACGGCCTCGTCCATACACGACGTGGGGCGTCCCGGCCACAACCGGAACGCCCCACACTCACGTTTCACGCGAAACGACGCGCGCTCAGCGCCAACGCAACGTCATCAGGAAACCCACCATCATCGTGCCCAGGCCCACCGCAATATTCCACTGACCGATCTTCGGAATCGGGTACACACCCTGGGAAATGTAGAACACGACAACCCACAGCAGACCCACAATCATGAGTGTCACGAACGTTGGAGCCCACCAGACCGGGCTGAGCGGAATGCCATCCGTCCAATTCTTGATCTCGGTATCGTCCTCGACCTCGTGCCCATTCTTCTTGCGCTTTTTCGATTCGGCCACGTCGGGTCCTTTCTACTGGCCCGCGCGGGAAGACAAACCGCCCGGCGGTGATGAATTAGTCGATACTCTAGCGTAGTCTCGGACATAGGAAGTACCCAAACGCAGCGCCACAGAAAGGGAGAATGATGCAGCCACGCAAAGTCCGCCACACGGCCGCCATCCTCACCGTCACCATCGCCTCCGGCCTGCTCTTCTCCATCTCCTCCCTCAACGAACGCAAAAACCCCGCCGGGACCTCGGACCTCACAACCCTCGTGCACACCCGACAAGCCCAGGTCGCTGCCCTCGACGCCGAGGTCGGTGCCCTCGACGCGCAGATACAAAACTTCTCCACCTCCCAACCCGGCGCGCCCACCCCCGACGAAGACGCCTTCACCGCCAAATCCACGCGCCCCGTCTCCGGTCCCGGCGTCCAAATCACCCTCAACGACGCGCCCCCCGGACGCATCCCCGCCGGCGCAACCCCCAACGACCTCGTCATCCACCAGCAGGACATCGAAGACACCATGAACGCCCTGTGGGCTGGCGGCGCTGAAGCCATGACAGTCCAAGGCGTACGCATCACCAACCGAACCGTCATCCGATGCATCGGTAACGTCATCCTGGTCGACGGAACCAGCTTTTCCCCGCCCTTTGTGATTCAAGCAATCGGTGATCCTGACACCCTGCGCGCGACGGTTACTGCAAACCCACGTATGGTGAATTATCAGGCTTATGTGTCAAAGTACGGCCTCGGGTGGGACATGCAGACCAAAGACTCCCTAAGCTTCGCGCCTGCAACAACCTCGCTCACCGTCAACTATGCAACCGTGGAGGAAACGAATGGGTGAACACATCGCTCGAGCCACTCCGACAAAGAAAAAGAGCTCCAACATCTTCTGGAACATCGTCGGCGTCATCGGCGAGCTGCTCATCACCTTCGCGTTCGTCATCGGCCTGTTTTCCGTGTGGCAGCTCTACTGGACAACCTACCAGGTCGCCGGCCAGGTCACCCAGACCATTGCCTCGTACGAAGAAGAACACCAGCCCTCCAAGCGCACCCAAGGCGAGACCCGAACGGACGCACCCCCCGAGTTCACGCGCGAGGTTGCATCCGGCGAGGTCTACGGCCTCGTCCACGTACCCACCTGGGACTGGATGAAGATCCCGCTGGCCGAAGGCACCACCTCCTACGTCCTCGACCAGGGCTGGGCCGGCCACTACGACATGACCACCCAACCCGGCGGCGTCGGCAACTTCTCCGTCGCCGGCCACCGCCGCACCTACGGCAACAACTTCCGCTGGATCGACCGCCTCACCCAGGGTGACAAGGTCGTCGTAGAAGTCGACGACCGCTACCTCGTCTACTCTATGGTCTCCTCCGAGATCATCGACGCCACCGACCCCACGCAGATGCGCGTCGTCGCTCCCGTCATCGACGACCTCTCCTGGTCCAAAACCCCCACCGAGCGTTGGATGACCATGACGACTTGCCACCCCGAATACGGCAACTGGCAGCGCTACATCGTTCACCTCAAGTTCGAATCCTGGACCCCCAAGGACACGGGCGTCCCCGCCGAACTCGTCGACGAACCCACGAACTAAAGGACCCCACATGTACGCATGGATCTTCCGCCACCTGCCCGGCCCCACCTGGTTCAAAGTCATCGAATCCCTGGCCCTCATCGCCGCGGCCATCGCCGCCCTCTTCACCTGGGTCTACCCCTGGGTCCAGTCCTACCTGGAACTGGGACAGTCATCCGTCGGCGGCGCCTGAGCCACCCACTTGTGGATGGGACGAGGCCGGGGCCATCCCGGCCTCGTGTCGTATCCGCGGGCGTTGGGCGGGGTCGCGAACCGTGGATGCGGGTATTTCTGCTCGGCTGTGCCCGCGGGTGCGGGGTCGGTCTCCCATCTCGCATTCGTGAATGCGTCGCCGCTTTCCACGCCGCCGCTTTCCGCACCGCACCGCCCGTTTGTCGGACAGCGGTCGCGCGCCCACTGGGGGAGCACCCTACGATGGAGGCCGGAGAAGGGGCTACGGCCTCGTACATGAAAGGACCGGCGATGGCACGAATCCTCTGCGTTGACAACTACGACTCGTTCGTCTTCACGATTGTGGGCTACCTGCGTCACCTGGGTGCTGTTGTGGACGTCGTGCGTAACGACGTCGTGGATCCCGCGTGGTTCGAGGCCGGCTACGACGGCGTCCTCATTTCCCCCGGACCCGGCGACCCCAAGAGCGCCGGCGCGTCCCTGCAGACTATTGCCGACTGCGCCGAGCACGGCATTCCGATGCTGGGTGTGTGTCTGGGCCATCAGGCCCTGGGCGAGCTGTTCGGCGCGACCGTGGGGCACGCACCCGAGCTCATGCACGGCAAGACCTCCGTCATCACCCACGACGGGCGCGGCGTGTTCGAAGGCGTCCCCTCGCCACTGACCGTCACCCGCTACCACTCCCTCACGATCGACCCCGCGACCATGCCCGACGAACTCGAGGTCTCCGCGAGCACCGAATCCGGCATCATCATGGGCGTGCGCCACCGCTCCCTGCCCCTCGAAGGCGTCCAGTTCCACCCCGAGTCCGTCATGACACAGTCAGGGCACCTCATGTTCGCCAACTGGCTGGCCGCCTGCGGCGACGTGTCTGCACGTGAGCGTGCCGTTTCCCTGAAGCCCGTCGTCGCGGAGCGCTTCAAGCTGTAGGTTGCGCGGGGGCTTCTTCCGTTTCGGGCTGCGCTGATGCGCCGTTCAGTGCGGGCTGGGGGTTTTGCATGGACTTCGGATCGCTTTTTTCTGAGGCCTCTATGTCGTCCCTCTGAGTGTCGGCAAGCTCAGGCTTTGTGGGTGGTAGGAGCTGCGCGGGATCGTCAACGAGCATTTCTGCGATGCTGCGCGCCTCGGAGCGCGCCGCGCTCGGGAAGCGCCACTCGCGGCATTTTTTCTCGCCTTGCGTGATGTGCAGTTCCGGGAGTGCGTCTTCCGCGTCTGCCTCCGTGAACGTTGGAGTCACGTCGTTGATGGAGAACTCTTCTGTGACAATGCCCTTCTGAATGAACTCCTGTGGGTCTGCGGTGATGATATGGCGGTCGGTGACGGCGATCATTTCTGGCGACATGACTACTCCGCGACGCACGGCACGTCCAGCCCACCCCAGGCTCCATTGCGTTGTGTCTTCCTTTTTCGGCAGATTCTCCCATGCAGAGTCCACGGTTGGCTTGGATCTGAATCTGTCGATGACTGGGGCAACAAGTGTGTGAGTCAAGGTGTCGACGGGGAATGCGAGCGCCCTGAGTTCTTCGCCCTCGTCCAGATACCAGCGCAGGATCTTGGTGTAGGGAGACACATCGTAGTCGTCGGGTGCACAGGTGACATCCGGGCTGGGAATAGGATTTTCTTGGATTCCCAGCTGCTGTACGAGGGGATTCAGTGTGCCGATAATCTCTTGTGCCATTTGTTGGGATAGGTGGGCCTGCTTTCGCTTACTGGAGGCCGGTACGGTCCAACCGCCGGGAAGCTCCGCGATGATGCGAAGCTCGCGCATGAGGCCATGCAAAAGAGCGCGTTGGACCTGCAGGTCCTCGATAACTTCCTGGCGGATCTGAAGTGGTTCGGCGTGGGGGTGTTCGCCTTGTGCCTGGGCCCGTGCGATGCGTAGCTCAGTTAGTTGTGCCCATGCCCGGAGTGTTTCAAACGCAGCACAAGAATCGTTCACAATGCGAGCCCTGTTCATCTGGATGTAGTCCCTTTGCGTGTGTGAGTCGGCATGAGCTTTCTCGAGGGTTTCCTGGTGGTTCGCAACCTGCTTCTTGTAGAAGTGACGGTGAGATTGAATTCTAGATACAAGTCCGGAGATGATTGACCAGTCGGTTTCTGACACGTACCCATGGCTAGAGCTAGCCCGATAGATCTCATCGATGGTCGGCAGTGTCATAGGGTGTAAGCAATTTTCGTGTAGCGGTGATGCTGTTCGGAGG
>ERZ773011.45-NODE-45-length-31985-cov-8.52546_pt1 | contig 31985 bp, 23 predicted proteins | sample MGYA00580662_ERZ773011 | MGnify/ENA primary metagenome ERZ773011 (study PRJEB29015, sample SAMEA2738118) | human oral metagenome | biome: human oral; feature: human-associated habitat; material: saliva | place: China | collected 2169 ... | reverse complement strand
GCAGGCCCCGACCCCATGCCAACACCACCCCCCACACCCCAAAATGCGAAGAGCCAGTTATTTAAAACCCAACCCAAACCCACCCAGCACCCGCCCACGCCTCGGCTCAAATCGGCCGTCATCCAAATTGTTTCACGTGAAACATTCGGCGCCTGCGCCTCCAGGCACGCACGCCCACACACGCGCAACCAGGCACCAACCACGCACTCAACCACAGATAACAACAAGCGGGGTGCCACCCCTCGGCAGCACCCCACTCAATGAGTCACGCGCACCTACGCCGCGCAACCAACAGCAAAACCTCACCCCCGCCTCTCGCGCAGGGTGCGCGCGAGGACCCCATGCCTCGGCGCGAAGACCCAGGCGAGCACGAAGCATGCGGTGAGCACCAGGACGATCGTGGCACCCGTGGGAACGTCCAGTGACCACGACAGGTATAGGCCGACCAGGCCGCCCGACGCCCCCAGGGCCGGCGACAGAACCATCATCGTCCCGAGCCGGTCGCACAGGAGTCGCGCGGTCGCAGCGGGGGTGACGAGCAGCGCCAGCACCAGCACGTTGCCGATCGTCTGCACGGAAATCACGACGGCCAGAGCCACGGCGACATACAAAGACAGATCAGCAGCGAGCACGTGCACGCCCGCCGCCCGCGCGCTCTCGCGGTCCAGGGTCACGGCCACGATGGGCCGGTGCGCCAGGAACAGCATGAGCAGCACGAACAAAGCGCCAGCCAGCACCACGGGCACATCCGACGCCGGGATGCCCGTGATCGACCCGAACAGAAAATCCTGCAGGCTGCCCGCGTACCCGGGCGCCCGCGCGATGATCGCGACGCCGAGCGCGAACGCGCCAACGAAGAGCACGCCGATGACGGAGTCCTCCTTGAGCCGCCGATTCTGTGCCAACAGCGCGACCAGTACGGCGGTCACGACTCCCGCGAGGGCACCACCGAACACCAGGGACCCACCGCACACGAACGCGATGGCCAAGCCGGGGAACACGGAGTGCGCGACGGCATCCCCGATGAACGCCATGCCGCGCAGGACGACGTGCACGCCGACGCTGCCGCACACGAGCGCGGCGACGACCGCGATGAGCAGCGCGCGCGGCAGGAACGCCAGCGCGGGGTTCGTCAGGTCGCGGAAGAAGTCGTAGGGGCTCAGGAAGTCCGCCGCGGCGACGAGGCCGTGGCCGCCCGTGTGAATCACGGTGCTCATGCGTGCACTCCTAGGGCGTCGAGGATCGGGTTGTCGGGTCGCACGTCGAAGGCGCGGATCCAAGGGTCGGCGTCGGCGAGTTCGTCGGGTCGCCCGGACGCGATGATCGTGCGCCGCAGCAGGTAGAGGCGGTCGCAGCCGGCGCGCGCGCCGATGAGGTCGTGCGTCGTCATGAGGAGAGCTCGCCCCCCGTCGGCGAGTGCGCGGAACAGGTCCATGAGCATCTCCTGGGTGGGCATGTCGAGGCCGGTGAAGGGTTCGTCGAGGAGCAGCACGGCGGGCCGGATCGCGAGGGCGCGGGCAACGAGGACGCGCTGGCGCTGCCCGCCGGACAGCTCACCGATGGGTCGCTTCGCGAGGTCGCGCATGCCGACGAGGGACAGGGCTTCCTCAACGGCGCGGAAGTGCGGCGTCCGCGCGCGCCCGAGCAGCCCGCGCCGCACGGTGACGGCCTGGAGGACGGCATCGCGGACGCTGATCGGGAAGTCCCACGCGAACTCGTGGCGCTGCGGCACGTAGCCGATCGCGCCGTCGGTCTCGACGCTACCGCTGGAGGGGATGAGCCCCAGGATTGAGCGGATCAGCGTGGTCTTCCCGGCACCGTTGGGTCCGATGAGTCCGACGAGCTCCCCGGCCTCGACCTCCAGGTCGACGCCCGTCAGGACGCTGCGCCCACCCAGGGACGCCCCCAAAGAGGTGACGCGCAGCTGGCTCACTGCTTCCCTCCCCCATTGCCGAGGCCGGGGCCCTCAGCGCTCTCGCCCGCACCGGGTGCTCCAGCACTCTGGGATGAGGCCGTGGCTGCTTCCTCGTTCCCTTCACCCCGGGCGGTGGGCAGGGGCGCGAGGAGGGAGTCGGCCTCGGCGATGGCGGCGGCCTGTTCGGCGCGGCTGCGGCGCGAGCGGGCGACGACGAGCGCGCCGATCACGAGGAGGGAGAGGGCGACGCTGACGATGATCGCGAGGAAGGCCCAGTCGGGCAAGCCGCCCTCGGACGAGGACCACGTCGACTCGGAGGAGCCGGGGCCCTGGGAGGTGCCCGCGGCCGGAGCCCCGGAACCAGAACCGGAAGCGGCGGGCGCAGCCATGGCCAGGGCTTCGGACGCGGAAGCGGCGTCGCCCACGGCGAAGCGCAGGGTCGTGGAAGCGTTGACGGCCTCGCCGGCGGTGGTCGTGCCCAGGAAGGTCACGGTCGCCGTGTAGGTGCCGGGGGCGGAGAACGCCCAGTTGGCGTGCACGTGCGTGCCCGAGTCGATCCACACGTCGCCGGGGGCGGCACCCGAGTCGGCGAGCAGGAGGGGCTTGCCGAAGGTGCCGGACTGGAGGAACAGCCACGCGCGGCCGGGGCCGCTCACGGGGCCGACGCGCATGGTGAGGCCGCGGTCAATGGTGGCCGTGACGGCGGGGTCCTGCGTGTTCCAGCCGAGCCACACGACGCTCGGGTTCTGCGTCTGGGGGATGACGTGGACGGGCTTGCCAGCGACGTCGGCCAGGAACGGGTAGTCGGCGGAGTCGGGCGCGGTCATGATGGCTGCGTCGTTGACCCGGAGGACGGTCTGGTTGGGGTCGCGCCACACGGCGCCGCTCTCGGCGTCGTGGCGCAGTCCGGCCCGCCACTGCCCGTCGATCAGTCGGGGGCCGAGGTCGACGTGTCCGGCGCTGATCTCGCTGGCCTCATTCGACCACTCCTCGTGCGCGGCGACGCTCTGCGCGAGGTCGGGGTCGGGACTCGGGTCAGCAACAGAAGAGGGGGCACCCACGATGAAGAGGAGAGCTGACACGAGCAGGGCACTCAGCGTCATGCCGAGGCGGGGCCGTCGGCTAGCCCCGGGGACAGCGGCAGGGCCTGGCCGGGCTTCGAGATGAGACGCCCGCCCACTCTGTTCCGTGGGCGGCATGATGGTTTGCCACATGAGGTCGGCGCGGGGCCTGCAGGGCCTGGCCGGGCTTCGAGACGACACGCCGAGCGATGCTCGCGGCGTGGCGGCGAGCGGGCGGGTAGGCCCCGCGCCGGCCGGAAGAGGTAGTCCTGGGGCGTAGAGCCGACGGCCGTCAGCAGACTGGGAAGAAAAGAGTTTCATGGCATCTCCTTGCCGCCCAGGCAGCGTGCCAGTGAGCGGGCGTTGTGTTGCATCATGTCGATGTAGGTGGGTGCTTGGTCGTCGAGGGTGTCGCCGTACAGGGGGCAGATGTCCACGCCCGCGTCGGTGGCGGCGGTGCGCAGGGTGGAGCGGGTGCGCGCCAGGTTGGGTTCGAGGAACACCGCGGGGATTGAGGAGTCGGACAGGGTGGCTTGGAGTTTGATCCGGTCGGCGATGGAGGGTTCGACGCTGGGGTTGGGTGCGACGAATCCGGCGACGGTGAGCCCGTAGGCGTTCGCCAGGTAGGCGTACGCGTCGTTGGTGGTGACGAGTTTGCGTCGTTCGGATGGGATTGTCGCGATGGTCGAGGCCATGGTGGCGTCGAGTTGGTCGAGGCGCGTCAGGTAGGTGGCGGCGTTGGTCCGGTAGGTGGCCTCTCCCGCGGGGTCGACGGAGATCAGAGAGTCGCGGATGACTCGCACGTAGGCTTGGGCGTTGTGGACGTCGTGCCATAGGTGGGGGTCGATGTCGCCGTGGACGTGCTTCCCAAGGACGGCCTGGGGCAGCATGTACACGTTGGTGCCGGGCTCGCCGATGAATCGGAATGAGGCTTCCCCGGGGATGGTCGTGAGCGCGCGGGTGGGCACTTCGATGACGACGTGGTCGAGGTCTGTGCATTCCATGGTGGAGGCGACGACCGCCCCGGCGCTGGATGCGCCGACGCAGGGGGCCGAGGCCTCGTCCCCGCTAAGCGCGTCGGCGTCGGAGGCGAGTTCGACGCGCTTGGTGGTGAGGTTGACGGTGATGTCGGCGTGGCCGGCGGAGAGTACACGGCGGTCTTCGGCGGCGGCGATATCTTCGGGCGGGGTGCCGACGGCGAAGACGGCGGTGCCTTCCCCGACGGGTGTGGGAGTGGCACCGGGGGTGGTGCGCAGGTTGGCGCGGAAGTGGACGCGGTACACGCCGGGGGCGGTGAACGCCCAGCTCATGTGTTGGTGGGCGTCGGCGGGCAGCTGCGCGGTATCAGTGTCGTATCCGGTGGCGGCGTTGAAGCCGTCGGAGGAGGCGAAGGCGATCTCGGGCTGCCCGAACGACGTGGTGAGGTACGCGGCGGCCTGGCCGGGTCCGTCGACGCCGGTGGTGGTCAGGTCGATCTGCGAGGCGCGGGTGGCTCCCATGTCGGTACCGTTGCCCCACACGCGCATGCCGAGCCACGGGGTGTCGAGGGCTCGATCTTCGACGAGGGGGAGAATGGTAGCGCCGTTCTTGGCGGCCTCTTCGGCGACGGAGACGGAGCGTGAGCCGGCGGGCAGGTTGGAGTCGAGGGCACGGATGAGGGCGTGTTCCTCAAGCATGAGGTAGTTGGAGAAGGCGACGTCCGCGTAGGCCACGTCGCGGATGGTGCGCAGGGAGGGTTCCCACGAGTGCGGGTCCGCCCCGTTGGGAACCATCTGGGTGACGTGGGCGCGGTCTCCGGCGACGTTGCGGACGAGGTCGGCGAGGATACCGGTCGTCGCAACGACCCTCAGCTCTCCGTCTGCGGCGGGGTCGGGCGCGGGCGCGCACCCGGCGACCCCCGCCGTAAGCGCTAACGTCGCTGCGGCGAACCCACACCCACTCCCCCGCCACCCACGGGAGGGGTGGCGGGGGATGAAGGAAAGAATGCCTCGTGAATGAGTGTTCACGAGAATGCTCGCGCGTTTCTGCGTCGGCCGATCGAACTGACCCACACGCAGGCCGCGCCGGTCAGCGCCCACGTGAGCGAGACGACGGCCAGCGGGATGGTGTCGGCGCCGGTGATGGCCAGGGAGAGGTCACAGTCTTTGCCGGAGGCGGTGCGGCCGACGACCTGGGAGGCCATGGGTCGGCTGCTCGTGCCGAGTGCGCCGGTGGTGGTGACTTCGCCGCCGCCGCCGTAGCCGGAGCCGGTCAGGGCCGCGCCGGTGGGGGTGACTCGCATGGAGATGGTGAGCGTGTAGGTGCCGGGCGCGGTGAACACCCAGTTCTGGTGGGCGTGCGTGTTGGGGCCGAGCGTGTAGCTGGAGCCGGGCCCGTCGAACACGTGCTCGCCGACGCCGGAGCCGAGCGCGCCCGCGTTAAAGACGGCGACACGGCCGGGTCCTTCGACGGCGTCGAGGGTGAATTGGACGCCGCCGGTGGTTCCGGTGACGATCTCTTCGCGCTGGGAGTTCAGGCCCAGCCACGGCACGCCCGCGATTTGGGTGGAGGGGATGAGCCACACGCTGGAGCCGGCGGTGGCAACGAAGCCGAGGTCTGCGGGCGCGGTGATGCGCGCGGCCTCACCGAGTGCGAAGGTCAGGGTTGAGGGATCGACCCACTGCGCGGGCTGCGTGCGGTCGTCTTTAATGCGGGCGACGAGGCTGCCGTTTTCGATGGCGGGCCCCAGGTCGAAGTGTCCCTCGGTCGCATTGCCGGATGCACCCTCGCCGACGCTGACGGTCAGCGTGGTGCGCGCGGTGTTGGCGGGGGTTTGGGACGAGGCCGGGGCAGCGGATTCGGTTCCCGTTGCCTCGCGGGTGACGCGGGTGGGGATGCAGCGTTCGCCTGACGACGTGGTGGTGCGAGCGCCCGAGGTCGTGGTGCCTGAGGTGGTGACGCCATAGGTTGTGCCCGCTCCCCCGCTGCTGCCCGCGCCCAGACCTGTGCCCGAGGTCTGGGCGGGGTCGTTCGCTCCAGCGCCGGTGTCGGAAGCGGAGCGGTCTGTGGTGTCCGGGACCGAATCCCCGTCAGCGCCCGACTGCCCGGCTCCCGACTGGGCATCCGTGGAACCTGGGTCGACGCCGGGTGCGGGGGCTGCGGGGTTGCCATTACCGCCGGGGGTAAGGCCGGCCTCGGCGAGGCACGCGGCTTCGTCAGCCACGTCGATCGTGTAGGTGCGGGTGGGTGCGACGGCGTTGGCGGTGCCGGTGTTGCCGGGGGTCCAGGCGCTGGCTTGGACGGTCAGCGTGTAGCGGCCGGCGCGCGTGAACAGCCAGTTGACGTGCTTGTGGGCGGCGTAGGGCTGGTCGATGTCGTCGCCGCCCGGGGCCAGGTCGTAGCTGCCGTCGGCTGTGACCGCCTTCAGGCCTTCTGCGAAGCTGGATGTGAAGGCGTAGATGCGCCCGTCGGCTGGCCCGGAGTAGGTGATGTGGAAGCGCGCGGCGTCGTATCCGCCGGCGGCGATGCCCAGGGTGTCCCACCCGGGCCACAGGACGGTGGCTTGGTTGTCGCCGGACTGGCCGAGTAGGTACGCGGCGGTGGGCGCGCCGGTCGTCTGGCTGACGGCGTCGGGAATCTTGGTGAGCGTGCTCGCGGGGATCGCGAGGAGGGTCTGCTCGGGTTCGCGCAGGACGCCGGAACCGGTGGCGTCCTCCTTGATGCGCAGGGTGAGCGTACCGGCCGCGTCAGAGGTGAGGTCAAAGATGTCGGCGTGGCCGCGGTTCAGGGTGGCGGTGGTGCCGTCGGGCGGGGTGCGCATGACGTCGCAGGTGGTCACTCCCCCGGTTCCCGAGGCCGTGGCGGCGTCCGTCGCGACCGACTCCAGCGCGGTCGAATTCGTCGCGGCCGAATTCGTCGCGGCCGCTTCTGCGTCGTCGGCGGCCGCATCGGTTGTAACTGTGGTGGCTGTGTTGTCGGTGGCCGCGTCGGTTGTGTCGGCCGAGTCAGCGTTGTCGATAGATGCGTCGGTCGTAACTGTGGTGGCCGCGTCGGTCGTGGCTCCGTTGTCTGCCTGGGTGTTGGAGGCGTCGGAGGCTTCGTGCGCCACTTCCTCGGCTGCTGCTGTTTCGGTGGCGGAGTCGAGTCCAGTGCCTGCCTCGTCGGCGGCGTGTGCTCCTGTTGGTGCGAGGAAGGATGCTGCCGCGAGGCTCATTGCGGCGAGGGTCCGGGCAGCTGCGCGGCCCGGGCTCCTGTATGTCGTGGGGTTCATGGGTCCTCTAGATACTGTCTTGAATGAAAATCGTTATCATTCTAGTCCTGGCACGACGCCCCCGCCACTACTCCCACCACAAACACCCCTCAAAATACCTGTTCTGCACAACCAGACCGTCTACGCAGTGACTTGTACCCACTCACCATCGCTCGAAAGCTATGCTGACAGCGTTTTTCCTTTGCAATTGCTTGATTCTCGCTGCGACGGATCTAACTGTCCAAACGATTGATTGCCAAAAAACCGAGGCATAAACTATAGCCATCAAGCGCCTGACACAGCTGCCAAGCTCGTCCGGCGCTTTTTCTTGTTTGACACGCAGGGTCGCGCTGACGCTACCCGCGTTGGCGCGCTCCACGCACGAGAACCGCCGGGCGATCCCCGGCCTCGTCAAGCAGGGACACAATCACCGATACGATCCCACGAGGAGTCCACTCATGTTCTCCACCATCGACGTCATGGTTGCCCAGGCCCACATCGACCAGCTCAACGAGCTCGCCGACGCGAAGCGTTCGCGCAAGGCCGACCGCCACTGAGCAGATTCCGGCCACGTCGGAATTCCACGCAAGTCCGCAGACCCCTCTGGGCTGCGGACTTTTTGTATCCAGTTGCGACGATGCTCCCGAAAGCTACGGGCAGACCTTTCCTGACGACTTCCCTACTCCCCCATGACCGGCAAGTCCATCGGGCGGATCCACTCGCTCTCCTTCGGCTTCGTCGCCGTCAGCAGCTAGTTCACCTATCGACACGTCGGCCACTTCCTAGCCCTATCCGCGTCTACACTGAGCCGGAGAGCCGGGATTGTTTCACGTGAAACAATCCGCGTTCGCACCCCCCGGTTGAGACCAGCCACGGCTAGCCGCGGCTACTCGTCCTCCGACGATATACCCCTTCGCAACCAGACGCGCGTACTCGCTCGCAATAAACATCTCCTCAGGAGACTCAACAATGCAACTGACCAGAGCATCATTGCCACCCACCTTCACGCCCACCCCCTGCGGAGTAACAAACGTCGAGCGATAACGCTCCTTCTTACTGCTACGCTGCTTCGCCTTCCCATACCGACTCATCAGGATGTCGCAGAAATGGCGATAAATCTCCTTCGCTGGCTCCAACGAGTACTCCCAAGCCTCCTCAGGCGCAATATCAGTGATCGGTACACGCATTGACCTAATGTTTCCACCACTGACAGAGAAACTCGAGGATAGTTCGTCGGGACGAACATCCGAAGTAAACAAACTCGGCTTATCCTCCGCAGGCACCCACCCGAAACGGTCGCGCAGCGCGTAGCCCTCTTCAGCTGTTTTGGGCCAGGGTGAGTCCACCCACACCTGGAGGATCTCGATGAAACGATCATCCGGCAAAACAGTGAACTCAAAAGATATGATGCTCCTTTAGTAGACCTTGATGGCCTGGTCGACGCGGGTGATGTGTGCTGGGTCCAGCTCAATCGGCACGGTCTTAAAGTCTATTCTCCCGGCGTTCCCGCCGGGCAATCGCGATGTCGGAATGCACCGTGACACGACCGTCCTTAATGGCCTCCCACAACTCGAGGTTTTCACGCATCTTCTGGTGAAAATCCACGTCCGTAGCCAGGTGATCCCCCACGTAGGCAGCAGAGCCCTGCTCAACCTTGACCCCATCAACCTCATAGGTCCCGATCTTGGCGCTGGTGCCGCCCTTGCATTCCCCCACGTGCAGCTCCCCGGGTCGATACCCGATCGCGTCCACGTGACCACTACCAGTGCCCGGACCACCCACGCCCCCGGCCAGACCCACGCGGCACCCGGAACACCGGCCGCGCCACCGACAATGTTTCACGTGAAACATGTGACCGCCACCCGGGCCTCGTCGCCCCGCGCGGCCAGGAAAGTGGCACACTTTACCTATACGCATAACGCGACTCCATGCAAAGGATGGCAACCCTTGACTCAGCCTTCAACACACGGAGCGACCCCGGCCTCGTCCGGCTCGTCGCGCACGCAGGGCAACCGCCTCGACCCCTGGTACGACGTCTACGCGGACCAAGCCCTGAATCTGCGCGCATCCGAGATCCGCGCCCTCTTCTCGGTCGTCTCCCGCCCCGAGGTCGTCTCCCTCGCGGGCGGCATGCCGAACCTGAAGGACCTCCCCCTCGATAAGCTCGCGGCGTCCGCGGAAAAGCTGATCCGCAACCACGGCGCGCAGGCCATGCAGTACGGCAACGGCCAGGGCTGGGAGGTCCTGCGCGAACACATCACGGAGGTCATGAGCTACGACGGTATCGTCGGTGCCGACCCGGACGATGTCGTGGTGACGACGGGCAGCCAGCAGGCACTCGACCTCGTCACCGAACTCTTCGTGAACCCAGGCGACGTCATCCTCGCCGAGGCCCCCTCGTACGTGGGCGCGCTCGGCGTGTTCCGCGCACGCCAGGCGGATGTCGTGCACGTGCCGATGGATGAGCACGGCATCATTCCCGAGGCCTTGGCTGAGACAATCCGCAATGTGCGGGCGTCGGGTCGGACGATCAAGTTCATTTACATCATCCCGAACTACCACAACCCGGCGGGCGTGACGCTGTCGGCGGAGCGCCGCCCGATCATCGCGGAGATCTGCCTGCGCGAGCACGTCCTCATCGTCGAAGACAACCCGTATGGCCTGCTCGGCTTCCACAGTGATCCTCTGCCGGCCATCGCCTCGTACAGCCCGGAGGGGGTCGTGTACCTGGGTTCGTTCTCGAAGATGTTCGCGCCGGGCTTCCGCATCGGCTGGGCGTACGCGCCGCACGCGATCCGCGCGAAGCTGGTCCTGGCTCTTGAGTCGGCGATCCTGTGCCCGTCGATGGTGGGTCAGATGGCGATCGCGGATTATTTGGGCAGCTACGACTGGTACGGGCAGGTGAAGACGTTCCGCTCGATGTATGCGGAGCGCGCTCACGCAATGCTGACGGCGCTTGAGGAGTTCATGCCGTCGTGCTCGTGGACGGTGCCAGACGGTGGCTTCTACACGTGGGTGACGCTGCCTGAGGGTTTGGATGCGAAGGCAATGCTGCCGCGCGCGGTGCGCGCCCAGGTCGCTTACGTGTCGGGTACGGCGTTCTTCTACGACGGGCAGGGGTCGAATCACATGCGCTTGTCGTTCTGTTACCCCACCCCGGAAAGAATCCGCGAGGGCGTGCGCCGCCTCTCGACGGTCGTCAACGCTGAGAAGGAAATGGTTGACATGTTCGGCACGGCTTCAACGGACGAGGCCGGGGCTGGGTCGGCTCGTTAAGGTTGCGAAGGAGTAACAACACTATGGCTACGAAGGTTCTGATTATTTCGGGCGGGTTGACGCATGAGCGTGATGTGTCGGTGCGTTCGGGTCGTCGCGTCGCGAATATTCTGGCGCAGGCCGGTTACGAGGTTGTCATTTCGGATGTGGATGCGTCGCTGGCGGGGGCGATCGAGTCGTTCGCTCCTGACGTGATTTGGCCTCTCGTGCATGGGTCGATTGGCGAGGATGGCTCGTTGCAGTCGTTCCTGGAATCGGTGGGGATCCCCTTTGTAGGTTCGTCGTCGGTGCAGTCGATGTTGGCGTCGAATAAGCCGACGGCGAAGGCCCTGCTGGGTTCGGCGGGGCTGGCGACGCCGGGTTGGGTGACGCTGCCGCAGGCGATTTTCCGCCAGCTGGGTGCATCGAATGTGCTGTCGGCGCTGGAGGGGTCGGTGTCGTTCCCGGTTGTTATTAAGCCGACGGATGGCGGTTCGGCGCTGGGTATTTCGACGGCGCATGATGCGAAGCAGTTGCGTCGTTCGATGGTGGATGCGTTTGCGTACGGCCAGCGTCTGATGGTTGAGCAGCGTATCGAGGGCCACGATGTGGCCGTGTCGGTCGTGGATCTGGAGGGTGGGCCGGTAGCGCTGCCCCCGGTTGAGATTGCGACGGATGATGGCCGTTACGATTACGATGCGCGGTATACGACGGATGAGTCGGAGTATTTTGTGCCGGCGCGTTTCTCTCCCGAGGCCTTGGCTGACATGCAGGCCGCGGCTGTTGAGGCGCACACGACGCTGGGTCTGCGGGACTTGTCGCGCATGGATTTCGTGGTGGATGAGGATGGGACGTGCTGGTTTATTGACGCCAATGTTGCGCCCGGTATGACGGATACGTCGCTTCTCCCCCAGGCGGCGGATGCGCTTGAGGATTCGTCGTTCGCGCAGCTGTGCGCCGACATCGTTGATTTCGTGGCGGGTGGTCGCGTGGTTGATGGGGCAGCGGATGATGCTGCTGAGTCGGCCGATTCGTCGGAGGAGTCAGAACACTCCGCTGACGCCCCCGTCGATGGCGAGTAGCGACACCGCTCCCCTGTGGGACGCACCGGGCCCGGGAGGACTGCTGTCCTCCCGGGCCCTTCGTTTGGATGGCGTCGCGTTGGCGAAGGCCGAACGCTGGTGTTTCGGTACGGCAGGGCACCGACCTGGAGTGTGCGAAGAGGGTGGCCCGCCTACCCGGGGATTGCTCCCAGGTGGGTTGGCTGCCACCCTCACTCGTAGGGCGCTTCGGCTGTCCGACGCGCTTGGCGTATAGGGTGGACTGCCTTCTTGACCCCTATTGGTGCCAGCATAACACTTCTTGATGCAGCCGGGCACAACACCACGAGCAGCCAGCGTGGCGGGTGCCGTAGGGCCCGGAGGGCACGGGCGGGCTTCGAGATCGACCACTCCGAGCCGCAGGCTCGCGTGTGGCGATCTCGCGGGCGGCCGGGCCCGAAGGCACCCGACACTCAGGCAGTACTCACAAACACGTCCATGTCCCGTGAGAAAAGAAAACCACTCAGAACAGGAAGCCGAGTTCCTTGAGGCGTGCCTCGGCCTGTTCGGGTCCTGTCCACAAAATGCCTTTGACGCCCATCAGTTCAGCGGCACGAACATTTTCGCGACGGTCGTCGATGAAGGCGACGTCTTCGACGGGAGTTCCGAGGCGGTGGAGTACGTCGCGGTAGATGCCACGGGAGGGCTTGCAGATGCCGTAGTCGCAGGAGAAGGCGAAGAAGTCGAAGAGGCTCCCCCATTCGGAGCGACGGATTGCTTTTGCGATGGGGTACGGGGCGTTGGAGAGGATGCCGACGCGTATGCCCTGGTGTCGCAGGAGGCGGACGAGGCTGAGGGTGGATTCGTTTGCGTCGGCCATACGTGAGGAATCGAGTTCCACGAGGGCTTTGAGTAGGTCTGCGGGTGGTTCGTCCTGTCCGCAGTCGCCGGCGATACGGTCCCAAAAGTCCCGGTCGGACAGGCCGGCGTCGTAGTCGCCGCGGTGTGTCCACATTGCTTGGTCGACGAGTGTTGTGAGGCCTCGCGATTCGTCTCCGAACATGCGGGCGATGACGGCGGGATCGGGGTGAGAGTCAACGAGGACTCCCCCGACATCGAAAAGCACGGTGCGCGAACTGCCTGGGGCGTGCATGCCTTTCGCTCCTTCTAGTACTGCGAGGATCCGACGCCGGATCCTTAAGAGTAGTTTAAGCGTAGTTTGAGCCACAGATTAGGCCGGAAAATGTATGATTGGAAACATACTTCGGCTGATCTGCTGAGACGTGTACGAAGCTGACTCAGTGGAGAATAAGGTCTGCGATTCGCTGGAGGTCGTCTGCTCCTGCAAATTCGATGACGATTCGACCCTTCTTTTGGCCTTCCGTGATGGAGACGCGCGTGTCGTACGCGTCGGACAGGGCCGTCACGACGCTCTCTCCCAGTGCAGACAGGGGTTCTTGCTTGCGGGCGCGCGGGCGTGGGGTGGCCTTGACCTTGCCGACTCGGACGATCTCTTCAGTGGTGCGCACTGAGAGGCCTTCCGCGACGATGCGCTCCGAGAGTCGTTCCATGTCTTCTGCTGTGTCGAGGGACAGCAGGGCGCGGGCGTGGCCCGCGGTGATGACCTGTGCGGCCACCTTCTTCTGGACGGTCGGGGGGAGCTTGAGTAGGCGCAGGGTGTTGGCGATCTGCGGGCGCGAGCGGGCGATTCGCTTGGCGAGTTCTTCCTGAGTCGCACCGAAATCGGCCATGAGCTGTTGGTATGCGCTCGCTTCTTCCAGCGGGTTGAGCTGGGCCCGATGGAGGTTCTCGAGGAGCGCGTCGCGGAGTAGATCCCCATCGTCGGTCTCCCGGATGATCGCTGGAATCGTGGTCTCGCCGGCGAGCTCGGAGGCACGCAGGCGGCGCTCGCCCATGATCAGTTCGTAACGCGCGTCGGGCTTGTCGGCGAGGTACTCCTGGAGCTTCTCGGAACGACCGGTGACGGGAATGTTGCGAACGACGACGGGCTGGAGAACGCCGACCTCCTTAATGGAGGCGGACAGTTCCTTCAGGTCATCCTCGTCGAAGACCTCACGAGGCTGCTTCGCATTGGGGACGATCTGATCGATAGCAATTTCGGCGAAGGACGCCCCGGGTACGGGTAGAAGCTCATTCTCCTCAGATGTTTCACGTGAAACATCTGGAACAGACTGAGCGACGGTTTCGACGGGCACAACACGCGGGGTAGAACCACTCTGGTCGGGGGCTGAGCCATTGATCCCGGAGCCAAGAGGATTAGATGCATTCACCGTGCGGCGTGCCGCGCCAATGTCCAGGGTAGGCATTGCGTGGCGCTTCTTGTTCGACGAGGCCGTGGCACGCTTAGGCTGGAGGAGATCCTTTGCGGATCCTCCCCTACCGCTGGCGGCAGGGCCTTCGGGGAAGAAGACGTCGAGTGGACGTGCAGGAGGGGCGGGGGGTGTCGGTGGCTTCTGCTCACCTGCCTGAGGGATGAGAGCGCCAAGACCGCGACCGAGGCCGGTGTGCTTGCGAGCACCCTTGTGGCCCTCAGTCTTCGGTGTTGCATCCGCCATTGCATAACTCCTTCAATTGCGTGCGTCTATTGTTTCACGTGAAACAATGCATTGCGCTCAGGTGGTGAGCGGCTTTGATCACTTTGTTGAACTTATGGTCACGAATTGCGATGACTACGTTCCAAACTGCGGAGAATCCAGGCTGCAGGCCAATGTTTCACGTGAAACACTGTTTTACAGTGCGGCGGCAAGCCGATCGCACAGCTCGAGGGCGGCCTTTCGGTATGCGATAGCACCGACGTTGCGCGGATCGTACGTAATGGCGGTCTGCGCGTAGCTGGGAGCTTCGGAAATGCGAACGCTGCGGGGAATCACCGTCTCGAACGTGTGATGCGGGAAGTGCGCACGCACCTCAGATTCGACCTCCTCGGACAGGCGGGTGCGCTTGTCGGACATGGTGAGGAGCATTCCCGACACGCGCAGGCCGGGATTCATGCTCGCACCGACGCGCTCGACCGTATTCCAGAGCTGGCTCAGGCCCTCGAGGGCATAGTACTCGGCCTGAATGGGGATTAGAACCTCGTCGGCAGCCACCATGACATTCAGCGTCACGAGGCCGAGCGAGGGCGGGCAATCAATGAGGATAATGTCAATCTCATGATGCGCCGCCACGTACCGGCTGAGCGCAGCCTTCAGGCGACTCTCACGCCCGGGCACGTCAACCAGTTCAATCTCGGCACCCGACAGGTCGATTGTCGCCGGGCACACGAGGATGCCCTCGACATCGGGACACGGCTGAAGAACATCCTCCAGCTCCGCTCCCCCGATCATCACGTCATACGTCGATGGTGTGCCCACGGGGTGCGCGACGCCAAGCGCGCTGGATGCGTTGCCCTGCGCGTCCGCATCGATAACAAGCACCGACAGGCCGCCCATTGCCAGGCCAGCGGCCAGGTTGACGGCCGAGGTCGTCTTACCGACGCCGCCCTTCTGGTTGGCGATTGCAATGATGCGCGTGGACGCCGGCTTGCGATACTCGGCGTTTGCGAGCATGCGCAAATCGGCGATGTTGCGTTCGATCTGAGAGGACAGAGGGGTGTTTTCTGTTGTCACGTGACACCTTCCTAGCTACTGCCTCTAGTCTACGGGCCACCGCCAACAGTAACAGCATCGAAAGCCCGCGATGCATGAATGCACACAGGAATCACGACACATTGCATCAAACACCGAAAAAATGTTCTGTAGGATCGATTCTCCTGGCCGCGTGGGCCGATCACACAAGCATCGAAAGATACAACGGCACCACAAAAACATGCAGAAGAAAGGCTCACTCACAATAAAGTGATGGCCACCACATTACAATGTGGCGGCCATCACTTTCAGCAAAACCTACTTGATACGGATGCAGACCACCACGTACGTCGACTCTTCCTCCATGATCGAGGGAACCTCGTGTATCTCGGCACGCAGGTGGTGACGGCGTAGCTCAGCCGAGGCCTCGTCCACCTCAATTGGAGCGCGACGCCCCTTGAGCGCTACGAGCGAACCACCCGGCGCGATAAGCTTGGACGTCATGCGCACGAGCTTGCTCATGTTCGCCACGGCGCGAGCAGTGACCACGTCGGCCTTGCCCTTGCCTCGCAGCTCCTCGGCACGCGCCTGATGCACGGTCACGTTATCCAGGCCCAGGCCCTCGACGACCTCTTCAAGCCACTCCACGCGGCGCTCCATGGGCTCCGCGAGGTGAATGTGCAGGTCAGGCCGACACGCGGCGATCACAATGCCAGGCAAACCGGAGCCGGAGCCAACGTCCAGAACCTCGCGCCCCTCCTTGCGAGGCATGAAGTCGAGGACGGCGGCGGAGTTGACGATGTGACGCGACCAGATGCGTTCCATGTCGCGCGGACCGAGCAGGCCGCGCAGCTCGCCCTCCTCCTCGAGCATACGCGCGTATTCCGCGACGTCGGAAAAGGCGGGGCCGAAGAAGTCACGGACTGCCTGCGTGGGTTCTTCTGGGACGAAGGGGTCGCCCACCTGGCGACCCCTTCCCGTCCCGTTCGGGTTCTCACTCACCGTCGGAAACCTCGGGCAGGATGACAACACGGCGGTGGGGTTCGACGCCCTCGGACTCGGAGGTCAGGCCCTCCTCGGCGACGACGTCATGGCAGACCTTGCGCTCGAAGGGGTTCATGGCGTCGAGCTTGACGGCCTCACCGGTGGAGCGCACGCGGGCGATAGCCTCGCGCGTGATGTCCCGCAGCTCTTCCTTGCGCTCGGCGCGGAAGCCGGCAATGTCGAGCATGAGGCGAGAGCGCTCGCCGGTCTCGGTCTGGACGGCCAGGCGGGTCAGTTCCTGGAGCGCGTCCAGGACCTCGCCATCCTCGCCGACGAGGCGCTCGAGAGCCTCGGGATCGTCGGCGACGATCTCGACGGATGCGCGACCGTTCTCGACGTCGATCTCGATGTCGCCGTCAAGGTCAGCGATGTCGAGCAGTTCTTCCAGGTAGTCGGCGGCGAGTTCGCCTTCTTCTTCGAGGCGGGTGAGCTTGCCTGCATTGTCGTCACTCATGACGGGTCCTCCATGATGGGAAATGGGGTCTTGCTGAGATCCAGGGTACCCGCTCGGGTTCCGGGACCGTGAATTGTCGATCAGTGCTTCTTGCCGGAGCGGCGGCGGGCCTTGCGGCGCTCAACGCGGCGGCGCTCAATCTCCTCGGCGCTCAGGGAGCTGTTTGTGCTGTCCTTCGTGTCCTGGGCAGGGGTCGACTCGGACGAGGCCTGGGCGGCCTCGCGCTCGAGAGTGCGGCGTTCGCGAACCTGCTTCTGGAGCTCGGCACGCTGGGCGGAGGCTTCCTGCTTAGCAAGGCGCTTTTCGACGGCAAGGGTCAGGCCGTGCATCCACTGCTCATCGGGCAGGGTCGTCCACTTCTGGGAGGCGAGGTTGCGGTAGACGGTGATGATTTCGCCGGTGGTCATGGAGGCCGGGAAGTCGGAGGCGACGTGCTGTTTCTTAGCCTTAGAGCGCACCGCGACGAGCGTGCGCTCGTTGAGTTCGTCGACGCGCGGGTCGGTGGACTCGGTGCCCAGGGCAGCACGCTCACGGTCATAGTTCTGGAAGAATGGCTTAGCCCACTCCTGGTAAGCGGACTCACGCGAGGAGAGCAGGTCGGCGTAGGCCGGGGAGCCGGGGGTCGGCATGACCTTGACGGTCCAGAACGACTGGACGAGGGCCCAGAAGGAGGCGGTCACCGTGTAGATGACGACGCCCATCTGGAAGAAGACACCGGAGAAGATGAACATCAGCGGCATCACGTACATCATGGAGCGCTGCGACTGAGCTATCGGGTTGTTACCCAGGTCGGGCATGTTGCGCTGGAAGGACAGGCGCATCGAGAAGAATTGCAGGGCCACCATGAGGATAATCGCGGTGACGAAGACGCCGACGATGAGCGGATCCCCTGTGGATTCGCGCAGGGTGCGCGACAGCGGAACACCGAAGACGGTCGAGTTCACAATCTCGGTGGACACGGACTCGGTGAGCGGGCCGAGGTGGTCAGCAGCCTCGCTTCGGTACGTGTAGGTGCCGGCGGAGATGGAGGAGACGGCGATGATCGCGCGGTACATGCCGAACAGGACGGGCATCTGAACGAGCATCGGCAGGCAGGAGGCAAAGGGCGAGACCTTATGTTTGCGCTGGAGGGCCTGGGTCTCTTCCATCATCTTCTGACGGCTGACCTGGTCCTTCTTGCCCTTGTACTTGTCCTGAATCTTGCGCATCTCAGGCTGGATGGCCTGCATGGCGCGCGAGGATCGGATCTGCTTGAGGAACAGCGGGATGATGGCGATGCGCACCAGGATGGTGAGCAGCACGATGGACAGGACCCACGCGATGCCGGAGCCGGAGGACATTCCAACGAGCACCAGGAAGTCATGGATCCACACCCACAGCCACGAGATGGCCCACGCGAAGGGGTGGAAAATTGCGTCGAACATAGTTTTCGCTTTCGCCGTGGCGCTTGGGCGCCGCTGTTTCGTTGTTCCTTACATTCCGAGGCCGTGGCCGGTTACTCGGTCAAGTCATGTTCCGGGTCCAGTCCCATGGGGGCGGGCCGTTCCCAGTTGTCGTGGCCTGCCCAGTCATCGGGTGGGACCCAGGCCTCTGGTTTCCAGCGCCCACGCGCGGGCACGTGGTCTACTCCCCCGTGGCTCCACGGGTTGCACCGCAGCAGGCGCCAGGCCCCGAGGATCAGTCCCTTGATGGGGCCGTGAACGCGGATTGCTTGCAGCGCGTAGGCGGAGCAGCTGGGCGCGTAGCGGCACCGGGGACCGAAGGCCGGGGAGATGTATCGCTGGTAGGCGATGATGGGCGCGGAGACGAGTGCGACAAGCACTCGCCTCACGAGTGTGATCGCGCGTTCCACTTGCGCCACGCTCGCTCCATCACGCGGTCAAGATGGGTACCGAGTTCCTTGGAGGGCACGCCAAGGGCCTTGGAGGATGCCCTCACGACGAGCCTGGTTCCTTCGGGTAGGTCGGCGATGCGTTCGCGCATGAGGTGGCGCAGCTGCCGCTTGACACGATTGCGCCCGTTGGCGCGCTTGATTTCCCGCTTGGGTACGACGAAACCGACGAGGGGGCTGTTGCGCTCCTCGTCGGCTCGGACGTGGACGACAACCAGTGGATCTCCTGCGCGCGCTCCGTGTCGGATCGCGGCGGTGAAATCCGCTGGGTCAACCATGCGGTGCGCGCGCGGCAGCACCGGGGTGTCTCAGGCGGACAGCTTGGCACGGCCCTTGCGACGGCGGGCAGCCAGAATGGCGCGGCCGGCGCGGGTCGACATGCGCAGACGGAAGCCGTGCGTCTTCGAACGACGACGGTTGTTGGGCTGGAAGGTCCGCTTGGTGGTCACGGCAATTCTCCTCGGCGGGGAGTGGTCTCCCACTCGTTGATCGGTTGGGCTACCGGCCCGATCAGGGCACGATAGCGGGGACACACGCCCGAAATGGGCGCAAACAATTTCCAAGACTAAGCGGATGTGGGCGGGGAGTCAACGGGGCGAAATTACACACCGCGTCACACACAGTTTCCACAGCTGTGGAAATCGCTGTGGAGCAACCTCTTCCACAGCGGTGGATGACGACAGTTATCCACAAGCTGTGTGTCAATTTGCTTTCCGCGTCACTCTGCGCCCCCAAAGTTGTAACTACATACATGTGATTCTGTGATAGTTCTCCACAGCTCCATCCCCAACCTGTGTATAAGCCTGTGTGCGGACTACACTTTGAACATGTCATAAGGTCACGTACATCACCCTTAAGTCGTGACTGAATTCACCGTATATTGTGTTCGGAGATAGTCGTGGAGCCAGATTCCCTCACACGCGCGTGGGCTGTCGCCCTCGACGCAGTTCCCACCGACGAACTGGGTCCCGTTGCGACGTCGATGCTGCGCTCCGCGCGCCCGCTCGGCGATATCGAAGGGACGATCCTCCTGGCCGTCCCTAACGGCTTCACGAAGCAGTGGATTGAAGATAAGGCGCAAAACAAGCTGACGACCGCCCTGTCCGTGAACCTCGGACGCCCCGTACGCATCGCCATCACGGTCGATCCGTCCCTGGAACTCGTGGAAACAAAGGAAGAGGAGGAGGAAGAAGAACCCCCCGCTCCCGCGCCGGTTCCTCCGACCCCCACCCCGGCCTCGTACCACGAGAAGAAAAAGAAGGGACAGCGTTCCCCCGTCGCGGCGGACTCCCGCGCCGACGCAGTTCCCACGCACCTGAACCCGAAGTTCACCTTCGATACCTTCGTTATCGGCCCGTCGAATCGTTTCGCGCACGCCGCCGCGCTAGCCGCGTCGGAGTCGCCAGGCAACGCCTTCAACCCTCTCTTTATCTACGGCGACTCCGGGCTGGGTAAGACGCACCTGCTGCAGGCCATCGGCCACAACGCGCTGTCGATGATGCCGCACCTGAAGGTCCGCTACGTCAACTCCGAAGAGTTCACAAACGAGTTCATCAACGCGATTCGCCTCAATAAGACGGATAACTCGCAGGTCGAGGCATTCCACCGCCGCTACCGCGAACTCGACATCCTCCTTATCGACGACATCCAGTTCATCGGCAACAAGGAGCAGACGGTCGAAGGCTTCTTCCATACCTTTAATGCGCTACACAGTGCGAACAAGCAGATTGTCCTGACCTCCGACCTGCCTCCCGCGCAGCTCAAGGGTTTCGAGGACCGCATGCGCTCGCGCTTCTCTTCGGGCTTGCTCGTCGACGTTCAGCCGCCGGACCTGGAAACCCGCATCGCGATCCTGCACAAGAAAGCGGACGCTGAAGGCTTCGAGGTGACCCCTGAAGTCTTCGAATACGTGGCCTCGCGCATCTCCTCCAACATCCGCGAGCTGGAGGGCGCGCTCGTGCGCATCGGCGCGTGGGCGTCCCTCTACAAGGAGCGCATCGACCTGAATCTGGCGCAGATGATGCTCAAGGATTTTGTGTCCAACCCGGACGATAACGAGATTACGGTCAGCCTCATCATGAGCCAGTGCGCCGTCTACTTCGGCGTGACCATCGAGCAGATGGGGTCCTCCGAGCGCAGCCACACCGTCGTCGAAGCCCGCCAGATCGCCATGTATCTGTGCCGTGAACTCACCGATCTGTCGCTACCCAAGATCGGTCAGGCCTTCGGCCGCGATCACACGACGGTCATGCACGCGAACAAGAAGATTTCGAAGCTCATGAAGGAGAAACGCGAAACCTTCAACCATGTGTCCGAGCTTACAAATCGCATCAAGCAAAAGGCCAGGGAAGCATAAAACCCGCGCGGGCGCTGACGAAAGTCGGCGCCCGCGCACCGTTCACAGGATATGTGGACAGCGCGTGGATGAACGAACAAACCCTGTGGAGAAAATGAGGCCCTCTGTGAATGACGAAAACTTGTAATTTCAGCCGTCCACACGTCCACGTGCACAGTGCACAGATCCATCCACGTAATTACACCGATGTAATTTCAAGATTTTTCAACGAAAAAATGAGTTATCCACAGAACTCACAACCCTTATGATGGAAGGAGAGTCGAAGAGAAAATTTTTTTCACAGGTCTCCGCCCAACAACAGTGCTGACGCGTCGTGACCAGCGTGAGTGCCAAGCAAGAATCGCGCCCCACGTGGGCGCACTTGTGGGTAAAGTAGTAATCAGTCCGTTTTGCGTTTTGGAGGCAGCTATGAAGTTCACCGTCGCCCGCGATGTTCTGGCCGAAGCCGTGTCGTGGACCGCCCGCGCGCTCCCCGTGCGTCCGGCCTCTCCGATTCTGGCCGGCGTGCGCATCAAGGCTGAGGGCGACGAACTGACCCTGTCTTCCTTCGACTACGAGGTCTCCGCGAACTCGCACATCCCCGCCACAGTCGACGAGGCCGGCGAAGTTCTGGTCTCTGGCCGTCTCCTGGCTGACATCTCCAGGTCACTGCCCTCCAAGCCGGTCTCCGTCGAGCTGGATGGCCAGAAGGTGAACTTGGTCTGCGGCTCCTCGCACTTCACTCTGGCAGTCATGCCATTGGACGAGTACCCACTGCTGCCCGCCCAGCCCAAGGGCATCGGTGCCATCGACTCATCCACGCTGTCCCAGGCTGTCTCCCAGGTGTCCATCGCAGCGTCCCGCGACGACACGCTGCCCCTGCTGACGGGCGTACGCATCGAAATCAACGGCCCGGCGATTACGCTGCTGGCCACCGACCGTTACCGCCTGGCCATGCGTGAACTCGACTGGGAACCCGCCGACACCTCGATCGAAGAGGTCGCCCTGGTCAAGGCCCGCATTCTCCAGGACGTCGCCAAGTCGATGACCTCGGGTGCCAAGGTTGAGGTCGGCCTGTCCAGCGAATCTCAGCCCGGTGCCTCGTCCCTCATCGGATTCACCGCCCAGGGCCGCCGCACCACCTCCACGCTCATGGACGGCGACTACCCCGCTGTGCGTCGCCTGTTCCCCGAATCCACGCCGATCCAGGCCGTCGTCGACCGTCACGCGCTGCTCGAGGCCGTCAAGCGTATGTCGCTGGTCGCCGAGCGCAAGACCTCCGTGCGCCTGGCCTTCACCGACGGCCAGCTGGTTCTCGAAGCCGGTCAGGGCGACAACGCTCAGGCTTCCGAAGCCATCGAGGCAACCCTGCACGGCGACGATATTTCGACCGCGTTCAACCCGCAGTTCCTCATCGACGGCCTTCAGGTCCTGGACACCGCCTACGTGCGCTTCGGCTTCACGCACCCGACGAAGCCGGCCGTCATCACCGGTCAGAAGAAGGCCGACGAGGGCGAGATCGCGCAGTTCCGTTACCTGCTGATGCCCATTCGTTTCGGCGTCTGACGTGCGGGTCTCCCACCTGGCCCTCGACGACTTCCGTTCCTGGAAGCACGGGGTCGTCGAGCTGCCCGCGGGACCCACAGTCCTCGTGGGCGCGAACGGCCAGGGCAAGACCAACCTCGTTGAGGCGCTCGCCTACCTGTCCACCTTCTCATCGCACAGGGTCGGCGCGGAGGGTGCGCTCGTGCGGATCCCCATCGACGAGGCCGAGGCCGCCCCGGGCGGAGCCGTCATCCGCGCGCGGGTCGTGGCCTCAGGCCGCGAGCAGGTCATCGAGCTGGAAATCGTGCGCGGCAAGGCGAATCGGGCGCGCATTAACCGTACGCAGGTGAGGCCCCGCGAGATCCTGGGCATCGTGCGAACGGTCGTGTTCGCGCCCGAGGACCTCTCGCTCGTGCGCGGTGACCCGTCGGTCCGCCGTTCCTTCCTGGACGATCTGGCCACGCAGCTCTCCCCCATCCACGCCTCCGTGCGCTCCGATTTCGACCGGGTCGCGCGCCAGCGCGCCGCGCTCATGAAGGCCGCCCAGGCCTCGATCCGCCGCGGTCAATCCCCCGACCTATCGACGTTAGAGGTGTGGGACCAGCAGTTCGCCGCCCTGTCCGCGCGCATCACGGCCACGCGAGCGTCCATTGCGGCTTCGCTCATCGAGCCGGCCGCGCGCGCCTATGACGACGTCGCCGATTCGCCGCGCCACCTGTGCCTCGCCTTCGACGCCTCTGTCGACCGCATCATCGGTACGGATCCCGATAACCCGGCCAGCGCCGACCTCACCGACGTGGACGCGCAAACCCAGCGTCTGCTCGCAGCGCTCGCGCTCGTTCGTGAGAAGGAAACCGAGCGCGGCGTCAACCTCGTCGGCGCGCACCGCGACGACCTGTCCCTCAGCCTCGGCACCATGCCCGTCAAAGGCTACGCCTCCCACGGCGAATCCTGGTCTGTCGCCCTCGCCCTGCGTCTCGGGTCCTTCGAACTACTCAGCGACGATGGCGACACCCCGATCCTCATCCTCGACGATGTCTTCGCCGAACTCGACTCCTCACGCCGGTCGGGCCTGGCAGCCCTGGCCTCGAAGGCCGAACAGATCATTGTCACCTGCGCAGTCGCCGCCGATCTGCCACCCTCCCTCGACCACCACGCCCTCCACGTGCGCCTCGACCCCGAGCGCGGCACCGTCATCGACGCCTCCGACCATGTCTGAACGCGACGAATTCACCGACACCTCGCCGATCACCGCCGTCGAGGACCGCGAAGGAGCGGGAGGCCGCGGCCCCGACGAAGACCCCGACGAATTCGTCGTCCGCGCCCTCGAACGCGCCCAGCGCGTCGCCCGCAACCACGGATATATCCGCTCCACCCTGCCCTCCTGGGGCCTCGACGAAACCCGCCCCAGGCGCACCCTCGATGGATCCAGCGAATACGCGGCCATCGAAACCGACGGACTCGGTCGCCTCGCCGCGGACGGCACCGACAACGTCCAGGCTCGCGCCGCCGCCCGCGCCGCCGCCTACGGACACGTGAACGGAGTGCCCGCCCCGGCCTCGTCCGCCGAGGATGACCCCGAGGGCGACCTCGCCGCGCTGCGCCAAGCCCTGGCGGGAACCGAAGAATCGTGGAGCCGATCCCCCGGCATGGCCGCCATGCGCCCGCGCTACCGACGGGCCGACTCGCTGGGTGCAATCCTGGCGCGCACGATCAAGATACGCGAATGGGACACCCCCACCAAAATGGGGTCCGTCATGGCGAAATGGCGGGACATCGTGGGTCCCAACAACGCGGATCACACGTTCATTGAGACCTTTGATGGACACAAACTCATCGTGCGTGCCGACTCCACTGCCAGAGCCAAACAGCTCCAGCTTATGCTGCCCAGCGTCGAGCGGCGCATCGCCGAGGAAGTAGGATCCGGCGTCGTCGAACAGCTGATCATCCTGGGTCCCGTCGCCCCCTCCTGGAAGAAAGGTCCCTACGTCGTTCGAGGCCGAGGCCCCCGGGCGGACTACGGATAGGCCTTGTCGCCGGGCGATCAGGTTGTCATAGGCTCGTCGGAGAGATCATCCAACGGTGAAACAACGATGAGCAACTCGCGCCGACCGACCAGTACTTAGTTGACCTTTCGAAGAACCTTGGGCACGTCGACATGACGAACTCGGATAATGTGAAGAAAGAGCACCAGTGGATGTGGTGCCCCGCTTCGTTTGATGGTTGATAGTCGTCGCAATGGTTGAGAAAATGTGATGTGCGACATCGATCAGTCCCTTGAGGGGAAACGGTAAACAAGATATTCTAATAAGTTATGTTAATTCGTTCACATTCTGGGACTCGCGTCCCCGCGACGAGTGGGTTTCGGGGTCGAGCGAAATGACGGAACCTGCGCGGAATCGCAAGCAAAACCTTGATTAACTGGCGGCAGTGTATAAAAACCGCTCCCCATTTCAGTCAGATTTTGCTACGCTTCCAAATGTCATCCCGCACATTGGTGCGCTTTCTATGAGGAGTCACTATGAGTAACCCGTACGCTCCCGGGGGCCAGGATCCCTGGAACCAGGGAAATGACCAGGGTGGTTACCCTGGTTCGCCGCAGCCATACGGCCAGGCTGACCCTAACGCCTATTCGCAGGGCGGCTACGTGGATCAGACCCAGCAGATGCCCGCTGGTTACATGGACCAGTACGGTGCACAGGCGCAGTACGGTGCACAGGCGCAGTACGGGGCGGGAATGCCGGGTATGCCGGGTATGCCGGGTATGCAGCCTGAGGAACCCAAGTCGAAGCTTCCGCTGATCATCGGCGGCATCGCGGGCGTTCTCGTGCTCATCCTCATCGGCGTCGGCGCATACTTCTTCCTCAGTGGCGACGAAGAAGAGGATCCGAATTCGGACTCCACCTCCACCAGTGCGACGGCCGACCCGACGACCAGCGCGCCGAACCCGACGACCAGCGCGCCGAACCCGAAGCCGACGACGTCTGCTACCAGCTCTGTCCCGACCGCTGCGCCGAACCCCGGCGGCTACCACGCGAACGGCCAGTACTCGGTTGACTACTCCTCCGGTCTCCACATTGAGATCACGAAGATCGAGAAGGGTCCCGCCGACAAGGAAGGTTCCGACACGCTCGTCGTCACCTACTCGATGACGAACAACTCCAGCGAGGAGCAGTCCGCGCTGCTCAATACGCCCTCGCTGAAGCAGAAGGGTATCGACATGAACCCTGCTTACTACGCTAAGGGCAAGGAACCCGCTGGCTACGACAACTTCGCCATCGTGCGCGTCCCCGTCGGCCAGACCAAGACCTTCCAGAGGGCCTACAAGATGCCCTACCCGAACGATCCCGTCACCTTCAAGACGCTCGACTGGGACGACTTTAATGCCAACATCCCGGACTGGACTTGGCAGCCGTGACCTTCGCTCGTCAATAGGCTGAGGTGAGCCATTCGGCACCCACTACGGCGTGCTGATCTTTACCCTTATCGACACTGCGCATGCGCGCGAACGGGCCGCCCTCCCACCTGGGAGGGCGGCCCCGTGTTGTCGCGTCGCAGTAGCGCTCGCAATGCGACTGATCACAGTGTTGTTTTCGTTGCAATCTCGCAGTTTGTAAAGTAACCTTCTGGGTCTGTCAGTCCCTGGTGCAAGCCCCATTTTTGGTAGAATCTACAAGGTTAAACATCTATTTTTCGCGCAATGCGAGGGGAACCACGTGGCTGACAACGAGAAGACCGCCGAAGGCGAGCAGTCCTACGGCGCATCGGACATCACCGTCCTCGAAGGCCTGGAAGCCGTCCGCAAGCGTCCGGGCATGTACATCGGCTCGACCGGCGAACGCGGCCTGCACCACCTCGTCTACGAGGTCGTCGACAACTCCGTCGACGAGGCCCTGGCCGGCTACGCGGACCACATCGAGGTCACCATCCAGGCAGACGGCGGCATCAAAGTCGTCGATAACGGTCGAGGCATCCCCGTCGACGAGCACCCCACCGAGCACAAGCCCACCGTCGAGGTCGTCATGACGATCCTCCACGCCGGCGGCAAGTTCGGCGGTGGCGGATACGCCGTCTCTGGCGGCCTGCACGGCGTCGGTATCTCCGTCGTCAACGCCCTGTCCACCCGCGTGAACACAGAAATCCGCCGCCAGGGCTACGTGTGGCGCATGTCGTTCGCAAACGGCGGCACTCCCATCACCCCCCTCGAACGCGGCGAAGCAACCGACGAAACCGGCACCACGCAGGTCTTCTACCCGGACCCCGAGATCTTCGAGACCGTCGAATTCGACTTCGAGACCCTGCGCCAGCGCTTCCAGCAGATGGCGTTCCTCAACAAGGGCCTGCGCATCACCCTGACCGACGAGCGTGAGTCCGCCACCGACGAAGGCGACGAGATCGCAGGCGGCGAGGAGACCTCGGACAAGAAGACCAAGGGCCACCGCACCGTCACCTACTGCTACGAGCACGGCCTGCGCGACTACGTCGAATACCTCGATTCCGCCAAGAAGTCCGACACGATCAACAACGAGATCATCGACTTCGAAGCCGACAATGACGAAGGCACCATGAGCGTGGAAATCGCCATGCAGTGGACCACCGCCTACTCCTCCTCCGTCCACACCTTTGCCAACACCATCAACACCACCGAGGGCGGCATGCACGAGGAGGGCTTCCGCACTGCGCTGACCTCCCTCGTCAACCGCTACGGCCGCGACAAGGGCATCATCCGCGACAAGGACGACAACCTCACCGGTGACGACGTCCGCGAAGGCTTGACTGCCGTCATCTCGATCAAGCTCACCGAACCTCAGTTCGAAGGTCAGACAAAGACCAAGCTCGGCAACACCGAGGCCCGCACCTTCGTCGCCCAACAGGTGTATTCCAAGCTCACCGACTGGTTCGACGCCCACCCCGCCGACGCTAAGGCCATCATCGCCAAGGGGCAGGCCGCCCAGGCCGCCCGCGTCGCCGCTCGCAAGGCGCGTGAGGCCACGCGCCGCAAGGGCGTCCTCGAATCCGCCTCCATGCCCGGCAAGCTGCGCGACTGTTCCTCGCGCACGCCCTCCGAATGTGAAATCTTTATCGTCGAGGGTGACTCCGCAGGCGGCTCCGCCGTCGGCGGCCGCGACCCCGAGCGCCAGGCCATCCTGCCGATCCGCGGCAAGATCCTCAACGTCGAAAAGGCGCGCCTGGACCGAGCCCTGTCCTCGGACACGATCCGCTCCCTCATCACTGCCTTCGGGACCGGCATCGGCGAAGACTTTGACATCTCGAAGCTGCGCTACGGCAAGATCGTCATCATGGCGGACGCCGACGTCGACGGCCAGCACATTGCCACGCTGCTGCTGACCCTCCTCTTCCGCTACATGCGTCCCCTCATCGAGGGTGGCCACACCTTCATTGCGATGCCCCCGCTATACCGCATCAAGTGGACCAACGCCGAACATGAATTCGCCTACTCCGACAAGGAGCGAGACGAATTGCTCGCCGCCGGCGCCGCCGCGAACCGCCGTCTGCCCAAGGAGGGCGGCATCCAGCGCTACAAGGGCCTCGGCGAAATGAACGACCATGAACTGTGGGAGACCACCATGGATCCGGAACGTCGAATCCTCAAGCAGGTCACCCTCGACGAGGCCGCAGACGCCGACGAAACCTTCACGATCCTCATGGGCGACGACGTCGACCGACGCCGCACGTTCATCCAGCGCAACGCAACAGACGTGCGCTTCCTCGACATCTGACATCACCCGCGACCAGCCCAACCCCGGCCTCGTACCGGGCGGGCCTGATCGAGCAGAAACAACGTAAGGAAAAACGTGAGCGACGAGCAGACTACTGACGCGCGGCACATCTCGGACACCGAGCGCATTCGCCAGGTCGACCTGCAAAAGGAGATGCAGCGCTCCTACCTCGACTACGCGATGAGCGTCATCGTCGGACGCGCTCTACCCGACGTACGCGACGGCCTCAAGCCCGTCCACCGTCGCGTCCTGTACGCCATGTACGACGGCGGATACCGCCCCACCTCCTCGTTCTCCAAGTCCTCCCGCGTCGTCGGCGAGGTCATGGGTAACTACCACCCCCACGGTGACGCTGCGATCTACGACGCCCTCGCGCGCCTCGTGCAGCCCTGGTCGCTGCGCTACCCCCTCGTCGCCGGCCAGGGCAACTTCGGTACCCCCGGCAACCTGGGCCCTGCGGCCCCCCGTTACACCGAGTGCAAGATGGCACCCCTGGCCATGGAAATGGTCCGCGACATCGACGAAGAATGCGTCGATTTCCAGGACAACTACGACGGTCGCAACCAGGAACCCACCATCCTGCCCGCCCGTTTCCCCAACCTGCTGGCCAACGGATCCGAAGGCATCGCCGTCGGCATGGCCACGCGCATCCCGCCGCACAACTTGCGCGAACTCGCGCGCGGCGTCCAGTGGGCGCTCGATAACCCCGAGGCCTCGCGCGAAGAACTCCTCGAAGCACTCCTCAAGCTGATCCCCGGACCCGACTTCCCCACCGGCGCCACCATCCTCGGCCACAAGGGCATCGAAGACGCCTACCGCACCGGCCGGGGCTCTATCACGCAGCGTGCCGTCGTGAACGTTGAGGAAATCCAGGGCCGCCAGTGCCTCGTCGTCACCGAGCTGCCCTACCAGGTCAACCCCGACAACCTGGCCGATAAGATCGCCCAGCTCGTGCGCGACGGAGCAATCGGCGGCATCGCCGACATCCGCGACGAAACCTCCGGTCGTACCGGTCAGCGCCTCGTCATCGTCCTCAAGCGCGACGCCGTCGCCAAGGTCGTCCTCAACAACCTCTACAAGCGCACCAGCCTGCAGGAGAATTTCTCCGCCAACATGCTCGCGCTCGTCGACGGCGTACCCCGCACCCTGTCCATCGACGGCTTCATCCGCCACTGGATCACCCATCAGATGGACGTCATCGTGCGCCGCACGCGCTTCCGCCTGCGCAAGGCCCTCGAACGCCTGCACATCCTCGAAGGCTACCTGAAGGCCCTCGACGCCCTCGACGAGGTCATCGCCCTCATCCGCCGCTCCCCCACCGTCGACGAGGCCCGCGCCGGCCTGATCGACCTGCTCGACGTGGACGCCATCCAGGCCGACGCGATCCTGGCCCTCCAGCTGCGTCGCCTGGCCGCCCTCGAGCGTCAAAAGATCATGGACGAGTACGCCGAACTCAAGGCCCGCGTCGACGACCTCAACGACATCCTCGCCAAGCCCGAGCGCCAGCGCGCCATCATCTCCACCGAACTGTCCGACATCGTCGACAAGTTCGGCGACGAGCGCCGCACTCGTATCCTCCCCTTCGACGGGGAAATGTCGATGGAAGACCTCATCCCCGAAGAGGACGTCGTCGTCACCATCACCCGCGACGGCTTCGCCAAGCGCACCCGTACGGACAACTACCGCTCCCAAAAGCGCGGCGGCAAGGGCGTGCGCGGCACCCAGCTGCGCGGCGACGACGTGGTCGAACACTTCTTCGTCACGACCACGCACAACTGGCTGCTGTTCTTCACTAACCTCGGCCGCGTCTACCGCGCCAAGGCCTACGAGATCCCCGAAGGCGGCCGCGACGCCAAGGGCCAGCACGTCGCCAACCTGCTGGCATTCCAGCCCGATGAGCACATCGCGCAGGTCCTCGCGATCCGCACCTACGAGGATGCCGACTACCTGGTCCTGGCCACTAAGCGCGGTCTGGTGAAGAAGACGCCGCTGAGCCTGTACAACTCGCCCCGCTCCGGCGGCATCATCGCCATCAACCTGCGCGAGGACGAAGACGGCAAGCCCGACGAACTGGTCTCTGCGCAGACCATCATGGCCGACGAGGACCTCATCCTCGTCTCCCGCGACGGCCAGGCCGTGCGCTTCACCGCCACCGACGAGCAGCTGCGCTCCATGGGCCGCTCCACCTCCGGCGTGCGCGGCATGAAGTTCCGCGGCGACGACGAGCTCCTCAGCATGGAGGTCCCGCGCGAGGACACCGACCTGCTGATCGTCACCGAATCCGGCTACGCCAAGCGCACCCCCGTCGACGAATACCCGACCAAGTCGCGTGGCACCCTCGGCGTGCGCGTTGGTAAGCTCGTCGACGAACGCGGCGGGCTCGTCGGTGCCCTCGTCGTGCGCCCCGACGAAGACGTCATGGTCATCACCGAATCGGGCAAACTCGTCCAAGTCAACGCCTCCGACGTTCGACCCACCACCCGCAACACTATGGGCGTCATCTTTGCCCGACCGGACGAAGGCGACCGCATTATTGCGATCACCCGTAACCCCGACTCCGGCGACGATTCCAGTGACGACTCTGGTGATGAGGTCGTGGTCGATTCCGCGCAGACCGCCTCCACCGAGGATCTCCCCCAGGAGAACACCCTCGCCGAGACGGATGCGCCCACCGAGGGCGGCAACACAGCCGACGACACCGATAAGTAAACGACAATCACGGGACGAGGCCTGCCCTCGTCCCGTGATCAACATTCCAAAGCGGCGCGGACCCTGCGCCGGGGCCCGGCGATACGGTAGCCTGGCTGTAGGAAGTGCGACCTGGAAGGAACCCCATGAGTGACCACGTCACGAGCGCCCGCACAGACGCTCCCCGCCGAGTTGACCTGGCGATCGCGCGCATCGACGCGTGGACCGTCATGAAGGTATCTTTCCTTCTGTCAGTCGCCCTGGGCATCGCGCTCGTCATCGCCACCATCGTCCTGTGGCTCATGGTCGACGCCATGCACGTCTTCAGCCAGATCGAAGAATTCCTCCAGACCGTCGGTGCCGGTCGCTTCGTCGACCTCCTCGACTACGCGCGCCTGCCCCGCGTCATCTCTTACGCGACCATCGTCGCTGTCATCAACGTCATCCTGCTCACCGCCCTGTCGACGCTGGGTGCCATGCTCTACAACGTCGTCGCGTCCCTGGTGGGCGGCATCAAGGTGTCTCTCATGGACGAGTGAGAACATCACGCGCAAGGGGTCGGCTCACGTCGGCCCCTTTTGCTATGCCCGTGTGCGTGTGCGTGTGCGTGTGCGTGTTGGTGCCCGGGGGCGGCGACCGTCTGGGTTCTGGGTGCCTTCGAGTGCTTCTATGCTCTTCATTCGGGCTGCACGTGGATAGGAAGTGGCTACATGGATAGGTTATGTGTATGTGGATAGGATATTAAGCTATCCGTGAGGCAGTAACCTATCCGCCTGCTCGTTTCCTATCCGCGTGGATGACGGGTCAGACCGTACTGGGTCCGTTCTTGCGGCGACCGTCCTCAACGCGGTCCTTGGTGCTGCATTGGCGTGATTCCCCAACAATGTCGCATGCAATTCCCCCAGGTCTCTTGTGGGATTTGACATGAGATCGTTGGAATTGCACCGTTTATCTGGGATGGATGAAAGTTCGGGTGACCGAATCGCGTGCGACTTTTCAGGAGGGGCACGACTGAGACGCCACGGCGGAGGTGGGCGTAACGTTGTGGAAGAGCTGGAATCGCCGCCGTGGAGCGTGGGCAGTACAGCTGAACCCACCTACTGGAGCGGTGGCGGGGCCGCTGAGCCACTACTAGGTGGGTTAACGGGCTCTTCGCATTTTGGGGTGTGGGGGGTGGTGTTGGCATGGGGTCGGGGCCTGC
>ERZ773011.44-NODE-44-length-32224-cov-11.7699_pt1 | contig 32224 bp, 20 predicted proteins | sample MGYA00580662_ERZ773011 | MGnify/ENA primary metagenome ERZ773011 (study PRJEB29015, sample SAMEA2738118) | human oral metagenome | biome: human oral; feature: human-associated habitat; material: saliva | place: China | collected 2169 ... | reverse complement strand
GAACGCAAAAATCCCGCCGATTCCGAAGAATCAGCGGGATTTCTTGTGAAGTGCGCCCCCTGGGACTCGAACCCAGAACCCATTGATTAAGAGTCAATTGCTCTGCCAATTGAGCTAGAGGCGCTTATTTGTTTTTCAAGGTTTCCCTTGCAACAAGTAAATACTATACGGCATTCTGTGGGCGCCCGCAACTTGAATAAGCATGAACTGCATCACATATTTGACGGGTGCCGCAATTCGGCTTGATACAGCAAAGAATCCGGCGCCCCGCCCCCTCCCCGTGGCGGGGTGCGGGTGGAGCACCGGATTCTTAGAAAGCTATTGCTGAGCTACCGTTTAGCGAGCGACGGAACCTTCGGTGTAGTCGTCGTCAACGGAGTTCCAGGAGAACAGCTCGCGCAGCTTGCGGCCGGTTGCCTCGATGGGGTGCGCCTCGCCCTTTGCACGCAGTTCCTTGAACTCGGGTGCGCCTGCAGCCTGGTCTTCCATGAAGCGCTTTGCGAAGTTGCCGTTCTGGATATCTGCCAGGACAGCCTTCATGTTTTCCTTGACCTCGGGGGAGATCACGCGGGGGCCGGAGACGTAGTCGCCGTACTCTGCGGTGTCGGAGATGGACCAACGCTGCTTAGCGATGCCGCCTTCAATCATCAGGTCAACGATGAGCTTGAGCTCGTGCAGGACCTCGAAGTATGCGATTTCGGGCTGGTAGCCAGCTTCGGTCAGGACCTCGAAGCCGTACTGAACCAGCTGGGAGGTGGAGCCGCAGAGGACTGCCTGCTCGCCGAACAGGTCGGACTCGGTCTCTTCGGTGAAGGTGGTCTTGATGACGCCTGCACGGGTTGCGCCCAGTGCCTTTGCGTAGGACAGCGCCAGTGCGAGTGCTTCGCCGGATGCGTCCTTCTCAACTGCGACCAGGGCGGGAACGCCACGGCCTGCTTCGAATTCGCGGCGGACGGTGTGGCCGGGGCCCTTGGGGGCGACCATTGCCACGTCGACACCCTCGGGTGCGGTGATGTAGCCGAAGCGGATGTTGAAGCCGTGTGCGAAGAACAGTGCGTTGCCGGGCTTCAGGTGGGGTTCGATGCTCTCTGCGTAGACCTTTGCCTGGACCTGGTCCGGGGTCAGGATCATGATGACGTCTGCTTCTGCTGCTGCTTCTGCAACGGTTGCGACGCGCAGGCCTTCTGCCTCAGCCTTGGCACGGGACTTGGAGCCCTCAGACAGACCGACGATGACCTTCACGCCGGAGTCACGCAGGTTCAGTGCGTGTGCGTGGCCCTGGGAGCCGTAGCCGATAACTGCTACGGTGCGGCCCTGGATCAGAGAGAGGTCTGCGTCGTCGTTGTAGAAAATGGTTGCTGCCATTTCTTCTCCTCAGTAAGTTTGGTATGCGGCCCAGGCTGGGCTCAACATTGACTATTCTACTTGATAGCTGTTTAGTTGCGGGCTGTCGAGAGTACTTCTCAGCATCTGAAGTATCCGGAAGGTCTGTGAGCCCATAGGGGCGGGTATCGCATCGCCCGCCGGTTTCCCGGTGGAGGCGGTGCGATACCCGTTGCTATTCCCCGCTGGTGCGGGGTTGGCGTGGCACCCTGGTGGGTGTTAGATGCGCTCGCTCATGGCGCGGGGGCCACGTGCCAGGCCGATGGTGCCTGCGCGAACGATTTCGCGAACGCCGTAGGGTTCCAAAACGTCCAGCAGTGCGTTGAGCTTCTCCTCGGAACCGGTTGCTTCAATAACAACGGACTCGGGGGAAACGTCGATCACGGATGCACGGAACAGATCTGCTGCCTGAACGATCTGCAGGCGTGCTACTGCGTCTGCCTTGACCTTGATCAGGATGTGGCCGCGGCGGGTGGAGGAGTCGGCGGGAAGCTCGACGACCTTCAGCACGTGAACGAGCTTGTTCAGCTGCTTGGTGATCTGCTCGATGGTGTGGGCGTCGCCTTCGGTCACGACGGTGATGCGGGAGACACCGGGGTTTTCGGTGGGGCCCACAGCCAGGGAGAGGATGTTGAACAGTCGGCGGGAGAACAGACCGGAGACGCGGGTGAGAACGCCCGGCTTATCTTCTACCAGAACGGACAGAGTGTGCTGAGACATTAGTTCTCTCCCTCACGATCGAACTCGGGCGAAGTGTTCTTCGCGACCCAAATCTTGTCATTAGATACGCCTGCCGGGACCATGGGCCAGACGAGGGCGTGGGGGCTGACGGTGAAGTCAATGACCACGGGGCGGTCGTTGATTTCGAGGGCAGCCTTGATGGTTGCGTCCACGTCTTCGTCGCGTTCGCAACGGAAGGTCGCGCAACCGTATGCTTCGCCGAGCTTGACGAAGTCGGGGATGCGTACGGTGCCGTGGCCGTCCTTCAGGTCGGTGTTGGAGTAGCGCTCATTGTAGAACAGAGTCTGCCACTGGCGCACCATGCCGAGGGAGGAGTTGTTGATGATGGCAACCTTGACGGGGATGTTGTTCTGTGCGCAGGTGACCAGTTCCTGGTTGGTCATCTGGAAGCAGCCGTCACCGTCGATGATCCACACGGTGGATTCGGGGTGTGCGACCTTTGCGCCCATGCCGGCGGGAACGCCGTAGCCCATGGTGCCCAGGCCTGCGGAGCTGATGAAGTGGCGGGGGCTTTCCTGCTGAATGTAGTGTGCGCCCCACATCTGGTGCTGGCCAACGCCGGTGACGTAGTATGCGTCGGGGCCGGTGAGGGCGCTAATGCGCTCGAGGACGTACTCGGGCGAGCCGAGACCGTCGCTGGGCTTTTCGTAGCCGAGCGGGTAGTCCTTGCGGATTGCGTTGAGCTCGTTCCACCATTCGGTGAGGTTCGGCAGCTGGTCTGCGAACTCGGTGGAGAGCAGGTCGGTCAGCTCGGGCAGGACGTACTTGAGGTCACCGACAATCGGCACGTCTGCGAAGCGAATCTTCGAGATTTCTGCCGGGTCAACGTCAATGTGGATGACCTTAGCTTCGGGTGCGAAGGAGTCAACCTTGCCGGTGACGCGGTCGTCGAAGCGTGCGCCGAGGGTGATGAGCAGGTCAGACTTCTGCATTGCGGCGACGGCGGGGACGGTGCCGTGCATGCCGGGCATGCCGAGGTTCTGGGAGTCGGAATCCGGGAACGCACCGATTGCGTTGAGGGTGGTGACGACGGGTGCGCCGATGAGCTTAGCCAGCTTGTGGAACTCTTCGGAGGCACCTGCGCGGACCAGGCCACCGCCGACGTAGAAGACGGGGCGCTTGGATTCAGTGATGAACTTTGCAGCTTCGTGGATCTGCTTGGAGTGTCCGCGGGTGGCGGGGGTGTAGCCGCGCAGTTCGAGGTCTTCGGGGATGCCGCGGTATTCCATCATGCCGACCTGCGCGTCCTTGGTGACGTCCACGAGCACGGGGCCGGGGCGGCCGGTGGATGCGATGTGGAATGCTGCTGCGAGCGCGCGGGGGATGTCCTGCGAGTCGGTGATCATGAAGGAGTGCTTGGAGATGGGCATTGCCATGCCGACGATGTCAGCTTCCTGGAATGCGTCGGTACCGAGCAGTGCGGTGGACACCTGGCCGGTGATTGCGACCAGGGGGATGGAGTCCATGTTTGCGTCTGCGATTGCGGTCAGCAGGTTGGTTGCGCCGGGGCCGGAGGTTGCGATGCACACGCCGGTCTTGCCGCTGGACACGGCATAGCCCTGAGCTGCGTGGCCTGCACCCTGCTCGTGGCGGACCAGGATGTGGCGGACCTTCTTGGAGTCGTACAGGGGGTCATAGGTCGGCAGAATAGCTCCACCAGGCAGGCCGAATACGTCAGTCACACCCAGGTCTTCGAGGGTGCGGACGATTGCCTGAGAACCGGTCATGCGTTCTGCGGGAGCGTTTGCCGCGTCATCAGAAGTGGAAAATCCCATGGTCATGGAAATGCCTCGTGTCTTAATGGTTCTTCGTTGTACTCAATGTTCTGCGTGGGGTTTGTGTGATCCTCACGCATCCTATGCCCGGGGGTACCAAGCTATAAAAAAATGCCCCTCGCTGTTGGTGGTAGCGGTAGGGGCGCTCAGTCGCAGTGAATAGACCCTGCCACTCGCCCTAGGCGACGTCGACAAGGTTTAGAATTCGCTGGAACATTGCTGTCTTCACTCTTCTATGGTGCGCTCTGAGAGGGGGTGAGTCAAATCTCTATGGGGTGTCGTGGTGGTTTTTGCACGGAAACCCCCAAGTCAACCTTCTTCTTTCATGATGTGGACACCTTGCGCGTGTGCGTGGATTCTAGCGCAGGTTTTTGAACAGGTGAGAAAAGCTCGCATTTTTGGGCGTCATGGCGCGTAATATGTGCGAAATACTCGTGACCTTCGTTGGTTACCCCGGTAGACTGAAGCTATGACCGAACCGATTATCCCGGTCGCTGATGAGCTGACCGAAGCAAGTAAGTACGCAGAGGTTGTTGACCCCCGTAACTCTGTTGAGAGTAGCGAGTTTTTGACGGGTGAGGAACTCATTCGGGTTCTGCACCCGGTTTTTGACGAGCAGATTATTAATTACGGTGCATACAATTTGGTGTATGCGACGGGTCGTGCTGTTTACCGTAATCCTGATTTGGCGTTGCATCAGTATCCTGATCAGCAGCATTTTATTGTTGGGTATCAGGATGCGCCTGATGAGGTGATTATTGCTCCGGTGAATTTGCCGGCGTTGACGCCTGCGGGTACGGCTACGACGATTGATAATACGAATGCGCTGCATGCGTATCGTGTGGGTGATGATGCGGTGACGATTGAGTCGGTGAATGGTAGCTCGTTTTATTTGTCGTTTGAGGATAATGCTGAGGTGGCGACTCGTTTTGGCGTTGGCCTGCTGGAGCAGGGTAAGGACGTGGAGGATTTCCGTGAGTTTGTGACGCGGATTTGGCCGGTCCTGTAATAGAGACTTTTCGTGTTGGATGCCCGCTGTGGCTCTGTGAGCTGCGGCGGGCTTTCCTGTGCCCACACCCGGCTATGTGGACCGTTTGAGGGGCGGTGCACGTCCTCGCTCCTATAGGGGCACCCGCCCTCGCTTCGCTTCGGGCACCCTGATGTCGCTACGGACGGCACCGGCCCCTCTGCGCACACCAGACTAGCTATCTCGCAAAAGCCTGAAAGGCGACAGCCCTCCCCCGCCCCACACACAAAACACCAAACCACCAAGCAACACACTAAAAGGCGACAGCCCTCCCCCCGCCCCAGTTCGCTAGGCACGGGGCGCACACGCTGAACCACCGCGCACCTACCGCAACCACGGCGGGACCGCAGCGTACCCCGAATACCGATACACGCGGAGGTGTATATATCCTCTGCTGCGACATCAGGGTGTCCGAGCTCTGCGAGGACGGGTCCCCTGCAGGAGCAAAGAGGATATATGCATCTCAAGTCTCAGAACTGTATTTATTCGGGGAACGCAAAAATCCCGCCGATTCCGAAGAATCAGCGGGATTTCTTGTGAAGTGCGCCCCCTGGGACTCGAACCCAGAACCCATTGATTAAGAGTCAATTGCTCTGCCAATTGAGCTAGAGGCGCTTGTTTGTTTTTCAAGGTTTCCCTTGCAACAGAAAAATACTATACGCGAGTTTTTGTGGTGTGCGCAAGTTGATTTAATGTGAGCCTGGACACATTGTTTGGGTGGGGTGTGTGGGACACTAGTGTGTGTACTGTGTGGGGCGCTTCTGCCCCCGTTCCCTATTTTTGTGTTGAGGAGTTTTGATGAGTGTTCGTCTGGAACCGGGTACTGTTGCCCCGGCTTTTTCGTTGGTTGATTCGACTGGTGCTACCCATAGCTTGAGTGATTATGCGGGTAGCAAGGTGATTTTGTATTTTTATCCGAAGGCGTCGACTCCGGGTTGTACTAAGGAGGCGTGCGATTTCCGCGATAATTTGGCGTCGTTGAAGTCGTTGGGTTATGTGGTGTTGGGTGTTTCTCCGGATTCGCCGGCGGCTATTGCGCGTTTTGTGGAGAAGGAGTCGTTGACGTTCCCGCTGTTGTCTGATGCTGATCATGCGGTGGCTGAGGCGTATGGTGCGTGGGGTGAGAAGAAGAATTACGGCAGGGTGTATGAGGGCCTGATTCGTTCGACGTTTGTGATTGATGAGCAGGGTGTTATTTCTGTGGCTCAGTACAATGTGCGTGCAACGGGTCATGTGGCGAAGTTGCGTCGTGATTTGGGTATTGATCCGAAGTAGGGTCGTGCTTTCTGTGTGTGTAGTGTGAGGGGCGGCAGCTCTGCGTGGGGGTTCCCGTTTGGCGTGTTTGCGGGCTTTTTGCCCTATGGGCGCTTCTTTTAAGGCTTGGAGAACCTTGGTTCCTGGTGTACACTAATTTTTTGTTGCCTCAGACGCATGCATCTTTTGATGTGGGGTGACACTGCGCGCGAGTGGTGAAATTGGCAGACACGCAGGATTTAGGTTCCTGTGCCTTATGGCGTGGGGGTTCAAGTCCCCCCTCGCGCACACACACATTTACATTGGGCCCGCCGTCACGGTTTTCGTGGCGGCGGGCTCTCTTGTATGTGCCGTGCCGGGGTGGGTGTGTCTCGCCCGGTTTGGTGTTGAACCGTTATCCTGAGAGGTAAGCATCCGCGACGGAAGAGAGGACCCTCCCGTGCAGCATCAGCCTTATGCATCGTCAGCTGTTGGCAATTCTGATGCGCTGCTGCGAGCCACTGCCGGTTCGAGTGGCTTGAGTCGACGCGCCGTTTTGCGTTTTGGCGCGCTTTTTAGTGCTGGTTTGGCGCTTTCTGCGTGTTCCGATCAGTCTTCTGCTGGTTCGTCTGTTGCTTCTTCGGCGAGTGCGTCGTCTGCTGATGCGCGTCGGGTGTTTCGTTTTGCGCAGGGTGCGGCGCCGTTGGGTTTGGATCCGGCGTTGTTTCCTGTGGCGAGTACGTATCAGGTGACGGCGCAGGTTTTGCAGACGTTGCTGGTGGCGAATCATTACACGGGTGATCCTGAGGTTCAGGATTCGTTGTGTAGTGACTGGAAGGTTTCTGATGACCGTTTGACACATACGTTTGTGTTGCGTGAGGTGCATTTTAGTAATGGCGTTGCGTTGACTGCGGATGCTGTGGTGCAGAATTTCCAGAGGTGGCAGGCGTTGGCTACGGGTGAGGGTACTGCTGCTTTGGCAGTGCCTGCTCAGCCGTTGTTTGCGTGGGGTTTTGGTGTGCCGAAGCCGGGTTCTGTTGATCCTTCGGCGGTGGAGCCTGCGCCTGTTCAGGCGTCTCCATCTGGTGCCGCTACTCCGACTGCTTCTGCGAGCGCCTCCGCTACTGCTTCTGAGACTGCTACCCCGAGCGCATCCCCGTCGGTTTCTGCTTCTGCGAGCGCTTCTGATGCTGCGCGTCCGGGCGATAAGAAGCCCGCACAGAATGATTCTCAACCGTATGCGGTGCAGTCTTTTATGCCGTTGGTTTCGTCGGTGGTGGCGAAGGGCAACTCCGTGGTGGTGACCCTGTCGCGTCCTTCGTTGGCGTTCCCACGTATTTTGACGCAGCAGGCGTTCGGCATTATTGAACCTTCGCTTTTTGGTGCTGATCAGAAGTTGACGGGGCACCCGGTGGGTACGGGTGCGTTCCGTGTGGAGTCGTTCAAGGACGGCACGGTGCGTCTGCTGAAGAACACCCATTTTGAGGGTCAGGCACCTGAGCTGGATGAGATTCAGATTTCGACTCTCACTTCGTCGGATAAGCGTTATTTTGCGCTGATGGAGGGTCATGTTGATGCCTGTGACCAGGTGAATTCAACTGACCTGGGTCAGTTGGCGCGTGATGGTTATCAGACTCCGGGTCGTGACCCGTTCTCGCTGGTGTATTTGGGTTTGAATACGGCGCATCCGGTGTTGAAGAATATTTCGGTGCGTCGCGCTATTTCGCATGCGGTGGATCGTGGCGCACTACGTCAGTATTATCCGCAGGGCACCTCGGATGCGCAGACGCTGATTTCGCCGTCGTTCCGCATTAAGGCTGATGACGCGAAGGAATATACGGACCGCAATCAGGATATGGCGCGCTCGCTGTTGGCGGCGGCAGGGTACGACAATCAGGTGATTGAGTGCTACTACCCTGCCGATGTTTCTCTGCCGTGGATGGATACTCCGCAGAAGGTGTATTCAGAGATGGTGGCTTCGCTGATTGAGGTGGGTTTGAATATTAAGCCGGTGCCCCTGCCGTGGGCTGAGTATCTGCCGAAGAGCCGCGAGGTTTCTTCTGAGCGCGGTATTACGCTGGCTGGTTTCTACGGCATGTACCGTGACCCGTATGCGTTCTTTGGTCCGGTGTTGGCGCCGCTGATTGCTGAGCATCAGGTGCGTTCGTTGATTACGAATGCGCCATCGGATATGACGACTGGCTTGACGAAGAAGAGTTCTGATGTGCCGTCCTCGGGTGGTGCGGATTCGAATGTGCGGATCTCTGCGACTCCGAGCCCGCACCCGAGCTATTCGCCGGATCCGTTGACTCCTGAGGAGGAGGCTTCGGCTTCTGCATCGCCGAGCCCGTCGGCAACTCCTTCGCCGTCGCCTACTGCTGCGGCTGTGGCGCCGTCGCCTCGTTTTACTGAGGTGATGGAGGCGATTCGTACTGCGGATTCTGCCGTTTCGGTGGATTCGCAGCGTGAGTTGTATGCGAAGGTTGTGTCTCAGTTGGGTCAGTTTATGCTGGCGGTTCCGTTGTTGAATGTGACGTCTAAGGTGGCTGTGAGCCGTGAGGTTCAGGGTTATCAGACGGAGCAGAATGCGATTGAGCTGTTCGGTAAGCTGCGTAAGTTGTAGACAGTTCAGGTTTGAGTGTTGCGTTGCATGTGTGTTTGGCGTGCCTTAGAGAGTTTTTACCTTCCAGGGAAGCCACTATGTGAACTGCAACACTCTCCTGTTATTTGCTGATTCTAGCTATGCCTCCCCCGCCAAAAGGAGTAGGCTAGATGATGTACCCCACAGTCATTGTGCCCAAGGACGGGCACCCTCACCCCAAGGGAGAATTCAGTGGTAGCACGTACTGAACGAACCGACGTCGTCCTGGTCGGCGGCGGCATCATGAGCGCCACCCTCGGCGTGTTCCTCAAGGAACTCGAACCGACCTGGAATATTATCCTGCTCGAACGCCTCGACAAGGTTGCTCAGGAATCCTCCAACCCCTGGAATAACGCAGGTACCGGCCACTCGGCACTGTGCGAGCTCAACTACGCCCCCGCTGGTCCCGACGGCACTGTCTCCGCCGCCAAGGCGCTGAACATTAACGAGCAGTTCCAGGTTTCGCGCCAGTTCTGGGCATCCCTGGTTGAGAAGAATATTCTGACTGACACCAGCTTCATCAACCCGGTACCCCACATGTCTCTGGTCTTCGGTGAGGACCACTCCAAGTACCTGGCTGCACGCTACGATTCCTTCCGCAAGGAGAAGCTCTTCGAGCGCATGCAGTTCTCCGCCGACCGCGACAAGATCGCTGAGTGGGCACCGCTGACCGTCAAGGGCCGTAAGGGTAACGAGCAGATGGCCGCAACCTGGTCCCCCGAAGGTACCGACGTGAACTTCGGTTTCCTCACCGAGCAGCTGGTCGACTACCTGCAGACCAAGGGTGTTGAGGTTCGCTACGGCTACCAGGTCACCAACCTGAACCGCGAGTCGAACGGCTCCTGGCAGGTTCAGGCGGTTAACCGCATCAACAAGGATGAGCCCCTGAGCATCAACGCGAAGTTCGTGTTCCTCGGCGCCGGTGGTGGCGCCCTGCACCTGCTGCAGAAGTCCGGCATTGAAGAGGGTAAGGGCTACGGCGGCTTCCCCGTCTCCGGTCTGTTCCTGCGCAACACCCACGAGGCTACCGCAAACCAGCACAACGCTAAGGTGTACGGTCAGGCTTCGGTGGGTGCGCCTCCCATGTCTGTGCCCCACCTGGACACCCGCTACGTGGACGGCAAGCGCGCCCTGCTCTTCGGCCCCTACGCCGGATTCAAGACGAACTTCTTGAAGCAGGGTTCCGTACTGGATCTGCCGAAGTCCCTGCGCCTGCACAACCTGTACCCCATGACCCGTGCAGGTCTGGACAACTTCTCTCTGGTCAAGTACCTGCTCTCCGAGCTGGTCAAGAACAAGAACGCTCGCCTGGAGACCCTGCACCAGTACTACCCCGAGGCTGACGGCGGCGAGTGGGAGCTCATCGAGGCTGGCCAGCGCGTCCAGATTATGAAGAAGGACGCGAAGAAGGGCGGCATCCTGCAGTTCGGTACCGAGGTTGTTTCTGCAGCTGACGGCTCCATTGCGGCTCTGCTGGGCGCATCCCCCGGTGCTTCTACCGCGGCTCCGATTATGCTGAACCTGCTCAAGCAGTGCTTCCCCGCCAAGATGGCTGGCTGGGAGCCTCGCCTGAAGGAGCTCATCCCCGGTTACGGTCTGAAGCTCAACGATAACCACGACCTGGCTGATGAGGTTATGGCTCACACCGCTAAGGTTTTGGGTATTCACAACTAGTTTTCAGCTAGTCGATAACAGTATCCGACAAGGCTTTTTGAAGCTTTTTGGGGCGGCGACCCTCTCTAATTGACCAACAGGTCACCTATCTGCACTCGCAGAAAAATGCGGGAGGGTCAGAAAACCCTATAATGTCACCGCAGGGGCGGGAAGGACAGCTCATTGTTCTCCCCGCCCCTTCTGTGCACCCACACGCTGAAACCCACATGCTGAAACCCGCATGCTAAAGCTAACAGGCGCACCACTGTGTACATCCCACTCATTCAAGGAGCCCCATTGGCTGCACACACCGGCTCTTCCACGGACACCTCCTCAACCAAGGTATCCTCCGGAGCTCGACGCGGACTCTTCTCCCGTAAGAAGAAGCCCGCAGCCCCCAAGTACGCCAGCGTGAAACTACGCGACTTCCCCAAGGGCAGCATCCTCTACATCCTGCGCCGCGCCATCTTCAAGTTCGGCGTAAATGGCGCAAGCGACATGGCGGCAGCACTCACCTACTTCACCGTGCTGTCCATCTTCCCCGCCCTGCTGGCGATCGTCTCGCTACTGGGTGTGTTTGGGCACGGTGAGGAAAGTGCCGCGGTCATCCTCGCTTTCCTCAAGGACAACGCCCCGGCACAGATGTACGCCATTATGGAAGACCCCATCAAGCAGATTACCGGCGACCATGGCGCAGGCCTGGTGCTGTTGACCGGTATCCTCAGTGCGATTTGGTCCGCCTCCGGGTACACCGGATCCTTCGGCCGAGCACTCAACACCGTCTACGGTGTGCGTGAAGGCCGCCCCGGCTGGATTCTCAAGCCGCTGAACGTCTTCGTCACCACCGTGATTATCATCCTCGTGGTACTCATGATGCTCATGCTGCTACTGGGAGTAACCGTCCTCGATTTGGTCGGTCAGTATGTACCCAAAACCGTGGACATGGAGCTCATCAAGCTCATCTGGCTCAACGGCCGCTGGGTGCTGATTCTGTTCATGGCAATCGCCCTGATTACCCTGCTCTACGCGGCTACCCCGAACGTGCGCCGCTTCAAGCCGTGGAAGCTCTCCCCCGGTGCGGCGCTGGCACTCTTCGGTATGGGTCTGGGTGGTTTCGGTTTCACCCTCTACGCCAATAACTTCAGCAAATACAACGCCACCTACGGCCTGATTGGTGGTGTGATTGTGATGCTGCTGTTCATCTGGATCATGAACAATATGCTACTCTTCGGCGCGCACCTGGACGCCGAAATCATGCTCATGCGCCAAATCATTGCCGGCGAAGACGATCATGGCCACTTGAAGATTCAGCCTCGTCATACGTCCGCTTCCCGGGCGCTGAAGGCACGCCAGGAGCGGCTCATGTCTGCAGGACGCGAACTGCAGCAGCAGGCGGCAGGCCAGGTCATGTTCCCCAAGCCGAAGGGCCCCTCCGTAGCACAACGCGTGCAGAAAGCTGTGGATACCAACACCACCATGATTCGCACGCTCATTGCCGACGGTAAGGAACGCCTCGACAGTAGCAAGGAGCAGCAGCAAAAGCAGGCTAAGGCAGACACCACGGCGGAAGCCACCGAATCTGAGGCGAAGGTTGAGCCTCAGCAGGAGGCGCTCTTCGACCTGGGTGCTGACACTCCGAGCGGCGACAATATAAGCGCGGCGAAGAAGAACTAAGCGGCAGCTCAGCTGAGCGCGTATCGCCTCCACCTTTCAAGGGCGTGGGACAGAAACCCCGCGCTGGTCACTAAGATAGACATATGACCAGTGCAGATTTCTCTCCCGCGCCCTTTGCTGTGCCCGCCGTTGCTCTCCCCGATCTCGCGTACACCCTCTACCAGCCGCAGCAGCTCACAAGCCGCGTCCCCGCCCTCATGATTCACGGCTTCGCCACCCGCGGCGATCAGCTCTACGGCGGCACCGGTTGGATCCGCCAATACCTGCGCGCCGGATACCCCGTGCTGGTCGTTAACCTGCCCTACCACACGGACGGATACCTCAAAGACCCGCAGTTCACGGTTGATTGCAAACTCCCTGCTCATACGCAGGTGATGAGCGGTGAAATCCCGTTTGATTCGGTGCCCTCTGTTGATGCGGCAGATGTCGATTCTGCGGGTGTCGATGCGGCGGGCGTCGATGCGGCGGGTCAGCCGCTGACCCCCATTCACCTGCTCACCGGCGCACTTGCCCAGCTGTTGCGCACCGTAGCCGCCGAGAACGACCTCGGCGTTGAGCTGGCGCCCCGCGCGCACGTTATCGGCTTCTCCTTCGGCGCGCGTATCGGCTGGGAACTCGCCCTCACCCACCCGGAGGCGGTCGCATCCCTCACCCTGGGTGGCCTGCCCCTGCACGACCACCTCATCACCCTGCGCGCCATGCTCGAAGCGCACGAGGGTACCAGCGCCTCCGCGAGCGCAGAAACCCCGGCGGCGGACTCCACCGACGAGGCGATCGCCTCCTTCACCTCGATTATTGACAACTCCCCCATTCAGCCCAACGCGCTGCTGAAGTTCGTGCGGATTCCCTTCGGCCCGTTCTTCGACGTGCCCGCCCTGCGCGCCGGCTCCCCGGATTTGCCGGTGGGTCACCCGGGCGCGCATCCGCGCGTACCCATTGCGGTGGTGCTCGGTGACGCGGACACCATCGCCGCCGACGGCGCGGAACTCTACGACATGGTGCGCGAGGATAACCCGCTCAACCGTTTCATCTCCCTGCCCGGTCGCGACCACGTCAACGCCCTGACCTCGGGCGCGTTCCGACGCGGTGCGCTCGCCTTTGCTACCGAGGTAGAGGCGGCGACGTCATAAAACGTCAAATTCGCGGGGGCGCTTCACTATCAGCTTCATCGTGCGTCAGGTAGGCCTTAGCTCTTAGAATGGGAAGATATCAAAAAACCTTTATCTGCGGTTGAACCTCATCTGCTGATGAACCTCAGCCGCGCCCCAGCAAAGGAGCAGCATGCACAAGGTCAAGGCTGTCGTAGCCCTCGCCCAGGACGCACCCGTCACCGTCACCACCATCAACGTACCCGACCCCGGCAAGGGCGAAGCACTCGTCAAGGTCCTCACCTGCGGTGTCTGCCAGACCGACCACCACTACGTCACCGGCGGCGTCGGCCAGGACTTCCCCTACCTGCTCGGCCACGAGTCCGCAGGTATCGTCGAGGCTGTTGGCGATGACGTCACCGACATTGCCCCCGGCGACCTGGTCATCCTCAACTGGCGTGCAGTCTGCGGCGAATGCCGCGCATGCCGCAAGGGCCAGCCGCAGTACTGCTTTGCAACCCACAACGCAACCCAGAAGATGACCCTCGAGGACGGCACCGAGCTCACCCCCGCACTGGGTATCGGCTCTTTCGCAGAGAAGACCCTCGTCGCGGCAGGTCAGTGCACCAAGATCACCGCTGACATCAGCCCCGAACAGTACGCAGCAATCGGCCTGCTCGGCTGCGGCGTCACCGCGGGTCTGGGCGCCGTGCTGAACACCGGTGAGCTCAAGCGCGGTGAATCCGTGGCAGTCATCGGCTGCGGCGGCGTCGGCACCGCAGCAATCGCAGGCGCACAGCTCGGTGGCGCAACCACCATCATCGCCGTCGACATCGACGAAGAAAAGCTGGCACGCGCACGTGAGCACGGCGCAACCCACACCGTGAACTCCTCCAAGGTCGACCCCGTCGAGGCCATCAAGGAACTCACCGGCGGCTTCGGCGCAGACCTCGTCATTGACGCTGTCGGCATCGCCCCCACCTTCAAGCAGGCATTCGAAGCACGCGACCTGGCCGGCCGCGTCGTCCTCGTCGGCGTGCCCGCACCCGGCACCTCCTGGGACATCCCGCTGGATGAGGTCTTCGGCCGCGGCGGCTCCATCAAGAGCGCATGGTACGGCGACACCCTGCCCTCCCGCGACTTCCCCGAATTCGTGGACCAGTACCTGCTCGGCCGCCTTGACCTGGACGGCTTCGTCTCCGAGCGCATCCGCCTCGAAGACGTCAACGAAGCATTCGAAACCATGAAGACCGGCCGCGTGCTGCGCTCGGTCGTGGAACTCTAGGAGCGTAGCGTGAGCGAACGTATTGAACGAGTCATCACCTCCGGCACCTTCTCGCTGGACGGCGGCTGCTGGGACGTTGACAACAACGTCTGGATCATCGGCAATGACTCCTCCGTGATCATCATTGACCCTGCCCACGACGTCGACAAGATCTCCCGCACCGTCGCAGGCCGCACCGTGGAGAAGATTCTGCTAACCCACGCCCACGACGACCACATCCGCAGCGCCAAGGAGGCGGCAGAACGCTTCGGCGCACCCGTCTACCTGAACCCCGCGGACCGTGTGCTCTGGGAAATGGTGTACCCCTCCTGGGACTTCGACCACGAACTCGCTGACGGCGACGTGCTGCGCATCGGCGACACCGAGCTGAAGGTCCTCACCACCCCCGGCCACTCCCCCGGCTCCGTGTGCTTCTACGCACCCACCCTCAGCTGGGAGAACAGCGAAGGCGTCGTCTTCTCCGGCGACACCCTCTTCAACGGCGGCCCCGGCGCAACCGGACGCTCCTACAGCGACTTCGACACCATCATCGAGTCGATCTCGACCCGCCTGCTGACCCTGCCCGAATCCACCGCGGTCCTCACCGGCCACGGCGACAGCACCGGCATCGGCTTGGAAGCACCCGAGCTTCCGGCATGGATTAAGCGCGGTCACTAAACCGGTAGCCTCACGCTGAGGCCTTCACGCGGGACCCTCCCGCGGAGGCTCAGACAAAACCGAGCACGGTACGCAAAAGGCGGATGCCCCACCACCTACAGAAGGTGGCGGGGCATCCGCCTTTTAGCATGCGCTCGTCACGCTCAAGCTGCCCGCAAGGAACCAGCTGCGAGCTAACCTAGCCGCGTTCCGTCTCAGCCAAAGGAGCCAGCTGCTCCTCATGCTCCTCACGCCACAGGTAACCGTACAGATGGCCCAACGCAAAATACATCGTCGCAATAATCACCGGAATCATAAACGCGTTACGGTAATACGGTGCATCGCCCATATAGCCGCCCCACATGCAACCCATCGCAAGACCAATGCCCAACATCGAACGAGTAAAGAAGCTCGCCTGCGCATCAGGAATATGCTTGAGCGAACGGTTCAGCCACAGCTCATGGCCGCCAAATGCAACGCCCAGCACCGCGCCGCAGAACGCCAACGCATAGAAAATCGTGGACGTATCATCGCTCGCCGGCAAATACAGCGCCGCCATAATCAGCAGAATACCGCTCACCAGCCAGCCGTGCCACGGATTCACCGAACGGCCACCCAAAACCACCGGGAAAGCCACCACCACGAGCGCGCCGGTGCCGGTCGCAACCATCGCCATAAACAGGTTCATCGAACCGTGGATCAGCGAGAAGCCCAGCAGACCAGAACCAACCGAACCCATGCACGCGCCCAGCAGCACCAGGCCAAGAATCAGCACCACCGTCTGACGGCTCGGACGCACCAGATTCTGAGGCGGAGCCATACGAATACGCGAAATATCCGGCAGAACCCTCGGTGCCACCAGCACCACAATGAACAGCAGCGCATCCAGAATCATCGTGATCCAGAAGCCCGCATACTCATGATTCGGGGTGATGTACGCATCGCCCAGCCACACCAGCAGAGCAGCCAGCGGGTACATCGACATATTCGCCGTCGTACCCCACGACACCGCAGTCGACAAGCGAACATCACTGTACTGGTAGTTACGGCGATACAACGACTCAAGAGCGAACGGAGTCCACGGCGGAGTCGTAAAGCCCATCGCCACACAAGAGAGCGCATGGTAGGTCGTACTCACGTTATTCGGGTCAACCGTCAAACGCCAACCAATCACCAGCATATTCAACACCGCAGCAATATTCAGCACCGACGTAATCGCCAGCAACGACCGCAAACCCAGAGCACGCACCAGCATCGGGCCGAGCATAATCTGCACCGAATACGCGCCAGTAAACGCCGCCACCGCATAGCCGCCATCATGCACACTACCCAGATGGCTCGCCAACAGAATATACAGCGCAAACGCCGAAGAAGCCGCCGGAATGTGGAACAGAATCGTCAACACATTACGGGCAAAACCCTCAGCACGAAGCACCGCATACAGGTGACGACGCTGCTCCTTACCATTGCGCTGAAACAACGCCCAATGCTGACGCAAAATATCCGGCAGCGAAGCGTTCGTATTAATCTCATCCGCAGCCGGAACCGGGCGAGGCGGCAACTCCTGCAACACGTGCTCGTTGTTGCGCACCACATCCGTCAGGGAGGTGCCCGGAACCGTCGGAATACCCGTGCCCGAAGCACGCATTTTATTCAGCGCATCGGAAGCGGGGCTCACCTTCGTGGTGCGCGGAGGAACCTCCGGCGCGGATGCGCTAGCGCGCGCATCAGCCGGAGGCTCCACACGATACGTTGAATTCGGTGCCCTGTCCTGAGGTGTCGAGGTCATCATCTCTTTCACGAATAAGCCGCCGGACATGCTACAACAGAGGCCCGGAAGCGAATTTATGCCTAATAGGAGTTTACCCTCACCGACGAGCCGTTCTGTCCCTTTTCAACCACAATCTGGGCGGGAATACGGTTCTTCATCTCCTCCACATGCGAAATCAGGCCAATAGTGCGGCCACTATCACGTAGCGACTCAATCGTGCCCATCACCATGTCCAGGGTCTCGGCATCCAACGTGCCGAAACCCTCATCAATGAAGAGGGTATCCAACTCGATACCGCCGTTATTCGCCTGAACAACCTCAGCCAAACCCAACGCCAACGACAGCGACGCCAAGAACGACTCACCGCCGGACAGCGAGGACGCCTCACGCGGCTCGCCCGTCCACGTGTCAGTAATCTCAAGGTTCAGGCCGCCACCGGAACGGCTACCCTTCGCACGGTGATCACTGAACACCATGCCGTAGCGGCCCTCACTCATCCGGTCCAGATGCAGCGACGCCGACCGCAGAATACGCTCAAACTCGGCACCCAGCACGTAGCTGACCAGGTCAACCTGATGCTCATAACCGCCCAGAGTGTCACCGCGGGCAGCCGCCGCCAGGTTAGCCAGCATCTGCGCATGGTCATAACGCTGCGCCGTCTGCGCACGGAACGCCGCATACTCGGCACGCAGGCCCTGCAAAGAACGTAGCACGCTCTCCCGCTCACCCTCACGAAGAGTCAAACGGTGCGCCGCCGCACGCAACTGCTCAACCTGCTCACGCACGCCCTGCAGATCATCCGGCGCCTGCTCACCAGCGGCAACACGAGCCGCCACCGCAACAATCGCCTCACGACCAAAGCCCTCAAGGAGGCGGGCATGCTCCAACTCATACGCGGCAACAGCCTGCTCCAGGGCATCAACACGCTCGGGGGTGCGCACCGCCGCCTGCACCAGCTCGGCGCTCTCAAACGCAGACTCAGCCAGCAGACGCTCAGCCTGCGCCTCCGCCAAAGCATGACGCTCACGCGCCTGCCCCAACAGCAACACCGCACGAGCAAGACGCTGATGCGCCGCACGGTAGCCCTCAACAGCCTCAACGCGCTGCGCAAAACCCACCGCCGCACGAGCAGGGGCCAGCTCAGCCGCAGCCGCCTCACAGCGTGCCGCAGCGTCACGGTGACGAGTCTGAGCCTCAACCGCCGCGCCCTCGATGGTGCGTAGCGCCTCCTGAGCTTTCTGCTGCTGCCCCCGCACCCGCTCAACCTTCACCAGCACGCCGTCACGCGCAGTCACGCGCGACTGAGCCTGCGCGAGGCGGGTCTGCGCCTGCTGCAGCTGGGCAGCAGTCTGCTCAACATCGCACTCACCCTGGGCCGCCAGGGTCTCGTACTGGGTGCGGGCGGCGGCAAGCGCCTCGGAGGCTTCCTGATGTGCCTTGGTCGCCCGGTCCTTAGCCAGTTCGTGGGTGCGTGCCTGCTTGTGAGCCTTGTCTTCACGCTCCTTGGCCGCGTCCAGGTCGGCACGCTCAACCAGCTGCTCACCCTCAGCAATCTGCGCGGGGGCGGGATGCTCGACCGAACCGCAGACCGCGCAGGGTTCGCCGTCCTTGAGCTCACACGCCAGCAGGGAGGACGCCTGGGCGAGGCGCAACACCTGCAGGTTCTTGAACTCCTCCGTCGCGGCGAGCGCCTGCTGAGCCGAAGCCTGCCACTTTTCCTGCGCCTTCTGCTCGGCGGTGGCGGTGCGCTTGCTCTGCTTCTGTGCCTCGGCAACCGCGGCGGAGGCGGTATCCAGCTTCTGCTGCATCTGCTGGGCGGCGTCGTGCTTCTGCTGCGCCTCGGTGACCAGGTGCGCGGCGAGGGTGCGCTCCTCGTCGGCGGTGCTGTAGCCGGCGAGTTCTTCGGCAAGCTGCTCGGCTTGGGCGGTGAGGTCGCTCAGCGTCTTTTCGGCACGCGACTTGTCCTGTTCGAGGGAGTTAGCCTGCTTCAACAGCGCAGCTGCGGCGGCTTCCTCGTCGGTGAGCTGCGCATCCTTCTTCCGCAGGGCGCGCAGGGTGTCGAGGAGCGCCTCGAGCTGTGTTTGCTGTTCGGCGGGTTCGAGATCCGGGAGTGCGGCGAAGGTCGTCTCTTCGGGGAAGGTGACCTCCGGCGAGATGTCCTCGTCGCGGAGTGCTGCGAGCAGGGCGTTGCCGTTCTCCTCCAGCGCGGAAGCACAGGCTGCCTGCTCCTGCTGGCGGGCGGCAAGCGCCTGCGATTCGGCGTGGACCTGCGCGTACTGTGCGTGCAGGGGCGCGGCGGCACGCGCCTGCGCCAGCTCTTCACGCTGCGCCTTGTGCTCGTCGGCGCGTTCGTTCAGGCGGGTGCGGCGCTCGCAGAGCTGCTCGTATTCGCGCCAGTCGGCCTGCAGCTGGGCGCGTTCGGCGAGCAGGCGGGTGTGCCGGTCGGCTTCCTTGGTGAGGCGCTGCTGTTCCTGCTTTTCGCGCGCGGAGGTTTCGCGGGCGCGTTCTACCCCGCCGGCGACCCATGCGTCGAGGGTTTCGGCGGTGACGCTCTCAGCGGTGAGGTTTTCGGAGGTCTCCTCCTCCGCAGCCTCTTCAGCGTCCGGATCCGCAGCGTCCAGTAGCGCCTGCAGGGCGAGCATTTCTACGCGGGCACGTTCAAGGTAGCCGCGCTGGGTGTTTTCGTCTTGGGCGACTTCCTGCTGGGCGGTTTTCGCTTCCTCGGTGAGTGCGGCGAAGAGCTGTTCGTAGTGTTCGACGGGGAACATCTTTTTGAGCAGTTCTTTGCGTTCTTTGGGCTTGGACTTGAGGAATTGCGCGAACTGACCCTGCGGAAGAAGTACGACTTTGAGGAATTGTTCTTTGGTCAGGTGGGTGCGTTCGGCGATGGTGCGGTTGACTTCAGCGACGCTGCTGGAGATGGGGGTCCAGGCTTTTTCGTCGGCGGGGTCGGCGCCGGGCGCGAGTTCGGCGAGGGTTGCTTTGGCGCTTTCTTCGCGCATCTGGCCTTTGCGGGCGCCGCGGGTGATGAGCTTGTTGTAGGCGGGGGTGCGGTCGATGCGCAGGCGCTTGCCGTGGAGGGTGACGTCGAGTAGCACGCGCGGTTTGGTGCCGCTGTGTGCCGCGTAGGTGGAGTGCAGTTTGGCGGATTCGCGGTCGCTGCTGGTTTCGCCGTAGAGGGCGTAGCAGATGGCGTCGAGGATGGTGGTTTTACCGGCGCCGGTTGGTCCGTTGAGTAGGAATACGCCGGCGTTGTTTAGGGTGTCGAAGTTGATTTCTTGGCGCTTGGGGTATGCCATGAAGGCTTCGAATTCGAGGTTGTGCAGGATCATGCGTTGTCCTTGTGGCTTTTGATGTGGTCGCTGAGGGTGGTGATGACGTCGCGTTCTTCGCTGGTGAGGGGGCGGTTGCGTACGTATTGGTGGAATTGGTCGAAGGTTTCGACGGGGTCGGCGTCGCGGGTGGGTTGTGCGGCGGCGGGTTTGTCGGCGGCGGGTTGGGTGCTGCGGTAGCTGAAGTGGGAGATGGTTTCATAGCGGCTGCGCAGGCGGTCGACGGCGCCGACGGGTAGGGTTTCGTCGGTGAGTTCGATGCGGCAGTAGTAGCCGTGCTCGTAGGCGGTGTGTTCGGGGCTGTTGAGTAGCTGTTCCATGGTGCCGCGTAGGGTTTTCATGTGTACGCGGGTTGACCATTCGTGGCTGCTGATGGTGGGTTCTTCGCCAGGGTTGAGTTCGATGAGGTAGGCGCCGTTGCGGTTGTGTTCTTCGCTGAATGAGAAGCCGAGGGGTGAGCCGCTGTAGCGGATGGTGTGGGTGACGGGGTAGCGCTTGTGGATGTGGCCGAGGGCTACGTAGTCGAAGCCATCGAAGAGGGAGGCGGGTACCCAGTCGATGCCGCCGACGCTGATGTCGCGTTCGGAGTCGCTGCGGGGTGTGGTGTCTGCGCTACCGGAATTATCACTGCCGGTGGTGTCGCTGACGGTTGCGTGGCTCATGACGATGATGCGGTCGGCGCCTTCGCCGCGGGCGTGACGTTCTGCGGCGTCGGCACGGATGGCGTCGGTGACGGCGCCGAGGACCGCCTGGTGGGTGGGGTCTACGCCGAGGGCGGTGGCGTGCAGGCGCGGCGCGAGGTAGGGGATGGCGTAGACGTGTACGCGCAAGGTGCCATCGGTGAGTTCGACGGGGCGGGTGGCGTCTTCGAGGGTGGTGCGCAGGTGCACGCCGGAGGCTTCGAAGAAGGCGGCGCCGTAGCTGAGGCGGCGGAAGGAGTCGTGGTTGCCGGAGCTGAGGATGACTTGCACGCCGGCACGCATGAGGCGGGTGAGTGCCTGGTCGAGCAGGGTGGTGCTTTCGGCGGTGGGGATGGTGCTGTCGTAGACGTCGCCGCTGATGAGGAGAGTGTCGATACCTTCGGCGTGCACGTAGTCGAGCAGTTCGTCGATGAACTGCTGGTGTTCGCGGGTGAGGGGGCTGCGATGGAAGGTGCGGCCGAGGTGCCAGTCGGAGGTGTGCAGAATCTTCATGGTTTCAGTATGGCACTGCGTCTTGTTTTGCGCCTCACAGTTCGTCATTTGCGGTTCGGACCCACAGCGGCGCAGGCACTCAACCCACGGCGCAGGCACTCACGCGGAGCGGGGGCTCCGTCCTCAAGGCGCCCCAGCGCCGCAGAGGGGGCACTCCCCCGCGAGCATGAGCGAAAAGCCGCTTGTAACCCTACCCCCGCATCCTAAACGCCCGTGGGATAATCGCCCTATGAGTTTTTCTTCTGTTGAGTTCACGCGTGCACCTGAGGTTTCGGCTGAGTTTGCGGGCAGGGTGCGCGGCTTGTTGCGTGCGTCTGCGTTGGGTGATGCGCTGGGTTATCCGTTGGAGCTTCTGTCGGCTGAGCAGATTGCGGAGTGCGACCCTAAGCCGTGGGATTCGGCGTTTGGTGAGCTGCTGGTCAGTGATGATACGCAGCTGACGTGTTTCACGCTGGACGCTTTGACGGAGGTTTTGGAGTGGAATAATGAGGGCGCGGCGGCGGATGAGCTGGCGTGTCTGTGGTTGGCGTATTTGCGGTGGTTCCGCGGTATTGGTGAGGTTCTGCCGGAGTCTGCGCCGTTTTCGTTGGATCGTGAGATTGATGGGTCTTCGGAGTTGACGGCTCGTCGTGGTCCGGGTGCGGCGACTTTGCGGGCGTTGGGTTCGGGTGAGATGCAGTTGGTGTCGAAGTCGTTGAATCCTGATGCTTTGGGTAGTGGTGCGTTGGTGCGTTCGGCGGCGTTGGGTGTTTTGCCGGTGGCGCAGGAGCGTACGGTGGTTTTGTTGGCGATGCGTGCGGCGGCGTTGACGCATGGGCATCCGGAGGCGTTGGCTTCGGCGGCGGCATATGCGTTGTTGGTTCGTGATTTGTTGGCGTCCCAGTCTGGCTCGTGTGGTGCGTTGTTGGAGGCGGCGCGTCGTGTGGTGTCGTGGTGTGGTTCGGTGGCGGCGGATGATTCGATTCCGGGTGATGCTGCGCGTACGGCTGCGGCGCTGAGCCGTGCCCTTGAGCTGCTGGAGCGCGGCGTGGTGCCGGTGCCGCAGGCTGTGGCGGAGCATTTTGGTACGGGTTGGACGGCGCCGGAGCTGTTGGGTATGGCTTTCTGGTGTGCGGCGGATGCCGTGAAGAGTCTGCCTGCTGATGCTGATGATGCGATGGTGCGTGGCGCCTTGTTTGAGGGGTTGTGCGGTGCGGTGTCGGTGGATTCGGATTCGGATTCGGTGGGTGCGATGACGGCGGCGTTGTGGGCGGCGGCTGGTTTCCCGGTGGGTGGCGATGAGGCTGATGCTTGGTCGGAGGCGCTGGGTCGTGTGCGTGGTTTGGATCAGGTGGAGGCGGTGGCGGAACGCTATCTGCGCCAGCTGGGTCTGTAGCGGCATGGTATAGCTGGCGGCGTAGCGGAAATGCGCAGCGGGGGCTCCGTCCTCAAGGCGCCCCAGCGCCGCAGAGGGGGCACTCCCCCGCGAGCATTGTCCGCGTGCCGGCTGTGCGGAATGGTGCCGCGAGCATCGTCCGCGTGCCGTCGCAACAAACTGCATATAGGCACAGAAAAGGCTCTCCGGTATATCGGAGAGCCTTTTCTGTATGTACTAGAACTAGCGAACCTGAACCTAGACGGCATAGCGGGCATGCGTAACGGCGGAGGCCCCATCCTCAAAGCGCCTGGCCCATTCACTTATTGGGGCGCTGAAGAGGGGGCACTCCCCCGCGAGCATCGTCCGCGGTGCCGGCTGCGCAGAACTGTACCGTGAGCATCATCCGCGTGCCGGTCACGCGGAGCGGGGGCTCCGTCCTCAAGGCGCCCCAGCGCCGCAGAGGGGGCACTCCCCCGCGAGCGGGAACCGGTGCGCCGCTATTGGTAACCGGAGTCCTAGTCCAGGTAGTCGCGCAGTACCTGCGAACGCGAGGGGTGACGGAGCTTAGACATGGTCTTGGACTCAATCTGTCGGATTCGTTCGCGGGTCACGCCGTAGACCTTGCCGATTTCGTCGAGGGTCTTGGGCTGGCCGTCGGTCATGCCGAAGCGCATTGCGACCACGCCGGCTTCACGCTCGGAGAGGGTGTCGAGCACGGAGTGGAGCTGTTCCTGCAGAAGGGTGAAGGACACTGCGTCTGCGGGGACGACTGCTTCGGAGTCTTCGATGAGGTCGCCGAATTCGGAGTCGCCGTCTTCACCGAGGGGGGTGTGCAGGGAGATGGGTTCGCGGCCGTACTTCTGGACTTCGATGACCTTTTCGGGGGTCATGTCGAGTTCCTTGCCGAGTTCTTCGGGGGTGGGTTCGCGGCCGAGGTCCTGGAGCATCTGGCGCTGCACGCGGGCGAGCTTGTTGATGACTTCTACCATGTGCACGGGGATGCGGATGGTGCGGGCCTGGTCTGCCATTGCGCGGGTGATGGCCTGGCGGATCCACCAGGTTGCGTAGGTGGAGAACTTGAAGCCCTTGGAGTAGTCGAACTTTTCGACGGCGCGGATGAGGCCGAGGTTGCCTTCCTGGATGAGGTCGAGGAAGAGCATGCCGCGGCCGGTGTAGCGCTTGGCGAGGGAGACGACGAGTCGCAGGTTGGCTTCGAGCAGGTGGTTCTTAGCTCGCTTACCGTCGTGGACGACCCAGCGCAGGGCTTTTTTGAGGTCTTTGTCCATGTCGGGGTTTTCGGCGAGTTTGTGTTCGGCGTAGAGGCCTGCTTCGATGCGCTTGGCGAGGTCGACTTCCTGCTGTGCGTTGAGCAGGGAGACTTTGCCGATCTGCTTGAGGTAGTCCTTGACGGGGTCGGCGGTTGCGCCAGGGGTGACGACGCGCTGTGCGGGTGCGTCGTCGTCGTCGTTTGCGGTGAGGACGAAGCCGGAGCCTTTGGCTGCTACTTCTTCTGCGGCCTTCTTTTCTTCTTTTTTGGCTACGGTTTCTTCGTCTTCTTCTTCGGTTTCGTCTTCGCCGTCGGTGATTTCGAGGTCTTCGTCGAGTACGAGGTCGAATTCGTCGTCGTCGTTCTTTTTGCGGCGGCCACCGGTCTTGCGCTTGGTTGCAGTTTTGGTGGTGGTTTTGCGGGTGCGCTTGGGCTTGTCTGCCTCGGTTTCGGCAGTAGTTTCTGCACCGGTTTCGGTGGTTGCGCCGGTGGTGTCTTCGGTTGCCGCTGCGGCTTTGGTGGTTGCCTTCTTGGTGCGGGTGGTCTTGGTGGTGGTTTTTGCGACGGTTTCTTCGGTTGCGTCGCCGGTCGCGGTCTTCTTGCTGGTTGCAGGTGCCACTAGAACCCTTTCTGGCTTGTGGTGGGGTGCTTTGTCTGCAAAACACCTAAGACCCTGTCAAGTCTGTGCTGGCGTCCTCGGTCGGGGTGTTTGCTGCGTTTGTCCGGTTTAACGCTCTGGTGGCGGGTTTTATTCCGCGTGCGTTGGGCGGTTTGCAGGGTTCCGTTGCTCGTTGTGTGGAGCGGTTTGAGGGCGCGTTGTAGCGCATTGACTGTACGGGGTCAATATATAAGTATTGCAGATTTTTGTTTGCTTTCAACTTGACGCGCTGTTTGGGAGGTGTTTCGGGTGGGTGCGGTTGTGTGTGGAAGGTAGCTGTGGGAGGGGCGTGCCCGGTGACGCGCCCCTCCCCTGTTTTGCGCCTCGAGTTTAGGTGCCGGGTTCACGTGCCGAGTTTTAGACCTTTCGTGGTTTGAGGGTGCTGACGGGTCGGCGGTGTGTTCCGGGTTCGCCGCAGATGGTGTGTTTGATCCAGGCGGGTAGGTTGCCTGCGTTGAGGTGTACGTCGAGGATGTTGAGGTCCTTTCCGAATGTGTGGCAGTGGGCTTCTTGGCGGAGTAGGCGGGCGTAGGTGCTGTAGCCCTTGTACCAGTTGGCCCAGGCTTGGATGTTGCGTAGTGCGGCGTATTCTCCGTCGGTGCTGTGGGGTGTGAGCAGGCTGGTGAGTAGTTCGAGGGCGTTGAGGCGTGCCCAGTGGGGGCTGTCTAGTTTTCCTTTGAGGGCGTTGAGGTAGTGGGTGTAGACGGCGTGGTGTTCGGTGAGGTATTCGCTGGTGGTGCAGCTTTCGTCGATTCGTTGTTTGAGGTTCTCGAATGTGTTGTGGGCGTTGTGGTCTTCGGGGTGTCCGGCGAGGCGCGAGAGCACCTCGCGGCTGATGGTGTTGAGTTCGGCGGCGCTGGCGAGGTCGGCGGGGGTGAGGTTTTCGAGTGCCCAGCCGTTGAGGTTGGCGTGCTGACTGTTGCGGTTCTGTTGAATGCTGCGGCTCTCTTGAATAGTGCGGTGAGTGCGGCGGATCCAGTCTTGCCATTGCACGCATTTTTCGGGCACGGCGCGTACGTACCCCTGTTCGATGCCGGGTGCGGTGCTGAACGCGTGGGTGAAGCTGGCGGGTATGTAGGTTTTGCGGGTGATGCGGGTTCCGTAGTGGGGTGGTTCGAGCGGTGCGAGGTTGGTGCTGGGGTATTCGCCTCCGAAGGCGTGGTAGGTGTATTGGGCGGAGTAGTGCAGGTAGGCGAGCGCTTTTTGGGCGTGATTGAGTCCGTAGCCGGCGAGGTAGGTGAGCATTTCGGCGGTGATGGGGTTGAGGGCTGCCGGTGCGATGGAGGCGCGTAGGTGCCCGGCAACTTCGGCGGGGATGAGTTCACGGAGTGCGTCACCGATGGTGGGCGCATCGGCATCATCAACCGGGTGGGTGGTGAGCAGGTGCGCGGCGGCGTTGATCGCGGCGTCCCAGTAGCAGAGGTCGATTTGGGCTTGGCGGTAGATGGTGCGGACGCCTTTGCGGGCTTCGTCGTGGCGGGTGATGTGGGTGTGGTCCCAGAGTTCTACGGCGTTTTCCCAGTCGTGGCGGGTTTCGGGGTTGGCGGTGGGGTCGGTGTCCCAGGGACTGTGGGCATAGTTGTGTTCGGCGGTGTCGGCGATGGTGTCGCCGTGGCGGGTGAGCCAGGTGTAGTAGCTGCTGTGGCGGATTTCCTCGATGGGTGCCAGGAGGGTGAGCGCCTGCTGTTCGGGGTCAAGCGCCCAGATGCTGGCGCCGCCTGCGTAGATGACGTCTTCGCAACGTAGTTCGCTGACGATGCGCGGGTCGTGGAGCAGGTGGAGCCATGCGTTGATGGGGATTTGGGTGTCCACGTCCCGTTGGATTTCTTCGATGGCGGCGAGCTGTGCGGTGTTGGGGTGCAGTTGGCGTTGGCGTACGGTGTTGTCGCCGTCGATGATGATGGCGTAGAAGCGAGTGAGGGTTTCGCCGTTGTGGCAGGTGGGGAGTTTGGCGAAGGTTTCGTGCAGGAAGTCGGCGCGTTCAGTGTGGGTGCAGGGTTCGTCGGGTAGGTTGACACGCAGGCTGGGGCCGAGTGTGTCGTCGGTTGCGGTGAGGATGATGAGTGAATGGTCGGGCCAGTAGCCGTGCTGGTGGAGGGCACAGCTGAGCACGTCGTATTCGTTGCGGATGGGCGGGGGCGTGTCGTAGCCGCCGTAGAGATGGTTGCTGTTGGGGGTATTGCCGTTGGAGGTATTGTTTGCGTTCATGCCTTCACGGTGGCATGGTTTGCGCGGGTTCGGAGTTAAACAAATAAATCTGTGGATACTTCGGTTCATGTGTCCGAAGGTTCCACAGATTTATTCGTATTGTTCGTTTATGCGCCGGGGTTTGTCCACAGCGGCGCGAGGTGCCGCGTCATAATCTGTCACGCAATACCTGGCTGGCGGGCGGTATCCACGAGCCAAGTTCGCGGCGGGCAACCCTCCGCGCCCCTATGACTCGCGCTCCTCCGCAGCATCCCCTACTGCGAGCACTTATTGTTCGTCGAGGAACCGTTCGAAGAGCGCACCAATCTCGTCGCGGCTGGGCACGTTGTGCGCGTCGCGTCGCGAGAGGGGAACCGCAATGTCGGAGGTGCGGAAGTTCTCGTCGTAGTTCTCTTCCATGGTCGTAATCATGCGACCAATTTCGGGGTTCTGCTTGACCTGATCGTTGATCTGGCTGTGCACATGGCGTGCGGCTTCGCGCAGGTTCTCGGTGGGCAGGGAGAGGTGCGCCGCCATACCCACGTGTTCGAGGGCGGTGAGGGTTCCCTGAGGCAGGTCCGCCTCCGAAATGTACTGGGGAATGTTCACGCCGAAGCCGACGGTGTCGATTCCGTTTTCGGTGAAGAGCACTTCCAGCAGGTTGGTGATGGTCGCGTGTACATCCGCGCTGGGCTTCCACGGGGAGATGCCGCGAATCAGGTCCTTGCGGGAGCCGTGCGCGGTAATCGGGAAGGGGCGGGTGTGCGGCACCGGCATGGGGAATGCGGAGACCAGCACGACCAGGGAGGGCTTGACTCGCTGGGCGATAGTCAGCACCGCCTTTTCGAAGCGCTGCCACTGCAGGTCCGGTTCGGCACCGGTGAGCAGCAGGAACGGCTTGTCGAGGCTGTCTTCTACGGCGTAGAGCTTCAGCTGCGGGTATTGCGGCTTTTCGAAGTGGTCTTTTTCGTAGCGGATGTAGGGGCGGCGGGCACGGTAGTCGTGCAGCTGGTCGCTGTCGAACTCGACGATTTCAATGTTTTTGAGTTCGCTGAGCAGTACCTGTCCGAGTTGGCCTGCGGTGGATCCTGCGTCTTGCGGGCTGGAGAGGGCGATGATGAGGGTTAGCCCGTGCATCCTGGGGTCGTCCAATATTTTGGTGTTGGCTAAGTAGAGATTTTCGGGGTTGAGCATTACGCCTCCTCACTTCTGTCTGGTTCGCGCCGCGTTCGGGGGGCTTAGTATTTTCTGCCGGTACCCGAGGTGTTGGGGCGAAGGGGCGTCTTCTGTTATCTGACGCTTTCCGTAGTCTTTCATTTTATGCCACTACGGCACTGTCTCGACAGTGTGCGGGCTTTTCTCGCAGTAGGTGAACTTGTTTGGCGTCCCGTCGAGGTTCTTAAGAGGCTGTAGTTCGGCTTCTTGCGCATTTTTCCGTGCTGTCGGCTGTCGGGGTGAGAGCTGAACCTCACGCCCTCCTGCATATCCGTGTAGAGTAGAAGCAGTAGTCCGCGCGGCTTTGCGCGGCGGTATTCATCCTCACTCTTCGAGGGCCTACAGTTGAGTTTTTCGGGCGCGAGGATGTGCCCCGACTATTTTGAGAAGACATACGCAAAGGAGTAACGATGTCTCTGTCTCTGTCTATTCACAGCACCGACCTTGAAGCGCTCGAAGCTGATGTTCTGGTTCTGGGCGTTCTGAAGGGTTCGGACGGCCCGTACCTGGCGCCGAGCTCCCTGTCTGAGGACTCTGTTGAGGGTATTAACGAGCTGCTGGAGGCGCTGGGCGCCTCGGGTGCACCCGACCAGCTGCTGCGTCTGCCCGGCCTTGAGGACACCGGTGCCGGCATTGTAGCGCTGGTGGGTCTGGGCTCTGATGCTGCTGAGGGTCAGGAGCGTCTGGACGCTCTGCGTTACGCCGCCGGTTCTGCGGCTCGTCAGCTGGTTGGTTCCGCTGAGGAGATTGCTTTCGATTTCGGTGTTTCTTCAGTAGAGGAAATTGAGGCTATTGCTCACGGCGCTGTGCTGGGTAACTTCGTTGAGGAGGGCCTGCGTTTCAAGACGAAGGATTCGGTCCAGGAAGAGATCGAGTCCATTCTGATTGTTTCTTCGATTGATCAGGAAGAGGCTGAAGAGGCTCTGGTGCACGCCCTAGTTCTGGGTGAGACCGCTAAGGACGCTCGCCGTCTGGTGAACCTGCCTCCGTCGCACCTGTACCCGGAGACTTTCGCTGAGTTCGCTGCTGAGGTCGCTGAGGATTACTCGAACATTGAGATTGAGCTGTTCCACCACGACCGCCTGGCTGAGGAGGGCTTCGGCGGCATTTCCGGTGTTGGTCAGGGTTCGCCCCGCAAGCCGGTTCTTGCAGTTGTGAAGTACACCCCGGAGAACCCGAAGGCTCACGTTGCTCTGGTGGGTAAGGGCATTACTTTCGATACCGGTGGTAACTCGCTGAAGCCTGCCGCTTCGATGATGACCATGAAGTGCGATATGGCGGGTGCCGCTGCCGTGCTGAACGCTGTGGTTGCTTCCGCTGAGCTGGATGTTCCGGTTGCTGTGACCGGTTACCTGTGCCTGGCTGAGAACATGCCCGGCGGTCACGCACTGCGCCCGGAGGACATCATCACCATGCGTGATGGCCGTACCGTTGAGGTGCTGAACACTGACGCTGAGGGCCGCCTGGTCATGGCTGATGGTATCGCTCTGGCTTCTGAGTCGAACCCGGACGTCATCCTGGACATCGCTACCCTGACCGGTGCCGCTATGGCTGCTCTGGGTCTGCGCACTGCGGCTCTGCTCGGTGACGAGGAGATTCGCGACCGCGTGATTGCAGCCGGTGCCGCTGCGGGTGAGGCGTACTGGCCGATGCCGCTGGAGTCCTACCTGCGTAAGAGCCTGGAGTCCCCCGTCGCTGACATCAAGAACATTGGTTCCCGCTACGGTGGCGCACTGACTGCGGGCCTGTTCCTGAAGGAGTTCGTGGGCGAGGGCATCCCCTGGGCTCACCTGGATATTGCGGGCCCCGCGTTCAACGAGGAGGCACCCTACGGCTTCACCCCGAAGGAGGGTACCGGCTTCGGTACCGCTACCCTGGTGAATTTCATCCAGTCCTACGCCAAGTAGTCTGCATGGCTGGGCGCGCGTCCTAGCTGGTGTGCGGCCACACAGCACAGAGCTCAGCATAGAGCTGATTAGAGGAGGGCTCTCCGGTATTTCTGCCGGGGAGCCCTCCTCTGCGTCTTTCCTTGGTCTCTTTCCTCTGCATCTTTTCTTGGTGTCTTTTCTTGGCTGCGTCTTTTCTTGGTTGCGTTCTGTGTGAGCGCTGTGGTGGTCCTGTCACCGCGCCGTTCTATGACGCACCGCTTTTCTTGAGTGGTGAAAAATTTGCGCTGTTTGGGTGATTAATCGGCTAAAACCGCCCTGAGTGAACTTAAACGACCGCCAACGGGGGTATTGTTGTATTAAGTGTTTTTCTGCGTACGCGGAGGGGCGCGCGATTTTTGTGAGTCGCGGGCCTTTCGCGCGTGCTGGGGAAACCTACCAATAAATTGGTAAAGAACTCATTGCAGGGGTCTTTAGCCCCCACAACTATGCAAGGGAGCAATATCGTGGCTCAAGAATTCGACATCCTCATCCTCGGCGGCGGTTCCGCTGGCTACTCTGCAGCTATTCGCGCACGCCAGCTAGGCTTCACCGTCGGCCTGATCGAGAAGGAAAAGGTCGGCGGCACCTGCCTGCACACCGGCTGTATCCCCACCAAGGCGTACCTGCACGCTGCTGAGCTGGCTGAAGAGGCACGCGAGGCGTCCAAGGTTGGCGTTAACGCTGTTCTGCAGTCCATCGAGATGGGCAAGGTTCGCGATTACAAGGACGGCATCGTCTCCGGTAAGTTCAAGGGTCTTGCAGGCCTGCTGAAGATGAAGGGCGTGGAGGTTATCCCCGGCGAGGGTAAGCTGACCGCTCAGGACACCATCACCGTAAACGGTGTGGAGTACAAGGGTAAGAACATTATCCTGGCATCCGGCTCGGTCTCCAAGACCTTCGGTCTGCCCATTGAGGGTCGCGTTCTGACCTCCACTGAGGCACTGGAGATGGACTACCTGCCCAAGAGCGCTATCGTGCTCGGCGGCGGCGTGATTGGTTGCGAGTTCGCATCCATGTGGAACGCTATGGGCGTTGACGTCACCATCATCGAGGGCCTGCCGAACCTGGTTCCCAACGAGGACCCGGCAATCATCAAGGTTCTGGAGCGTGCGTTCAAGAAGCGCGGCATCAAGTTCAACACCGGCACCCTCTTCGAGAAGGTTGAGCAGGACGCTAACGGTGCTAAGGTCACCCTGGCTGACGGCAAGGTCTTCGAGGCAGAGATCGTTCTGGTCGCTGTTGGTCGTGGCCCGAACACCGCAAACATGGGCTACGAGGAGCAGGGCATCCCCATGGATCGCGGCTTCGTCCTGGCTAACGAGCGTCTGCACACCGGCGTTGGCAACATCTACGCTGTTGGCGACATCGTCCCCGGCGTTCAGCTGGCTCACCGCGGTTACCAGCAGGGTATCTTCGTTGCTGAGGAAATCGCTGGCCTGAACCCCACCATCGTTGAAGACATCAACATCCCCAAGGTCACCTTCTGTGACCCGGAGATCGCTTCCGTTGGCTACTCCGAGCCCAAGGCTAAGGAGAAGTTCGGCGCTGAGAACGTTGAGACCGCTGAGTACAACCTGGCTGGTAACGGTAAGTCCGCTATCCTCGGTGCTACCGGTATCGTGAAGGTTGTCCGCCAGAAGGACGGCCCCATCGTTGGCGTTCACGCTATTGGTAAGCGCATGGGTGAGCAGATTGGTGAGGCTCAGATGTGGGTTGCTTGGGAAGCATTCCCCGAGGACGTCGCTAAGTTCATCCACGCACACCCGACTCAGAACGAGTCCCTGGGTGAGGCTGCAATGGTCCTGAACGGCACCCCGCTGCACAGCGCATAATTTTTGCTGACTGGCGTTAGCGCGTCAGCTTAGTATTGACGACCGTTGGTCGTTAGCGGTTGCCGGGCGTATCCGCTGAACAACGCCCCTATCCGGATGCGCGTCGACGTGCTTCAACGCATACGGCGCGCATCCGGGTCACCGCTCACATTTTTCTAGTTCAAGCATTCACAAGGAGAACGGGAAAGATTATGTCCCACACCGTAGTACTGCCCGCACTGGGCGAGTCCGTGACCGAGGGTACCGTTACCCGCTGGCTCGTTGAGGTCGGCGACACCATTGAGGTTGACGCACCCCTGGTTGAGGTTTCCACCGACAAGGTTGACACCGAGGTTCCCTCCCCCGTAG
>ERZ773011.42-NODE-42-length-32636-cov-7.1902_pt1 | contig 32636 bp, 25 predicted proteins | sample MGYA00580662_ERZ773011 | MGnify/ENA primary metagenome ERZ773011 (study PRJEB29015, sample SAMEA2738118) | human oral metagenome | biome: human oral; feature: human-associated habitat; material: saliva | place: China | collected 2169 ... | reverse complement strand
GGGAGCCGCAGCCTCGGCGGGAGCCGCAGCCTCGGCGGGAGCCGCAGCCTCGGCAGGATCGACCGTTTCGGCAGACTGAGATTCCTCACCAGCGGCTTCGGTCAGCTTAGCGGCAGAGTCAGCCGATGAGGACTGGTTCTGCGCTTTCTTGGTCGCCTCATCGGAGGTAAAAGCCGACGTGTCGGAAACGGACCCTGCTTTAGTGGCAGCCGCAGGCACCTCGGCTTCGGAAGCGGGAGACGCAGCGACGGGGGCCTCGGGGGCCGGAGGCATGGAAGCCTCATGAGCCTCGACAGGTTCGACCCCGACGGCAGCCAGCGCGGTGGTCGCCTCAGTATCCTTAGCCTCGGCCTCGGCTGCATGGCGGCACTCACGGGCCTCGCGGCGATCCTGAACGCGGCGAGAGTTGGCCTCGCGCTCAGCGAAAACCTCCTCGCCAGGGCCGGACAAGGCTGCGGCACGCTCGTCGGCATCAGCCGAACCGGAGAAGAGACGCTCCCCACGACCGACGGATGTGGTCGTCAGGCTCTCGGTGACCTGCGGGTTCCTGTTACTTGCGGCCTCGATGATCTTGCGCAGCGCGGACTTGGAGATCACCTGAGTCTCGTCGGGAGCGGGTCCCTGTCCCTCGGCCATTTCTCGCTGACGATCAGCCATCGCACGGCGTCGAATCCGCTTTGCCTTGCGGCGTGCGGCAACCATGCGTGCGGCGTGCGCCGCGTCCTTGGGCTGCTCGCGAACGGCCCCCTCAGGGCGGACCGACGAGGCCGCACCACCCAGGGCGGAATCCTGAGACGAGCGCCGTGCCCCACCCGTGTGGGAGGACGACGCGCCCGTCGCGGCCACGGCCTCGTTCGTGCCGGAGATCCCAGCGAGCTCGGCAGCCAAGCGCGCGATGCGTTCACGACTCATATCTTTTTCGACGGTCACGGTCGCGCGAGGCTCGATGTGCTGGACGGGGCGAGCCCACGGCTCTTCGGCGACGATCCACGCGATGAGGTGCTCGCGCAGGTAAGCGCGCAGGTCATTGAGGTTTCCGGAGTTCGTCGCGGACACGAGAACGCGCACGGTGATGGTCTGCGCATCCGAGTCGGTGATCTGCACAGCCCACGTGCGGCCGTCCCACAGGTCGGTGGCAGCCAGGAGCTTCTCGACCTTCGCGCGGATCAGGGTCATGGGGGCGGACCAATCGAGCTTAAGCTCGACCGTGCCCAGCTGGGCGGCAGCGCGGCGCGTCCAGTTCTCGAAGGGAGTCTGCGTGAAGTAGCGGCAGGGGATGATGAGACGGCGCTCATCCCAGATGCGCACGACCACATAGGAGAGCGTGATCTCCTCGACAGAACCAGTCTCCTGCTTGTCGCTGGCGATAACGACGTCGCCCATGCGGATCGCGTCGGTGAAGGCCAACTGCAGTCCGGCGAAAACGTTACCGAGGGTCTGCTGGGCAGCGAGACCGAAGATCACGGAAATAACACCCGCGGAGGCCAGGACAGTTGTCATGACTTGGCGGGCGGCGTCGAAGGTTCCGATCATAGCAACCGTGCCAACAAGGAGGACGATCACCTGAACCAAACGGCGCAGAACCTGGGCGCGGGTCTCGAAGCGGCGCGAACGGCCTCGGTCGGCGGCCTGTCGGGCCTTCGCGGCGTCTTCGAAGACCCACGCGGCGGCGTAGCCCATCCACGTCATGCAGGCCAAGCCCGCGATGAGGAGCAGGTGCATGAGGAACGTCGTGACCGATGAGCCACCCCAGTCAGTGAGGCGGGGGTCCACGAGCGCGATCCCGAGTCCGACCCACGCGCCCCACGTGGCGAGCGCGAAGTGAGCGGGGCCGCGCACGCGACCCAGGACCGACGACGCCATGGCAGATTTCGCACACGCCTTACGCGCCAGGACGGACACAATGATCGAGGCGACCAGGCCCAGGACGGCACCAATGATGGGGCCGAGGAACAAGAGGGTCAGGTCGATGGTGGTATCCACGGCTGCCTCCGCGCCGGATTGCGAGTCAGCGGCGGCGCGCGCGAGCGCGCCTGAGCTTTGGGTTGGGATTTGAGTGAGGGCACCGAGTGCTGGTGTCAGAGTCATGCATTAAGGGTAGGCCGGGTAGCTGATGAAATCCTGTGAATTCTGCACAATTGCAATGTTTTTTAGTAACGTGGTATGCATCACACTTTTTCGTTTTGACGCATTGACGGACATCTGCCTAAGATATATCCCGTCTTCGGACGCCAGTTCGACGGCCAAAAGGCCCCCATCGTCTAGCGGCCTAGGACACCGCCCTTTCACGGCGGCGACACGGGTTCGAATCCCGTTGGGGGTACCAGCCGGTCGCGCATGTGAACGGCACAATTTAATAGGTCTTACCTATTGTAAGGCCCCGTAGCGCAGTTGGTTAGCGCGCCGCCCTGTCACGGCGGAGGTCGCGGGTTCAAGTCCCGTCGGGGTCGCCGACCAGACCGAATCGGTTCAGGTCTTGGCTCTGTAGCTCAGTTGGTAGAGCGTTCGACTGAAAATCGAAAGGTCACCGGATCGACGCCGGTCGGAGCCACCAGCAAACCCCGAAGCATCAGCTTCGGGGATTTTTGGTTTTACGGCGCGGAGCAATGCCTGAGATACGTATCACGTTCTCTTTCCTCTCTTACTTCACCCACCGACTGCCCACACATCTCTCAAACGTATCTGAGGGGCAATCACGGCAGATACACCTAGTGTGATGTTGAACAACCTATACTTCTGGGTTCATGTCTCCCCCTCCTGCCTAATACGAACAACCCCACGTGAGTGGGGGCGACATCTCAACGGAGATTGGCGACCGATTCCCCGCTGATCTTCCCCGCGTGGGCATCGAAAACGGGACTATTGGATACATGGTGTTACCGTGTTGTGTCGCTAGGTGTGAGGCCCGCGCGTGGTCTGGTACTCCACTCGTTGTTTGCGCTGTGGACACGGGGCATCAGCTTTGAACCTGGCCGCCGTTGGGCACTGGAGCTGCGATCTCGTGCCCTGTGCTACCCGGTGTCTGGGTGGTTTGGGGGTCTTGGTGACATGAGGAGCGTCGAATCGGCACATCGTCGGCACGAGTAACTCTCATAAGGGACGTGCCGCCCAAAGTGCAGACCACCTCGCCGAAAAATGGCGAAAATGTGCTGTTCTGGGTGAGGTGGTCTGCGATTTGAGCGAATCCGGGAACGCGACGCCCCTGTGCACCCTCCCCCTCCACCCGGGCTACCACCAGCAGCCCTGCGGCACCCTCCACCCACGGGTCTGCGCAGGATCCTGCCCGCAGTTCCAGCTAGCTCACGTCGTGGGCTTCATCCGATGTTCGAACCACCTGTTCGTTTCCCCTCCTCCCCTCGCCCCAACCTGGCCACCGAAGCCTGAACCGAGGTCCGCCAGGCATACACTCCCCTGACGACGACGGCCAAGGAGCCAGGCCATGAACTCATCAAGGTGCTTGGCCGCGGAATTAATGCGGCTGACCTGGCTGAAATTGCACGGGGAGCAACGCCATCGCTGCGCCTCTGACGCTGCATGCCCATACCTGGTCATCACTCGCCCGCACACCGGACATGTGGGAGTATTCATACCTCCACGATGAAACAACCACTTTCGATACAGACTTCCCGCACCGGCAAGCCGAAAAGTCACCCTTCCAGCAACACGCGGTGTCCTATACCCCTGAAAGCGATCTGCTGGATTGGGGGTTCCGCATGGCGCAGGGTTCATCCCTGCTCACACGGTGAACACGCATAACGCGGCGAGGGTGACCCGCCTGCCCGGGGATCACTCCCAGGTGGGCTGGCTGCCACCCTCATGCGCACCGCATCACTAGTCCGAGAAGGACTCATCCCTGCTTAAGCAGGGAAGCGATCATTCCCAGGCAGATTGGACACCGCCGCGAGTAGGGCGATCCTGCTGTCCGACGCGAAGCGTATAGGGTGGACTGCCTTCTTGGCCCCTGCTTGCAGCAGCATATCGCTTTTTCCATCAGCTCAAACAAAAAATACGCGCGATGGCCCCACAGCCGCATTTCCCAAGGACTCAATCCTCAGCCGCATGGGAAAACCTAGGATTCAACCAACAATCTCCTTTGTTATAAGCTTCATCCCTGCATGGGCGGGGAAACTCGACGCCGCTCACCGCCAGCTAGGCGGTGATGGACCCATCCCCACTCACGCGGGGAAAACTCACTCTCACTCACTCCCTCCCATTACCACACTGGCTCATCCCCGCTCACGCGGGGAAAACTACGAACGCAAGACCGGCGAACCAATCACCTCCGGCTCATCCCCGCTCACGCGGGGAAAACAGGTCGTCGAGCGCGAGGGTGAGTGTCACCGGGGGCTCATCCCCGCTCGCGCGGGGAAAACGTCGTCGGTAGACAGCTCTCGCGCCTGCATCTTGGCTCATCCCCGCTCACGCGGGGAAAACGTAAACACCGTGTGGAGCATCGTCTCCACGGTGGGCTCATCCCCGCTCACGCGGGGAAAACACAAGACCAGCCGAGGAGGACTCCTCAGACTTCGGCTCATCCCCGCTCACGCGGGGAAAACGGTCCAGGTGATCGCGCATGTCTGACCTCGTCGGGCTCATCCCCGCTCACGCGGGGAAAACGTCTTGCCGATCTCCGGGATGGCCTGAATCTGCGGCTCATCCCCGCTCACGCGGGGAAAACGTCTTCAAGGTGTTCGAGGAAGGCTTGCATACCGGCTCATCCCCGCTCACGCGGGGAAAACCACAGGCTCGCCGCCGGGATCGAAGACGCCGGCGGCTCATCCCCCCTCACGCGGGGAAAACACACGATACGCATGTCACGCCGCCTGCACGCCGGGCTCATCCCCGCTCACGCGGGGAAAACCACCGCTGCGTCCACTTGCGCACCGTCGCATCCGGCTCATCCCCGCTCACGCGGGGAAAACCGCGCGCAAACGCCTCGATGTCGGCGCGGGTGGGGCTCATCCCCGCTCACGCGGGGAAAACTGGTCGCCGTCGCGGAAGATCACAGCAGCTTTCGGCTCATCCCCGCTCACGCGGGGAAAACGCCGGCACCGCAAGCCGACGGGAATCAAGAGCAGGCTCATCCCCGCTCACGCGGGGAAAACAAGGGGGTTACCGCGTAAATGGTCGAGGTTTGCGGCTCATCCCCGCTCACGCGGGGAAAACAGCAGGGCGACTACCGCCCGATGCTGGAGCTGCGGCTCATCCCCGCTCACGCGGGGAAAACTTCTCCAGGCCGAAGGTCACGCCCTTGTTGCCGGGCTCATCCCCGCTCACGCGGGGAAAACGCGTCCTGACCCCGCGCCCCGCCGCCTTAGCGCGGCTCATCCCCGCTCACGCGGGGAAAACGCGTCCTGACCCCGCGCCCCGCCGCCTTAGCGCGGCTCATCCCCGCTCACGCGGGGAAAACTTCAACCGTGTACAAGGACGGCGAAGCTGTCGGGGCTCATCCCCGCTCACGCGGGGAAAACCTGCGTCTGATCGCGGGCATGGGACCGCAGTTGGGCTCATCCCCGCTCACGCGGGGAAAACTTCCTGATCGTGGAAGTGACCGAAAAGCTGGACGGCTCATCCCCGCTCACGCGGGGAAAACGACGCGACCGACAAGTTCAAGAACACGCTGTCCGGCTCATCCCCGCTCACGCGGGGAAAACGGCGCGAAGATGAAGCGCGCCCTCTCCAAGGTGGGCTCATCCCCGCTCACGCGGGGAAAACACGTAATCATTGGCATTGATATTGACGTACGGGGGCTCATCCCCGCTCACGCGGGGAAAACCTGTTCATCAAGAGCGGATCTGGTGCCAACAGCGGCTCATCCCCGCTCACGCGGGGAAAACTCCACGGGTTGGTGACAAGAGCTGTCACGTGAAGGCTCATCCCCGCTCACGCGGGGAAAACATGAGCGCCGATGAGTACAGGGATGTCTACGAGGGCTCATCCCCGCTCACGCGGGGAAAACATGACCGAGACGCCCGCGGTGCCAAGGTAAATGGGCTCATCCCCGCTCACGCGGGGAAAACAGACCTACCAGCTCCCGGCCGTGACAGTGAATAGGCTCATCCCCGCTCACGCGGGGAAAACTACTCAGAATTGGGCAATACGCCGTCCATGACCGGCTCATCCCCGCTCACGCGGGGAAAACGGTGGCCGTGTGGCTGGCCTGCGAGGCCTGCGCGGCTCATCCCCGCTCACGCGGGGAAAACCGGACTGAGTAGTGAGCGGAGCCACACACCCCCGGCTCATCCCCGCTCACGCGGGGAAAACCTCGGGGTACCAGCCCCACGTATCAACCCCGCCGGCTCATCCCCGCTCACGCGGGGAAAACAGGTACGCCTGACGCAGGCGATTGCGCGGCTGCGGCTCATCCCCGCTCACGCGGGGAAAACGCGAACGCGCGCGTCTCTTCACCCGTCCAGGGGGGCTCATCCCCGCTCACGCGGGGAAAACCTGGTCAGCCGAGTGCTGGGTTGCCATCATCAGGGCTCATCCCCGCTCACGCGGGGAAAACACTAGGCGGTGAGGGTCGGGCTTGGCGCCTGCCGGCTCATCCCCGCTCACGCGGGGAAAACCTGATTGGCGTCGCCGCCGACTTGTCGGCTCAGGGCTCATCCCCGCTCACGCGGGGAAAACGCAGTGGGTGTGACGGACGCTGAGTTCCAGAAGGGCTCATCCCCGCTCACGCGGGGAAAACGTGCAGGCCGCCACCCCCGAGCAGGTCGACGCCGGCTCATCCCCGCTCACGCGGGGAAAACCGTTTTGTTCCTTGGCGGCTTTGAGGGCTTCGGGGCTCATCCCCGCTCACGCGGGGAAAACTGCTCCTCGATGCCAACGCCGCATATCAGGACCGGCTCATCCCCGCTCACGCGGGGAAAACCTTTTGCGCTCATACCCGGCGCGGACCACAGCCGGCTCATCCCCGCTCACGCGGGGAAAACATGTTGATCATACTTCCTCCCAGTTATTTCCAAGGCTCATCCCCGCTCACGCGGGGAAAACATCGAGTCCGCAGGTGACATTGAGTGCGACACGGGCTCATCCCCGCTCACGCGGGGAAAACGTCTGATCATTAACGAGCAGGCAACGGGACGCCGGCTCATCCCCGCTCACGCGGGGAAAACGTCTGATCATTAACGAGCAGGCAACGGGACGCCGGCTCATCCCCGCTCACGCGGGGAAAACGGTTCCTCTGGATTCAGGATTACGAGATGCTGGGGCTCATCCCCGCTCACGCGGGGAAAACGTCTTCGACAAAATGAATAAGCCCACCCTTATCGGCTCATCCCCGCTCACGCGGGGAAAACGTTGAAGACATCGAAGACATATGTGTAGCAGTCGGCTCATCCCCGCTCACGCGGGGAAAACTGATCGGTAACGTTTGCCGTCGACAGGCACGTCGGCTCATCCCCGCTCACGCGGGGAAAACAGCGACAATGGCACGGCGACGCTCAGGGTCCCGGGCTCATCCCCGCTCACGCGGGGAAAACGCCTCGGTTAGCTCAGCAATCTCAGTATTGAGCGGCTCATCCCCGCTCACGCGGGGAAAACGCCGCTGTTGCTGCTTCCTCCATATCGGCGGGCGGCTCATCCCCGCTCACGCGGGGAAAACCCGACTACAACGACCGCCGTGAGGCGAATGATCGGCTCATCCCCGCTCACGCGGGGAAAACGGAGGTCACAGGACCTGGAGGCTGAAGCCCGCGGGCTCATCCCCGCTCACGCGGGGAAAACACACAGGGTGTTGTCACTCTGTCAACTGGAAGCGGCTCATCCCCGCTCACGCGGGGAAAACGGGGTTGAAGATGTAGGCGGCGTCGGCGATGCCGGCTCATCCCCGCTCACGCGGGGAAAACGAATAGTTGTAAAACATAGTTGTAATCATCATGGGCTCATCCCCGCTCACGCGGGGAAAACTTGCGCAAACGGTGCAACACTGCTTTGATGAACGGCTCATCCCCGCTCACGCGGGGAAAACTGGTCGCAGCGCGCCCCATCCTAGCCCCCTACGGGCTCATCCCCGCTCACGCGGGGAAAACTGTTTTCATGATCGTGGTCGTTGCCACGGAGACGGCTCATCCCCGCTCACGCGGGGAAAACCCGTAGACGGTGTAGAGGTTGACCGCCGTGATAGGCTCATCCCCGCTCACGCGGGGAAAACAAAGTGCGGGCGATGCCCGTCATGATCACGGACGGCTCATCCCCGCTCACGCGGGGAAAACGAGGCGGGACCCCGTGCGCCGGTAGGTCAGACAGGCTCATCCCCGCTCACGCGGGGAAAACGGGTGGCGGCCCCGCCCCGATGACGGGGCCGCGGGCTCATCCCCGCTCACGCGGGGAAAACCTGAGCGCGCCGCTGCTGCCCTGCGGGATCGCCGGCTCATCCCCGCTCACGCGGGGAAAACACAGTCGGCGTCGCAGACAGCTGTTTGACAGCGGGCTCATCCCCGCTCACGCGGGGAAAACGTGCGCGATACCACTCGTGTACACCCGCAGCGCGGCTCATCCCCGCTCACGCGGGGAAAACACAGTCGGCGTCGCAGACAGCTGTTTGACAGCGGGCTCATCCCCGCTCACGCGGGGAAAACCTTCTATATCGCATCAGCACTAATTGAAGGAGAGGCTCATCCCCGCTCACGCGGGGAAAACTGCACTCAGTTCTCAGTTCTCCCTAGGGGAACCGGCTCATCCCCGCTCACGCGGGGAAAACCTTGGCAGTGCCCTTGGTCGAGACAATCCAGAGGGCTCATCCCCGCTCACGCGGGGAAAACGCTACGACAAGCCCAAGCTGAACACGCGTAAGCGGCTCATCCCCGCTCACGCGGGGAAAACCTGTGTCGTGCGCGTACACGTATAGCAAGGGCCGGCTCATCCCCGCTCACGCGGGGAAAACCCTAAAACTCGCTCAGATCGTCTTCTAGACCCCGGCTCATCCCCGCTCACGCGGGGAAAACTTTCGGGCTGTTTCCCTTGCCGATGACTTAAGCGGCTCATCCCCGCTCACGCGGGGAAAACCCTGTCGAAGATGAACGAAGCAAGCACCCCTCCTGGCTCATCCCCGCTCACGCGGGGAAAACCGTTCGACAGCCCCTTAGGCGCGTGCTGTGTGCGGCTCATCCCCGCTCACGCGGGGAAAACGGGGTGTCGAAGCACACTTAACCCCCTCTTGCCGGCTCATCCCCGCTCACGCGGGGAAAACTTGCGCGCGAGCGCCTCGGCTGGTGGGCATCCAGGCTCATCCCCGCTCACGCGGGGAAAACCCGTGGAGGCCGCGCATGACGCGCTGTGCCCACGGCTCATCCCCGCTCACGCGGGGAAAACACCCAGGGCGGTGACCCTGGTATTTTATCATTCGGCTCATCCCCGCTCACGCGGGGAAAACGGCCTTACTACGACACACAGGGCACACAGGGACGGCTCATCCCCGCTCACGCGGGGAAAACCATGTGGGGCAAAGGGGCGTGTGAGCCGAGGCCGGCTCATCCCCGCTCACGCGGGGAAAACTTGGTTTCCTTGGGGTGCCCGGCCCCGCGTGGGGGCTCATCCCCGCTCACGCGGGGAAAACCACTGCGAGTAATAGTCAAGAATGACGTGGCTGGGCTCATCCCCGCTCACGCGGGGAAAACATGTAGTCACCGATCAGCTCGGGCAGATTGGCCGGCTCATCCCCGCTCACGCGGGGAAAACGCGTCCGTGCCCTCATCTAGGCGAGGCATGACGGGCTCATCCCCGCTCACGCGGGGAAAACTCGCTGCCTGTCAAGATCAACGAAGTGTCTTCGGGCTCATCCCCGCTCACGCGGGGAAAACTCCTCAAGACTGACCTTTCCATCAGAGACCATCGGCTCATCCCCGCTCACGCGGGGAAAACACCGATCTGTGCGAGCGGAATACCGGCCATATCGGCTCATCCCCGCTCACGCGGGGAAAACTCACGTCAGTTCCTTCCAGTTTACTTAAGATTGGGCTCATCCCCGCTCACGCGGGGAAAACTCAGCGACCTGCGAGCGCAGCTCTTCGATCTCGGGCTCATCCCCGCTCACGCGGGGAAAACACTTCGTTAATCTTCGCATCAGAGTATGCGGGAGGCTCATCCCCGCTCACGCGGGGAAAACCACGTGGCTGCTACCGCGCGGTCAGCGCGCGCGTGGCTCATCCCCGCTCACGCGGGGAAAACCGCTGTCGGTGATCCGCACAGCCGCACCGCCTAGGCTCATCCCCGCTCACGCGGGGAAAACATGCATTGCCGTACAGCGCAAGCGCGGCCACAGGGCTCATCCCCGCTCACGCGGGGAAAACCAGCCACCCAAAGATGTTCCATCCCATGTGCACAGGCTCATCCCCGCTCACGCGGGGAAAACGGACGCACGATCACCGGCTACCGCCGCCGCTACGGCTCATCCCCGCTCACGCGGGGAAAACCCGCGTATTTCGAGTGGTCCGCGGATCTGGAGCGGCTCATCCCCGCTCACGCGGGGAAAACGAGATCGATCGCCGACCCAGCCCCAGAAAGATCGGCTCATCCCCGCTCACGCGGGGAAAACACTTCCTGACCTGCGCTTTTACTGCGCAGATCGATCAGATCTTGGAAACCCTTGAGCTTGCCGTCTCCTTTGGAAGTTACTCAATTTGGGTCGCTTGCGCAACTGACGCGCCGCAGGATCAGGTTCGGAGTATTGGCCTCGTCCTTCCGAGTAGTAGGGGCGCATCATGAGTGTGAGTCCATCGAAGTCAACGGGCTTCCATGGGTCTCCCCACGTCAGGAAGGCGAGTCCTTGCTCGTTGCGCGCCCGGTAGACCATGACGGCACGTCCGGTCTTCATGTTCTCAGTGACGATGTCCCACAGGCGCTCGCGTACACGGGCGCTGAGCGTCCCCACGAAGACCCCCGGGGAAATCTCCATGAGCCACCGCGTCACGTGACCTCTCAGCCCCTCGGGCACCGCGGACAGGACCAGGACGATCACCAGGAGTCACTCTCCTCGTAGGAAACACCCGCAGCAACAGTCCCCTCGTGGTCATCCCACAGGCGCAGGTCGTCCACGATCAGGTCGTCATCGTCATCAACAGCCAAGGCTCCAGACACTGACAGAAGCTGTTTAATATCCGCGACACACCTCTCCAGGAGACGAAACTCGCGAACAGCGTCACGGACAGCCTTTCGCGCGGCGGTTCCCACGGCCTCGTCCGTCGGCGATGCGGCAACGTCGAACGCGATTGGGATCGTCAGGTCGGCCTTGTACAGGTCCGCGATGTCATACACAAAAGAACGGTAGGTTCCGTTGTGCACGAATCCCAGCCCCGGGCTACACCCCAGCGCGACGATCACCGCGTGAACAACGCCATAGATCGCGGAATTCGCCGCCGACAGTGCCTGATTGACCACCGAACCGTCGTCGAAGTTGTCGGGGTCATACTCTCGCCGATCCCAGGGCACCCCTGTGCGCTGTGAGTGCTCACGATACAGGCGACGCACCCGAGCACCCTCGCGTCCCCTCAACTGCTGGAGACTCAGCTTCGACACGTCCTCGCCCGCAAAACGCATCAGGTACATGTTGCGGGCGACAGTTAGCCGCATCGACGGATCGCTCAACGCGCGAGCCTGGGCCTCGAGGAGCCTCGAGGAGCGCGAGGGCGGGGTGCCGTGCGCGTAGTATCGCACCCCGTTCTCGCCCACCCACACGATGGTCGATCCACTCTCGGACAGCACCGATACCGCCGAGTGTGTGATCCGAACCCCGGGTCCCAGCAGCAGCACCGACAGCGCCGCTGCTGGGACGTGGGCGATTCCGTGTCCGTCGGCTACAGTAAGCGCGTTCGAGTCGCGATTAATCGTGCACCGCTCGACATACAGGAATGTCAAACGGTCCCGAACGCGCACCAAGTCTTTCGGTTCTGGCGGCCTCGCCCCGGGGATCGGTCTCATGGCCGAGCCAGGGTCATCAGACCGCAGCCGTATGCTTTTCCTCGTCCTATCCCATGGACGAGGCCGTGGCGCAGTGCATCCGGATCCGTTACCTCGAGCACGCCCTCGAAAGTAGCAAGCGCAAGAGTCACGCGAGAACTCCCGCGTTTAAACTCAGCGATGCCCCGTTCGACGCCGTTGATCAACAGATTTGCCCCGTCGACACGTTGTCCGTTCTGGTCCTCCAAAACTGGCAAATCACCGCCGTACTCGGCAGAAGTCAGCACACGGAACCCGAGCCGCTCCACACGGTCCAGGACCCACTGTGTCTGTTGATCCTGGGTGACGTGAGCGAGAATCTTCTTCCGTCCCCTCGCATTGACCTGATTGCTCTCCTGGAACGTCGGATTCACACAGAGGCGGAAACCCCACCTCTGTCCAGCCGACAACCCATCGAGGAAGGTACTCATGTCGCGGACGACTACCCCACCCTCGGTCGCGTAACCAGCCTCCTCCACGATATGCGAGGGGTCCGGAGCGACCGGGCTCGAGATGTAGAGCGCACACGAGGGACTCCCCTGACGAGGAGTCGCTCCCCGAACAACCGACGGACGATCCAGGCGCCACAGCACCCGAGGCATTCCAACATCCTCCAAAGCACCCGGCGGGAAACAATTCATGACAGCCGCATGGAGGACCTGTCGGCTCCGCATGAGCTGCTTCGCCCCACGACGGTGCGGGTTGAGGTAGATGCGTGTCAGATACATCAGAGCACCTCCATCGGGTCATGCACGAGGCTGGAGTGGGCCTGCGGCTTCACCTCCACGTACTGCGGATTCTCCAGGTTGATATAGGTCTCCTCGACCGTACGCAGGGTGTACTTGCGATGCTCCGAGTCGAAACTGATCGGCATATCCTGAAGTGTCTGCTGGGAGGATTTCTCCACTTCAAGCGGAATAATCCCCAGATCCGCGATGACTCGCGTCCGAACGAAATGGTCGTAACGCTGCTTCTTCTGGTAGTACGCCGAGGCCATCCACGGGGTATCGCGCACTGCTTCCCACGCGCTGCCTTGGTAAACAGCGAGACGCAGTGGCAGGGTCGGAGGGCATGAGCGGCGGCCGAGGTAGAGCGGAAATGCCGGGCGAACGATTGCCTGCGCAAGCGCATCAATCATGTCGTCAGGCCCTTCGACGAAGGCTCCGAAAGCGGCATCTTCCCGGTAGAAACGGTGAGATAGAGGCATCGACGTATCACCCCGGTGCGCCGTATGAAAGTCACGGAGCAACTGCCCCGGCTGGTCCACCCGCACGGCGAAAAGAAGCTCGGCCAGATCCTCGATGGGATCACTGCGCCTGCGTCCCTGCGCCGCCGCGAGCAGACCGACCAGTGCGCTTTTCGTGGGAAACGCCTCCGTCGACCTGCGCGTGAATCGACTGGATGAGCCCCACGACTGCATGGGGCCGACCAGTCGCAAGACGAGTACCGAATTCATCGCTCGCCTCGCACAGCGTCCACCGTCGCGCTGCCCAAATCGACCAGGCGAACCTGGGTTCCCAGTGCGGAGAAGGCCTCGCCCCGAGGCGTGGTCCACGTGGCGAGAGAGCCAACGGGTTCGAGGCCGGTGAGGTCACGAAGCTTGGATTCGAACTCGACGAAACGCTTGACAGCAGGCTCGGCAAAACCGTGCTGCCCCGCGATGATCGGGTCTTCGAAGGCACCCGCCATGTTGATCGGCTGATCGTTGCGCACCTGAACCAGGACAGCGTCGGGCAGGGTGCGGTTCGCGAACGTCGTGATCTTACCGGTCGGCATCGACCGAACGAAACTATCCACGAAAAGCTCAATGGCATGATCCGCGATGGAATCATCCCCGAGATTCTCGCGCAGCATGTCGACGTTGATCGTCGCATAGCGGTACACCGTCGCGGATGCGAACTCGATCGTACCGATCATTCCCGCACCCTCATCAGCCTCGTCGTTGCGCTTCTTCTCGTCGTCGACAGCCGTGTAGTAGTCGTACTCATGCTCGACCGCACCAACACCAATAGCGTGGGCGACCTGGCACGCCGCATCGACGTTCAGCGCATTCGGTTCGGCGACCATACGACCGAACAGAGCAATATCGATAGAGTGATCCGTATTCACGAGGCTACGCGGCTTCAGTTCCTTGAACGCTGCCGCAGGATCATCCTCGTGAGCGACCGAAATCAACGCATCCGCGACGTGCTCGATCTGCTTAGCCGACAGGAACACGAGGAATCCGGCTTCCTCCAGCTCCTTGACACTCTTATTCCTGTTCGGCTTAGTAAGCTTGAAGCCGATGGCCTTCAGCCCCATTTCGGCGAGGTCGACAGACTGTGAGTCGAGGTCCGGACGCTTATCGACAATTGAACGCGCAACTAGCTCAACGATCTTCTTCGTGCGCACACCGTAATTTCCATCTGCGATCTTTCCCTCGAAGTCCTCACGCGTCGCACGCTTGATGGCCTGCGACGAAATGCGCATACGCTGGACTCCGCCGAAGGCGGCGGTCTTCGGAGCACCCGTATCATCACGGTTCGGGTTCGAGGGCGGGAGGGTCTGCAGGACGTGGATATCAACGAAGACGGACATTGTCTTTCCTTTCACACATGAAGTTTGTTTGATTGCGTTGCCTCGACGTCACTCGTCAGAGGCAGAGTCGGTGTGGATAGTTTCAGCGGGGCGAGCAAACTGGCGACCCCAGTTGCGCATGACGGACGTGCGACGACGCGGGTCCTGCCACGTGAAGAGGTCGGCTGCAAGCCCCGCGTAGTCACAGGGAATCTCGGCAGCCTCGAGCTGAGAGACAAGCGAACGCAGATGCACGAGAAGTCCCTCGAACGTGGGGGCCTGAACAGCAGCGGAAAAAAGCCGATAGATCGGTGTCTCCTCGGGGCGCTTGTCGCCGCTTTGTCCCTCGGCCACGATTCGGATCGCGGACGCGAAACTGCGCGGACGGTCCGACGTATCGTGCATGGGTCTCGTATTTGATCCCTGGTGCAGCGCCCACAGCGTGAGCGCCCCATGGACAGCCTTCTCACCTCTGGTCGGCTCATCGCCCAGATAGCCGGGGCGACCATCGAGCGTGAGGTCCCACAGCTCGGGCACCGATCCTGCCTCCCGAGAAAGCGCTCCCCTCAGCTGCGCGCGAAGAGCGCGTGCCAAAGGAGTCTCCTTCCAGAGCCGGTTTACGATCAACCCACCGACGCGGCCATACACCGCGCCGTGCGTCGACAGACCTGTCGCACCGTCGTCCGGAGGAGTCTCCGGAGCAGCATCATTGCTGGTCATTTCGTTCCTTCCTGATTGGTTTTCTGTAACGGAAGATGTTTGTTGAGCGCCGCCCGGAAGTAGTTTTCGGCGATACCAACGCTCATGTAGCCCCTGCCGGTATCTCGGCCGATGATCGCCGACGACGAGGCACCCCTCACGAGTTCAGCCTGGATGTCAACGGCGTGCTGACGCAGGGAACGTTCCCACCGACGCCCGACATCCCGGGCGCTTTCGTGCCCATCGACCTGGGTCAGCCAAGCCCTGAAGTCCGTGTCGACTGCGGAGAAGAAGAGTTCCTTTGCACGATCTCGAGCCCCATCACCGGCACCGTCTCCGCTCTCGCCGGCGGCACGCGCAACGTTCGCCGCAAGAGTTCCCACATCCCTGGCGACCTCTTCTGTCAGGCGAACCTGCCGGTCGATCTCGGCGGACAGATCCTCGTGTTCAACTCGCATGACAGCGACCGATAGCGTCAGCTCATCCGAGTAGATGTCTTCGAATGTCGCTTCCTGCGGCCCGTAGGTGACGCCAACGGCCTGAATCCGCATCACCTTGGGATAGGTGGTTTGGATCGAAGCATTGTCGAGCTGGTAGTGGAAGGACAGCGTCGCGGAGGGGAGGAACTCCTGCTTGGGCTGCTTGTCCGCGCCCTGCACAGTCGTCACGGTGGGCAAGGTACCGGGGAGGCTGCGCCAGAGCGCGCGGCCCGCCTCGTATTTACGAGGCATGTAGACGTCGGTCTTGAACTTTTTGGATTGCGGTGTCGAGTACCTCCACAGGCTCTGAGGCTCGTAGAGTCGCATCTCCTGGGGAGCAAGTTTGTCGCCCTGCGCTAAGACAACGCCCGTCACGCCTGACGAATCCCCAACCAGCCTGATGCGTCGCGAATGCCACGTGAGTAGACGCGGGATGCTGACGTCTCGGGGGGTGCCTGACGGATCGAGGAGCGAGTAGTCTCCTCGCACCGCGTTCTCCGGTTCGGAGGCCTCCCAGCTGCATGCTCCCCATTCGGTCGAGCTATCAACGCCACGCAATCCTGCGGCATCGGCGGGAATCAAATTCAGGACCAGCGTCTCGTCCAGATCCTTACCCTTAAGCCACACGAGTCCGAGGTGCCCACACCACGATGGGCCGATGGGATAGCCTTTCCCTCCCTTGACCTGAGAATCACCGACTGCTCCTGAGCGGATGCCCGACGGATCATATGCCTGCGCATGAACCAGCCATCGGGCGGCTTCCGACGGGGGAATACACGCGAGGGCACGCCCATGTCGAGTGGTGAAAAACTGTTCGCCGTTGGGAACGTCAGCGATCAGCTTTTCAAGCCCGGATATCGAGTCCTTCGCAGTACGCAGGTCCGCGACCTGCATGAAAGGAAAACGACCTCCGAACAGGAAGAAGCGGTCTCTCCACCGTTCGAGGTACTCGATCATTCGCTCTGTTGGAGCACCATCATCCCACTGCCTGGCCCAGTCGCGCGCATCGCCCGGTGGCGCGACGCGATACGCAATGGCCAAAACGAGTCGCTGGATCGCAATGCTCTGCGTCGGTAGCTCACACGCAAGGTCCGCAATGTCTGTCGTGCGCCGGAGTAGTTCCAGCAGCCCGACGTCGGCGATGGTCCCGTCGAGGAGCCGGACAGGTATCCATGGCTCGTCGAGCAGGTTAAATTCAGGGTTCTTCATTGACCCTGCACCTCCATTCCTCTTTCTGTGGAGTATGTGATTGTGTGTCCGCACAGGTCGCGCATCAGGCGTTCACTGCCGGGGGTTTTGTACATCGCGAGGATCAGTTCTCCCGCCAGGAACGGGTGTTCGCGACACGCCCATTCCGCCGTAATGGGATCATCCCAGATGGCACCAGCAACTGCGTCCACCGCCTGGTCGACGCTCTGCCCGCGAACCCGAAAAGCCCATGGAGGTAGGGAGATACTCCACGAACACATCTCTGCAATGCGCCCTCCCGCGTTATATTCACTGACGTGTAACGGCTCATCATCTGCGGTTACACCACTCAGAGGCGGCGCTACCGGGACACTACTCAAACCGGGATCGATGGCGACGACGAGGACGGGTATCTGGTCTTCGCCGTCTCGTACTGCGGCTCGCGCTGCGGCAACTCCCGGTCCCTTGGTGTCCTCCCCCGTGGCGGCGTTTCCTTGGAATTTTTCTTCCAACTTGGGAGCTTTCCATCGGTGTACGTTCATACCGTCGAGGCACCACGTGCTCGCCCGCATCCGCGATTGCGCGGTGCTACGTTTTCGTTCGTCGAGCGCGGTGTCGAAAGCATCGGCCCATTGAGAGGGTCCGACGGTTTCTACGTCGGAGTAGGCCAGCGCGGTGAGCTGCGCGTAGTCGATGGGTTCACGGACCGTGATCTCGCCACGATCCGAGAGGATTCCGAGGGTTCGCAGGACCGCATGTCGCGAGTAGACATGGTCTGTCCCGGTGGAGTAGGCCCACGGCACAGCAAAGAGGTCTTCGACCACCACCAGGCATCGGGCTTCGCGCAACCCCACAGGACGATCAGCTCGCTCGTGGCGGTGCAGTCGCCCGATCCGTTGCAGGATCAGGTCCATGGGCGCAGGGTCGGTGAGCATGAGATCGAAGTCGACGTCGAGGCTCTGCTCGATGACCTGAGTTGCGACGACGACGTGACGCTGGGGACGGCGCGTGGCCCCCTTCCCGAAAAGTTCGAGCATGCGTCGATCACGAGAGGTCCGTTCGGCTGCAAGGAAACGCGAGTGCAGCAGGGTCGTCTGCTCGCGCCCAAAAACGGCCTTCACTGCGTCGTAGGTTTCCTGCGCTTCACGAACGGTATTACGAATAACGACGGCACATCCACCATCAACTAGCTCACAGTCCAGTAGTTCCGCGATCTCATCAGGCGAGCCGAGCGAGGTCGGGATGATCCGCTTGGGGGCCTCTGCCTCGCCTGTAATCTCGTGGACGTGCACGCCCGCAGCTGACAGCGTCGAGATGACCGGATACCCGATCACGCCCTCAACTGACTCCGCGCCTTCGCCCGACGAACCACGGCCTCGTCGATAGGCGTCCAGGAGCGCGCGGCGACGCGCGGGCGGCAGGGTTGCAGACAGCAGAACGACGGGGATCCCGTACATACCGAGCCACGTGAGGGCGGCTTCCAGGTAGGTCTCCATGTACTCGTCGGCGGCGTGCACCTCGTCGATGACGACGACCTTGCCCATGAGTCCCAGGTGGCGCACCAGCACGTGGCGCGACTTGAGGGCTGCGAGCAGCACCTGATCAATCGTGCCAACCACAACGGGCGACAGCGTCGAGCGCCAGCGCTGCCCCATCCAGCGGCTCGCGTGCAGGCCCAGGTCCCCCTCATCGTCGTACACTTCGAGGGGACTCTTGCCACTTTCGAGGAGCTTCATAAAGCTCTCGTTGAGACTGTTCTTCCCATGGGCCAGCTGGATGCCAAGCTTCTGCGGCTCATCGCCCAAGATACTCGTGAGCCATGCGGTGACGCGCTCGAACATCGCGTTCGTCGTGGCCTGAGTGGGCAGCGCGACAAACACGCCCTGCAGCCCCCGGGCGCGCATCAACAACTCTGCGGCGGCAAAGGCCAGCTCGGTCTTCCCGGACCCGGGCGGTGCCTCAACGATCATGAGATCCGGGTCCTCAGTAGAAGCGATCTCTACAGCCTCGCGCTGGGCACAGGTCGGCCGGTACGAGGCCGGCCACCCAAAGCGGTGACGGTAGAAGTCAGCGATCTCGTCGGTCGGCGCTTCAGGCAGGCGCATGGGCGAGGGGAAGGCAGCTCGCTTCCAGGCGCGCTCGACACGGGCTCGCTGCTGCTCCGCAGTAAGCTCGGGATAGCCCTCAATCGACAGCTTTCTGTCCCCATTGATCGGACGCGGACGAAGTGGAAAATATTCTTCGTTCGAGGCAAGCCAGTCAGCGATGACGAGTGCCGAGGCGTAGGCGGATGCCACCGCGATGGGCAGCTCCGGCAGAGCAGTCCCCGGGGCGATAAGCGGGAATCCACTGCGCGCCGCCATCCACCGGAGAATCTCAGCGCGCGCCTGCCCCCACCGCGGCTCGTCCGTCACGGATCCTTCTTGATACTTGTACTGCTGATGCGCGACCCGCACGGCATCTGAATCCGGATAGCGTCCATGATGGATACCGACGAGGATCGCCCACTGGCGGGCGCGCCTCGGGTCCCCTCCCCCAGCAGCTACCACCTCCTGGAGTGCAAACTGACTGACGAGGCCGTGGGGAAGGAACGCTCGCTCTGCGTAGTCCTTCTTTCGCATGACCGAGATCCCCTGGTCTCGGATGAGTTCCGCGAGTTCAGCAGACTGACAAGCAAATTGGGGGCTCACTTTGCCCGCGTCGTGCACGCCTGCCAGGAACACGAAGCTGGCTCGCGCCTTCGATTGGTCCCCGTCCCACACGGAAGCCATAAGCTGACGGTGATGCTCGCTCAGATACCCGTCAAACAAGTTTCCCGCGATGTCTGCGGCATCCATCAAGTGCTGGACAACAGAGAGCCACGCGCCTGCCCCGGCTCCTGTCTTTGCCCAAAAACACCGAGCAAGATCAGACAACTCCGACGCATCGAGATCAGAACGCGCAGCGGGGAAGACCGGCGCAGTCACCACTGCAAGAACCGAAGGCGTTTCAACACTTACCTTCTTCCGGGCCATCATCTCCACCTCGAGTCGTTTTCGCTTCCTACGCAACCACAACACGCTACGATGAGCGAGTCTGATTACTCTGAAATTGTTGAACCCGGCGGCCCGTTCAGGGCCACCATCCCCCAAAAGGTTGATAGGTACACGATAACACTGAAAGCTTTCTTATGCAATGCATCTTGCAATATTTATTGTCGCCACGCAAACACGAAGGCCTCACGCATAGAGTAATCCCTGCTTTCGCGGGGAAAACGTCCTCCTAATGCACTGCATGGGGCCATCCCCATCCGGGGAACACGGCAGCCACAGCCACCTCACTTGCTGGCAGGACATCACAAACGTATCACCCGACCCACTCCCGCGCGCCATTACGGCACAAACGACACGATCCTGAAACAATAGGGGCATGTCGAACGACTCGCGTAAAAACCTGCAGGGTACGGATGGCCAGGACATGGCTGACTTGACGGCTGCCGCCGGGCAGGCCGTCTCGGAGCCGACCGCCGCTGCTGCGGTCGACGCTGCCGTCGAGGGGGCCACGGCCTCGTCGACGATGGGCACGCAGGACGAGGCCTTCCTGACTGACGCTCAGCAGTCCCAGATCCCCCCGTACGCGCACAGCCCCCAGAGCGGTGCGCCGGCCCCCCACTACCCTCCGCAGCAACCGGCTCCTCGCCGGACGCAGAGTAAGATCATGGTCGCGCCGGTGTCTGCGCACGTGCCCGCGACTGAGCCACGCCCGTGGTACCGTTCACGCCGCTCGTTTGCGGCGAAGGGCGGCGGAGGCAAGGTCCTGGTTGCCGGCCTGGGCCTGACCTACACGGATCACGCGACGGGTGCGGTCCTCCTGGCGAACGTGGACATGGGTTTCCGCGCGCGCACGCTGAGCGCGATCCTGGATCCGACGGGCCGCCGCGCTCGCGCCCTGTTCCTGATCCTTGCGGGCCTCGAAGAGCCGCAGGCTGGCCGCATTGTCGCTGCGCCGTCGCGTTCGTGGATGGCGCGCCTGGCGGGCCGCATCGGCTCGGTGGCGCTGATCCGTACGGATTCCCCGCTGGACGAGACACTGACGATCCGCCAGAACATCCTCGAACCCCTATCAGCGACGGGTTCAATCGCGGACTGGGATAACCTGGTGGGGGCGCTCCAGGTGACGGGTCTGGCGCAGAGCGTTAATCAGTATCCCTCGGAGCTGACGCCGTGGGAGCGTTTCAAGGCGCTGATCGCTCGCGCGATCGTGTCCGGTGCGGAGGTGTTCCTCATTGAGGATCCGATTTCCCTGCCCGATGAGGCGCGCGCCGAGTTCGAACCGCTCCTGAGGTCGCTGACCAAAGCGGGTTGCGCGGTCGTCGTCTCAACGCCGTCCCCGGAGCTAGCCGCCTCGACGGACCGTGCGATTCTGCTCACGAACGGTCGAGTGTCGCTCGACGCGCCGAACCCCACGCCCGTGATCATCGCGACGTCCCTGGAGGCCAACCCCGAGGATCAGAACACCCTCCGCGCATCGCTCCCCTCCCCCTTTGACGAGGTCGTGGCTGGCACCTCCGGTTCCGTTCCCTCATCGGTTCCCGTCCGCCGCTCGATTGGCGCGGCGACGAACGCTCAGGACTCGTCTTTTGACGAGGCCCCTGTGGACGAGACGGTACTCATTGCGCCGATTGAAACGAACGCTGGTTCAGCCGACAACGCGCCACTCCGCGACATCCCCGCGGTCGATTCTGAGGACCCAGCACAGACCGAGAATGAGGTCTCCGAGCTGGTCGTGCGCGCCCGCAAGATCCTGTCGGATCTGCCGGGTCCCATCGCACCGAAGGAGTAACGCGAGGAGTAGTGTACGGGTCACTGCGGGCCGCCTCTCTTCATGAGAGACTAGGCTTATCAGGCGAGCCGTCGCCTCGTTACCCCGCACGCGCAGGAGCCCCTATGACCCAGTCTATCCCCCAGCCCGGGCAGTACCCGCCGCCCGAGGCCCCCACGCAGCACGCGCCGCAGCACGCGACTCCCGCCTCCGAGGCACGCCCCAGCATTGGCAGCCTCGTCGCGCTGGTGACCAGCCAGCTGTCGGGAATTCTGCGTGACGAGATCGAGCTCAATAAGACGAAGGCGCGCGCTTTCGCCGCCAAGAGTGGTAAGGGTGCGGGCCTGCTCATCACGGCCGCCGTTTTCGCGCTTTTCCTACTGGGGTGGACTCTCCACACGGTCGAGGTCCTCCTGGCCCTCGTGGTTCCGGCGTGGGCAGCGTCGCTGATTGTCGTCGTAATCCTGCTGGTCATCGTAGCGACCCTGGCTCTAGCGGGTAAGAACGCCCTCCAGAGCGCGCAGAAGCACCGTCCGGATCCGGCGGCATCGGTGGCCGCTACCAAGGAAGCTATCGAGAAGGGACTGGGCAAGTGAGCAACTCCGTTGACCCGCGCACCGTGACCGTCGGAGAGCGCGCCGCTCAGCCTTCTGGCCCGCGCACCGAAGCTCAGATCGAGGCCGACCTCGAGCGTCAGCGCGCCGAGCTGGCCGCCACGATCGATCAGCTCTACGCGCGCGTGCAGCCCGCCACCATCGCCCAGGAGGTGAAGGAGGAAGCCACCGTGCGCTTCGAGTCCTTCAAGGAGACCGCGTCCCTGACCCTGCAGGACGCCATCGGCGGCAACACGGAGGCCATCAAGAAGGTCGCCATCGTCGCCCTGTCCACGGTGGGCGCCATCGGCGTCCTCGTCCTGCTGGCCACGCGTAAGCCGCGCCGCGCACGCCGTCAGGCTCGCCGCATCGGCCGCGAGGCCGCCAAGCAGACTCTCGCCGCGCTCGCGAAGGCCGACGAGGCCGTGGACGCCTGACTCGTCCGCCTTTCCGTGTGCTCCCCTCGCCCGGGCATCCCGCTCGTGCGAGGGGATTGCGCATCTGCGACCTTACAGATCAATCCGTAATACCGTTCACATGACGCTGCGCGTCGCACATGTTTTCGGCGTGTTGCCGGGGATTCACCCCCTTCGAGTCAATCCGCTCTGCGCGCAAAAACCGATCCAAGGTGAGGTCAAGCCGTTCCATTAGCTATGATGGTCCCACGAAACATTTTGAACACCCAGGGAACCGCTTGATGCGGACCCGAACGACGCGGAGGGGGTCGACGCCATGGGGCGCGGCCGTCAAAAGGCTAAGCAGATGAAAGTCGCTCGGAAGCTGAAGTACTTCAGCCCCGACACCGACCTACACGCACTTCAGCGAGAGCTGGCGGATGAGGACTCGTACACGACGAACAGTGCCGTGGACGAGCCTGAAGAGGACGATGCAATCGACGACGACCTCTACTCGAAATACGCCGACTTCGCGGATATTCCGGCAGAGGACGACGACATCGATCCGAAGCAGCTCGATGAGTCCTTCTGGACGGGTGGTTCCTCCACCAAGTAACGGCTGAGCCATTCGGCGGACCGGCCCCGGTCCGCCGTTTTGGCGTACCCGAAGCCCGCCAACAGGCCACAGGTCTGCGCCCGTGCGCATCAGCGCACCGCGCACACGGCTGTGATGCGCACCCGCCGAAGCCTCCCGCTTGGCCGCGCCGAGGCCTCGTCCATCCCCAAGTGCAGCGGGGCCGAGGCTACCCGGCCCCAGCCCCGCACGCTCGTGCTCGGAGAAGCAGAAGAATCAGCCGAGGCGGTACTCGCCGTGCAGCAGCACGGCACCCGCCTGGACGCCCTTCGTGCCGGAAATGAGGCGTACACCGGAGGAGTCCGCGCTCAGATCGGCCACGGACCCGAAACCAGCCACCGTACCGTCGGCGCCTGCCGACGTGACGGAGCCCAGGACCCATGCGGCCACCCCGGCCTCGTTGATCGCGGCCAGGACCTCGGAGGCCACGGACGCGGAGACGACGGCGACCATGCCGACGCCCAGGTTCAGGGAGTCCTCCATGCCGACCCAGGTGACGTCGCCGCCGCGGCGCACCCAGTCGAACACGGCGGGGACGGTCCACGTAGAGCGGTCCACAGTGGCGATGACACCCTGGGGCAGGACGCGCGACAGGTTCGCGGCCAGGCCGCCGCCGGTCACGTGCGAGTAGGCGTGGATACCGCCGACCCCGAAACGCTCGACCAGGTCGAGGCACAGGCGAGTGTACAGGCGGGTGGGTTCGAGGAGTTCCTCGCCGAGGGTGCGGCCAAACTCGGCTACGTGGGACTCCAGCGACGCGCCGACGCGGGAGACGACTGAGCGCACCAGCGAGTAGCCGTTGGAGTGCAGGCCCGAGGAGGCCATCGCGATAACGACATCCCCATCGCTCACGCGCTCGGGACCCAGCAGCTTCGAGGCGTCCACGACGCCGGTCGCCGCACCCGCGATGTCGTAGTCGTCGGGCTCCATGACGCCCGGGTGCTCCGCGGTCTCGCCGCCGATGAGGGGCGTACCCGTGGCCTCACAGGCGCGCGCAATGCCGGTGACGATGGAGGCGATGCGCTCGGGGACCACGTGCCCGCAGGCGATATAGTCGGTCATGAGGACCGGGCGCGCGCCGATCACGACGATGTCATCGACGACCATGCCGACCAGGTCCTGGCCGATCGTGTCGTGCACATCCATGGCCTGCGCAATCGCGATCTTCGTGCCCACGCCGTCCGTGGAGGTCGCCAGGAGCGGCTTCTCCATGCCCAGCAGCGCCGACGCGTCAACCATGCCGGCGAATCCGCCGGTCGCGCCGAGCACGGTGGAGTCGTGGGTGGCGGCGACGGCGCTCTTCATCAGCTCGACGGCGCGGTCTCCCGCCGCCGTGTCGACGCCAGCGGTCGCGTAGTCAAGGGGGGTGTCGGTCATGGGTGGTGCCTTTCGCGGGTGGCGCTCGACGAGGCCATGTCTGGGTGATCGGGACAGTAACAAAGCCCGCGACGCGGGGGCGCGTCGCGGGCGTGGAGGTTAGCAGGGGGTAGCGTCGGGAGTTCCGGGCACGGGCGTCCCGGCGGGGATCGCCTCGGGGTATTCGCCGGTGAAGCAGCCCAAGCACAGGGAGGTCCCCTGCCCGGTGGCCGCGACCATGCCGTCGATGGAGAGGTACGCCAGGGAGTCGGCACCGAGGTGGGCGCGCACCTGCTCGACGTCCATGGAGGAGGCGATCAGCTCAGCGCGCGTCGGGAAGTCGATGCCGAAGAAGCACGGCCACAGGACGGGCGGGGACGAGATGCGCACGTGCACCTCGGCTGCCCCGGCCTCACGCAGCATCTTGACCAGCGCGCGCTGCGTATTACCACGCACGATGGAGTCGTCGATGACGACCAGGCGCTTGCCCTCGATGACTTCGCGCAACGGGTTGAGCTTGAGGCGGATGCCGAGCTGGCGCAGCGACTGCGTGGGTTCGATGAAGGTGCGCCCCACGTAGGCGTTCTTCACGAGGCCCTGCCCGAAGGGGATGCCGGCCTCCTGCGCGTAGCCGATAGCAGCGGGCGTACCCGAGTCGGGAGTGGGCATCACCAGGTCCGCCTCGATGGGGTTCTCCCGCGCGAGTGCGGCACCCATCTCGTGGCGCGCGGCGACGATGCGGCGTCCACCAATCGTCGTGTCGGGGCGGGCCAGGTACACGTACTCGAAGACGCAGGTGTTGGCTCGGCGCACGGCGAAGCGGCGCGAGTGCACGCCCGACGCGTCGATGGAAATCAGCTCGCCGGGCTCGATCTCGCGTACGACGGTCGCGCCGCACAGGTCCAGGGCAGCTGTCTCGGAGGCGACAACCCAGCCGGAGGCCAGGCGACCGAGCACGAGCGGGCGGTAGCCATGCGGGTCACGCGCGGCGTGCAGCGTGTTCTCGTCCATGAAAACCAGGGAGAACGCTCCCCTGATGCGCGGCAGGACCTTCAGGGCGGCACCGACGAGGGGCGCAGGCTCAGGATCGACCACCGCCGAGGCCGAGGTCGCTTCGTCCCCCTCCGTGTCGCCGGGCGTGACGGCGGGTGTCGCGATGAAGGGGGTCGGACCGGGGATGCGGTCGGCCATGCCGAGGAGCGCGGTCACGAGGGAAGTGTCGGTGGAGGCTCCGCGCTCGAAGTCTTCGCCGTCGTCGGCGATTTCGGCGGCCAGCTCACGCAGCTCAACCGTGTTGGTGAGGTTGCCATTGTGGGCCAAGGCGAGCGTGCCCGTGGGGGTGGGACCCAGCGTCGGCTGGGCGTTGCGCCACACGTCCGCGCCGGTCGTCGCGTAGCGAACGTGTCCCAGCGCGATGTGGCCGCGCAGGCCCTGGAGGGACTGCTCGGAAAATACCTTGGAGACGAGTCCCTGGTCCTTGTAGACGAGGATCTGCTTGCCATTCGAGGTGGCGATACCAGCACTCTGTTGGCCTCGGTGCTGGAGAGCATAGAGGGAGAAGTAGGTCAGGCGGGAAACATCCTCGCCCGGGGCCCATACCCCGAAGACACCGCAGTGATCGTGCGGGTGATCGTCTCCGAAGAGTTCCTGGTCGGACAGTGTCATGTCTGGCTGCGAGACGGGAAGCACGTTCTCACTCTGACACACTTTTTTACAGCTCGTGGCACATATCCACGTTATGGCGAGCACATCTGCTCACCTGAGCAGGCGGCTCGACGCGTAATTGCGCACGCTTTGCCGGGGAATTCGGTCGCTCGCGGATCGAGATGACACAATGGAGTGCAGAAAAAATAGAGGAGGAAACGTGGCCAATCCAACGCTGAGCGCCATCATGTGGGGACTCGCCCTGCTGGTGAGCGCTCTGGCCATCTTGTCGTTCGCGCGAGGCCTGACTCACATGTGGCGCACGGTCTCGGCGGGAACGCCGGATCCGGGGCGCCTGCGTCCGGTCGGCAAGCGAGCGTGGGGCGTCATCTCGGCGGCCCTCACCCACCGCGAGTTCAAGGGTCGTCCCTGGATCAAAGCCGCCCACTGGCTCGTCATGGTTTCCTTCCCGATCCTCTTCCTCACCCTGGTCACCGGCTACGCGCAGCTGCGCGTCCAGACCTTCACCCTGCCTCTCCTCGGACACTTCGCGCCCTGGGAGTGGCTGACCGAGGTTTTCGCGTGGGGCGGCCTGGCCGGCATCATTCTCCTGATGAGCGTGCGCCAGCGCGCCGGGCGCGGCACAGCCGCCGAGGCGGCACTGTCCAACGACGACCCCGACGATGCTGCCGCTGCGGCCGACCCGAACGGCACCCCGCCCTCGTCCCTGGCCAAGCCCCACCCGCGCGACTCTTCCCCGCGCGGCCTAGCCTCCCGCTTCCTGGGTTCGACCCGCTGGCAAGCGCTCTTCGTCGAGTGGGTCATCCTCATCGTGTGCGCGTGCGTCGTGGCCCTGCGCGGCCTCGAATACGCGCTCTTCAGCGTCACGCCGGGCCTCGAGGCCCACGCGACGGCCCTGCACTTCCCGCTCACCGCCTGGCTCGGCGCGCTCTTCGTTGCCGCAGCCTCCTCCTCGGCCGCGTCGCTCGCGAACGCGATCGTGCTGGTCAGCGCGCTCAAGGTCATCACCTCCATGACCTGGCTGACGGTCGTCGGCATTCAGACCGGTATGGGCATCGCGTGGCACCGCTTCGTCGCGATCCTCAACCTGTACACGCGCCGCAACGCCGACGGTACGAAGTCCCTGGGACCGGCTGACCATATGCTCATTGACGGCAAGCCCGTCACCAGCGAGGACGACTTCGATGATCTCCCCGAGGACACGGTCCTCGGCGTGGGCACGGTCGACGACTTCTCGTGGAAGGCGCGCCTGGACCTGTACTCGTGCACCGAGTGTGGCCGCTGCCAGGAGCTGTGCCCCGCGTGGAACACGCAGAAGCCCCTCTCCCCCAAGCTGCTCATCATGGGCCTGCGCGACCACATGGAGTCCGCCTCCAACGTGCAGATCGTCGAACAGGAGGAGGGTCACCAGAAGCTCGAGGATGGCGAGGTACTGCTCGACAAGGGTGTGCCGGCCTCGCCGCACTCCTTCGACCTGGTCTCCGCGCTGTCCCTGTCGGGCGCGACCGGCCCCGAGGGCGTTTCCGCGGTCACCGCTCCCCTGGTCCCCGAGGTCGTCTCCGAAGAGGTCCTATGGGACTGCACGAACTGCGGTGCCTGCGTCGAGCAGTGCCCCGTCGACATCGAACACATCGACCACATCCTCGATCTGCGCCGCCACCAGGTCCTCATGGAGGGCGCGTTCCCCCGCGAGCTGGGCCGCGCGTTCCGCGGCATGGAATCCAAAGCGAACCCCTACAACCAGGCAGCTCGCAAGCGCATGGACTGGGCGAAGAAGCTGGACTTCGACATCCCCGTCGTCGGCGAGGACATCGAGGATGCCTCGCAGGTCGACTACCTGTTCTGGGTGGGCTGCGCGGGTGCCTACGACGACACAGCAAAGAAGACCAGCGCCGCCGTCGCCGAGCTGCTACACACGGCGGGCGTATCCTTCGCGGTCCTCGGATCGGGCGAGTCCTGCACGGGCGACCCAGCTCGCCGCGCCGGCAACGAGGCGCTCTTCCAGATGCTGGCCGCCCAAGCGATCGACACGCTCACGGAAGCCAAGCCCCAAAAGATTGTTGTCTCCTGCGCGCACTGCTTCAACACAATCGCAGGCGAGTACCCGGAGCTGGGCGGGCACTTCGAGGTCGTCCACCATACGCAGCTCCTCAACCGCCTCGTGCGAGACGGCCTGCTCACGCCGGTGCCCCCCACGGCCTCGACTGCGTCCGCTGCCTCCGCGAGCGAGGACGCCACGGACGAGGCCGGGGCGGGGACCGCGGGCACGGCTCCCTCCGTCGGCACACCCCTGAAGGTCACCTACCACGACGCGTGCTTCCTGGGACGCCACAACCGTATCTACGAGCCGCCGCGCGAGCTCGTGGGTTCCCTGCCGAACGTGGAACTCGTCGAGATGCCGCGCAACCGCGACCGCGCGATGTGCTGTGGCGCGGGCGGCGCGCACGCCTGGTTCGAAGAGACGCGTGGGACCCGTATCGCAGACGCTCGTATCGTCGAGGCCGCGTCCACGGGCGCGGACGTCGTCGCGACGGCCTGCCCCTTCTGCTCCCAGATGCTCGGCTCCGCGTCGGGCACGTCGGCTGGTTTCGTTTCCTCCGACGCCACCGACCGAGGCACCGAGGGCACCTCGACACCGGCACGCGGGAAGCTCCCGGAGGTACGCGACGTCGCCGTCATGCTGCTCGAGGCCGTCAAGCGCGGACAGTAACCGACGCACACACGCTGATGGCGAAAGGGCGGCCCCGCAGAAACACCTGCGGGGCCGCCCTCACGCACACCTGTTGAAAAGCCGAAGCTATGTACGCGACCTACTCCTCATCTTCGTCGGAAACATCTGCCAAACCGACCAGGAAGCCGTCCTCGTCGATGACGTTGCCGCCCACGAGGGTCGCAATCAAGCCCGCAGCCTTCTCGACCTCCTGCGCCGAACGTAGACGCTCGCGGCGCGCGGTGCGGCTCATCGTGTTCGTGCCAGGCGTGGGGGCCAGGCCGGAGAGCCAGCGAACCTGATACTCGATGATCGCGCCCGCCGTCCACGGCTCCCAGCGCAGGACGCGCGGAGGCGAGGGGACCGCGTGGACCTCGACCATCATGTCGGAGTGGTGGCCGATCGGGCACATGAGCGCGTAACCATCGACGACCTGCGGCTCGTTACGCTGGGCCTCCAGCTCCTCGCGGGCCTTCGCGATCTTCGAGGCGATATCCTCGCGGACAGGACCCAGCTCGGCCTTCAGCTTCTCGATCTGCGCGGCCTGTGCGGGGGTCAGCGCCGGGGCTTCGGGGACGATGTCGCGCGCGTCCTTCATCTGCTCAAACCCAGCGCGCTCGCGCATCGCGGACAGCAGGTCCTCCGGGTTGATCCAACGCGGCGCGTACACCGTCAGGTTCACGGCCGAGTCCGCGTCGGGAACCATGACGTAGCCGCTGCCGGCCAGGCGCAAACCGCCCGCCAGGCGGCGCGCCATGCGGCCCAACGCCTCGAGCACGCGGTACTCCAGACCAACGGGCATGCCGTCGGGGAAGGCCTGCGCCCACTCCCCCATGACCGCGCTGGGTTTCTCCTCGGCGCGCGAGACCGGGCAGCGCAGGATCCACGCATGCGTCAGCAGGGACGGGGTGCCCAGCTGCGCGCGCGTCGGCTGATCCAGGGACCACGGGCCTTCAAGCTCAGCATCCGACGACAAGTGCAGGCGACCGGGCGCGAGCCAACCGGCGTCGTCCCACATGGAGATCGCGAGAGCCTCCAGCTCAGCCGGATCCACGGCCTCCGACACGAGGAACAGGTGGTGACCCAGGGCTTCCTGCATGTCGATGACGCCCGCAGGTTCGCTGACCTCAATGGCAGCGGCGATCGGCACGGCGGCCTCAGCGCTGGTGATCTCGCCGTCGGCGGCGATCTGGAACGCCGGCTCCTGGGTGGTACTCAGACCGATCAAGGACACGTTCGTCTGCATGATCGGGCTGCCCGTCGCGGACGTAAGGACCGAGTCCGCCAGGCTGGAGTGGGCACTCGCCATGCGTTCCTTGAAGGAACGCCTGACCGGCGAAGGCGGGGGCGGCGCATCGTTCCGGTTCGTGACCTGGCCGCGCGGGGCCATGCCGGGCAGCACGACACCCGTTATGACGCCCGTGCGCGTCGTGGTGCCCTGCTGACCGGCGGGCGGGGGCGGTAGCGTCGGGGTCGGATCCGCAGGTTCGGGCGGGGGCAGCGGGGTCGAGCCTGCGGGTTCAGGCGGAGGCGGTACCACCGACGGCAGGTCCGCCGATTCCAGTGCGAGAGGCGCGTCCTGTTCGGCCGCATCAGCTGCGGCCGCGCGCGCCGCACGCTCGGCGCGCCTGCGCGCGAGCCGGGACGGAAAGGGAGGGTGGGGGGACTCCATCATGTCACCGATCAATGCGTGTGCGGGTGAAGCGCTGGTGCGTCCGGGACGGCGTGGGGCCTCGCTGACCCTGGTAGTGGGAGCCAGCGCCCTGTGAGCCGTAGGGATGCTCGGCCGGGGAAGACAGGTCGAAGAAGCACAGCTGCCCGATCTTCATGCCCGGGTAGAGCAGGATCGGCATCGTCGCCGCGTTGGACAGCTCGAGGGTCACATGACCGGAGAAACCGGGGTCAATGAAGCCCGCGGTGGAGTGAGTGAGGAGGCCGAGGCGCCCTAGCGACGACTTGCCCTCAAGGCGCGCGGCAATGTCGTCGCCGAGGGTGACCAGCTCGTAGGTGGCACCCAAGACGAACTCGCCGGGGTGCAGGACGAAAGGCTGATCCGGACCCACGTCGATGCGTCGCGTCAGATCCGACTGGTCCGCCGCAGGGTCGATCACCGGGTAGCGGTGATTATCGAAGAGACAAAACAGGCGATCCAGCCGCACGTCAATACTGGCCGGCTGAACCAGGCCACGGTCCAGAGGATCGAGACGAATCCGGCCGGAATCCAGAGAAGCGTTGATGTCGCGGTCACTGAGCAGCATGACTCGATTGTCGCACACTCAGCGCCGCGACAACAGCCTCAGCGGATCACTCCAGGGGGCGACCCTGCGCATCGCAGCCGTAGGCACCGTAACGCATGATGATCATGATGAACTCAACGAGGGCCCAGAAACCCGTGATGAGCATACCGAAGAAGGTCAGGGACAGGACCAGCTGGATGATGCCCTTGGTGGTATACCCGAGGTAGAAGTTGTGGACACCGAAGACGCCGACGAAGAACGCCAGGAGCAGCGCGACGATCCACTGCTTGGGCGGGGTCGCGTAGGCGCCCTGACCAAAGGCGGGCTGGCCAAAGGAAGGCTGGCCAAAGGAAGGCTGGCCGTAAGCGGGCTGGCCATAGACGGGCTGCTGCGCACCCGGGGCGGCGTTGGCCTGGTCGTAACCGGGGGTCGAGGCCTGGGGGAAGCTGGGAGCATCCGGCGCGGGCACCGAGTTCTGATCCTCCGAGTTGAAGGGGTTGGGCGTCGTCATAACTAAGCCTTTCGATTGTCGTGGGAAGTGACGGCTGCGGGCCGCACCCGCATAGCCTAGCGTGTCGACACCACTTTTCGTCATCCGCAGCGACCCCGAGAGACCCACGATCGTTCCCCGAGCGTGCCCGCAAACGCGTTCCGACAAGCATTTTGGGACCGAGGGCTGCTCGCCCGCACCACGCGCTATACACCACAAAACAGCTCGGACACACAGTGAGACGCTCGCGCCCGGGGCGTCGCTGCACCCGGACAGAGAAACGTGAGGAGCACTAGATACACGTGTGGGACCCGGCATCAGCCGAGTCCCACACGGTGCTCGCTATACACGCCTATTTGGGCGCGCGCGAGTAGGTCAGACGGTCGGAACGCCGTTCGCGTCCCGTGCGTAGATCCACTTGCCCATGAAGGTCATGATCGCGCAGGCGAGCACGCAGCCCGACCAGATGAAAAGCAGGAAGAAAGCGAACGGATTCGCTTCACCCAGCTCCCAGTCGAACGTCGCCAAGTAAAGCACGTTCAGGACCACGGTCATGGCGACCTTGATGAAACCGATCTGCTTGTGGCCAAGGAAGAAGTCGCCGGCACCAACACCGCCGAGGAACAAGTTGAGAAGGCCTGCAGTCTTACGAGGCTTACCCAGCATGGGGGCGTTGAATCCGGGCTGGCCGTAGCCGGGCTGGCCGTAAGGCTGCTGACCGTAAGGCTGCTGCCCATAGCCGGGCTGACTGTAAGGCTGCTGACCGTAACCGGCCTGCTGACCATAGCCGGGCTGCTGGCCATAGTCAGGCTGCTGGCCATAGTCAGGCTGCTGGCCATAGTCAGGCTGCTGACCGTAAGGCTGCTGAGGAGTAGACATGACGTCTCCTGATAGTGA
>ERZ773011.38-NODE-38-length-36234-cov-7.09434_pt1 | contig 36234 bp, 30 predicted proteins | sample MGYA00580662_ERZ773011 | MGnify/ENA primary metagenome ERZ773011 (study PRJEB29015, sample SAMEA2738118) | human oral metagenome | biome: human oral; feature: human-associated habitat; material: saliva | place: China | collected 2169 ... | reverse complement strand
GCTGATTTCATCAGCTTTTACAGCCCTACTCAACTGTGCGGAGGTGGGACGACGAAATCGAATTCTAACGAATTACCGATTTCTGTCCCACTCTCTCTTTCTTACAATTCTGCAATTTGGTTCAAATTCACTTCTGCAACCGTATCGTTACCGAACATAGAAATGACCATTTTCACCTTGTTGTTATCAATTTCAGTGATCTTACCAGTATAGTCTGTGAAGGCACCGTCGATGATGCGAACTGTGTCGCCCACCTTGACATCCAAATCAAACTCTTGAACGGTTTGACCCATAGAGAGCAAGATGCTGCGGATTTCTTCTTCCAACAATGGAGTTGGTTTTGAACGGTTCCCGTGTGATCCGACGAAACCAGTAACGTTCGGTGTATTCCGAACAACAAACCAAGCTTCATCTGTCATGACCATTTCAACCAAGACATAACCTGGGAAGCGGTTTTCTTCGATTTCTTTGGTTTTACCGTTTTTCTCAACTTGTACGGTTTGAGTTGGAATCTCGACGCGCAAGATGTTTTCTAACATATTGTAAGTTTGCGCACGTTGCAAAAGATTCTCTTTTACCTTGTTTTCATATCCTGAGTAGGTTTGTAGTACAAACCAGCCTTTATCAAAACTGTCCATTTGGGTATCCTTTCTTTCTGTTTAGCCTGCTCGAGCTTTTGTGAACATACTAAAAAAAGCCTCTTGGCTTTCCTTTTCCTAGCTTCATTATACCACATTTTGCAGGAATGCAAAGAGGTTTGCTGATTTATTTTTAAGAAAAGACCATAAAAAGCAGGACCCTTGGGATCCCGCATGGCTTCTTTTCTTAAAAGAAATTGATCATGTGCAATAGGCCACGTGCAATGACTTTGTCGAACAAATAAATCAATGCAACAAAGAAAGCGGTGTACTCAATCACTGAGATAAAGTTTTTCCATCTTTCCTTGCGATTTGGCCAAGTTGTATCTTTTAGTAAGACGAAAATATCTTTAATGAATTTCACAACTCTCTCCTATCGTGTTTCTTTATGGATGGTATACTTACTGCAATGCTTGCAGAATTTATTGACTTCTAGACGTGTTGGTTTTGGCGTCCCACTCAACTTAATGGAGTAATTGCGTGACCCACAAACCGTACACGCTAGACTTGCTTTTTTTAATGCCATAACGCCTCCGTTCACCCCATTATAGCAAGTTTTCAACGTTTTGACAAGGACAGAAAATCTCCTGTCAAGAAAAAAGCAAATCTAAAGCGTTATCACTCAGGTTTTTTCCTCATTTTTGGTAAAATAAAACAAAAGGAGACGAATATGAAAAGTGATAACCTAAAAGAAAGTAGAAATATCGAAGACCGTCGAGGGCAAAGCTACTCCCAATCTTCAGGAAACAGTAACCTTGGCGGGGGGATTTTACAGATCTTGCTATCGCCGGGAAGCTTCAAGAGTAAGATCGTCCTCATCCTTCTTCTGGTTCTTCTAGGAGGTGGTGGCGCTGGCCTTGGGGGTCTCTTTGGAAATGGGACTTCTTCTCAACCTTACCAATCCACCCAAGTCACGCGCACCAACAAGACCCATGTCGACGATGCAGATGCTGAGTTCGTCAGCAAGGTCCTTGGAACGACAGAAGATCATTGGCACAAGGTCTTTCAAGCTGAAGGACGCACTTACCATGAGCCCAAACTAGTCTTCTATACCGGACGGACACAGACAGGCTGTGGGGTTGGGCAAGCATCGGCTGGTCCATTCTACTGTCCAACCGACAAAAAGATTTATTTGGATATGAGCTTCTACAAGGAATTGACAACCAAATACAAGGCTAGCGGGGACTTCGCCATGGCCTACGTGATCGCTCACGAAGTCGGCCACCACGTGCAAAATGAGCTGGGAATCCTTGGTAAATACCATCGGATGCAACAAGGTCTTTCTGAAAAGGAACGAAATGCCATCAGTGTCCGCATCGAGCTACAAGCCGATTACCTAGCAGGTGTCTGGGCCCGCTCCATTCAAGACCGAAATCTTCTAGATATCGGCGATATCAAAGAAGCCATGAATGCAGCCCATGCCGTCGGTGACGACACACTTCAGGAGCAAGCCTACGGCTACTCGGTACCAGATAGCTTTACCCACGGAACTTCAGAGCAACGCATGCGCTGGTTCAAACGGGGCTACCAGTACGGGGATCTCCAACACGGCGATACCTTTAGCTTGTCAGATAGTGAACTTTAAATAAAAAACGATTCAGAAGAATTTCTGAATCGTTTTTTTGATTAGAAACCAAGCCAGCCTTTGAAGGTATCCCAAGCGTTTTTCGCTTTGCCTGGGATATCGGCTTCGTCGATTGCTTTTTTCGCATCATCGACCATATTCGACGCCTTTTCTTTGACATCCTCAAAGAAACCTTTGTCTTCTTTGCTATCTGTTTCTGTCGTTTCTTCTCCGACTGGTGCAATACCGTTTTCAGCATAAGAGTTCTTCACCGAGTCAAACTGGGTACCGTCTGTATAAGGCAGAACACTGTTGGCAACATTGCGGAAGATCTCGGATGCCGTTCCAGCACTACTGTCCGTCAGGTAGTGATTTTCATCGGTCGTTGGGAAACCAAGCCACTGACTGATGACCACATCTGGCGTGTAGCCGATCACCCATTGGTCTCCAGAGAGGTCCTTGTTAAAGCTGGTCTCTGTCGTACCGGTTTTCCCTGCCATGGTATAGCCATAAGGCGCAGCGTTCACCCCTGTACCATTACTGAAGGTACCAAGCATCATATTGGTCATCTTATCTGTCGTTGAACCACTAAGCACTCGGGTTGATTTCTGGCTGTGGCTCTTGACCACTTGGCCACTAGCATTTTCGATCTTGGTAATGAGGTGGGCATCATTCATGACCCCTCCATTGGCAAAGGTACCATAGGCTTGGGCCATCTGCATCGGATTGGTTGTCACACCAGCTCCCAAGGCAACGGCAAGCGACTTGTCCACCTTGTCCATGTTGAGTCCGAATTTTTTCCCGTACTCAAAGACCGTATCAACACCCAAATCATTAGCCGTCGCTACGGCTGGAAGGTTAAGGGACTCTGCCAAGGCCTGGTACATCGGTACCGTTGGACTAGACTGGATTCCCGCATAGTTATTGACCTCATAGCTTCCATATTGGGTGGTACTATTGTCCAATTCCTTATTGGTCGACCAACCTGCTGCAACAGCTGGGCTATAGACGACTAAAGGTTTGATGGTTGATCCTGGACTACGGGCAGCCTGGGTAGCGTAGTTGTAGGTACGGAAACCTGGATTTTGATCGCTTCCGACACGCCCTACGAGGGCCCGAACCCCTCCGGTTTTAGGATCGAGGGCGACACTACCAGACTCCGCGCGCGTGCCGTCTTCCGCTACTGGGAAGAGGGCCGTATTATCATAGATTACCTGCATGCTTGCTTGGTAATTTTGATCCAGCTCGGTGTAGATCCGGTAGCCATTTTTGACAATGTCTTCTTCGGTCAGGCCGTATTCATTGACCGCTTCATTGATGACCGCATCAAAATAGGATGGGTAGCGGTAATCCTCTGACTTGCCTTCATAGGCATCGACCAGCTGACCATGGATATCCACAGCAGCTGACTGATCAGCTGTTTTCTGGTCAATATAACCAGCTGCCACCATATTTTGGAGGACCGTATTACGGCGATTGGTCGCATTCTCTACTGAATAGAGCGGGTTATAGATCTCAGGTCCCTTGAGCATACCGGCGAGTACCGCAGACTGATCCAAGCTTAATTGACTGGCTGAAACCCCAAAATACTTCTTGGAAGCATCCTCAATTCCCCAAACCCCATTTCCAAAATAGGCATTGTTGAGGTACATGGTGAGGATTTCTTTTTTACTGTATTTCTTATTGATTTCAAGCGCCAGGAAGAATTCCTTGGCCTTGCGCTCCACCGTCTGATCCTGAGACAGGTAAGCATTCTTGGCTAGCTGCTGAGTGATAGTCGACCCACCACCTGAGCGACCCAGGGTCAAAATCGCTAAGAAGAAGCGACCATAGTTGATCCCGCTATTCTTGTAAAAGCTCCGGTCCTCTGTTGCGACCACGGCATTTTGCAGATTCTCACTAATGGCATCGAGTTCGACATAGGTTCCTTTTTGCCCGGTCAAACTTCCCGCTTGGTCCCCATTCTTATCATAGATAATAGTGGTCGCCTTGAGTGCGTTCTGCAAATCTTTGACGTTGGTCGTCTTAGCAAGATAGAAGAGATAGCCCCCTGTCAAGAGGCTAAAGCCTAGCCCAATGATCAGGAGAATCTTGGTCAAATGGAATCTGCGCCAAAAACGACGGAAGGGATGCTGAGAGAGAGGCTTGCTTCTGTGCTTGCCTGAGCGACTATAGGTCGGCTCTACTGTCTCTTCCGGCAGTTCCGTATCTGGCACTTCTTCTGCCACTGCTTTGGGCGGATGATCCTTTCTAAAAAAAGTGATCAGGTTTTCAAATAATTCTTTTATTCTATTCATACCTGTTATTGTAACACCTTATCCTTGTCCTAGCAAGAAAAGATGGCTCATTCCATTCTCCCATTTAGTTTTCTTTAAGCTTAGATTTTGCTACAATAGGGTCATGAACTATCAATTTACCATTCCACAATCCTTTCCCCAGATGACTGTGAAAGAGTTGCTTGAGGACTACTTCCTCATTCCCCGTAAGATCCGGCATTTTTTACGAACCAAGAAGCACGTCTTGGTCAATGGCGAGACCATCAACTGGCAGAGCCCCGTTCAAAAAGGAGACCAGATCCAGCTGATCTTTGACGCGGACGATTACCCTGAAAAAGAGCTCCCAGCCGGAGACCCGAGTCTGGTTGAAGAACTCTATCAGGATGAGCATGTCATCATCGTCAATAAGCCCGAAGGTATGAAAACCCATGCCAATGAGCCGACAGAAATTGCTCTTCTCAACCATGTTTCCAGCTATGTTGGATCCACCTGCTACGTTGTGCACCGGTTAGATAAGGAAACCAGCGGAGCGATTTTATTTGCCAAAAATCCTTTTATCCTGCCCATTCTCAACCGCATTTTAGAAGATAAAAACATCCAACGCGAGTACTGGGCCTTGATCCAAGGTAGCTTAGCACAAAAAACCATCGTCTACAAGGATAAAATCGGACGTGATCGCCACGATCGGCGCAAGCGCCTGGTCGATCCACGAAAAGGACAGTATGCAGAAACTCAGGTGACGCAACTGAAAAAAATCAGGCAAAACAGCCTGGTCAAATGCCAGCTCAAGACGGGGCGTACCCATCAGATCCGGGTGCATCTCTCCCATCATGGCCACCCGATTGTCGGGGATCCTCTCTATAACCCTGCACGCGGAGAGCGACTCATGCTCCATGCTCACCGCTTGACCTTCACCAATCCATTAACCCTTGAAACCATCCACGTTGAGGCCCCTTCTAAGAGTTTCGAAGAAGGGTTGAGAGACTAAAAAAGAAGCCTGTGGCTTCTTTTTTTATTATTGATAGCGAGGAGTTGCAAATCCACGGATATTGCCATGTCCGATTCGGTAGGTATTGCGACGGACTTGGTTGTTGGAGTTTCCTTCAATGGTATGAATGATTCCATTTGAGACGCTCTCAACAATTCCGATGTGATCCGCAAAGCCATTGTTTTGTTGGCTATTTTGATCCCAGTTAAAGGTGATGATGTCCCCTGCTTTTGGTGTAGTGGTACCATCTTCATTCCAGATGCCCAAGCGTTTGAAGATCTGGATGTGACGTTCGACTCCACATTCACGACCAATCAAACCGCTCAAACCTTCCCGCTGGAAGACTGTTGTGACAAAGATATCACACCAGTCATCGGTCGTCTTCACTGCATAACCAACCGGAAGTGGTTTAACACTGTTATAATCATTGACCAATTGATGGTGAGCTGCAGTGCCGACACGAACGCCCACTAGACTAGCTGCTGCCCGTAAGACACGGTCCCGTTGTCCATTCGTTACACGAGGACTAAAAGCAGTTTGATCTACTGTCGCACGGGGATGAAGGGCTGTTTGACCAAGGTTAAAGCCTTCAACGCCACCATCGACATAATCCACATAGACGTGAGTGGTATAGTTGCCTGATTGGTACTGGTGATTTGCTGCAGAGACCTGCACTTCTGTATGCATTCCAGAAGGTGCTGTTGAATACCAGAAAAGATTTTCTTGGTGCGCTTGAGACCAGGCTGCGACACGGATATTCTTAATCCGACGTCCCTGAGGCGCTTGATCCACCGATACCGTATAGGTTCCAGCACCAGAATTGACATTCTTGATCCCTGTTTGTGTCTTCGTCTGGGCATTTCGGAACTCAACTTCTGTAGTCGTTGAACCGACACCCACACGAGAACCATCATTTTGAATATAGTAAAGGTGAATATGGTACTTACCAGTAGAGTTTTTGTGGTCGCTCGCTTTGACCGATACCTTGTAGTCTCCATTTGATTGGCGAGTCGCTTCATACCAGCGAATATCGTCTTGGCCGTCCTTATCAGACCAAGTAGGGACTTGTACAGTTCGCACACCTTTAGGGCTGTAGACATCCTTGATAATGACGTCAAAAGTACCCGCATCCTTGTTGTTGTTTTGGATTAAGAGACTAGCAGTTGGACGTGATTGATTTTTGAAATCAATAAAGGCTTTTTTGACAAACTTGTTTTGGCCTTTGGCATCCACATAGAAAACTTGCGCTTCATACTGGCCATCAGCGTTTTCGTGGTCACTAGCTTTGGCTGTTACAGTATATGAACCGTCTGCTTGACGTGTCGGAGTGTACCAGATGATATCTTTCATCCCATTAGCATGAGACCAGAATGGAATCTTCACTTCCTTGTAGCCATCGAAGCCTTGGAGGTTCTTAGCTGTAATAGTGAAAGTCCCGTCTGACTCTGATTTTGTAATGGTCAGATCAGCAGATGGTTTAGGAGCTGTGTAATCGATAAAGGCTTTCTTGACAAACTTGTTTTGACCTTGGGCATCCACATAGAAAACTTGCGCTTCATACTGGCCATCAGCGTTTTCGTGGTCACTAGCTTTGGCTGTTACAGTATATGAACCGTCTGCTTGACGTGTCGGAGTGTACCAGATGATATCTTTCATCCCATTAGCATGAGACCAGAATGGAATCTTCACTTCCTTGTAGCCATCGAAGCCTTGGAGGTTCTTAGCTGTAATAGTGAAAGTCCCGTCTGACTCTGATTTTGTAATGGTCAGATCAGCAGATGGTTTAGGAGCTGTGTAATCGATAAAGGCTTTCTTAACAAACTTGTTTTGGCCTTTAGCATCCACATAGAAAACTTGCGCTTCATATTTGCCATCAGCGTTTTCGTGGTCACTAGCTTTGGCTGTTACAGTATAAGAACCATCTGCTTGACGACTTGGAGTGTACCAGATGATGTCTTTCATCCCATTGGCATGAGACCAGAATGGAATCTTCACTTCTTCATAACCATCCAAGCCTTGAAGATTCTTAGCCGTAATGGTGAAGGTGCCGTCTGACTCTGATTTTGCAATAGTCAAATCTGCAGAAACTGGAGATTCCTGTTGAGGAACACTCTCATTTCTTGCTGCTACCACTCGTGCGCGTGCGCCATATGGTGCGCGACTAGCTACCACAGTTGGTGCTGGTTGCTCTGATACAACCTTGTCGCTAGTGCCTTTGTCAGAAGACTGGTTATTACTAAGAGTCAGTGTGACAGGTGCCACCTCTGTTGCAACGGTATTTTCTGTCTGAATACCTTTCTCAACTCCCACTCCTTCGCTTACAGTATTCTGCGCTTCTGATGAAGTTGTTGTTTTTGCAACGACAGCTGATGTATTTTCTGGTGTTTGATCGGACGCATGTTGCTCATCGGCTTTGACTTGTTGTGTCGAAAAAGCCAACAAAACGGCTGTCCCAGCATAAAAAATAAGATCTTTCTTTTGCATGTATCTTCCCTTACAATTTTTTATACGGATTGTACCCACATAGTAGTATTATAGCACAAACCGCCGGATCAAGAAACAATATCATGAGAAGAATCCTATTTTTAAAGAAAAAAAGAAGGCCAGATTGGCCTTCTGATGAGCTTATGCAAAAATTGAGAAGAAAGGTGCTCCAAGCTTGTTATCCATCGGGTCCTTACTCTTAATAGAGTGAAGATAGTTGATGGAGTACCAGCCGTTGTTGCTGCTATTATATGGATCGCGTACGTAGGTTCTTCCATTGTCATAACCATGCAAGACTAATTCATGAGTATAAGGATCGCTAGTAAATTGGCTATTGCCTACTGCAGCAAGTACATGCTTGCCAGCCATGAGGGCTTCTGCAATGCCTCCAGCTCCATTAATCAATTGGCTCTTCAAGCCCCAGTTACGAGTGGCAGCTACAATCCCATCAGAATCTGTTCCTGCTTCACCTTTGTTGAATGAATCCGTATTGTTGTAGAGATAATCAGCTACTGTTGTTGGCAAAATAGTTTTACCTAGGATATCTGTAAAGGTCATAGCAAGGGAGGTTGGCACACAACCTGACTGATCGACATTGCTCACACCGTAATATTTCCCAGCCCAACGAGGATCCCGTTGAGAATAATAGGTTGTTTGTGGATTCACCTTTTGATTTCGTGGAGACAAGGCTGTCTGACCGAGGTTAAAACCTTCAACTCCTCCATCTTTGTAGTCTACATAGACGTGAGTGGTATAGTTTCCTGCTTCATTACCGTGATTATTGGCAGAGACAGTGATCTCTGTGTGCATACCTGTCGGCGTTGCGGAATACCAGTAAAGATTTTCTTGGTGCGCTTTAGACCAAGCTGCGACACGAATATTCTTAATCTGACGTCCCTGAGGTGCTTGATCTACAGCTACTGTATAAGTCCCGTTTGTTGCATTGACATTCTTGATAGAAGCTTGCGTCTTGGTCATGGCATTTCTAACTTCTACGTCTGTAGTAGTGGTACCAATACCGATCCGAGAACCATCGTTTTGGATGTAGTAAAGATGGACATGGTACTTACCAGTAGAGTTCTTGTGATCGCTCGCTTTGACCGATACCTTGTAATCTCCGTTCGCTTGGCGTGTTGCTTCATACCAGCGAATATCGTCTTGGCCATCCTTATCAGACCAAGTAGGAACTTGCACAGTCTGCACCCCTTTAGGGCTGTAGACATCCTTGATGATGACATCAAATGTTCCTGTATCCTTGTTGTTGTTTTGGATCAAGAGAGTGCCGGTTGGACGAGATTGATTTTTGTAATCAATAAAGGCTTTCTTGACAAACTTGTTTTGGCCGTTAGCGTCCACATAGAAGACCTGCGCTTCGTACTTGCCATCAGCGTTTTCGTGGTCACTGGCTTTGGCTGTTACAGTATATGAACCGTCTGCCTGGAGAGTTGGCGTGTACCAGATGATATCTTTCATCCCATTGGCATGAGACCAGAATGGAATCTTCACTTCCTTGTAGCCATCGAAGCCTTGAAGGTTCTTAGCTGTGATGGTGAAAGTCCCATCTTTTTCTGATTTTGTAATGGTCAGATCAGCAGATGGTTTAGAAGCTGTGTAATCGATAAAGGCTTTCTTGACAAACTTGTTTTGTCCGTTAGCATCCACATAGAAGACCTGCGCTTCATACTTGCCATCAGCGTTTTCGTGGTCACTAGCCTTAGCCGTTACAGTATATGAACCGTCTGCCTGGCGAGTCGGAGTATACCAGATGATATCTTTCATCCCATTGGCATGAGACCAGAATGGAATCTTCACTTCTTTATAACCATCGAAGCCTTGAAGGTTCTTAGCTGTGATGGTGAAGATGCCATCTTTTTCTGATTTTGTAATGGTCAGATCAGCTGCGACAGCATTGACCGGTTTTGTCGCCGTATAATCGATAAAGGCCTTTTTCACAAATTTGTTTTGACCTTGGGCATCTACATAGAAGACCTGCGCTTCGTATTTGCCATCAGCGTTTTCGTGGTCACTAGCTTTGGCTGTTACAGTATAAGAACCATCTGCTTGACGACTTGGAGTGTACCAGATGATGTCTTTCATCCCATTGGCATGAGACCAGAATGGAATCTTCACTTCTTCATAACCATCCAAGCCTTGAAGATTCTTAGCCGTAATGGTGAAGGTGCCGTCTGACTCTGATTTTGCAATAGTCAAATCAGCTGACACTGGTGTCTGATTTTTCTTTCCAATGGCTACTGTCGTCGTTGTTCCGCCCACACCCGTCATTTGTCCATTATTCTGAACATAGTAAAGATGGACATTGTAAAGACCGGTTGAGTTTTTATGGTCCGCTGCTTTTACATTGATGGTATAGGTCCCATTGGCTTGACGGTTGGCTGTATACCAAACAAGGTCATCTTGACCACCTGTTTCTGACCAGATTGGGACAGAAACGGTTCGAACTCCATTTGGCGCCTTAACATTTGAGATGACAACGTCAAAGCGGCCCGTCATAGTATCGTTATTGACAATATCAATCTTCCCACTTAAGCTGCCTTCTGTTGGATCCGTTGCAGGTTTTGCGTTCGCGGTGAAGCGACCGGTATAGTCCACACTGTGGTCAAAGAGGTGTTTTCCTGGAAGCAATTCCGCTTGAGAAGTGAACTGCCACGCGCCAGCTTTCCCATTGTAACGCAAGCTTTTCGCATCGTTTACAGATAGTTTTGGGGAAGGGTATTGGGCAACCCAGAAATTCTGAAGCCCAAATTGAGCGGTGTTGACAGGACCTTTCTTACGAAGGTTGTTTTCATCCAACCAGCTAGCACTGGTGTAGAACATCAAGTTGCTGTAACCATTTTTACGCATTTCGTCCGCCCAGGCTTGGGTGTTGCGGTTAATGTTTGGCTGCATCTTGGCATCCTCAAAGTCATTGACCATGAGGGTGTTCTTTGGAAGATTCAAGCGTTGCGCCTCTGCAATGTAGAATCGTGCTTCTGCACGCGCTGCTTCCTCAGAAGTATAGCGTGAGAAGTGGTAGGTCGATACTTGCAGACCCGCAGCTTGTGCATTACGAATTTGGTTCTCCGCATTCGGGTTCTTGTACCAAGTGTCTTCTGTCAATTTGACAACGACACCGCCTACGCCTTTATTAGCTAGGGTACGGTAGTCGCCAATACTAATGTCTCCGTTGTGGCTACTCACATCAACGAATGATTTTGGCTGAACCGCTACATCTGTTGAGCGACCAGCAGGAGCGTGAGCGCCTGTGTTAAAGAAGGTCGTGCTTCCTGTATTAGACGGAAGAGGAGTTTCTTCTTTCTCAGTAGTCGATGCTTCTGTAGCTTTCTCCACAGATGGAGCCCCACTTTCTGAAGCCGCGGCCTTGTTCACAGGTGCTACAGGCTGTTCGGTCACATTTGCTGGTGCTGCATAGTTGCTTGCAACAGGTGCTACCGACTTTTCAGCAACGGCTACTTCTGGCACTTTTTCAGCTTGGACTTGGTTGCCTTCAGTAGTAGTGGCCTCGTTTGAAACCAGCTCATCTGCACTGACTCCCTGAGCAGATACAGCCATCAAGACTGCCGCTCCGGCATAAAAAATAAGATCTTTCTTTTTCATATAAACTTCCCTTTATACAAATTTTATACGTTAATCATTTTACCACACGGTTTCAGCGATGAAAAGTTTTATAAGGCAAATTTTTAAAATTAGTGATATTTTTTTGAAAAACTAAAAAAAGAAGTCTGTCTGACTTCTTTTGATCTTATGATAAATGCTTCAAGGCTGTCTTTAAATAGTGACCATCTCGGATTTCTTGGCCAACACGCTTGGCATTGTCTACCAAATCTTGGTAATCGGCATCTGAAAGATTGTCGATTGTCTCCTTCAAATCATGAAGCGACTCTACTGCAATCCCGCAGCCCTTCTCAAGCACAAAATGAGACAAGGCTGACTGTTTCCACACCACCAGCGGAAAGCCCGATGCTAGATAAAGCGACGCCTTGTGAGAGTTGTTGTAGCGAAGGTACTCGCCAAAGACACCACTACAGGTTTCCGCACTATCCCCATCCCAGACAAGTCCAAAACCACCCTCAAGGGCTGCAGGAAGCTCATCCGGTAGGAAGGAGCCAAAGTAGGTCTCATTCTCTAGAGCTCTACTCTCATCAAAACCAACACCATAGAGGTTATAGGCAGATTCTGCAGGAAGGGCATAGAGATAACCAGCTTTTTCCTGGGCCAAATTACCCGCCACAATCATCGGCTGGTCTTTTGTTTGGCCACTTTTCTCTTGGAAATTTGGAATCAAATAGTCGAAAATGCCAAGGCTGACAATCTTATCTTCCGCAATTCCTTTATCCACCAAGACAGATTTCATAACTGGATTGTGGGCGATGATCCCATCAGCTGCTTTGAGAAAACTTGCTTCTTGAAGGTACATCCGAATTCTGTGTTTTAAAGGTAGTGAAGTCATGTTGGCATGGCGAAGCACTTCTAGGTCATGAATCAAGAGATAGACTTTAATCCCTCTTTTTTGTGCTTTTTTAACCAAATGGGTTGAGAAAAAACTATGGTGAAGCATTGGAAACTGGATCAGCAACTCATCTCCTTGCTTTAGTTGATCCAAGGCTTGACCAAAAGCCTTCGCCTTATGGCGTTGAGCCGCAAGGGTACTCATCTGATACCAATTGTCGACAGAAAGGACCAAAGGATGATAGCCTTCTTCTTTCACAATACTTTCTACGTCATTGCGTGCTTTATTTCCTGCGTTCTTTGCGTTGACATCATGCAGGAATTCTTCTTTTAAGTAGTATTTCATAGATTATGGTTTCTTTCAATCAAACTCATTTGCTACGACTTCTAGAGCACGCTCAATAACCACGTGCATGTCGTAGTATTTATAGTCTGCCAAACGTCCACAGAAGATAACCTTGTCATTTTTGGCAGCTTCTTCTTGGTACTTAGCAAACATGGCGTTGTTCTTTTCGTCATTGATTGGGTAGTAGGGCTCATCTCCACGTTTCCAATCAGCTGGGTACTCACGGGTGATAACTGTCTTCGGTTGTGTACCATACTCGAAGTGCTTATGCTCAATGATCCGAGTATAAGGAATCTCACGCTCTGTATAGTTGACAACTGCATTCCCTTGATGGTTTTCCTCGTCCAAGACTTCGTGTTCAAAACGAAGACTACGGTACTCCAATTCACCGTGTTTGTAGTCAAAGTACTGGTCAATCATTCCTGTAAAGACAACTTTATCAGCTGAAGCTTCTAGCTCTTCACGATTGGCAAAGAAGTCAACGCCAAGTTCTACTTCTACATCACCCAGCATGTTTTCAATGATGACATTGTAACCACCAATTGGAATTCCTTGGTAACGGTCATTAAAGTAGTTGTTATCAAAGGTCAAACGAACCGGAAGACGTTTGATGATAAAGGGTGGAAGGTCTGTGGCAGAACGTCCCCATTGTTTTTCAGTGTAGCCCTTAATCAACTTTTCGTAGATATCTGGACCGATCAACTTGATAGCTTGTTCTTCCAAGTTCTTCGGTTCAACATCTTTCATGTCAGCCGTTTGCTCGGCAATCTTGTCCTTGACTTCTTGAGGAGTCTTAGTTCCCCACATAGCATAGAAGGTATTCATGTTGAAGGGAAGATTGTAGAGGTTACCCTTGTAATTAGCCACTGGTGAGTTGATATAGTTGTTGAATTCAGCGAACTGGTTGACATAGTCCCAAACTTTTTTGTTGGACGTATGGAAAATGTGGGCACCGTACTTATGGACGTTGATGCCTTCAACCTCCTCGCAGTAGATATTTCCACCGATGTGATCACGCTTGTCAATCACTTTTACTTTTTTACCACGTTTTGTAGCTTCATGTGCGAAAATGGCTCCAGACAAACCAGCACCAACAATCAGATAATCGTACATAGTAGACTCCATTTTTCTATTTTAAAATATATCTAAGCTCTCAGCCATATCATAGACTCATAGCTATAGATTAGATCTTCAAATCCCCCCAATTTCCTCACTATAAGAGAGGGAATTGGCCGGCTTTTTCTTGACAACTTCTGTCGCAAAGAGTGTGAACATAAAGATGTTATAAGTCGGTACAAACCAAAATGCTTCAATCATACAGTTAATTGCAATGAGGGACAAGATCGCAACAAATAAATAACGCCCCTTCTTGAATTCATATTTTGAAACAATGACATAAATGCCGACTAATAAAGCAACCGGTACGATACCATATGTAAATAACATCTGAACATAAGACGAATCGACATAATTATAATTGAGGACAGACTCTGTGCTTCCTCCGGATCCAATAAACTGAACCTCTCTTGTTCCGAACCAATTCAAGGGGTATAAATTAAAAGCATTTTTACCCAAGGCTAATCGACCAGTAATGAATTGATTAATTTGAACATAAAGTGGAGATGACCAGGAGAAATGATAGGTCAAGTAGATCATTCCGCTTGAAAAAAGGATGATCGAATAGGGCAACAAGTGGTACAACTTCAACTTTTTCTCTTTTGTGAAATAGAAGAAGAGAAAGAGCAAGACAGCGACCAAAAGCGAGATCGCATTCATACGAGCGTCACAGAACTTGATAATAAAGAGAGCTAGAAGAACGCCACTCAGAGATCGTAAGCCAATATACCGATCTTTTAGCAAATAGGAGATTGCGACATAAAGGTAGAAACAATGGGCTGCGAAATCTGTTGGATAGATAAACCCAAATGAATTACGGATAACAGCACCCCGACTATATTGTAAGTTTGGAACTACCTTTAACAGTGACAATAGAAATACTGCAAGGACAATCGTACCTGCAACACCTACATAAGTTTTTAAAATGACTTTCCTATCCGCATTGACCAGTAAAACCATTAAGAGAGAATAAACTAAGAAATTTAACTTATCTGTCTTAAAATAAACCATAACAGCTACCATCAATAACATGGCAGACAAGATTAGATAATGATAGGGAATCGAGATTTTATTAAAAAAACGAAGCAATAAGAGAGCTACAACCACTAAGAGGGAGCTCGCACCAACATGCAAAAAGCCCTTATTTAACATCGTAGTGGATATTGTATTAAAGAAGATCACAATCGAGACGACAAAACCAACCAGTAGATCGTCAAATTTCATTTTTATCATTAAGTTACCTGATAAAGAATTTTTAAAGAAAAGCTCATTCTGTCTAGATTGGAATGCCTGCTTTGGGAACACCTGTGCTATAGCATTCTTTTCTAAAGATTTTGTTTACTTAAAAATTCATATCCTTCCTTTCTACTCTCTACTGTTTATTTAAAAATTGTTGTTTTAATTCTTTCACATCTACCACTCTCAGAGATAGGATAGCGATCAGATAAATGATCCCACCAAGCACCGCATACACGAGTACATTCAGAGTAGGGGTGAAATGTAGGAATGGTTTTACAAGTAGCAAGAGGCCATACATCACAGCAGATGCAAAAATAATTTTTGTCATAGACCCGATAATTGGAACTTCCTTGAGGTAATGACGGGTATAGTACAGTTGAATCAGCCATACCAAGGATTCTGTTAAGACGGATACAATAGCTGCACCAATAAAACCAAAATGGGGTAAGAAGAGCACATTCAACCCGACACTGACGATAGCAGGAATCGTAGTTGACAGCATAAATTCTTTGTTCTTATCATGCGGGATGAGAATTTGAATCCCCATGATATTGGTCCATCCGATGAAGAACATACGGAAGATCATGATAGCGATGGCATAGCGAGCATCTTGGAAATCCTTCCCTAAGAAGAATCGAACAAAGTCATCGTTGACGATTAGCATACCCGCAATGATTGGGAAGATGACCAAATTATAGATCAAAAAGGACATTTGGTGCATCTTATTGACAGCCTTGTGGTCTCCGGAAGCCAAGAGACTCGCTACGCGCGGAAGCATGACACTTCCTAAAGACGTCACAAGGGTCAGCAAAATATTGACCAATTTCAAGGCCTGATCATAGATCCCCACATCCTTTGTAGAGGCGAGAGCACCCAGCATAGTCCGATCTAAGGTGACATAGAGGGAAATGGCAATCTGCGGTAAAAAGAGCAGAATGACCGGTTTTAAGTGCACCCGTGCATAAGCCAAATCAAAATGGGCTTTCCCAATGAACTCCCGAGCAGGTAGCCACATACTGAGCTGACCTAAGAGCTCAAAGATGGTGAGTAAGAATACATAGAGATACAAATCATTGGCAGATTTGACAAACAAGAAGATGGAGATGACTCCAACCAGTTTGACCGTGATATTTCGAACGGTAATCTTACGAAAGTCCTCTAATCCCTGAAAGAGCCAGGAGATATCGAGTCCCTTTGAAACCAAACTGAGCCCTAAGATATAGGCCACAGGGTTTTGCATGGAAGGAAGCGCCAAGCACAGCAAGACATAGAGTAGGATGGACACAAAGGTCGCTCCCAACTGGAGGGTATAAATCCCCCAGAAATTCTTTTGAATGTCTTTGCGGTGTCCTGAGATCTCCTTGGTCCCGTAGTTAGCCACTCCCAAGGTCGCCAAAAGGATAAAATAGGTGACGATGGAGTTGAAATAGCCATAGGTCCCCAAGTCATTCGAGCTAAAGACCCGTGTCACATAAGGGGTGGTGATAATCGGCAAGATAATCACCAGCAACTGGTAAGAGAGATTATAGGCGTAATTTTTAAGAACTTTCATGACTGTCTACAATCCCCACTTGAAGACCGTTTTAAACGGTGTGATCAAATCCGTCGCAAAAGCTCGATGAATATCTGGAATGGTTTGAACTTCTCCATCAACGTGGATAATGTTTTTCAAACGACTTTGGACTCGACGATTAGCCAGCATCTCTACAGCCCGCTCAAAATCCTCACGACCTGAGCGAGAAGACCCTACAAAAGTCAAGCCCTTTTCAAGAACATCTCTTGTATTAACTGCGACCCGGTTATCACTAACCCCCATCAACATCACGGTTCCTTGGGGATTGATATGATCGATAATGTCATTGATGGCCGGTTCACTTCCTTGGCCACCAGTACACTCAAAGGCGTGGTCAAACCGTTGATCGTCTGTCAACTCGCTGGTTAAAATGGCTTGATGAATGAAATTAAACAATTGCAGTTTATCATTGTTGCGCCCAACTACAGTTATCTTCAAATCTGGGTAAAGATAGTGCAAAGAAGTCGCAACCACATATGAAAGACTACCATCTCCTAAAATCAAAACAGACTCTCTTTGTTGGTGGGCAATGAGGTCAAAGCGATGAATGGCATGCATGGCAACACTACTAAATTCCGCTAAGGCTGTCACAGGCCCCCTAACTTCCTCTGGGTAAGCCACTACACGATCCAGCGGTAAGGCAACGACTTCCTGCATAAAGCCATTAAAGCCACTAGATAAGAAGTGTGTCCCCTCCAAATAATTTTCAAAGAAGACACCCTCTGTTTGATGAGGAGGTTGATTGGGAACCATGGCCACAATCTGTCCTGGTTGATAGGTTCCCGTAGGATCCGCTACCACGATACCAGACGACTCATGGATCAGGGCCATGGGTAATTTCTTTTTAAGCACCTTAGGATCCCGTTTTCCTTGATAGTAACGTTGGTCCGCATGACAAATAGCCATGTAATAAGGACGTATTAACACCTTGTCTCCACGGCTCATGTCTTCTTCTTGGTATTTGATCGTAATATTTTTCGGCTGGGTCAGCTGAAAGATTTGGTTCAACATATTAATTGTCCTCAATCATACCGCGTGCAATTTTCAAATCTGTAATCGTCGTAATTTTAATATTGGAATATTCCCCTTTAGCAAGGGCAACTTTTTTGCCATTAATGACAAAGATCTTGCAGGCATCTGTCAAGACTTCTTTTTGCTGGTCACTTAAATCATGATACAAGGCAAGAAAGTCTTTCATTTTGAAGGTTTGAGGGGTTTGACCCTGATAGAGGTATTGGCGTTCAGGGATATCCGTGATAAAAGTATTGTCCAAGCTTTGAACAATGGTATCGGTCGCTTCGACCACTGTATCTACAACATCATGACTCTTGGCTAGTTCAATGTTTTCCTGGATAGTTTTTAAGCTAACAAAAGGACGAACAGAATCATGGGTAACGATAATATCCTCTTCTGTCAAAGGCTGCAGCTCATCGATAGCCAGGATGATGTTTTCGATGGTAGAGTTGCGGTCACTTCCTCCCTCTACAACCAAGATCCTATCCTTATAAGAAGACAAGTACTTGTCTACCAGATCTTCCGTATAGGTCACCCAGTCCGGATGAATCCCCAATACAATCTTTTGAATCTCATGGACCAATAAGAACTTCTCAACCGTGTGGATTAAAATAGGACGTCCACCCAAATCCAAAAATTGTTTGGGCATATCCGTAATCCCCATCCGTGAGCCTGTTCCACCTGCTAAAATCCCTGCATAAATCATCCTAAACCTCCTGTTTTGTCTCTTTTTCCTTCTCTAGAACATGGCTATTTAGCAATCTAGCCTAGTTTTGCTCTCACCTTTTGATACAAATGAGGAGAAAGGAGCAAAAGAAGGTATTTGAGTTTATTTTTTCTTGTAATATGTGAATTGATTAGAATATCTTTCCAATAGCGACGATACTCTTTGCGAATTTTGTTAACCTGATCATACATATGAGAACCCAGCATAGCATGGACCACATGCAAGCCATTAAAGACATAGCGGGTATTGACCGCTTTTTTCATTTCCGGATCATCAGGATAGTCTCTCTCGACATAGGCTCTGTTCCATTCCATGGCCTTGTAGAAATCCAAGAGCCGATCGCTATAAGAAGAATTGACGATACTCCCTGGTCTTCGATAGTATTTATAAAGATTTAGATCGCTAACTGCAATTTCCTCACAACAAGCAATATGTTCATAAGCAACAGCCAAATCTTCATAAATCATTCCTTCTGGATAGGGATGTTGGAGTAAGATCTCTTTCTTGTAGAGTTTACCTCCTGAATGGGTCCCAACGTGGTGACCATAGAACATTTCTTTGAGGGCTGTATGACGATCTAATTTCCTTGAACTTTTTTCATTGAGATCTCCTGAAAAATCTTTGTCCTCATGATTTCTGACTTCAATAACCGGTGTCGATACAAGGTCAACTTTATACTGTTCTTTTAAGCCAACCAAATATTCGACTGTTCTAATGTCATAATAATCATCTGAATCAAGGAAGATAATCCAGTCAGTTGTCGCAGCTTTCACTCCTGTATTTCGAGCATTAGACAATCCTCCATTTTGAAGATGGAGCACTCGAATACGGTCATCTTCCTGAGCATACTGGTCACAAATTTCTCCTGATCGATCAGTCGATCCATCATCGACTAGGATGATTTCAATATTTGAATAGGTCTGTTGTCTAAGACTACCGACACTATACTGTAAATACTCCTCGACATTATAGACCGGTATGACAATCGAAACCTTTTCCATTATGCTAATCCCTTCATGATAATTTCTACAATCTGTTGACAAGCCGTTCCATCCCCATAAGGATTACTTGCCTGGCTCATCTTCTCGTATTCATCTTGGTCTTCCAGAAGGAGCTTGAAGTTGCGATAGATGTTTTCTTCTTCTGTTCCGACCAATTTCAAAGTTCCTGCAGCCACACCTTCTGGACGCTCTGTCGTATCACGCATGACAAGGACGGGTTTTCCTAAAGAAGGTGCTTCTTCTTGGACACCACCTGAGTCTGTCAAGATCATATAGCTTTGGTTCATGAAATTATGAAAATCAATCACTTCCAAAGGCTCAATGATTTTCATTCGCTCATTCTCTCCAAAAATCTTGCAAGCTAATTCTCTGACTTTTGGATTTTTGTGAATAGGATAGACCACCTTGACATCTTCAAACTCTTCTAAAATCCGGTTGACCGCACGGAACATGTGCTCCATAGGTTCTCCAAGATTCTCGCGACGGTGGGCCGTCAACATGATGAGCTTGCTTCCTTTTGCCCATTCCAATATAGGGTGGTCGTAGTCTTCTTGGACTGTAGTCTTTAAGGCATCAATAACGGTATTTCCTGTAACGAAAATATTGGTCCGTCCTTCTTTTTGAAGATTCTCTTTTGAAACCTGGGTTGGAGCAAAATTGTAATCTGCCACTATAGAAGTAGCTTGACGGTTAAACTCTTCAGGATATGGGCTTTGAAGATTGTAAGTCCGAAGACCTGCTTCCACATGCCCTACTTTGATGCCCATATAAAAGGCCGCCAAAGCTGTTGCAAAGGTGGTTGTGGTATCCCCATGGACGAGGACAATATCAGGTTTTTCCTCTTCTAATACCGGTTGGATTTTTTCCAAGATAGAGGTCGTGATGGTAAATAATGTTTGATTGGCCTTCATAATGCCTAGATTATAGTCTGGAACAACACGAAAAACGTCTAACACTTGGTCCAGCATTTCCTTGTGCTGCCCTGTTACACAGACTACGGTTTCAATGGTATCGTGTTGTTTGAGTTCATTGACCAAAGGACACATTTTAATGGCTTCTGGACGCGTCCCAAACACTAACATTACTTTTTTCATTTTGAACCCTTCTTCATCGATTGGTAAAAGTTGCGATAGTTGTTTAAAAAGATCGGATAGCTAAACTTGTTATCATAATCTCTCTTTGCTTGAGCAGCTAAAGAGGCTCTTTCCTCAGGATTCTCTGCCAATTTTTTAATTGCTTGAGCTAAGGCTTGCGGATCCTCAGCTGGGACGAGGAGCCCATTCTCAGAATTCACTACTTCGTTCACACCTGGAATATCTGTTGCAATCATCGTTTTGCCGTTCATAAAGGCTTCGATTGCAACCAATCCAAATCCTTCAAAAATCGATGGAAGAACACAAAAGTCAAAGCTATTGATACACTCTACCACGTCGCTCCGATAACCCAAAAAATGAATTCTTTCTTCCAGATTGAGCTCCTTGGCTTGATTTATCAAATCATTTTTCAATTCTCCATCACCGACAATAAACAAGGATACACTTGGATTTGTCACTAGTGACATAGCTTCGATCAGATAGGGTAACCCTTTTTGTTCGGACAGGCGAGCGATACAGCCTATTTTGATACCGTCACACTGAGTAATTTCATTTACTGTATGCTCACTTTGTTTCATTTTCACTCCATTATAAATCACAATAGAGTTTTTTGACCCTACATCATTAAGTATATTTCCCTGGACAGCTTGACTGACAGCAACCGTTCGAGCTTTTCCTAGGGCGAATTTATAAAGTGGTAATTTATCCTTGAAAACATTATGAGCTGTGTAGACATGGATCAATTTTGGATGGCGCATCTGTAACAAACGAATATAGAAAGCAGCCATCCGGTGATGGGTGTGAACAAGAGTGATCTCATTTTCTTTGATGATCTTGGAAAGACTAGCAAGAATCTTAAGCACCGTAGCTGGCTGTTTGCTATCGACGTCTAGAATGCGATGGTGTTGAATCCCATTCTCTGCCAGTTTTTCTTCCCACAATCCACCAGTAGACGCAACATGAACCTGGTCAAATTCATCCTTGAGGTCTGTCGCCAACTGATAGACAATGCGTTCCGCTCCACCGATATCCATGGTCCGCGAAATGTGCAGAATATTATTTTTTTGCTTTCCGTTTTTCATGTACTACTCTCTTAATAAAAGTGGCATTTCCCACAAAATAGCGCTTAAAGAGGCGTTTTGGTTCATTGGCCACACGGAACAACCATTCCAGATTGGCCTTTTGCATCCACATAGGTGCCCGCTTGATATGTCCTGAAAGGACATCAAAGCTTCCTCCCACTCCCATAAAGACAGAATTGACTCCATTGTCCATAAACTTCTGGATCAAGTACTCTTTTTTAGGAGAGGTAATGCCGACAAAGACAAAATCTGGATTCTTCTCACGAATATCCTCTTGAATGGCCTCCTCCTCTTCAGCAGAGAAATAGCCATTTCGATGGCCCACTACTCGGAGATTTGGATAATCCTTTTTAAAGATGGCCAACATATCGGTCAAGACTTCCTCTTTTGCTCCGAAGAAGTAGACAGAGTAGCCTTTTTCATTGGCTAAATGGAGCAATTCCTGCATCAAATCAATGCCTGCCACGCGCTCTGGTACAGAATAGCCCAAATAGCGCGCCGCGAGAACAACAGAAGCGCCGTCTGCATTAATGATTTCAGATTCATTGACAATCTTCTTGATGGCTTCGTCTGTCGCACACTGATTGAGCTTATCTGCGTTGACCCCCATCAAATGGAGTGGTTTTTTATCTCGTACAAATTCTTCTGTAGCAGCAACGGTTTCTGCCATTGTTAAAGGGTCAATTCTGACCCCCATCATTGTAAAACTTTTCAAGCTTATTCTCCCCAAGTGGATTCAAAGTGACCTTTTTGCTCTGATTCTTCTGGCAACTTCATATAATCGCCATAGATCTTTGTCAGATAAGCATCCGGATCAGCATGACCACTGATTTTAATAGTTTCAAAATCAAGGAGTTGTGGCTCCCCAAATACCTCTTTGTAAGCCAATTCTCTCTCGCGATAGGATCCTAAGACATTTCCCACGAGATCACTTGTCTCAAAGTCATATTTTTTAATCGTATTTTGTAACTTTTGATTGATTTTTTCAGTATTTAGTAATTTGTCTAGGTGAAGGATCTTAGAAACCTTCACAATTGAATTTTCAAAGAAACCTCGGTCGCGATTGTGCAATCGATTGATGACAGATATTTTGGAAAGGGCACGGTAATACTTAATTTTATTGGTGTGCAAGAAATAGTGGAAGCCATCTGACGGGTAACCATCTAAAGGAAACACATCGATAAAAGGACTACACACAACCCCACCAAATTCAATTTGAAGCGAGGTATCCATGATAGACGTATTGCCTAAATTATCATCATGGATTCTCAAGATGACATTGCTTGGTAATTCGTTTTGGCAAATTTCCAGAAACTTTTCATAGTCTTTTCTAGGCATGCCCAAATCCATATCGTCATCCCAAGGGATAAAACCTTTGTGACGAATGGCTCCCAATAAAGTGCCCCCTAAAGCATAGTATCGAAGATTGTGTTTTGTGCAAATCTCAATATACTTTTCTAATAAGGATAGTTCTCCTAATTGAATCTGTCTAACTTTACTCACAGCCTACTTCGCTCCTTCTTTTCTAAGTACAACCTTCACGGTCTTGAGCAGGATCTGAATATCTCTCCAGATCGTCCAACCATCCATATACGCAACGTCGAGTTTGACCACTTCGTCAAAATCTGTAATCTCACTGCGTCCGCTCACTTGCCAAAGGCCTGTAATCCCTGGCTTGAAACTGAGTCGGCGTTTTTGGGCTGGCGTATAGTCTTGGTATTCGTCTACCGTTGGAGGACGAGTTCCGACTAGACTCATATCACCGATCAACACATTGTAAAATTGTGGCAATTCATCCAGACTGGTCTTACGGATAAAGCGTCCGATTGGTGTTACCCGTGGATCGTTTTCCATCTTAAACATCCCACCTGTCATGGTGTTTTGCGCCATCAGATCTTTTTTAATCTCTTCGGCATCCACGCGCATGGAGCGGAATTTATAGAAGTTGAAATACCGTCCGTTCTTTCCGACCCGTTTTTGTACAAAGAAGGCAGGTCCGCCATCTTTGCGGATTAGAGGGACCAAAACGATACTCACTAGTCCACAAATCAAGAGTCCAAAGAGAGCTCCTACAATGTCCAAGAGACGTTTAGCAAAGACGTGACTTGGTTTATAGAAATTGGTTGAGAAAGTAACGACACTTAGTCCCCCGACTTCTCGAACCCGTTTATTGCCCAAAGAAGCGAAGTTAAAGGCATTGAGATTGACCGATACATCGATCCCCATACTCTCAAACTCCGAGACGAAGTCACTAATATTGTAGTCCTCACTTGGCAGATTGATAAACACTTCATCTACCACTTCCTTGGTCACAAAGTTCATCATTTGATCCGGCTGCACCACCCGTACACCCGAATGGGTAAAATCCGTATCATCCATGACAGTGACACCGATTAATTCCCCATGATAAAGGCTAGGCGAATGCAGAATATCAAATACCTTTTCCATCCGACTGGTCGCTGTGATCAAGAAAATCTTTCGCGAACTTTTCCGTCGCGGTGAAACAGACTTCCGGTATCTCTTGAGCAAGAGATCCATGATGTAGACGGAAAATGTATTGAAAAGAAAGAAGTAGATCATCCCCCGACGAGAAATGGAAAAGACCCCATCGAGCATAAAAGAGGTAAAGGTGATCCCAACAGCGAAAAATACATTGTATTTCAAGACCTGAAAGAGCTCATCTAGATAGCCTCTGCTGTAAAAACGATAGGCAATATTGCTAATGTAAAAGGATACAAAATGCAAGAGATAGAGAATCGCAATTGTCTGCGATGTGTATTCTGCATCCTTGAAAAGACTCACAATGTAAGCCGAAAATAGGACAGCCAAACTTTGAAAGAGAACAATATTTAGTTTTTCCAGTTCGATTCTTTCTTCTCCCATTTTCCCTCAATCCTATTCTTTACTTTTTCCCGTACTCTCCGTAAGATCCGTATCCACCATATGAACCATACTCAGCAGCTTTAATGTTAAATTTATTGAGCACTACTCCCAAGAAAGGTGTGCCTGTTTGTTCTAATTGGTCCTTGGCCTTTTGGACAGCCTTGCGTCCATTGGCACCAGATTCTGTGATCAAGACAGTTCCATCACAGCGTTGGGCGATAATGGCCGCATCGATCACGACCCCGATTGGAGGCGTATCGACAATGATATAGTCAAAATGCTCACGCAAGGCATCCATCATCACAGTGAAGTTCTTGCTTTGCAAGAGACCTGTTGGGTTTGGCGCGACCTGTCCAGACTCGATGATATCCAAGTTTGGAAAATCAGTCGCATACAAGATTTGGTCCAATTGGCTACGACCAGATAAGAAGTCAGTCAAGCCTTGGATCTTATCCCGACTACGGAAAATCCCTGTCATGACAGAGTTCCGGATATCACAGTCGACCAAAAGGGTCTTGTAACCCGCACGCGCAAAGGCAACGGCCAAGTTGGTTGAAGTGGTTGATTTCCCTTCATTTTCTTGAACAGATGAGATAGCGATGACTTTTAAGTCCACCCCACTCAATTGGATATTCGTCGCAAGGGCATTGAAGTACTCTTCTGCCTTCCGAATTTCTTGTAATTTGTTTTTTGAAATTTCTAACGTATTCATGCGATCCCCAGTCTACAGTTTCTTAATATCTGGCACAATACCAAGCAAGGTTAAGCCCATCAGCTCTTCAACGTCTTCTGGTCTCTTGACACGATCGTCCAAGACTTCTACTACCACCATGAGCACCACCATGAGGCCTGCTCCAGCAATAAAGCCAAGAAGGACATTGCGTCGGATATTTGGTGAAGAAGGTGATTGAGGCACTTCTGCTTCATCCAAGGTCGTAACGTCTGACACCTTGGTTACAGAGATGATCTTTTCAGCTGCTACATTCCGAAGCCCATTGGCAATACGAGCCGCTTCTTTTGGATTTCCGTCCTTAGCCGTGATCGAAAGGATACGAGTATCTGTTGGAACGGATACACTGATCTTTTTGGACAACTCAGCAGGTGTCATATCGAGTTTCAATTCTTCGATGGCTTGGCTCAAGACATTTTGAGAAAGAATGATCTCACGGTAGTCCTTAACCAAGTAAGAACCCGCCTGCAAATCAGAGTTTGTCAAGGCATTGTTGTCTTGGTTTTGACGACTGACCACGTAGATCCGGCTAGTACTTTGGTATTCTTTCTTGGCTAAAAAGGCACTGTAGCCAAATGCTGCAATGGCAAAGACAAGAGCGACCAAAACGATCGAAAACTTGCGTTTCCATAGGGTCTTCAGCATAGCGAAAACATCAATTTCCACTGCTTGATTTTCTTGATTGTTCATTTCCTAATTACTCCTTCGTGTGGATCTCTCCACCTGTTTCATGGTTAGATTAATTCATCCGCTAACAAGAGTTCTTGATTGCTGACAAAGAGAGCTTGTGCTCGTTGTTCTCCGTATTCTTCCTTGATCAAGCGATAGGCTTCTGCCATATAAGGCGGTCGTTTATCCACATTGTGCATATCACTGGCAACAAAGTGCACTAAGTCTTTTTCTAAGAAGTACCGAGCTCGTTTTTTGAGTTGTTTTTGTTCATCCCCAAAGAGGCGAGGCTTGAGAACACTGGAACTATTGATCTGCATGTAGCAGCCCATGTCAATCATCTCTTGCACGCGCTCCTCATTTTTCTCCAAGCACTTGTAGCGCTCAATATGGGCCACCACCGGTGTCACACCTAGATGGAGCAAACGGTCCAAGGCCGTATGGATCTCCTTATAAGGTGTTCCCATGCTGAATTCAATCAGCGCAAAGCGCGTCTCTGCCAAACGTGGAATGATCTTTTCTTCCAGTTTTTTCAAGACATCATTGGTAAAGTAGATCTCTGCCCCGTAATGAATCGTCAAATCTGGCGCGACCTCTGCCGCAATTTTTTTCACTTCTTGAAAATTTTCAGAAATCTTTTCTTCGGGAGTTTCAAACATCCCCTTGCGACGATGAGAAGTGGAGATAATGGTCCGTACCCCTTGGCGATAGCTTTCTTCCAATAAGGCACGCGTATCTTCTCTTGTCTTTGGTCCATCATCCACATCAAAGACGATGTGCGAGTGGATATCAATCATTTTTCTTTTCCTTCCATTACTTTTTGAATGGTTTCCTTAGCCTTGGTCAAGCTCGCTTGATCCAACTCCATGACATAGAGGTTGTAACCAGGCATAGCATAAGACGGCAAGTCATTTCGTCCTTGACCAGTAATCGCTTGAGAAGTCACCTCATAAGAACCACCCGTTTCTAACTGGGTATTGATCAAGTTCATCATAGTCGGCAACTGCATATTGGTTTGGACAGAATCTTGGAGGTTTCCGATAATCTCATTGTAGTTGCTTAAGACCTTGGTAGAGGTCAACTTTTTGATAATGGCCGCAATGACTTTTTCTTGGTTTTTCCCACGGTCATTGTCGCCACCTTGGAGAGAGTAGCGTTCTCGGACAAAACCGAGGGCTTGCTCTGAATTCAAATGAACCTTTCCAACTGGGAAATGGAACTTGCCATGAAGACTCGTGAATTCTTGGTCATTTTCCACATCGATTCCCCCTAGAAGGTCAATCAACTTGAGGAAGGAGGTGAAATTGAGACGAACATAATAGTTGAGCTTGATATCATAGAGATTCTCAAGAGTATGGATCGAAGCATCCACTCCGTAGATCCCCGCGTGGGTCAACTTATCATTTTGGTTGTTACCGCCATCTGCAATCGGTACATAGGCATCCCGTGGTGTCGTTGTCAATAGGACTTGCTTGGTCTTCCGATTGACGGTCATGATGATATTGACATCTGAACGAGAAACCGAGGTTACCGGCCCATAGGTATCGATCCCGCTGACATAGATGTTAAAGACATCCGCATTGGCAGATACCTTGCTCGTCGCTGCCACTTCTTTTCGGATCTTGTAGGAATAGATTTTCTTCAACTTCTTCGCATAGTCCGCATCTTCTGCTGCAATGGTATCTTCAAAGGTACTGTTGAGGACCATAGCAGTAGCGTTACCCTCTTGCAAGCTCTTATAGGCATCTAGATAAGTCGGTGCATCCACTACAGAAATTTCCTGACCCTTGGTCTTTTTGATGTTGTCCAAGAGGGGAGTGAGATTGGCTTCGTTATTGTTGCCCTTTGGTGCCACCACTTCCTTGATTTCTTTGATATCTTTGATATCACTGTCTTTCTTGACATAGACAGCCATCTCAAACTCTGTATAGTTAGAGTGGCCATTGACATTACTGGTCAGATTCAGCAGCTGTTGACTAGCAAACAAAACTCCTGAACTAGCCAATAAGCCGACAAGAAGCAGGACCAAAGTTGTCTTTTTGGCCTGATTTTTGATCACAAACCAAGCTGACAAGAGCAAGAGAAGAGCTAGTAGTGCAATCACGAGAACATTGACATAACGAAAAGCCAAGATGTTATTGGCCAACATGGTATAGGTCGCCCAACTTGCAGTCATAAGCAAAAAAATAAGCAATACGGAATTAATGATTCGCAATTGCCCCCACTTATGCTCTGAACGACGATTCCGTCTCCTTTGTGACATAAATACCTCCAATTAGTCCTAATCATATTTATTGTAACATATTTTTAGCAAAAAATGCATTAATTATCACTTTTTTGTCCGTTATGGACATTTGGAAAGTAAGCGCTTTCTAAAACAAGCAAAATCCCTTGTATACTTATGCAGAGAATCCAAAAAAACCGGGTGAAACACCCGGCTTTTGAAGATCCTACAAAAGATCATCCCGCTTGACTTGCTCAAAACTTTCCTTGCCATCATTGAGCTTGTCCCAGATGACAACCTTTCCTTCTTTCAATGATTTTTGAACATCAATAATCCGCTGGTTGGAAGACCCACGAAATTGCAACATGAGGTTGCGTTTGCTCTTATCATAGCGCCCATCCACCAGAATATCAATCAGTGAGAGAAGCTCTAATTTGTCTGGCGTTTCTAACATCATTTCTTCCCAAGTGTAGCCTGTCCATGACCAAATATCTTTTTCCGGCAATTCTTTCCGAATACGTTTTACAAGGGGTAAAAGTATACCTGTATTAAGAAACGGCTCTCCTCCTAGCAAGGTTAAGCCTTGGACATAGGGTTGGGCCAGATCTTCCATGATCTGCTCTTCTAACTCTTTGGTATAGGGAATGCCTGCATTGAAAGACCAGGTCGCTACATTGTAACAGCCCTCACAGTGAAACATGCAACCTGCTACGTAGAGGGAGTTGCGCACTCCTTCTCCATCCACAAAGTTAAAAGCCTTGTAATCAATAATGCGTCCCTGACTCAGTTCTTCGCTTTTCCATTCTTGAGGTTTGGGATTGTTCATGACACCTCCCCATCTAACTCTATCCAGTAGCGCTGACTTCTGTCGATTGTATTTTCGTAAACACCGCCAGCAGATAGAATCGTGCGACGGCTAGCTTCGTTGTCTTCATCACAGGTAATCAGCACTCGTTCTAGTCCTTGTTTTCGAGCCTCTGCTAGTCCTAGCTCTAGCTGCAACTTAGCCAAGCCCTTTCTGCGTTGACTGGGCCGGATGGAATAGCCAATGTGACCACCCTCTACAAATAATTTGTCATTCAAGGACAAGCGCAGGGCTAAAAAGCCCAGAGGGTAGCCAGTCTCATCAAAGGATAAAAATTGAATGGCAGGAACCCAGCCTTCTGGCAGATTCTCAGTATCCTCCTGCTGCTCTACAATTCGCAACCAATCCGCAAAATCCTTTGCTCGCTTCCAAGTGGAGCCCATGCCACCGTGCATATAGGATTTTGCAGCATCGAACTCAGCAATCATCTCTAAAATCGCGTCTTTATCTTCTAAAGTTGGTCGTTGTAACTTCATAAACTTTCCTCAATCTAAATCAATCCAATAGCGCTCTTTCCCGCCTCGAACATCCTCTAAAGCTCCGCCATTAGTCAGAATCACTGCTCGGCTGGCAGGATTTTCTGTGCTACAAGTTACCAGAGCTCGTTTGATGTTCTTTTCTTTAGCCACTTGTAGACCTTGACGGAGGGCCTCTTTAGCATAGCCCTTACCTCTTTCAGATGGACGGATGGAGTAGCCAATGTGGCCAGCATAATTCAGCAAGCCCTCATTTAGTCTCAGCCGTAGATTCAAAAAACCTAAAGCATGACCTGATTTATCAAACAATACGAACTGAATTGATGGAACACGATTTTCAGGCAATCCTATCCCCATTTCATGATTCTGATTACTTTCCAACCACTCTTCATAAACAAAATTCTCAGCATCCCAAAATCCGCCATCGTGGGCTGATTGAGTCTGTTCAAACTCTGCCATCATCTCTAAAACTGTTTCTTTATCTGCTAATCTTGGTCTGCGTAGTTCCATATTCCCCTCCCCGCTATAAGAAAAGCGAGAGCGAACTCTCACTTTTTCTTATTCTTATTTAAAAATTGTTCTCTCAGGCTGGCTACTCGGTCTTTTTTATTGATTCCACCCTTTGAATGCTTCTCGTGGAATCGTTGAACCTGAGCCTTGCCCTTATCATCTAATTGGTATTTTCCCATAATATCCTTTTCTAATCTGTCACTTGGTGACCAGCTGATTTGATAGTGGATCCATTCATGTGTTTGACCCGTGCAGCGATTTCCTTATGACGGCCATTGACCATCGGACGAGCTTGCGGGTTTCCGAGATAACCACAGGTCCGTTTGACCACATCAACCGTCTTAGGATCGCTATTGCCACAGTTTGGACAAGCAAATCCGCGCTCAGTCGGCGTGAAATCTCCTTCAAAATCACACTTGTAACAACGGTCAATCGGCGTATTGGTTCCGAGATAACCAACCCGGTCATAAGCATAATCCCAAACTGCTTCAAGGGCTTTTGGATTTTGTTGGAGCACAGGGTATTCACAATAGTGGATAAAGCCACCAGACGCCCCAGCTTCAGGATAAACTTTTTCAAAATCCAACTTTTCAAATGGCGTTGGGTTCTTACGAACATCGTAGTGGAAACTATTGGTGTAGTATTCCTTGTCTGTGATATCCGGAACCTTACCAAATTTCTCCGTATCTAGGCGACAGAAGCGGTCTGTCAAGCTTTCTGACGGTGTCGAATAGATGGAGAAGTGGTAATCATACTGGTCAGACCATTCTTCCACGCGCGCTTTCATATCCTTGATGATATCGATCGTGAATTGTTTGGCTTCTGGATTGTGTTCCCAATTTGGACCATAAAAGACGGTTGCGACTTCATAGAGTCCGATATAGCCAAGAGAAACGGTCGCTCTGCGATGACGGAAGAGCTGATCTACCTGGTCATACTTGCCCAAGCGTTTCCCGAAAGCCCCATATTGGTAGAGAATCGGCGCATTGGCTGGTGTCGCTTCTTTGGTACGTTCCACGCGGTAAACCAAGGCATCTTCAGCAATGTTCATCCGTTCATTAAAGATTTGCCAGAACTTCTCCTTGTCTCCGCCTGATTCCAAGGCAATCCGAGGCAAATTGACTGTCACAACCCCAAGATTCATCCGGCCAGAATTGACTTCTACGCCATTCTCATCCTTCCAACCTTGAAGGAAAGAACGACATCCCATCGGCACCTTGAAAGAGCCTGTCAACTCGACAATCTTGTCATAAGACAAAACGTCTGGGTACATGCGCTTCGTTGCACATTCCAAGGCCAATTGTTTGATATCATAGTTAGGAGTTCCAGGTTCTAGGTTGAGCCCCCGCTTGAGGGTAAAGATCAGCTTTGGAAAGATAGCGGTCCGATGTTCCGATCCAAGTCCCTTGATTCTGATTTCCAAAATCGCCTTTTGGATTTCCCGCTCGAAGCGATTGGTTCCAAGACCAAAGCCAAGCGAAGTAAAGGGAGTTTGTCCGTTCGAGGTAAAGAGCGTATTGATCTCATATTCCAGCGATTGCATGGCATCATAGATATCTTTTTGAGTCTTGCTCCAAGCATAGTCCTCTTGCTTTTCAGGAAGCACCCACTCTTTGGCATCTGCCAAGTGTTTTTGGTAGTTCTTTTCTGCATAAGGGGCCAAGACTTCATCGATCCGGTCAGCTGAACAGCCCCCGTACTGACTAGAGGCTACATTGGCAATAATCTGCGAGATTTGAGCCGTTGCAGTTTGGATGGATTTAGGACTTTCTACTTCTGCATTCCCAATCTTAAAGCCATTTCTGAGCATGCCTTCAAAATCGATCAAACAGCAGTTGGTCATCGGTGTATAAGGGCTATAGTCCAAATCATGGTAGTGAATATCCCCTTTTTGATGGGCATTGGCTACGTGTTTAGGCAACATTTTGAGCCCAATAGACTTACCAACAATCCCCGCCGTCAAGTCCCTTTGCGTATTAAAGACATCGCTGTCCTTATTGGCATTTTCATTGACAACGGCTTGGTCCTTGTTGAGGAGTTTTCCAATCGTAAAGTTGATATCCGTCGCTTTTGAGCGCTCAAAATCCCGCTGCGTCCGATAAGTAATGTAGCTCTCAGCAATCGCATATTCATTGGCTTGAAGCAATTCATGTTCGACAACATTTTGGATCTCATAGATCTTCACGCCATTTGGAAAACGTTCCAAGATCTCTGCGATCACACGATCGACAATAGCTTCTAGTTTGGCTTCCATCACTGGAGTGAGAGAAGTCACTTCTTCTGTCGCCTTCAACAAGGCTTTATAAATTTTTTCAACATCGAATTGAACACGACGGCCATCTCGTTTTTCAACAAAAATATCCGGGGCCATTCTCAGTTTTTCTTCTCTCAAGGTGATCATACCAAACATGCCTCTCTTCATTTATTTACATACAAGTTGTATTATACCACTCCAAAAATAAAAATCAATATCTTGTGGTGAAAATTCTAAAAAACTTTCTAAAACACAAGATATTGATTTTCTTAAGAGCGTTGATAGAGTTTGAAATGACGGTATTTCTTCTCAACCAGACGATAATTTTCTTTGAGCAAGTCCTTCATATTGGAGGTCAACTCCACCTGATTGTTGACCACAATATACTTAGGTTCAGACCGATCGATTTGTTGGATCACATTGGTCCGATTTTCATTAATTCCCAGATAAGATGTCGGAGTCAATAAGGCAGAAGCTGCCAAACGATCGCTATCTTGATAGAGAGTAGCTGTCGTATCCCAAGCATAAATGGTATCTTTCGACTTGGTGTGATTTTTAATGTAGCTGGCAATAGCGCTCCGTTCACTGGATTGACCAGACTGAAGCACGACATCTTGAACCACTGGATTCGCCAAGAGATAGACGAGGGCTACTAGCGGTAAGAAAACTTGGCTCGTAAAGTAAGCGGTCCAAACTTCCTTGTTTTTCTTCTTCCGACCACGACGTTCAATCCCGTCGTTTTCTTCCCCATCTCGTGAGAACCAGATCGCAAACAAAGGAAGAACAAATGGCAACATTGGCAACAATTGGTAAGCGCCTTGTTCCGGAAGACCAATCGACACGATGAGGACTACCAGGCTACCTGCCCATCCCATAAAGCGGAAGATCCGGCGAGCACTGCTATTTTGCTTGGTAAAGGACATCAAAAAGGCAGAGACTAAGCCAAAAGCAAGCGCCAATAGTCCATAATAAATGGCATTACTGAAGGTCTGTCCATTGCTAAAATTCAAGGCATTAAAGACATAGGTTACTTGGTTAATGGCATAGCCAAAAGTCTGATTCAAAACGGTGATATAGCCAATTGGATAAAAGACGAGCGAAAAGCCAAGGAGAGCTGCTAGCAGTTGATAAAAGCCACGCGCCCATCTCTTCTGCTTGATATTAAAGGCTGTTAATCCAAGGAAGGCCAACAAATAAAACAAGGCACTGGTCATCGGATCAATCAAGAAAGCCACAGCTGCAATCGCACCATAAAGGATAAAGCCTTCGTCCTTACGATGCCCAATCAAATAAGCCAAAATGAAATTCATGCTGGCAAATAGGATTGGAAGGCTAAAGAGAGTCACATAAGTCCCTCCAAAACCAAGGCCTAACACCAAGAAATAAAAGAGTAACTGGACATTCTTCGCTGTATCTTTATCAGACACCAGCAAGCGCACAACCCGATAGAGGTAAGTCCCCGCAAAGAAGAGGGCAATCGCTTGAAGGATCATCAAGATCCAATGTCCACCAGCTAAACTTCCCAACCAGTTGATTGCATAATAGAGCAGACCATTGGTTCCGTAAAAATCACCAAACGGTACTTGACCCTTGGTCATTGCCCAGCCAGCATACAAGTTTTGCGATTGTTGATTGGTTGCAAAACGGGTTAAAAATGGCACCCCGACATGCAGCAAACTAATTAAGAGACTCAACACAAAAGGAATCGCTAGGGGCACTGGACGCTTAGCTTGACGACGGATCGGCTCAACTGCCACATCCGCTTCTAGCTCTTCCGTATCCTCTTCTAGCTTAGATGCTTCCGCTTTTGTCGCTTCAACTCCCGCCTTACGTGAACGACGACTCATCCGACTGAGCGGTTGCTCCGCTTCCTGTTCTGGTTCTTGCTTAGGCTCTGTTACTGGTTCTAGCTCTGCTTCCACTGCTGGCTCCACATCACTAATTTCCTCTGATGCCTCCATTGCAACCGGCTCCTCCAAGACTTCTGCCTGCTGGCTATGAGTCGGCTCTTCTTCACGAAAGACTGATTTATCTAGCACCTCGCGAATTTCACGTGTATCCTGAAAACTGTCTCCCACGTGAAGCCCTAACTTTTTCGAAGTCATTTCTTGCTCTTTTTCGCTCATTCTTTTTCCTTTTCTTCGCTATTCCTCTGCTTTTTCCTTTAGAAAAAAGCCCATTATCTTCTCTAGTATACCAAATTCTGCCGACCATGTCAGCCTCTTGCCACATAGTCCTATGGAAAAAGAGTCAGACCTCTCGGTTTCTGACTCTTTCTTCTGTATTCTCACACCTATTACAACATCGGTGCGAACAATTGCATAATTTCCTTGATTAAGCTTTGGTGCCATGTAAAGCGGAAGGTATCTTCCGTGATTTCTTGGGATACTTCAAAGATGTGGTCAAAATCCGCCCGAATCTCTTTCAGAGCAGGCGTCCGATACATCCAAACCGCATTTTCATAGTGATGGACCAGACTGCGGTAGTCAAAGTTAATCGATCCCACAACCGCCATTTCGTCATCTGCCAGGACTTGCTTGCTATGGACAAAACCAGGGGTATACTCATAAATCTTTACTCCTGCATCCATCAGATCCAAGTAAGCCCCACGAGTTACGATTTGGATTAATTTTTTATCTGGAATATGCGGGGTCACGATGCGAACATCCACCCCACGAAGGGCTGCATTGCGGATATCCTCTGTCAAATCATAGTCAATGATCAAGTAAGGAGTTGTGATGTAGACATAATCCGTCGCTTGGTTGATCATATTTTGATAAACCGTCTTTCCGACCTGCGACTTGTAAATCGGCTTTGGTCCACTCCCATAGGGAATGTATAGTCCTTCACCTTCGACCGCCTTGTTTTCAATATGGTAACGGTCAAAATCCTCGATTTCCCCACGGTTGATGTACCAGTTCATGAGAAAAAGTCGGGTCAAGGCCTTAACAGCCCGTCCATCCAAGCGGATAGCACTGTCCTTCCAGTGACCAAACCGCTCAATGTGGTTGATGTACTCGTCTGCCAAATTGACACCACCCGTATAGCCGATCTGCCCATCAATGACCAAGATCTTACGATGGTCTCGGTTGTTATAAGCCACTGTTAGACGGGGGATCACCTTGTTAAACTTATGGGCATCAATCCCCATCTTTCGCAATCGCTTGGTATAGTTCCCAGACAAGGTTGCCATACAGCCGATATCGTCATAAAGGAGTTTGACTTCAACCCCCTCTTTCACTTTCTGCTCTAGAATCTCTAGGATACTATTCCACATCAAGCCCTCTTCAATAATGTAAAACTCGATGAAGATAAATTTTTTCGCCGCTCTCAGATCCTCTAGTAGTTGCTCATACATAGACTCCCCTAGAGGGTAAAAGGTCGATGCCGTCCCATTGTAGAGATCCGCATTGTGGTCCATGGACAAAATCGACTTGACCAAGCCATAAACCGCCTTGCTTTCTTGCTTGAGCTCCTTACGTAACTGATGACTATTGTCCTCTCGAAACTTCATGGACTCCATATTTTTCAGCTGGATCATTTCCTTTTTGGACAAACGCCGCTCTCCAAACATGAGGTATAAAAGCGATCCAAAGACAGGAATGACGGCAATCAAGAGCCAGGTCACCTTATTTTCAGGCGGGGTATTTCGATTAACAATAGCTAAGATTGTCGACACATATAAGAGCCCAATGACTGCAACAGATAGCCAATGAGGGAACCATCTATTAAGCCAGAAGAAGGCCGCAAAGGATGCCCATAGTTCAAAGCCCATAAACAAAATACTAAATCCATATTTGGACATTAATAGACGTAATTTTCGAAAGGTCACAGCATCCTCCTTTTTTCTTTCTACTAGTATACCAATTCTTTTTACCCGTTGCAACGACCAACCAAACCCCTTCTAGACAAACAAAAAGAGAGTGGGACAGAAGTCCTAGCCTCTCAATTATTTTTGGATTGTCGAGCAAGACGCAGTGGTTGAGTGGGCTCTACTACGCTGATTTCATCAGC
>ERZ773011.37-NODE-37-length-36624-cov-13.0496_pt1 | contig 36624 bp, 27 predicted proteins | sample MGYA00580662_ERZ773011 | MGnify/ENA primary metagenome ERZ773011 (study PRJEB29015, sample SAMEA2738118) | human oral metagenome | biome: human oral; feature: human-associated habitat; material: saliva | place: China | collected 2169 ... | reverse complement strand
CCATGAAAGTACGCGAAGGAGGACGCGTCGTCTCGTGCGCGGTTCTGGTTGCCACCGGAGTCAACAATGACGGACACCGCGAAGTGCTGGGGGTGCGCGTGTCCACCAGCGAGACCGCTCCAGCCTGGAAGGAGTTCTTCGCCGACCTGGTCGCCCGAGGCCTGACCGGCGTGCGCCTGGTCACCAGTGATGCCCATCTGGGCCTGGTTGAGGCCATCGCCGCCAACCTACCCGGAGCCACCTGGCAACGATGCCGTACCCACTACGCCGCTAATCTCATGTCCGTCACCCCCAAAGCACTATGGCCCGCTGTCAAAGCGATGCTGCACTCGGTGTATGACCAGCCCGACGCGGCATCGGTCAACGCTCAATACGACCGGCTCTTGGACTACGTCCACGACAAGCTCCCCGCCGTGTGTGATCACCTCGATCAAGCCAGGGCAGACGTCCTCGCGTTCGCCTCCTTCCCAACCGGGGTGTGGACCCAGATCTGGTCCAATAACCCCAATGAACGCCTCAACCGCGAAATCCGCCGACGCACCGACACCGTGGGAATCTTCCCCAACCGACAAGCAATCATCCGCCTAGTCGGAGCCGTCCTCGCCGAACAAAACGACGAATGGGCCGAAGGCCGACGCTACCTCAGCCTCGACATCCTCACCAAATCACGACTCACACCACAACCCACCGGGCAGGAGGACACCCCACTCCAACTCAGCGCATAACCCAACCCGAAGGACACAAAACGATTACACCACTCCACAGTACTTGACCTGAGCAAGAGCACGTTCTACAGTTGACGCATAAGTTCAAGGAGGTTCGCATGACCGCTTACGACCACTCGTCGGGGTACACCTACGGCACCGATGCCGTCCCCACGTCTCCGCTCACACTCGAGGATCTACGCCAGATTGAGGCCGCCGCGCACGTCCAGCCCGGTGACGCAGAGCTGCTCGCGCGAGCAGAACCCATCCTGGCGCCGCATGCCATGGAAATGGTCGACACGTGGCGCGGGATTTTGGCTCAAAAGACCTACCTGGCAGCACATTCCGCGCATCCGGATGGACAGCCGAACCCCGAGTACGCGCAGGCGTCAAAGCCCCGATTCGCCCAGTGGATCATCGACATGTGCACGCGCGAGCGGGATCAGGCGTGGTTGGACTACCAGTACCTGATTGGAGCTCGACACATGACCGCGGCGAAGAACGCGGCGGATGGGGCGGACTCGACGCCATTCGTGCCTCTGCGCTACGTGCTCGCCTTCATCGCGCCGACTGTGGAGGTCGGGCACCGTCTCCTGGCGGAGGGCTTCGAGGGCGCAGAACTGGACGCTGTCCGTGACGCGTGGACTCGCGCTGTGACTGTCGCCGTGACAGTGTGGGCGTATGCCTACCGCGATCACCCCGAGCAATTCTGATCCGGCGCTCGCCACCTACGACTCCCCCATCGGCCGCCTCACGCTTGATAGCGGTGTATTCGTCTTTCGCACTCTCTGACTGCTCTCCCTGGAAGCCTCAGTGGCTTCCAGGGAGAGCTTTCTTTCTGGGTTATAGGACACTACGTGTTGCTGGTTGGGTGACTTTTCGGCTTTCTGGTGCGGGAAAGTCACTCTTTCAGTTGGTCGTGTTTGCCTCGTTCCTGTGAATACTGCATCGTGCTCTGTGTGTGGCTGCCCCATGATCCGTCACGGTAAGAAGTCAACAGGAGGTCCTTTGAAGATCGCGGTGGTAGAAGTCCGCTCATCATCAAGGACCTCGACCTCTACCCACAACCCCCGACCAATACCTGGTCACCCACACTAGTACCACCCAAACGAGGCAGGTACACGCTAGAGGACCGCGTTGCCGTCCACCGCTGCTGCATCGACCTAACCCTGCTCCAAATGGCCACAGGGCTGCGCGTAAGCGAAGCAAGAACTCTCATGTGGGACGACATCATCACCGACGACCAAAACCGCCCAGCGTGCATTATTCGGGCTGAAAACGCCAAGACAGGCACCACCCGCGTCGCGGCTCTCGTCGAGCCTGCGGTCTATGAGCACCTTACCCGTAGACGAGATGAAGTCGGTGGAGCCTACGTTGTGGGCGCACCGCTCAACCCAGACACCGAGTGGGACAGATACAACGCTCAGAAGGCTCTCAAGGCGTTCTACAAGGATCTGGCTCGCGACTGCGGAGTGCCTCTGCTGGAGACCCACCGCACCCACGTCTGGAGAACCACCCTCAACACCATGTACCGCACGGACGTAGACGCGCTACTGCGTGCTCGAACGCTCGGCCACTCGGTCGATGTGAACGCACAGGCATACTCAGACCTGTCAGACCTCACAACGCTGTACGAGGCAGCCCGAGCACGGCGTAGGGAGGAAAGGTAGTCCCTACCTTATTCCCTATCTTTCGTGAGGATATGCCGGTAACTTCAAGTATCTTTAGGGAAGGATAAGGGGACGGTTACCGCACAATATCAACGATTACTTGGCTGTATCTCACTGTTTCATTAAAAAGAGATGCAGACCCCGGAGGTCGCAGGTTCAAATCCTGTCCCCGCAACGGATAACTCCCGATAGCTTAGCTATCGGGAGTTTTTTTATTCCCTAAAACCCGTACTCCCGCCGACCTGTCTCCTTCTGCTGTCCTCCCGTCACCTTCCGACCGCCGGTCTGCCTTCTTTCGCCACCTTCCTGCACCTTTCCTGTCGGCGACCTGTCTTCATTTGCCGCCTACTTTTCTTCTTCTTGTGCTACCTTTCTGCCGCCTGCTGGGCGGCTTTCTTTATATCTCCTGCCTCTCCGTATCTCCTGCCTTCTGTAATCTGCGGAGGGGGTCTTCTGAACCTTGTCGGGGCGGTGCTTCCGGGGAGACTGATGGGGGGGGGGCAGCCTGCTGCCCCTTCCGGGGTGCTTGAGGTGGATCTTTCGGCCTCTCGAAACCCCTCTTGAAACCTCCTCACGGAATTTCATAGAACCGTCGTGAAAGTACCCTGGACTGGTTTCGGAACGTCTCCCGATGCGTCTTTCGAGGTATTCCTCAGTCCGTCTATCGGGGCTTCAAGCGGGTGTGCCCATGGGGGTGGTGGAGTCACTTCCGAGCGGTTGCTGGAGGGTGGTTACGCCTTCTTGAGACGCTGCTTTTGAGCTCCTTGAAAGGGGATCTGAAAGGGGTCCTGAAGGGGGCTCTGGGGCGGGTCTCAAGAGCGTGATGAGGGGTCCGATAGGATGCCTGGGTGGGGGAGTGGCGAGGGGGCTGTTTTTGCCTCAAAGTGCATTCTCAAAGTGGAATATGCGAAAGGTGCCTATATTCCGGGCTTGGAAATCACTCGTTTTGCCCCGGAATTCCGCGGTTTTTGGCAAAAATTGGGTTTTGAGTGCAACAATTCACCCCGAAAGTGATTGTAATCACATACCAAACATTCAAGTTAATTGTAGAGTTTTTTGAAACCCTTTCAAAAAACGCTCAAAAACCCCGGAAAATCAAGGAAAAACAGTACATTCAACCTCTGCTTGAAGGTGACTAAAGTTCAACTAGAAGTTGAGAAAAAGCTCTTGTTAAGATTGAATCTTGTTCGATACTCAAAAATAGCCCCAAAAAACCGCTGGAAAAGGCTTTTTGACCTGGTAGCTTTGAGTACGTGGTCACCGCGGTCCGCCGCGTAGCTCTCCGAAATGAATACTGCAGCCCTCCATCACATGAGGACGTCCCCGCAACACACACGGGACGGTTACTGGACTTGCTCCATGCGGCATCACATTCGCAGGCCGACCGCCTATAGGCTTCTCACCTATAGACCACCTATCACTCAACCACTCTCGGGCGTTCGCGCCCCACGAAACACCAACAACGAGGACAACCCATGGCACTTCGCCCCCGCACTGTTAAGGCTGGCTCTCTCGCAGTCATCGCTGTACCCTCCGTGCTCGGTAGCACCCTGGTAGCACCCGCTTCGGCTTTCGCACCCGTCGTTCAGGACATCCCCGGCGCAGCTACCCAGGCCCCCAAGTCCCTGTTCACCTCCACTGTGCAGCCCACCCTCTCGCAGGTTGCTGTGCAGATCCGCCAGCAGGCAGAACAGTCAAAGCAGACTCAGCAGGCTCCCGCAACGACCGCGGTTCAGCCCATCCAGAAGACCTACACTGCCCAGGCAACTCAGCAGACAACCCCCTCGGCTACCTTCCAGTCCGCACAGGCGGCTCAGCCTTCCGCTCAGCCCACCCTGGCACAGGTTGCACAGACCCCCGCAGCTACCCAGAGCGCTGCAACCCCTGCCGCGCAGCCCGCGCAGATCGCACAGGCTACTCAGGCGGCATCCGGTGTGGCAGCAACCCGCACCAACCAGACTTTCCTGTCCTACACCTCCCCGGCTGGTACCACCTCGCAGTACCACGTCTACGCTGAGGGCGTGGACTTCTCCAAGCCCGTTGGCGTGGTCTTCTACTTCGACGGCGACTACTGGCGCAACGACCAGTCCAAGGTCTACGACCCCTCCGGTGAGCTGGCTCAGATGGCTTCATCCGCAGCGGCACAGAACATGCTGTTCGTGCCCGTCATCTCCCCGGACGCCAACCGTTACGATGCTGGCGTGACCTGGTGGGAAGACATGGAGCGTAACGGCGAGTTCTTCCGCTCCTTCGCTTCCTCCTTCATCGCGGCTAACGGTGTGGACTCCTCCAATGTGTGGACTATGGGCTACTCCGGTGGCGCTGAGTTCATCACCTACGAGCTGAACACCAAGCCCCAGACCTGGCGCAACGGCGGCGGCTCCATCATGGTCGCTGGCGGCGGCCTGGACGAGGGCACCCCCTCGGCTGCGCTGAAGTCCCAGCCCATGTTCTGGTACGCAAACTCGAATGACGGCTCCGGCGAGACCTACCCGCAGACCTGGAGCGCACGAGGTGCCGTTGAGGGCGGCTACAACGCCTACCGCAACGCTGGCTACACCAACGCTTCCGCGACCGTTCTGAACGGCTCGGGCCACTTCGACTACAACTTCTCCGAGATTCTGAGCAACTCGCTCACCAAGGGTAAGGCAACCGCCGCTCCCAAGGTCGAGCAGAAGGCTGAGCAGAAGACCGAACAGAAGTCTGAGCAGAAGCAGAACAACGCTCCTCGTGCCCGCACCATGAGCTCCGCAACCTACCAGAGCTACACCTCCCCGGCGGGCACCACCTCCCAGTACCACGTGTACGCGAACAACCTGGACTACTCCAAGCCTGTTGGCGTGGTCTTCTACTTTGACGGCGACTACTGGCAGCGTAACGAGTCCAAGGTCTACACCCCTGACGAGGGTATGCTCGCGGCAATGGGCAAGATTGCTAACGCCCGCAATATGGTCTTTGTGCCGATCATCTCCCCGGACACCAACGCATCCGGCGACGGCATCACCTGGTGGGAAGACATGAACACCAACGGTGAGTTCTTCCGCTCCTTCGCGAAGTCCTTCATCAGCCAGAACAACCTGGACGCTTCCCAGGTGTGGACCATGGGCTACTCCGGTGGCGCTGAGTTCATCACCTACGAGCTGACTGACCACAACACCGCTTGGCGTAACGGTGGTGGCTCCATCATGGTCGCGGGCGGCGATTCGGACGGCTCCGTGGACGCTGACGCAACCACTAAGGGCTTGCCTATGTACTGGTGGGTCGGCGCGAATGACACCTCCGGTAACACCAACCCCGTCACCTGGAGCGCACGAGGCGCAGTTGAGTCCGGCTACAACGCATACCTGGGCGCAGGCTTCTCCGACGCCCGCGTGAAGCTGATTGACGGCTTCAGCCACCACGACTACGACCTGCCGCACATCCTGGCGTCCTCCCTGGACTTCGCCGGTAAGACCCCCGCGCTGGGCTACCGCGACCTGTCCGACTCGGACCCGAACTACAACGAGATTAGCTGGAACTCTGATAAGCGCATCATGCTCGGCTTCGCGGACGGTACTTTCCGCCCGAACGCTTCGGTCAACCGCGCGCAGCTGGCAACCTACCTGTACCGCGTGGCTGGTCGCCCCGCAGTGAACGCACCGGCTGTTTCGCCGTTCAGCGACGTTCCGGTCAACCACCCCGCGTACAAGGAGATTTTCTGGCTGAGCCAGCAGGGCATCAGCGGTAGCGACTTCCGCCCCCTGGAGGCCGTCACCGAGTCCACCATGGCTGAGTTCATGTACCGTGCAGCTGGCTCCCCGGCACAGGCTCAGGGCGGCTACGCGTCCCAGGCTCTGGCGTGGGCTGCCTCCAACGGTATCGGTACCGGTTCCACCTCCAACGCTGCGGTTACCCGCTCCGCGATGGCAGGCTACCTGTACATCTACGCGAACTAAGGCTCGCATCCCCTAACGCACAAAGATCCGCCCCGTTCCTGATGAGTTCAGGAACGGGGCGGATCTTTATAGGTTTAGCTCAAGAAGCTATGCGCTAGACCGGGCTTAGAGGGTCTGGGTGGGGTATTCCACAGCCAGGGGAGCCGGAGCTGCCGGAGCGTTCTTTGCCTTCAGAGCGGCCAGACGAGCGTCCAGCTCGGTCTCGCGCTCCATCTGGTCCAGGGTGTTGAACTGTGCATCCAGGGAGGAAGCTGCCAGCTCCTGCTGACCGATGACGCGTGCCTCTTCGCGGCGAACCTTCTCTTCGAAGCGGCTCATCTCGCTGGTCGGGTCCAGAACGTCGAACGCCTTCAGAGCGTCGTTCACCTGGGTCTGAGCTGCTGCAGTCTTCTGACGTGCGGTCAGCTCATCACGCTTGTACTTGACCTCTTCAAGCTTGGAGCGCATCTTCTCCAGGCCGTCCTTGAGCTGGTTGACAACCTGAGTCTGGGAAGCCAGCTGAGGCTCAACAGCCTGTGCAGCCTTCTCAGCCAGCAGCTGCTTGTTCAGAGCGATCTTAGCGAGGTTGTCGAACTTGTCAGCGTTGGCAACGTCGCCAGCTGCGCGGAATTCATCAGCCTTGTTAGAAGCTGCCAGAGCCTTGGTGCCCCATTCCTGAGCGGCCTTGACGTCCTCTGCGTGGTCCTTCTCGAGCAGACGCAGGTTGCCGATGGTCTGTGCTACTGCAGCCTCCGCCTCGCGGATGTTGTTGGTGTAGTCACGAACCATCTGGTCCAGCATCTTCTCCGGGTCCTCAGCTGCATCAATCAGGGCGTTGATGTTTGCCTTAGTGAGCTGTGCAATACGGCCGAAGATGGTCTGCTTAGCCATAATCTCCTACTTTCTGTTCACGGGCTGCGGGGGAGCACTACGCTCCTCGTGAGCCGTGCCCGTATAACTAATTATGTGGCAGATTTCTGGGTGCATGCTGTGAAAATGATGCACGCCTGATTTCTGTTACCTAAACTTTTGGTAAATTGCCTCGGGTGTTTTCCGAGTGGGGAAAAACCGGTGAGGTAAGCTACGTGACCCGCCGGTCAGACTGTAGAAAAACCTGCAGAAACCGACCGGCAGGATCGCCAGCACCGGCAGGACAGCCAGTGTGGAGGCGGTTAGAAGCTGCCGCCGTCACCGCCGCCGCTGCCCCAATCGCCGCCTCCGCTGAAGCCGCCGCCCCAGCTGCCGCCGCTACTACCGCCACTGCTGTGGCCGCCGCTGCTACCCCAGCTACTGGTGCCAGAGTTCATCGCGGTCATCAGAGCGCCCAGCAGCAGGCCCTTCGCCAGGTCACCGCCGAAGCTGCCGCCGCCGCGGTTGTTCTGGTTGTTGTAGTAGTTGCCGACCTCGCTCTGAGCGCGGTTCTGTGCGTCGGTCGCCTTCTGGATAGCCATATTGGCTTCCTTCATGGCGTTCAGCGGATCCGAAGAAGCCAGGCGCTGAGCCTGACCCAGGTGACGCTCCGCCTCAGAAACAGCGGTCAGGGTCATCGGGCCCACCGCAGCGCGGCGGTTATTGATGTAGCTACGCGCACCGTTCACCGCGGCGTAGGCAGAACGCATCGTACGATCCAGGTTCTGCGAAGCCGCACGAGAACGCTCGCGGGTAGCACGCATATTCGTCATTGCCTTATCCAGCTCAGCGGAGAGCTGACGCAGCTGGTTCGCCAGAGTCAGCGGGTCATTCGGGCGAGCCGAAGCACTCTGGGTGACCTGGTTGAGCACCGCCTCCATACCGGCGGCGACCGCACCCAAATCATCGCGACGCTGAGAAGCAGCGAGGCTCTTCGCCTCAGCCACGTCACGCTGAATGCTCAGCAGGTCGGTGCTCAGACCCAACTGAGCCTGCTCCAGCTCCTGTGAGCGGGTATTCACAGCCGCACCCAGCGCCTGAATTTGCGAGGCGGCTTCCTCCGCGGTGCGCAGGTGAGCAACCGCCTCCGAACGTGCCGTAGCAATGGTCGCCTGAGCCTTCTCAACCTCAGCAGCGCACAGCACCATGTTCGACTCCAACAGGGCAGGAGTCTTCGAAATGGGCTCCAGTGCGCTGGGCAGGTAACGTTCCCTCATCGCGTGGTACTGGGCGGTAATCTCTTCCACCGAAGCACGCAGCTGCGGCAGACGCTGAGCCAGAGCCTCAATAGCTTGGGGTGCCTCCTGCTCCAAGTTGCGCAACTGAGCCAGCTTAGCGTCCTGTTCCTGAGCGATACGGGTAACTTCCTGAGAGTTATCAATAATCTCAGTCAACCAGGCACGCTGCTCGGCCTCAGTGTCGGGAATGCTATCGGTCAGAAGCTGCTGACGCTGGAAGGACTTACGCATCAGGTCCTCAGCGCGTGCAATCTCCTGAGCAAACTCGGCGACCTGCTGGTCGCTGTACTGTGCACGCGCAAAATCCAGTTCCTGCTTCGCATGGCTCATCGTCGTATCAGCCTGCAACAGGGCGCTACCGGCGCGAGTGCGCAGCTCCTCCAGCGGAACCTCCGGGATGGGGGAGTAGTTACGAGGCGCACCGTAGGAACGCTGAGGCTGCTGCTGAGCGTTCTTCTTCTTGCGGCGACGGTACATCGCGTAACCACCAGCACCAACAGCTGCCGTCGCACCCACACCGAGCACACCGGTCACCACACCAGAAGAGCTACCGCCCTTCTGAGCCTCAATACCCTCAACCGCAGCAAGAGCTGCACCCGCATAGTCGCTGTTCTGCAGCTTCGGCTTAATGTAGTTCTGGTACACCTTCGTCTGCTGATCGCTCGAAAGAGTCTTGGTGCTACCTGCCAAGAAATACGCCTGGCGGGACTCGGTCGCAATTACCAGCACCACATCGGCAGAACCCCAATTGTTCTTCGTGGCAAGCGCCTTCGTCCAGCTCGAAGAAGTAGACGGGTTCTCGAACTTATCAATGGTCACCACGTGCAAATCCACGTTGTACTTCTTCGACAGATTCGAAATCTTAGATTTCAGGGTAGCGGTATCACCCAAAGAGTTCGTGGAATCGTACACGGTGGTGCCCGTAATCTGCATCGGGTCAGCAGCCTGTGCCGACGTGCTCAAAAATGCAGAACCAGCCGGCAGAACCGCCGGGGCACAAGAAAGACCTGCCGCCAGCACTGTGGCACCCAAGATAGTGCGCAGGCGAGGGCGTGCGGGACGAATCTGACGCGCAAAGGCGTGCTCGGTCATGGTCTTTCCTCCGTTGTCGTGAAGTATGAACGGACCTGCACTTCACGGTGTGCTTGAACATCGCACACCTTAGTGCTGGTCACATTATTAGTGTAGCGGTGGCATAGCCACACAGACGCACAGATACGAGAATATTGCGCCGCTGTTTGCCACCCGTTTACCGACTTCCCAGGCTTTATACAGGAAAGCCGATATACAGGAGAGCCGGTATACAGGAAAACCGGTGTACAGGAAAGCCGGGGCCTAGCCTCATACTAGACCCCGGCTCACCGGTTATTCAGTTAGCGCCGACGCGCAATCTCCAGATTGCTCATCAGATGCTCCACTACCTCCGCGGCATCAACATCGTGGATACTCTGTACCATGCCGTCCACCACCTGAACCCGTGAAGACGAGGCGTACATCCAGCCCAAGAACTGCACATGATTCAGCAACCTAGAACTGCGATCTGCCTGCTTCCGCATCTGCGACCACAGGAAAGGCGTAGTCGGCACGCCGCGACCCTTATACACCTGGGAGTTAGAACGGGCGTCCAGAAGCTCAGCGAGCGCCTCAATATTTTCGGTCAGCTCCTTCAAATCCTCATCAGCGGCAGAGGGACCAACGAAATGGCGATCAACCAGGGACCAAGGCATATAGCCGCTACAGCTGCTCACCCACGCCAGCTTCAACCGCAGATTCTGCAGGCGAAGCACCTGCTGCAGAAGCCGCGAATGGGTGCGCAACACCGACAGCGGCATAGAAGACAACTTCTTCTCTTCCGAGAGCAGACCCTCGGAGAGGCCCTCACCGGAAAACGCCTTATACGGGTCTGCGACGCCCGCCAGAAGTGCCGGTCCCTCGTAGTGAACGAACGCCAGAACCTCGGGCACGCTCGAGAGGGCACGGATGCGCTCGCCAATGGTCGGCAGATCCTCCCCATCGGGGGCGTACTGTTCGCGGCTGAACATCAACGTCTGGATGGGCCGCTCGGCAAGGTCGGGTGAGTGATGAGCAAGCGCCCGCAAATCGGTCACAATCTCCGCCAGAACGCCGTCCTGCTCGACCTGCAGAAGCTCCTGGAGAAGCTCAATGACAGCGCGCGCCTGCAGGCTCAAAACAGCGGCGCAGAACTCCGCGTCCTGAAGCTCAAGACGCACCTTTTCCAGGCGCTCCTCGAGCGTGGACTGCACGCCCTTGAGCTCAAACTCGCTTAGCTGCTCCGGGTTGAGCATACGGTGCGTACCATCCTCGCCGGCACGGTAGAAAAGCTCGCTAAATTCCAACGTAGACTGAACGCCCTTCAACGCCCGCTCTCGCAACTGGGGCAGAACGTCAAAGGCAACTTCCGTCATCTCATTCCAGACCTTGGCCTCATCAATCTTCGAGTCCTTACGAGCAGTCTTCTTCCAGGTCTCGGCAAGCTGCATGGCGCGGTCAAAATCGCTCAGCTCCACAAAAGCCGCTAGCTTCTGCGCGCTCTCACGCAGATAACGCACCGCGTAGAGGCGGTCGTTCAAAGAATCCGGGAGAGTATCCTCCAGTAGACGCCAACGGAAGGTACGCTCAAAGCACTGCTCCGTCAGGCTAATGACGGTGGCATTCAGGGAGAACGCATGATCACGGGCAAAAGCGAAAGAGCCCGGCGCCTCCGCCAAACGCGGCAACGATACATAGAACTCCAACGCCCCGCTCAGCTTCAGCCGAGACACCCGGATGGTTTCTTCCAGCTCGGCGGCAAGCACCGCGCGGTCAGCCTGGGCGGTCTCCTTGAAACTGTGCAACGGAGAAACCAGCGCACGCTCCAGCGTCTGCAGGTTCATGACGGCACGCATGAGGTAGTTCTCTAGAATTTCGATCTGCTGCCAGCGCGGACGCTGATTCAGCGGAACATGACTCTCTTGCGTGCCCACCAACAGATGCTGCGGCACACCGCTAATCGACGGCAGCGCAAAAACTTCATCCTCAGATGTACTGACAGAAAGCACCATGGGGTAGCGGCTGCGCTGGGCGTTCTCGAGCGGGAAAATGAGCTTGTGGTTGGTACTCAAAGAGAAACGATCGGAGGGCTTGCTCTCAGACGTCTGCTGGGGAGCCTCCTGTTGCGGGCGCTCTTCAGACTCCGCCGGGGTGTTCTGGGACATGCTCTGCTGCTCCTTGTTCTCTGCTGAAGGGCTTTCTGCTGAATGGTTCTGCGCCGAATGGTTCTGTGTTGAATGGTTCTGGGCTGTAGAAGAACTAGACTCGCCACCTACCTGCATCGGCTCCAGCGGGGAAGGCGCCGCCACCGGCTGAGGAGGCTGAGGCGAGGGTGCCTGAGTCTGCTGAGCATTGACAGCCTGACCCCTGCTCAGGGAGCGGCGGATGAGCACTATGACCCGGCTGCGCCTGCTTTGGCTGGTAATGCATCGGGTAGCTCACTGCGCCCTGAACCTGCTGCGAAGGAACCTGCTGCGAAGGAACCTGCTGAGGGGGTACTTGCTGTGAAGGCGCCTGCTGGGGCGGTACCTGCTGATTCATTGACTGGTTCTGCTGCTGTTGCAACACCTGCCGCCTAATCTCACGCGCACGACGGCGTGAGGGGCTCAACGACGCAAAAAATGCTACCGCCGCGCAGATCAGAACAAATATAAGCAGCGCGTACAGGCGGGTTACGCCGTCCAAAGAAGACCCCACCGCCGCAGGTACGACCGGCAGCGCGCCAAGAAGAGCGAAAACAGCAGAAATAATCCTCATAGCTTCACCATAACCTAGCTCAATCCCGGGTGCCCGCAACGCCGTCGCCTTACCGCATACTAAAAGGGAAGTAGCCGGGGTGCCGGGTGCTTTCCATTGGGGCTTTCCACCAGTGCCTCCCGTGCCCGCTCACGGTTAAAAGATGATGCGGCGCAAACCCTCATACAGGGGCTCACGCCGCATCAGTCATCACTCAACTCACTATCACACCCGGGCCGGTCCTCACACCGACCCTTCGGGACATACTGGGGATTCTCGCCCCTTCCGGTGCGGGGCTCTCATCTCCCGCCCCGGAAAACTATCAAACTCGAAAACTATCAAACTCTATGCGCTACCTACCGGCGGTCAACGCCTGGGTAGTCAGCGGTTGCGCCAACTCGGCGGCTTTCTCCGCACGATGACGGCGGTACACCATTCCCGAGCAACACGCCACAATACCCGCACCGATACCGATGGAGCTTGCCAAGACCGCACAGAAGATTAGGGTTCCGATCATCATGGGTGTTTCTCCTTTGCCTTTGTCCGTTGCCTTTGTCGTCGGCTCTACGTGCCTTCAACATTACGGAGCGACCCTGTGCTCAAGCTGTGTATGCGGAGGCGTCATGCTGTGTAAACCGTGGAGAAAAACCGAGTGCTTTAAAAGAGAAGCCTGAGAGCGAGTAGCGAACAAAGCCCCAAAATAAACTAGCCGCCGGGTAAATCGCCGGGTACCTCAGAGCCGCTAATCTGCCCCAAATAAAAGGGCTTGAGAAAAATTCCCAGGGAACTCCCCGATAACCAACAGCAAAAAGATATAGAACACCATAAAACACCCTCTACAGTAGAAAGATAGCGTGCGCCCAGGGCGACGCACACGCGCGACTCTAGGAGAACTTATGACTCAGAACAACGGATGGTCTTACGGTGGCAACGACGGCGTCACGGATGCAACCCGCCCCCTGCAGAGTGTGAACGGACAGGCAAACTACCAGCAGGGTCAGAACGCATACCCGCAGGCATACGCTTCGCCCGGATACACCTACCCCCAGGCGGCTACCGCCCAGGCTACTTCGGCACAGCCTGCACCCCAGGCCACCGATAACAACAAGCGCTACGGCGCCGGTGTTGTGCTCACCGCAGCTCTGCTCGCAGCCCTCGTCGGCGGCGGCGTCGGTGCGGGCGTCGGAGGCGGCATCGCAGCATCGAACAACAGCTCCTCCAGCGCTTCCTCGCGTGGCTCCGTCAGCTCCAATATCAGCAACTCCTCCACCGTGGCAGGCGTAGCAGAAACCGCGAAGAAGGTCCTGCCCTCCACCGTGACCATCATGGCGTCAAACGGCTCCAGCACCGGCGGCGGTAGTGGCGTTATCCTCGATAAGGATGGCCACATCCTCACCAACAACCACGTGGTCACCCTTGCATCTTCGAACGCTGCATCCACCATTGAGGTGCGCCTGAGCGACGGCACCGTGCGCACCGCATCCGTAGTGGGCCTGGACTCTGCCGCTGACCTGGCGGTTCTGAAGATCAGCCCCTCCGGCCTGGACCTGCAGCCCATCACCTGGGGCGACTCCTCCAAGCTGGTCTCCGGCGAAGCCGTGGTTGCCCTCGGCGCACCGTATCGTCGTAGCGAATCGGTGACCGCCGGCGTAGTCTCGAACGTCAACCGCGTGCAGCCCGCTGACTCGAAGGGTCAGAACTACATCCCCATGATTCAGGTTGATGTGCCCATCAACCACGGTAACTCCGGTGGCCCGCTGGTGAACCTCAAGGGCGAACTGGTCGGCATTAACGCGCAGGGCCAGGCAAGTCAGGATGGCGGCACCGCCGACGGTATGGCGTTCTCCATTACCTCCAACTACGCCAAGCGCATCTCCTCCGAGATCATCGCCAAGGGTAAGGCAACCCACGGCTACCTGGGCGCGAGCGTAAAGAACAGCCCCGCGGACACCGGTTCGGGCTCCTCCAAGCTCATCCCCGGTGGCGTTGAAATTGCCTCGGTAGAATCTAACAGCCCCGCCGCGAAGGCAGGCCTGCGATCCGGCGACGTCGTGATTGAAGCCGACGGCCACGCCGTGACCAAGAGCGACGAGCTCAACGGTACCGTGCGTGCCGCAGCAGCAGGCTCTGATCTGAAGCTGAAGATTAAGCGCGGCTCTTCCACCCATGACATCACCGTGACCCTGGGCGACGCCGACAGCCAGAAGTAACCCCTTAATCCTGAAGTAGCAGTGCGGCGCAGCTGAGAAGCATCCGCTCAGACGAGACTGCTCGGTCAGTCTAAACAACGCGCACAATAAAGATGCTCCCACCCCATACGCGGGGTGGGAGCATCTTGCATGAGCGAGGCAAAACTATAGCGATACTGCAGAACGGGCGGGCTAAGCGTCCTTGAGAACCTCTCCCACACGCTTCTGCAAAGCCGGGATGACCTCCTGCTCGAACCACGGGTTCTTTGCCCGCCACCTAAAATTCAGCGGTGAAGGATGCACCAGCGGCAGGAACTTCGGAAGATAAGACTCCCACGCACGAACCGTCTCCGTCAGATTCTTCTGCGCCTTCGGGGCATGCACACCATCCAGATAGTGCTTCTGCGAGTATGCGCCCACCAGCAGAATCAGCTGAACATTCGGCATGAGCTCCAGCAGCTGCGGATGCCACTTGGGTGCGAAATCCTTACGCGGCGGGTTATCGCCGTGCGCGCCCTTACCGGGATAGTAGAAATCCATCGGTAGCAGCGAAATCAGCTCGGGATTGTAGAACTGCTCATCCGTCACGCCCATCCACTCGCGCAGCTTCACGCCGCTCGGGTCATTCCACGGGATGCGGCTCTCCTGAGCGGCGCGTCCAGGCGCCTGACCAATCACCACAATACGGGCATGAGGGGACGCCGAATAGACCGGCTCCCAGCCCCGCTCCGTGAACTCCCTATTCTGCGGATCCAAACGAATCTGCTCGGCCAGGGGAGGGGTTGTCTCCAGAATCTGCTGAACCAGAGACCCTGACAGATTATGGTGTGCTGTAGCCATGCTAGATGGCGCCTCCCTCAAAACCGTTCTGACGCCACGCCTCAAAAATCGCAATGGATGCAGAGTTGGCAAGGTTCAGCGAACGGCGGCCCGGCTTCATCGGAATCTTCACACGCTCAGTTACGTGCGGGTCCTGCTGAACCTCAGCGGGCAGACCCACCGACTCCGGGCCAAACATGAACACGTCACCGGGACGGTACTCAATATCCGCGTATGAGGTCGATGCAGTCGTCGTAAACGCAAAAACACGCTCCGGAGCCAGAGCCTCCCACGCATCCTCAAGGGTCTCATGCACCGTCACCACCGCCAGGTCGTGATAATCCAGACCCGCGCGGCGCAGATGCGCATCATCAAAGTTAAAACCCAGCGGCTTCACCAGGTGCAGCTCAGCGCCAGTAATCGCCGCCAAACGGATAGCGTTGCCGGTATTGCCGGGAATCTCAGGGGTATAGAAAAGAATCTTGAACACGTTCCTAAGTGTACCGCGCAGCCTACAAACAGCCCTCGAACAGCCCCGCACGTCCCGGGGGAGTAGCGCTCGCCAACCCAGCCGCAGGTGAACACGCCTAGAAGAGCGCGGATAGAGCGCGATAAAATAAGCGAGGCGAAAAACCGCCCAACAACCCAGCAGGAGGAACCATGAGCGCAGAAACCAACCGTCAGAACGGCCGCGTCTACCTCGACCACGCCGCCACCACCGACGTACTGCCCGCCGCCATCGACGCCATGGTCGAACAGATGCGCAACGGCGGCAACCCCTCCTCCCTTCACGCCGTAGGACGCGACGCCCGCGCCACCGTCGAATACGCCCGCGAACGCATTGCTCGCGCAGTCGGTGCCGACCCCGCCGAGGTTATTTTCACCTCCGGCGGCACCGAAGCGGACAACCTCGCCGTCAAGGGCATCTACTGGAAGCGCCGCGAAGAAGATCCGCAGCGCACCCGAATTCTCGTCTCCTCCATTGAGCACCACGCCGTGGAAGAAACCTGCGAATGGCTCGAAAAGGCAGAAGGCGCGCAGCTCGAATGGATCCCCGTAGACGAGCACGGTAGCGTCAACCCGCAGACCGTCCGCGAACTCATCGAAAAGAACCCCGAAGACGTCGCGCTCGTGACCGTCATGTGGGCGAACAATGAGGTCGGTACCGTACAGCCCATCCCCGAGATCGCCGCTATCGCCGCAGAATACGGTATTCCCGTGCACTCGGACGCGGTGCAGGCATTCGGCGCGGTGCCCATCGACTTCCACGCCAGCGGGGTGGCGACCCTCGCAATCTCCGGCCACAAAATCGGTGGCCCCATGGGCATCGGCGCGCTCGTTGCAACCCGCGCCGTGCAGATGACCCCCGTCCTACACGGAGGCGGCCAGGAACGCTCCGTACGCTCCGGCACCATCGACGCACCCGCCATCGCAGGTTTCGCAGAGGCCGCCGTGCACTCGGTACAGCACCTTGACGAAGAATCCGCCCGCATCGCCGCGCTACGCAACGAACTCGTTGCGGCAATTAGCGCGCTCATCCCGCAGGCGCACCTGAGCGGCGAAAACCCGCTCACCGAAGAATACCCCGGCCAGAAGCGACTGCCCGGCAACGCCCACTTCACCTTCGACAACGCAGAAGGCGACACCCTACTCTTCCTGCTGGACATGCAGGGCATCAGCAGCTCCACCGGCTCCGCCTGCAACGCCGGGGTAACCCGCCCCTCCCACGTGCTCATGGCAATGGGAATGGACGAAGACACCGCCCGCAGCGCCCAGCGCTTCACCCTCGGCCACTCCACCACCGGAGCCGATATTGCGCGCCTCATCGCGGCACTACCCGCCGCCTACGAACAGGCAGCAAAGGCGGGACTGTCCTCGCAGCTACCGGACGCCTCCCGCTGGCACTAGAACACTAGAAGAGAAGACACTCAACCGCCCTCAGCCTTGCCATCTCAGCGTTCGCTGAGGGCTGGCTGAGGGTGCACTGCCCAATATCCTGCCGAGCCCCTGCGTACAATGGGTAGCTACAGTAACGGAAAGTCCGCCCGCACCAACAGGGCGTACTTTTCTGGAAGGCTCAACACAACAGAAGGATAGGCAGTGAAAATTCTTGCAGCTATGAGTGGCGGCGTTGACTCCGCAGTCGCCGCAGCCCGCGCCGTAGAAGCAGGACACGAAGTAGTCGGCGTTCACCTCGCTCTATCCCGCATGCCCGGCACCCTGCGCACCGGCTCCCGCGGCTGCTGCACCCTCGAAGACTCCATGGACGCCCGCCGCGTCTGCTCTCAGCTGGGCATCCCCTTCTTCGTCTGGGACTTCTCCGAACGCTTCAAGGAAGACGTCGTGGACGACTTCATCTCCGAATACGAAGCCGGACGAACCCCCAACCCCTGCATGCGCTGCAACGAAAAGATCAAGTTCGCAGCGCTCCTCGAACGCGCCCTCGCACTCGGCTTCGACGCCGTGGTGACCGGCCACTACGCCCGCGTCATCACCACCGAAGACGGCAACCGCGAACTGCACCGCGCCGCCGACTGGGCCAAGGACCAGTCCTACGTGCTCGGCGTGCTCACCCACGAACAGCTCAAGCACGCCTGGTTCCCCCTGGCGGACACCCCCTCCAAGGCACAGGTACGTGCGGAGGCGGCAGAGCGCGGCTTCTCCGTGGCGAAGAAGCCGGACTCCTACGACATCTGCTTCATTCCCGAAGGTGACACCCGTGCCTGGCTGGGCGACCACATTAAGATGCGCCCCGGCCTCATCAAGGACACCCACGGCGAGGTGCTCGGCGAGCACCCCGGCGCGCAGGCATACACCGTAGGTCAGCGCAAGGGTCTGGCACTGGGCCGCCCCGCCGCCGACGGCAAGCCCCGCTTCGTGCTGGAGGTGCGTCCCAAGGAAAACGAAGTCATCGTCGGCTCCCGCGAGCTGCTTGCCGTGCACGAAATCCGCGGTATCCGCGCCACCTGGGCGGGCGTACCCGTAGATCAGGCGGCACGCTTCCTGAAAGAGCCCGCGCAGGCTGGTGCCCGCAGCGAAGAGTTCGAGGTGACCGCGCAGGTGCGCGCGCACGCTGACCCGGTCCGCGCCAAGGCATACATGACCTGGGCGCCCGACCCCGAAGCCGAAGAAGAAGGCGCGCTGCGCCTGGAAACCGTAGTGCGCCTACTGGATCCGCTCTCCGGCGTGGCACCGGGACAGACCATGGTGCTCTACCAGGGCACCCGCGTGCTGGGCCAGTCCACCATCGCCCGCGCCTACTCGCTGGACCGCGAAGACATTCAGGAAACCCTGTCTGCTGGCGCCTCCACCAGCGCCGACTAGCCGCACCGAATAGCTGCACGGAATAACCGCGCACCTCGCTATCCCCAACTGTTGCGACTATTGCCGCAATAGCCTGCTTGAACGCAACGCACAGAAGACCACAACCGAACTGAGGAGAGACCGATGACTGCCGAACACACGTCCTGCGAATTTGACCCCCACGCCACCTCCATGGGCGATGAAGTCGCACCGGAGGTCTACGAGGAACTCTTCGCCATGCGCCGCTCCATCGACAACTTCGATGCAGCGCTGGTGCACATCCTCGCGGAGCGTTTTCAGGCAACTAAGCGCGTGGGCATCCTGAAGGCTGAGCACAACCTGCCCGCCGGCGACCCCGGCCGTGAAGAGGCGCAGATTGCTCGCCTGCGTGCCATGGCGAAGGAATCCAGCCTGGACCCGGAATTCGCGGAGAAGTTCCTGAACTTCATCATCTCTGAGGTGATTCGTCACCACGTGCGTATCGCGAACGAGCACGCTGACCAGGACGGCGAGGCACCTGAAGCCGAGAAGTCCGAAGGCTAGTACCGCGCTACTCTCGCATCATTGCGTTTGAATCTGTACGTCATCTGACCCCTCTGGACACACTCCTATGCCCACTCAATCTTCCAGCCGCCAGGCCGTACGCACCGAACCGACGCCAGAGCGCCTGCTACTGCCCGGTGAGTACCGCGCCCCCGAAGGGGACGAACTGACCGAGCAGGACCTTGCCGCGCTCGCTACTGAGCGTCCGCTGGCGCGTGCCAGCGGCCGGGGCGATTTTCCCGGCGATGATTTGGCTGAGGCGATGTCCCGTGTAGAAGGCGAGCTGGGTGCCCCGCACCTGCCGTTCCTGCCGCATCTGCCGGCGCTGGGCTGGCGGAGTACCCCGCTGGCACGCACCCTGGCGGTGTGCGAGGGACTTGCCTTTGACGGCGCCTCGTTTGGCTGGCGCATGGTGCATAGCGGCAGCAGGGGAGCGCGCGAGTCTGCCCTGGCTCAGGACCGGTTGCTCTCGGATATCAATCTTCTAGCTGATCGCGTGGGCGCGCAGAAGAAACGTTTCGGCTCAGGACAGGCCCCGGTGTATAAGATTCAGCTGGTCGGACCGTTGACTCTTGCCGCGAGTATCTACCTGCCCGGCGGCGAGCGCGTTATCAGTGATGCAGGGGCGAGCCGTGACCTGCTGGAATCGTTCCTGGAAGGCCTGGAGCGTTGGGCGGAGTCTCTGCGTGAGGCTCTGCAAGCTCCGCGGGCGCTGATCGCCGTGCAACTGGACGAATCGGAGTTTCAGCGTCTGATGGAGGGGACCATTCCTACCGTGAGTGGTTTCCGTTCCCTGTCGGCGTTGCAGCCTCACTACTATCAGCAGGTGTACCGTCGGGTGGCGGAGCGTTTTGCTGAGTTGAACCTGCAGCTCATCCTCGATATTGACGGCACTGCCCTTAAACCGGTGCAGGAGCTGAAGCTGCTGACCCAGCCCCGCCCCGCCCTTGACGCTTTGGCGCTGTTGAAAGCTATGCAGGTTGAGGGTGCCGCTTCCTGCGCGTTGCTGCTGCATCCTGACCGTGCTCGCCTCAAGGGGCCGGGCATGTTGCAGGTTCCGCCGCTGAGCGACCCTCGTTCCTGGGAACCTGTGGCGCAGCTTCTGGAGACGAATGCTCAGCTGTGGTTGCCGGTGGTGACCTCTGCGCGGGTTCCTGATCAGGTGCGTCGCCTGTACAGCCTGTGGCGCGAGGTCGGTCTTGAGCCGATGCAGCTGAGTACGGTGGGTTTGATGGCTGATGAGCGCCCGCAAACGGGTTTTGTGCCTTCTGCATCCACCTCGGGTACGGTGAGTGTGCTGGATGCCACGGCTTCGCTGGCTCGTGTGACAGAGTGTGCCCGTGCATTGGCTGAGTGCGCGGTATGATTAGATAATCAGCATTTTTATGTAAGTATTTACGACATTTCTATAGGGAGGTACTGTGAGCGCAAGCGACGCACACACCATTTTGGTGGTTGATGACGATGATGCTCTGGCGGAAATGATTGGCCTCGTGCTCGCGCAAGAGGGCTTTAACGCTGTTTTCTGCGAAAATGGCGGCCGCGCTTTTGAAACTTTTATGCGCTCCACTCCCGATTTGGTGCTTTTGGATTTGATGCTTCCTGGCATGAACGGTATTGAAGTGTGCCAGCAAATTCGCCGCTCTTCTAATGTGCCGATTATTATGTTGACCGCTAAAAGCGACACTGAAGACGTTGTTAAGGGTCTTGAGGCTGGCGCTGATGATTACATTGCGAAGCCTTTTAAGCATGCTGAATTGTTGGCGCGTATCCGTACTCGTCTGCGTCCGCGTGAGAGCCGCCAGCTGGTCGTGTCCATTGGCGATATTGTTATGGATATGGACGGCCGTACCGTCAAGTACCACAGCACTGAGGTTCCGATGACTCCTCTGGAGTTTGACCTGCTGGCTGCGCTGGTGCGTCACCCGGGTCAGGCGTTGAGCCGCCAGGAACTGCTGGATATGGTCTGGGGTTACACTGATGTGAGTGATTCGCTGGTAAACGTGCATGTCCAGCGTTTGCGCGCTAAGTTTGATGAGCTGGGTGCGGATCGTTTCATTCAGACGGTCCGTGGTGTTGGCTATAAGATTCCGGCCGAGCTGGTGGGATCTTCCGGTAGCTAAGCGGAACCTATTCATAGGCGAAGGGATAACCTGATTGTCTGTTGCGAAGTCGAGCCACGAGCACGGCGCTTTGACGGCGGAGGCGGTAGCCTCCGCCTCTTCGCGTACCCGCACTTCCAAGCCGCGTAAGGCGCAGAAGCCGCGTAGGAGCCTGATGCAGCGCGCTCAGCGTCTGTGGAAGGAATCTCTGCAGTTCCGTGCTTTGGCTACTGCGGGCATCATGATGTTCCTGAGCTTCTTGATGGTGGGTTGGTCCTTGTCGAGCCAGATTGCGTCGAGTCTTTTTGAGAATCAGAAGTCTCAGGCACTGGCGGAATCGGAGAGTGGTTTCCGTAACGTTCAGAGTGTGCTGGACTCCTCTGAGGCTCGTAGTGACAGCGAGATTCGCCGTAATGTGAGCCGTACCCTGACCGTATTGGATGCGGGTAGTTCGGGTAAGCGCAATTGGATTCTTGTGCCTTTGGAAGGTCAAGGTAAGCAGGGCTTTATTCCCGAGCAGAGTAGTAATAATTCTTTGAATTCTTCGAGTATTCCGAATGATTTCAAAACAACTGTTCGCGATAAAGACGGTATTTTCTGGCAGACGTCTACGGTGACGACTATCGAAAATAATCGTGAGCGTACCTATCCGGTGCTTATTGTTGGTACACATATTTCTATTGCACAGAACCCTAATTACGGTTTGTTCCTTGTGTACGATATGACGGATTCTTCCGCCACGATTGCGCATATTAACTTTGTTCTTTTTGGTGGTTTCTGTGCGCTGCTTACTGTGGTGCTTTCTGTGGTGTGGATTGTGACTCGTTTTGTGGTCCGCCCGATTACGCAGACCGCTATTACGGCGGAGAAGCTGGCTGCCGGTGACCTGGATCAGCGTGTGTCGGTGAATGGTGAGCATCAGGCGGCGCGTCTGGGTTATTCGTTCAACCTGATGGCTGATTCGTTGCAGGAGAAGATTGTTCAGCTGGAGCGCCTGTCGACTCTGCAGCAGCGCTTTGTGTCTGACGTGTCGCATGAGTTGCGTACTCCATTGGCGACGGTGCGTTTGGGTACTGAGCTTCTGTACGATTCGCGTGAGGATATGGACCGGCCGCTGGGTCGCACTGTGGAGCTTCTGCACGATCAGGTGGATCGTTTCCAATCGATGCTTGCTGATCTGCTGGAAATTTCTCGTTTCGATGCCGGTAGTGCAATGCTGACCATCGATACTGAAGACTTCATGCGTGTGCTGTCGAATATTCTGCAGGAGGCTCTGCCGCACCTGGAGCGTACGAACACGAAGCTGAACGTGCATACGAGCCATGAGAGCATCATGGTGGATATGGACCGTGTGCGTATTGAGCGTGTGCTGCGTAACCTGCTGTACAACGCGATTGAGCACGGCGAATCCCGACCGATTGACGTGTACGTGGGTGCGAACACCACGAACCTGGGCGTTGCGGTGCGTGACCACGGTATCGGTCTGTCTGAGGATGAGGCCGTTCAGGTGTTCAACCGTTTCTGGCGTGCTGATACTTCGCGTAAGCGCACCCTGGGCGGTACCGGTCTGGGCTTGTCAATTGCTGCTGAGGATGTGCGTCTGCACGGCGGCACGATTGAGGCGTGGGGCGAGAAGGGCCGCGGTGCCTGCTTCACGATAAACCTGCCGCTGGTGCACGGTGCGCCTTTGGGTGAGTCGCCGGTCCTGGTGACGGGTGAGCCTGAGGTGAGTGCGCATCGTTCGGCAACCGCGAAGGATACGCTGCCTAATATCGCTCCTCGTACGAACATTGAGGCTGACCTCTAAAGGCCGGTAGGCGAGAGGCTCCGATCTCTGTCATAGAGCAGGGGATTGGGGCCGGTGCGATTGTATTTGTGCTTATCCTTGCGTATTTGCACTGTTTACCCAGTACAATCAATGCAGATGTATTTTCACAGTGTTGTTATTTCGCTGTGGTTATCTTTTCACCGAACTGCGACGGCCTGCAGCCTTAGCTGGTGATTGTTTGTCTTTGTTCGTAGAGGAAGGTTAAGACCTCCATGTCTCACAGGGCTATTGTTTCTCGACGCGCCGTGCTGTCTTGGGGTGCGGTCTCTTTGGCGACGCTCGTGAGCTCTTGCGCGGGTCTTCCCACGAACGACCGAGTGACTCAGCACAGTAGCGGTCTGGATGTGAAGAGCGTTAATACTTCTCCGGCGCGTGCGCCGGGTCCGCTGGCCGGTGCTACCCCCGAGGCAATTATTGAGGGTTTCGTGCGTGCCGGTGTGGATAGCATCGAGAACTATGCGGTGGCGCGCCAGTATTTGAGCTCTTCCTTTGCGGGCCGTTGGAATCCTATGGGTACGACTCGTGTGTACCGTAATACGGTGCAGGCGCGTAGTGACGATAGCGGCCATGCTGAGGGCATGTATCATGTGCGTTTCCAGCAGACGGCGACTGTGAATAGTCAGGGTATTACGAGCACCTTCCCGGAGGCTCAGACTGAGACTCATGATTTCACGATGGTCATGGAGGATAACCAGTGGCGCATTAACTCGTGCCCGGATGGTTTGTGGCTGGACGGCACTGAGTTTGAGCGTGTGTTTAGCCCGTGCCGCCTGTATTTCTATGATCGTGCCTTCCGTTATGCTGTGCCTGATATCCGTTGGTTCCCGCATACAGACCGCTATTTTGAGATGTTGGTGCGTACCCTCATGATTGGTCCGGCGTCCTACCTGAAGGATGTCGCGTTCTCGGCGTTGAACGAGTCGATGAGCCTTGAGACCGCGAGCATGAGCGATAACCAGGATGTGCTGGTTCGCCTGTCGGGTGAGCGCCTGGACGATAACCGTTTGGCGCGTGTGCGTGAGCAGATTATGCACGGTCTGGAGAACTTCTCCGGCCTGGGCAAGACCGAGGTGTTCTACAACGGCACTTTGATTCCTGAGAATGCACCGAGCGGTTTTTCTGCGGTGAAGCTGAACCCGGGTGTTCCCGCCCGCACGGTTGCTATTAATTCGAACGCCCAGATGGTGGCGCGCGATGACTATATGAGCAATGCGGGTGAGCAGTTGCTTCTGCGTGGCGTGAGCCAGTTGAGCTCCCCGGCGATGGGCTATTCGGCTGATGTCTACGCCTGCTTGGCGAATGATGCTGCGAGCCTGTACACGGTGTATCAGGGTACTGCCCGCCGCGTGTGGCAGAGTACCGCGCTGACTGCCCCCAGCTTTGATGCGTACGGCTGGGTGTGGGCTGCTGATGGTGGGGGCATTGTTCGTGCCTTCAAGCCGGATTCCGAGGACGCGAATGAGCGTGAGCGCGGCGTGGATATTGGCCTGTCCTGGCAACGTAATTTGAGCTTTACGAGCGTGAACGTTTCTCACGATGGTGCCCGCATAGCGATTGTGGCCTCTACTGAGGGTGCGTCGGCTGTGATTATTTCCGGTATTGTGCGTGATGATGCCGGCAAGCCTCTGCGTCTGACGGAGATGGTGCGCCTGAGCTCTTCGGTGACTCCGCGTAATGCCCGTTGGGCTGGCGACCAGAGCGTCGTGGTGGTGAACGTGAAGAATGGTGAGTCTGAGGTGATTTCCCTCAGCGGTGAAGAGACGAAGCTGGACCGTTTGGATGGTGTGATGACCATTTCGACGGCGGATAATACGTCGAATATTATTGCTCACCGTTCTGACGGTTCGTGCTACCTGATGGAGGAGCGCGGCTGGATCCGTCTGGATACGACTCTGCACGAAATTAGTTACGCCGGTTAGCCTGGGGGCACCGGGTATAGCGCGCGGAAAGGTTGCTTTCGGTGAGTTCAGGACAGCGTGGTTTGAACAAGCCCATGAACGGGTCCCTCACCCGGCTTGCTGGCGCTCTCAGGAGCGCTGGCGGGTCTTTGGGCGAGGTTCTGATGCCGCGTACCTGCCCGTGCTGTGCGGTGCCGGTCGCCTATGATTCCGGCTCGCCGCTGTGTAAGGCGTGTCTGCCGCAGCTACATTCGGCGTTGGCGCGTGTGGAGCGAGTACACGTTCTGCAGCCTCTTGAGGGCGCGGCTGCTCCTGAGGTGCGTGCGGCGTCCCGTTACGAGGGGATTATGCCGCGTGCCTTATTGGCGTTGAAGAACGCGGGCCGCACTGACTTGCTGCCGCCGCTGGGTGAGGGGTTGGCGCGTAGCGTGTATGAGCTTCTTCGGGCGCACCGCGAGGAGCTTCAGAACGCACCGGGGTCTTCTATCTCTTCTGTAGGTACTTCCGCCGCACCGGTTGAGGTCCTGCTGGTTCCGGCACCGTCGTCTGCGCAGAGTGTGCGCCGCCGCGGCTATGCGCCGGCGAATCTTCTGGTGCAGGAGGCGGCGCGTCAGCTCAATCAGCGTCTGCCCGCATCGGTGCGGGTGCGCGCCGTAGACATCATCGGTTACGCGCCTCGCACGCAACGGGGGAGCGGCGCCTCCTTTTCTTCTCACGTGGTGTCTTCCCTGCTTGGCGCTTCTGATGCAAAGAATGAGCAGAAGAGCCTGGGAGCTGTGGGCCGCGCCGAGCGGATGCACGGTGCCTTGCGCGTCATGGAACCTGCCCTGTGTGCGGGGCGGGTGAGCATTATTTGTGATGATGTGGTGACTACCGGCGCGACCGCCTCTGAGATGGTGCGCGTGCTGCAGGAGTCAGGTTCGCGGGTGCTGGGCGTGTGCGCCGTGGCGGCGGTACCGAAAAAAGCTCAGACATAGCGTTTCTTGTAGTTAGTTGCAAGAGATACACGATTTTTGGCGAATAAAGTTCGCAGACGGACGAATAGCTATTATTTGAGCTAAATATTTGTCATATCTAGTGATATAAACCATGTTCCGTACTAGAATATATACAAGGGAACGGCATTGGAGTCGAACCCCCGTACCGGGTCCAGCCGGACGCGGTATAAGCCCCCAACCTGGAGGGAATGATCGTGGAAGTCAACATCTACGGCCGCAATATCAAGGTCACCGAACGCCTGGAAGAGTACGTGAGCGACAAGGTTCAGAAGTTCGCTCAGCTCGGCGATAACGTGAAGGACATTGACGTCAAGTTCAGCAAGGACGGTCATCTGGGTGGCGAGTCCATCCGCGTTGAGATTACCGTTGTTGGTACCGGCCCTGTCCTCCGTTCCGAAGCCCAGGGTCACGACAAGTTCGCGGTCTTCGATGAAACCTACGGCAAGCTCCTGGAGCGTCTGCGCCGTGCACGTGACCGCCGCAAGCTGTACAAGCGCGGTGGCAAGCACCCCGTCTCTGTTGCGGACGCTACCGGCTCGATTCCCGTGGTCACCGAAGCAATTACCGAGATTCTGTTGCCGGATGTTCCGGTGGAAGAAGCAGCATTCGATAACAGTGAGGTCACCCTCGCCGATGAGGCAGCATCTCCCATCGAGATTCGCCACAAGAGCTTCAAAGGCGAGCGTCTGACTCCCGCAGAAGCTGTTGACCGTATGGAACTGGTTGGTCACGACTTCTACCTGTACATTGACAGCGAGACCGGCGCACCGGCTGCGGCATACCGTCGTAAGGGCTGGAGCTACGGCATCATTACTCTGGACAACGAGTAAAACTAACGTACCTGCTGATTGCTGAGGCGCATGACTCTCTCAGGCGGCATGCTCAGTGAGCAGGCTCAAGGCCCGGGTGCCTCCGACAGTACTCTGCGTACTGTTGAGGTACCCGGGTTTTCTGTGCCTTCTACCGTGCCTTCTACCACGCCTTCTACGTGCCCGTTCCTGTAGCCTACATGTTCGTTCCTTCAGCTGGATGGGGCGGCTCTGCCTCAAGCGGAAGGTGAAAGATTCGAGCGTCACCAAATGTCACCTCGTGGGCGCACAGCGTAAAAAATAGCTCGGACGGGCGAATTAGGCGGCTCTGCCATACAATATGTAGGAAGGCCTCACCGCGCGCACTTTCGCGCGCCCTTGGTGAGGGTACCGAAACAAGCAAGGAGTAGAAGCTCAGTGGCATCTTTCTTGGAGAAAATCCTCCGAACCGGCGATAAGAGGGTTCTGCGACAGCTCGAAGCGTACACTAAGGCGGTGAACTCGCTCGAGGACAGCTTTGCATCTATGACCGATGAGGAACTGCGAGCAGAGACCGACAAGTTCCGCGAGCGCGTCAAGGACGGCGAATCCCTCGACATTATGCTGCCGGAGGCCTTTGCGGTAGTCCGTGAAGCATCCAAGCGCACCCTGGGCAAGCGCCACTACGACGTGCAGCTTATGGGTGGCGCTGCACTGCACCTGGGCAACATTGCCGAAATGAAGACCGGTGAGGGTAAGACCCTCGTTGCGACCCTGCCCGCATACCTGAACGCGCTGAGCGGCAAGGGCGTTCACATTGTGACTGTGAACGACTACCTGGCTGAGTACCAGGCGAACCTTATGGGTCGTGTGTTCCGCTTCCTCGGCATGGAGTGCGGCGTGATTCTCTCCTCCATGGAACCTGACGAGCGTCGTAAGCAGTACGCCGCAGACATCACCTACGGTACGAACAACGAGTTCGGCTTCGACTACCTGCGTGACAACATGGCGTGGACCGTGGAGGAGCAGGTTCAGCGCGGCCACAACTTCGCCATTATCGATGAGGTGGACTCCATCCTGATTGATGAGGCGCGTACCCCTCTGATCATTTCCGGCCCCGCAGCCGGTGAGGCAAACCGCTGGTACGCAGAGTTCGCGCGCATTGCCGCAACCCTGCTCAAGCGCGGTGAAGACTACGAAGTAGATGAGAAGAAGCGCACCGTCGGCATCCTCGAATCCGGCATTGACAAGGTGGAAGACCACCTGGGTGTGAAGAACCTCTACGAATCCAAGAACACCCCGCTCATTGGCTTCCTGAACAACTCCATTAAGGCGAAGGAGCTGTTCACCAACAACAAGGACTACGTGGTCATTGACGGCGAAGTCCTGATTGTTGACGAGCACACCGGTCGTATTCTGCCGGGCCGCCGCTACAACGACGGCATCCACCAGGCGATTGAGGCGAAGGAAGGCGTCGAAATCAAACCTGAGAACCAGACCATGGCGACCGTGACCCTGCAGAACTACTTCCGCATGTACGACAAGTTGGCCGGCATGACCGGTACCGCGGAAACCGAAGCGGCAGAGTTCATGAACACCTACGAGCTCGGCGTGGTGCCCATCCCCACCAACAAGGGTGTGCAGCGCATCGACAACCCCGATAAGGTGTACCGCGACGAAATTGCCAAGTTCAAGGCGGTCGTCAAGGACATTAAGGAACGCCACGAAAAGGGCCAGCCCGTCCTGGTGGGTACCGCAAGCGTGGAAAACTCCGAGTACCTGTCCCGCCAGCTGGCGAAGGCAGGCGTGCGCCACGAGGTGCTGAACGCAAAGAACAACGAGCGTGAGGCAGCTATTGTTGCGCAGGCGGGCCGTAAGGGTGCCGTCACCGTGGCAACCAACATGGCTGGTCGTGGTACCGACATCATGCTCGGCGGTAACCCCGAATTTGAGGCCGTCGAGAAGATGCGTGAGCTCGGCCTGGACCCGAACACCAACTCCGAAGAGTACGAGGCACGCTGGCCCGAGGTCCTGAAGGCCTGCGAAGACGCCGCTAAGGAAGAGCACGAGGAAGTCACCGAGCTCGGTGGCCTGTACGTGCTCGGCACTGAGCGTCACGAGTCCCGCCGCATCGACAACCAGCTGCGCGGTCGTTCCGGCCGTCAGGGCGACCCGGGTGAGTCCCGCTTCTACCTGTCGCTGACCGACGAACTGATGCGCCTGTTCAACACCGGCATGGCAACCCGCCTCATGGCGGCAGCCCCCGAGGACTCCGCACTGGACTCCAAGATCGTTAGCCGCGCTATCGCCACCGCACAGGCAAACGTTGAGGGCCGTAACGCTGAGCAGCGTAAGAACGTGCTCAAGTATGACGACGTGCTCAACCGCCAGCGCGAAGCGATCTACAAGGACCGCGGCCGCATCCTGCACGGTGACGACCTGAAGGAACAGATTTCCGGCTTCGTGGACGAGGTACTGACCACCATCATTGACGCCCGCGTCTCTGAAGGCCACGCCGAGGACTGGGACTTCGACGAGCTCTGGGACGCACTCAAGCAGGTGTACCCTATCTCCATCACCGTGGACGACCTGGCAGAAGACGCCGGCGACCGCACCAAGATTACTCGCGACCAGATCGTGAAGGAAGTTCTGGCGGATGCACACCTCATCTACGACGAGCGTGAAAAGAGCGTCGGCGAAGAGAGCATGCGCGAAATTGAACGCCGCGTCATGCTGTCCGTCATTGGTGAGCGCTGGCCCGAGCACCTGTACGAGATGGAATACCTCAAGGAAGGTATCGGTCTGCGTGCAATGGCTCAGCGTGACCCGCTGGTCGAGTACCAGCGTGAAGGCTACGACATGTACCAGGCGATGCTCGGCGCGATTCGTGAAGAGACCGTGACCTACCTGTTCAACCTGGACCTGTCCAAGCAACGCACTCAGGCTTCCGCCGTGCGCCTGGCTGAGCCTTCGCGCCCGAAGTTCCTGCAGTACTCCGCCCCCGATGAGGACGGCCACGAGCAGGTTCACGTGGAGCGTTCGAAGGAAAAGTAGCCTCGGCATAAATCCGAAACCGCTATAGACGCGCAGAGAGGGTGCGAATCCAATACCGGATTCGCACCCTCTCTGCGTGTCTCTGTATGTCTGAGGGTGTCTGGGTATGTCTGTGGGTGCCTGGGCGCGTTGTGTAGGGGAAGCCTTAGTCCTCGTCCACGCGGCTCTGCGGCTGCTCGATCGAGGTAATCAGCCAGGTGCCGTAAATCAGGCGCATCTGCATGGTCACCACGCGAACCTTATCCGCACAACGCAGCAGCGCCACCGCCTCGTAGAGCTCCTCGTGCACCCTCTGCGCTCGCACCCGCAACAGAACCGGCGGAAGAGTCAACAGCATCTCCTGGCGCACCTGACGCGGGTTTTTAGGGAAGAACGGTAGCAGACGGTGGAAACAATCCGCTGACACCCACTGCGCCAACTGCTGACGCGAACGACGAGCCGACATAATCTCCAGGTAAGCAATCGCCACACCCGCGCAACGACCCTCCAACTGGCGAGCCAACGCATCCGCAGGACGCAACGGGCGGCCCCTCTTTGCTACCGGCGGGCGCTGCGCCGAATGCTGCTCATAACGCGGTAGCGGCAACAGCGAATAGACCGACGGGCTGTTCCGCCTCTGCACCAGCGCCATCGTGCCCTGCCCTTGCTCCGGTAGCGGAGCGATCTGCTCTGCAATCACAGGCTGAGCCACCGGCTGGGAGGTGCGTGCCGCCTGATGCTTTGAATACGGGCTGACAGGTTGATCGTTACGGGAGGCGGGCTGCGCAGGCTGAGAACGCGGTGGCGTCCACGGGGCGCGGGGGAGAAGGTGGGCGAAGCTCATGACGGCTCCTTTCGGTGCAGAAGGATGTGTGAGGTGAGTTGAGCGAAAGCTATCGGGTGGGGTAGAAGAACCGAGGTAGTGAAGGCGAGGGTTAGTGAACGGGCTGTTCGGGGATTTGTAGAACCTGCCCCTCGTAGAGCAGTTCGGCGTTCTGACCCAGAGCGTCCCTATTCGCCTCGTAAATATCGAGAGTGTAGTCGTAAATGGTGGAGGCGTCGGTGCCTTCACCCAACTGCTCGGCGGCAATGGACCAGAGCGTATCGCCCGCCTGGACCGTGTAGGAATAGGTGCCCGCCTCAGTGCGGGGAGGGGAGAAGAACGGGCTGCGATCCTGCAGCGAGCCTGCCGCCTCCGTGGGCTGAGGAGCCAGGGGAATATCGGGAATCTCAGCAGAGAGGGCCAGGGGAGCGGAGGCGGCTTCCGGGGTGACGCTGTCCGTGGTGGTGCTGTCCGTGGCGGTACTGGCGGAATCCGCATCTGAGACGGTGGCTGGGGTGGTGTCTGGGCTGGTGCCTGCCGCCGCGGTACCCGTTGAATCTGCGGTCATGACTGCCGAAATAGTTGTCTGCGGTAGACCCTCCGTGCCGTTTACCCCGGCGTTGCCGGGCGTCACCACCGCAGCCTGCGCGGGAGCCAAGACCGCACCCACTCCAAGAGCCGTGCCGCCAAGCGTCAGAACAATGCGGCGCATAAAACTCGGACGGAAAAACGCCGGAACCTTCAGCACCGCGCGGTCAGCGTTGCGGCTCGAAACGCGTAAAGATCGAGCGTAGAAGAGCGCATAGATAAAACTGATGAACCACCAGGCGGTAATGAGGAGTGCCGCCGCGCCAGCACAGAGCAACGAAGCGTCAGCAAGAGGATGCGCTGAAGGGATGCGGTGCAGGTTCACGCTCAACGCGCCCAAGACCACCGCGGAAAGTAGGGGAGGGGCGATGAAGAGCAGAGCGTCCTGGTAATTTGCCTTAGCGTATGGCTCGGTTGCAGAGCCGGCTGCGGCGGCTACCCCGGTGCTGGCTACCCCGGTGCTGGCTATCCCGGCACCGACAGTACGAGGCGCGGCCGCGGGGGCTGAAGCGAAGGTGGCAGGGCGTGAAGCCAATGTGGCTCGGCGTGAAGCGAAGGCTGCGGGGGCTGAGCCCGGAGTGGAAAGATGGTCCACGATGACCTCCAAACGGTGTGTTTGATAGCTTTTGGTATTGCTTCATTTATACAGGAGGTCGCACCAAAAATGAAGCAAAAAGCATCAAAATGCATAAAAAACATGTAATTTGGTGAAATTTGCTTCAAAAACCAGGCTCAAAAATCATCATTCGACCAGAAAACGCCCCGGTTCGTATCCGCACCCCTCCTCGGGTAGGGTCATAGTATGAGCATGGAAAAGTTCCTACGAGACATTGAGGCGCGCCTCGCCTCCGAACGCGCCTGGGATATGGAACAGGACGCCCGCCAAGTCGCCCGCGTCCAGTACTCCACCATCACCCTCGACGACCGCCTCCTCGCGCAGGTTGGCGGCCCCATCCGCATCTGCGCCACTGACATGCAAACCTACGAAGGCAAGCTCGAAATGGTCGGCGAAGAATGGGTCAGCATCGAAGCGCGCGGTGAGAACATCATCATCCCCCTGCGCGGAATGCTTTGGTGGGAAGGCGGCATCGCTCCCGGGCGCGCTGATATCCGCCCCGAACGCTACCGCATGAAAATCCAGCTCGCCCTGCGCTCCCTCGCCATGGCGCGCGAACCCGTCCGCCTCTCCCTTGAAGGCGGCGCCGTCAGCTACGACGGTGTGATCGAGCGAGTCGGCGTCGACTTCCTTGAATTGCGCCTGCTCAATGGCGGCCAGTACCCGCGCATCTACGAACGCGACCAGTATGCGCGTGCAGCCTACGGTGCACAGGGAACCTATGGGCAGAGCGGTTACGGGCAGACTGGTTATGGTCAGGGAGCCTTCGGCTACTCCCGTGCACCTGGCGGTGCTGGCGTGCGAACCATTCCACTGGCTCGTATTAGCGCAGTCATCGCCTGTATTTCACGCTAGGGCACAGGGTGAATAGCGGGTAATGCCGTTCGTGGCGTGCTCATGAAAATGCCTCGACAACCATAAACGCCCTAATAAAAGCAATAGATAACACAAAAAGGTCCGCCCCTCTCCATTGAAATCTCAACGAGAGGAGTGGACCTTTTAAAGCACTCGGGCATTACGCCCGCGAGGTGCATGTTGAAATACTACTCAACCTTAGCCTTTGCGGTGAGCTTGCCGGAAGCAATCGCCTCCAGAGTCTGCTCGTGGCGCTCGGTAATGTACTCTTCAAAACGAGAACGCTCAATACGCCACTGGTTACGTCCACCAATCTGAATGGCGGGAAGTTCGCCGCTACGCACCAGAGCACGCACCTGCGAAAGTGAAACCTGCAGCTCCTCGGCAACGTCGCTCAGAGTGAGGAAACGAGGTGCAGTCATCGATTTGTTCCTTTCCGTGAGTGAAATCCTGGGCCCCTAGCTACCGTTAGCAGCCTTTGAAATAGAGTTCGTAGTGAACATCTATTGAGTACTTTCAGTATATGTCATCACCGTGGAATTTGCTTGCAAAAAGTCTTATATGAGCCGAAAAGTTATCTAATCACCCCTTCAAAAGGGGCAAGACTCAAAAATATTTCATAAACACGACTCTTGTTGAGAGAGAGTACTAAATGAAATATGCTGTTAGGGTTAGTGTCAGACTCAACCAAAGCACTATCGAAAACACACCACTCGCTCATCGGTCAGTTGAACAACACCGGAATCACCGCCGGCTTCCGCACCGAAAGGCACAACCACATCATGCGCATACGACAGAACGCGACGAAGCGTTCCACCCTCACCGAGCCCCACGCCAAACGCCTCAAAAGGCCCACCATCAAAGACTGGCGATTCATCCTCGGTGTACTTCTCGTGCTCGTCTCCATTACCGGCGTGCAGCTCTACGTGCAAGCCAACAACAGCAAAACCGAGTACTACACCGCCAAAAGCGAAATCCGCCTGGGCGAGAAGATTACCGAAGACAAACTCACCCGAGTCGAAGCGAACATCGACTCCGCCAAAGACAAGTACTTCACCCGCACCGAAGCCGCACAGATGAACGGCAAAATCGCCACCCAGCGCATCCCCGCCGGCAACTTCATCAGCAAAGAATCTGTAGGCACCGAAACCTCCCCGGGTCGCCGCCTCGCCACCGTCAGCATTGACCGCACCGCCGCCTCCGCACTGAAGGCAGGCGAGCGCGTGGATGTGTGGACCTCCGGCCCGCGCAATCCCGACACCAAGAGCGATAACCGCACCGAGAACGGTGCCCGCGCCATCGTCACCAACGCCGAAATCGTCGCCATTACGGTCGACGAGGGCGTGCTCGGCGCCAACGGCAAGGCAACCGTGCAGCTGTGGGTCAAGGAAGAAGCCCTCGCCGCCCTGGTCAAGGAAAGCAATAGCGACTCCAAGATCAGCCTCATCCCCGGCACCTACGGGGAGGGCCAGTGAACATCCCCGTCATCCTCTACGGCGATGACGGCTCGCTCCTGAACCGCATCGAATCCCAGCGCGGTCGCGTCTCCGTGGCGCGCACCGTTCAGGACTTCAGCGAAGCCGTCGGCATGGCGCATACCGGCATTGCCCGCGTGCTGCTCTGCGCCCACGTGCCCGCCGAAATGAGTGTCTCCACCGTGGACGCGCTCGCCGCCTCCGAAGTGCTCCTGGCGGTTATCGCCCCGGACAATCTGCCGCTGCCCACGCAGGCGCACCGCATCCGCCCCGAAGCTGCCCTCGAAGAGATCCTGGGCTCGCTCGAACAGGCTGTGGATGCGGCGCTCGCCCGACCCGTAGCAGGCTACGGGGTACCCGCGCAGATTCCGACTCAGCCGCCCGTTCAGCCCGTTGCCCACCACCCCGAGGCCGCCTACGGTCAGGATGCCGGGTACGGCTACGATGCAGGGTACGGCTACGACAGTGGACACAACGGCTACGGTCAGGATTACGGCGCTGCTGGCTATGGTGCGGGCGGCTATGGCGCGGGCAGCTACGGCTACGACCCCGCCGCGGGCGCCGCCTCAAACACCGGCTCGCCCTACGGCGCCGACTACGGAAGCTACGGAATCGACCCCGCGGCACCCGCCGGAAACGCACCCGGTGCACCCGGCGCGCACGACCCGGCAGAAGCCTCCTCCGTTGTGCCCAGCAACGAGGAATCCGTGCTCAGCCAGGCCGCCGCCATCGTCGACTCTTTCGCACCCGGCAACGACTACGCGGTGCACGCGCAGGACGAGAACAACGACGGCACCCTGCCACAGCACCCGGACATCAACCAGGACCCCGCCGCGCCCTCCCGCTACCAGCCCGGCCACCGCCTCGGCAAGATCGTGACCGTCTGGGGCACTCACGGTGCGCCCGGTCGAAGCACCATAGCCTTCAACCTCGCCGCCCTCGCGGCGCAGCAGGGTCAGCAGGTCTGCCTCATCGACGCAGATACCTACGCGCCCAGCCTGGATGCGCTCATGGCGCTCGAGGATACCGGCTCCGGCCTGGCAATTCTCTGCTCGGACGCCGACCGCGCCCAGCTCGACGAGAAAAAAGCCGGCGCCATCATGGAGCGCGTGCCCCTCAAAAACGGCACCTTCGACTTCTTGAGCGGCATCACCTCCTCCTCACGCTGGCCCGAGGTGCGTGCCCGCGCCTTCTCTGAGGTGCTCGAATGGCTCAAGCACCGCTACGACCTGGTCATCTGCGATGTTGCCGCCCCCATTGAGGTCGACGAGGAACTGACCTTTGACGGTCCGGCACCGCGCCGTAACGCCGCGACCCTCACCGCGCTCGGCTATGCTGACCGCGTGATCGTACTGGGCGAAGCAGATGTGATCGGCCTGCCGCGCCTGATCAACCTCGCCCGCGAGGTGCAGGCACGCCCGGATCTGTTCGCACCCGAAACGGATGTGCAGTACTGGCTTAACCGCAGCCGCCGCGAAGCCGCCGGGTTCAATCCCGAGGCGAAGATGCGCGATAACTGGGCACGCTACTTGTCCATCCCGCTCGCCGGCGTGATTCCGTACGAACGGAAGGTCATGGACCGTTTGCGCCGCAACGGTGAGGCACTGTTGGAGGTGGCGCCCCGCCACGCGGTCGTACAGTCCTTCGAAGCGATGCTTGCGGGCATGTACGCGGTACACCCCGGCGCGTAGGCCCGTCAGCTATAACTAGCGCTTGCTAAAAAGCCCGGCTTATCGGTATTCCTCTCAGAACATGGGAGCGCCGATACGCCGGGTTTTTGCGCCTTCACACGGGGGTCGAAACGGGGGAGTAGTGCGAATGCCTCACTGTACAACTGAGGGGTGCATCTCATTGCGCTGCGTCATATATGCGATTAAAAAGCGCGCTCCAAGAAATGCTCTGTAAACTATTCCACGTATTGTCGTTTGAATGGGATTTGCGGCGAACAAACCGTAAAATGGTTGAACACACCCGAACTTAGGGAAGCACACAAACATATGTCTTTTGCAGAAGGAATTATGAGCGCCTGCGACTTCGGTCCCGGCGACACTGAACGCGTTCACCTCATCATGGGCGAATGGCAGGTCATCTCTGACATTGCCCAGAGTGACCTGGTTCTATGGTTCCCCACCGACTACGTTGTTGCCGACGGCAGCTCCCCGGACGCCGTATCCGGTCCCAGCGTAACCAGTACTTTCCGTGCCTTCGCGCACGTGCGCCCCTCCAATGTCCGAACCCTCTTCCACCACGACATCATTGACCACGACATGGAAGACGGAATCCGCGACGAAGCATACCGCGTCTGGATTGACCAGAACATCAGCACCTACACCGACGAAGGAAGCGGTGAGGGCGTTGGTGCCCGCCCGCGCGTACACGTAACCTTCGTGCCTATCGTGCGCAACAACCGCACCATTGCGTTGCTGACCAGCCACAAGATTGCCACACCCAGTGGCTACCCCTCCATCAGCGACGAGGTCTACGAATATACTGCTGACACCATGCTCTCCATGGTGCACTCCGGCCTGTGGCCCGACCCCCTCGC
>ERZ773011.35-NODE-35-length-37928-cov-7.42835_pt1 | contig 37928 bp, 37 predicted proteins | sample MGYA00580662_ERZ773011 | MGnify/ENA primary metagenome ERZ773011 (study PRJEB29015, sample SAMEA2738118) | human oral metagenome | biome: human oral; feature: human-associated habitat; material: saliva | place: China | collected 2169 ... | reverse complement strand
GAGGAGGGCTGTGCGTCGGGTGCGTGACGACATCGGAGGGACCTTTCGCGCGGGATTTTTGTGTGTAGAATACCGCGCAAAGCGCCGCCCACCTGCGTCAATACGCGGTGCGCGGCGCTTCGTCAGAGTCTCCTGCAATCCTCGTGGGGCGCGTCAGGAGGCGTAGGCGGCCCAGCGGCTGTTTTATTCAGAGTGTCGTGGCGACAACTGGTCGAGCCATGCGATCAATTCGGGCATGTCGGTCCAGGGTGCCTCATCCCACACCGTGGCCCCCTTCTCAAAGCTTGCCCGTCGATGCTTTACCCGCGAGCAAGCCGCGTCGGTTCCCTCGATAAACCACTGAGGAATGTCCGCTGCTTTCTCATAAGCTCCCCGTTCCCACTTGCTGTTGAGTTCCTCAACGACAGCACTTGCGGTCTGGCTCAAACAGACGTCCGCACAGTGGTAGACGAACCACGCCTCAATACAGGGATTCGACAGTGCTGCGTCATGATGAAAGTCCGTCTCCTCCGACAACCACTTCTTCAAGATCGCCCTATGTGGCCCATTCTCATCCACATCACAGATGATCCAAGCACCAGAGATAGAGGTACTCTCACGCTCTAGCTCCTTCACCTTTCCTTTCATTTTCTCAACCAGGTTCTTGAGAGAGGATTTCGACATGTTCCTACAGAAAATAAAGGAAAAGGCGCGACCATAAAGGTGCTGATTCAGCGCATTCATGTATTGCTTCTCTGTTGCCCCTTCAACGGCAAGAATAACAACGGGTTTCACCTGTTTGCTATGAGAGCGATCCCTGAACCCGCGCGAAGTTTTCCTCGTCGGCTGCTTCTTCTTACCCACATCGCCTCCTAGAGCCGCGGAACGCCGCCGAGGCGACCCGACATGTACATCCGCTGTAAGTCGCTGCCGGAACGGATCTCAGACGAGGGAAAGTCGGTCAGCCGAGTCAGCTCTGACCGATGGTCATTCTTCTCGACTAACCAGATTTCGTCGCGCCTCAGAAGGTCAACGCGAAGTAGATGCAGCTCATGTGTCGTGAAGATCAACTGGCGCTGCTCGTCGGGTCCCGACGCATCCAGGAACAGCCGAATGAGCTCCTCCGTCAGTTTCGGATGAAGCGAATCTTCGAGTTCGTCGATCAGGTAGACCCCGGAGTGCTGTCTCTTTCCGGCCCAGTAGAGAATGGGCAACAGATTGAGATAACGGATGCTACCGTCGGATTCCTGCTCAAGAGGAAGCCGGAACCCCTTGTTTCCATCCCCATGCACGGTGACAAGACGCTCATAGACAACATGTTCATCCTCTGCCAAGCGAGCGCGGAAAACGGCGCCACTCTCCGCATTGAGGTACGCCTCAGAGGTGTTATCGAGCAGCTGCCCCTCGACCTCATCAAGGATTTTTTCTTCTGCAGGCACCTTTGCTCGAGGCACCTCTATGAAGCAGATGTCGGAGATGCCCGTGTCAGCGACTGTCAACCCCTGCCCAACAGCGGCACGAAAATCCTCATCGTGCGCGATTTGCTGCGGCATGAGGATGTAACGTGCTCCCCGCTTGAGGATTGTCAGGCGCTTAAACCATTCGATGACGGAGCCCAGAAGACTCTTCTCATCATCTATGAATCCCGCATTGAAGCAGGTTTCGAGGAAGAGGCGATTTGGTTGCACCGTCTTCGACGCCGCATCGAGGGACACGTCGTCCTCAAGATCGCCATAGAGAGAGACATCCTGGCCGCAGCGTTCAAAGACCGCCTGCTCATCTTCCGAGCGCACGCGATAGAGGGACTCTTCGACGATTTCTCCCGCGTTGAACGCCACCTCATAGTAGACGATAGCCTTGCGATTCGACGTCGCATCCTGTACATCGAGGACGATTTCGACGCCAATGACGCTGGGCCTGTTGTCACCGAAGAGAAGGTGCGGGTGATAGTGCAGGCGTTGCCCACGCTTACGCGGCTCGCGCAGCATGACCTGCAGGTGGGCGAGAGCATCGAGGAGAGTAGATTTCCCCGCCGCATTCGCGCCGTAGATCGCAGCAACGGGAAGCACGCGATTCTTGCTGCCGAGGTAGAGCGTCTCTCCGTGGCGACTCTCTTTGCCCGCAATCATCGTAAAGTCGACCGGTTCCGAGAAGCACTTCCAGTTGTCAAGGTGCAGGACTCGCAGCATCGCACTCTCACTTTCCCATTTAGATGTAAAAATTCTACATCTTCTCAGGAATGAATTCCGGGTGCTCTACACCACCCAGCCCTTTGAACAATCACCACACCACGGAAAATGCCACATATAAGCGCTGCCCGGCCACTTCCAGGTGCGGCCGGGCAGCGCACAGTCAGTGTGCTCGCAATGAGTTTTCGGCAGAATTACAAGGCATATCCGATCCAGCGACCCGAGGAGGAGAACATCGAGGCGCGCCCATCGACGGGCACCGTACCGGTCACCATGGCACCGGTTGCGTCCATGTAGTACCAGCCGCCACTTTCGTTGACCCAGCCGGTGCTCATCGCACCGTTTCCACCCATGTAGTACCAGTTACTTCCGGAGTTCAACCAGCCGGTGTGCATGACGCCCGAGGCGGAGGAGAAGTACCAGGAGGAGCCATCCTGGAACCATCCGGTGGTCATTGCGCCGCTGCTAGAGAGATAGTACCAGTCGCCGCCGCTACGCAGCCACCCCGTCACCATAGCTCCACTGCCCGACAGGTAGTACCAGGACCCATCGCTGTGCAGCCACCCGGTAGACATGGCTCCAGAGGACCCGAGGTAGTACCAGCGATCATCGATGCGAACCCAGCCCGTGCGCATCGTACCCGTGTGCGGATCCATGTAATACCAGGTGCCGTGATCGAGCAGCCATCCGGTGGTCATTCGCCCGTTGCTCAAGTAGTACCAGGAGCCGGAATCCCACATCCAGCCGCTTCCAGCGAGATGGCCGGACGCCTCAATGTAGTACCAGTCAGTTCCGTCATGAATCCACTCGGAGCTTGCCATTGCGCCGGTAGCACCCATCCAGTACCAGGAACCCCGGTCGTACACCCACGCCGAAGCTTCGGCGGAGGGTTTACCTGCGAAGTAGTACCAGTATCCGGAGCGTCCTTGCCACCATCCGGTCGTCGCCGAGGGGCGAGCCCCCTTGAACCACCAGGCGCGCGGAGTGACCCCGCCATATTCATGCCCCCAGGACGCGGCAGAGAGGTCGTTGTAGGAAATTCCGGAGGAGGTGAAGGTGGCGACGATAGCGGGGATAGAACCCGCCGACCACAGATCCAGGGTCGGTGCCCACGACGTATCCCCATGAATAACGCTGTCCGTGAGGCTGTCAGGAGTGAACCACTTGGGACCCGTCTGGACGATCACGGAGGGGCTGAGTGTCTCCATGAATGGCGGGAAGTTCGAGCTCGCCATTCCATGGTGCCCGGCTTTCAGCAGGTCGACGTGCCCGACGATGGGGGCGATGCGGTCCTCGTAGCCGCCGCGAGCCTCGAGGTCCGCAGCCAGGTACGCGGAGTGACCGAACGCGTTCACCTTCGCGGTGTAGGCGATGAGATTCGCATCGCGGACGCCAACTTTCTTGTAGTTTTCGTCCGGATCCACGGGAATCAGTTGGACATCCATGTCGCCCAACTGGATGTGCGTGTCGTCGTCGTTGACGTGCTGAATGATGGTTGCACCGTACGCAGATGCGGCCCACCGCGCGGCGGTCATCATGTTGTCGTAGCACCATTGGTTGTCCCACAGACGCGACTTGTCGGTGATCCAGGCGTCGGAGTATTCAGGGGTTAGGATCGCCTGGGGACGAAACGCGTAGATGATGTCGTCTGCGTTGTCGATATGGTCGGAGTGCGCGTGCGTACCCAGATAGAACGCCAGGTTTGACGAGGTGACGCCGTTGCGCCTCAGATAGCCGAAGACCCAGTCGGTGTCACCCTTGGCCGCGCCTTCGATTCCGTCCCGCCACGGGTAGCGCGGGTCGGAGCCGTCGGGCGCGCCGACGCCTTCGCCGCCGTCGATCATGGCGAAGACGCCGCGCGATTCGAGGAGGATCGAATCCGCTGCCCCCGCCGTTGAGAGGATATGAATGCGTGTCGGCCCGCTCGTGCCGGGGAACGTCAGGACCTGGGCGCTTCCCCCTTCCTCCGCCCTCTCCTCGGACGAGGCCGTGGCCGCCTCAGCAATATCAGCGTCGCGGGCGCTCGTCTGGTCCACGGCAGCAGAGCCGCTCTGGGCTTCCTCCTCAGATCTTGACACCTGCGAGTCGGCAATGCTGGAATCGCTCTGCGCCCCCTGCTCGTCAACAGGGGCCGCAAGGGCGGCCGGAGCATAGGAAGTGGCAACGATTCCTGATACTATGGTCAGTCCGAGTCGCTGCCACAGATGACCGTGACGAAGATTCATGAGTGCACCTGGATGGAATAATAGGCTTTGACACTTACTCTCTCTAAATCTATACCCACTCAGGCGTTACTGACAAATCATCAGCCGAGGCGAGACTCCCACCAGGCCCGATCCTCGGGCGTATCGACATCCCGGCACACATCAGCGCTCACGCCCACCCGCTCAAGCGTCAAGGCGCGCAAAACCCGACGCACCCCCACACCGCGCACGCTCCCATGACGTGCCACGGCCTCGTCGATAGCACGGCGCAGCGCCCCGGCACGGTAGACACCCATGAGGTACTGGTCGAATGGCTCGGGATCACCGCCGCGCAGGATGCGCCCGTCGCACGCGATACCCAGGGGTTCGGTCAGGAGGCAGCGCAGAACGTCCGTAATGCCGGGGCAGTCCACGGACACGACGATCACCCAGCAATCCGCGCCCACGGACAGCGCCGCTAAGCCCGCGTCGATCCCCGCCAGAGGACCACCGCCCGGTGGATCCTCAAGGGTGCACGCCACACCGGAGGGGACGCGCACAGAGGGCGGAACGATAGCAACGACGCCAGCATCAGCAACTTCACCCAAAGCACAGCACACGCGGTCGACGAGTCGCACTCCACCGAACACAAGGTCCGGCTTCGAGACGCCTCCCAGGCGCTCACCGCCCCCACCGCCAACAACCATCGCCGCCAGACGCGCGCATGGCACGCCCACGCCACACGACGAATCTACGCCACTCACTCCCACGGCGCGAAGGTCAGCACGTCCGTGCGCTGCGTCGTCGCGTCCACCATCAGGACGCGACCAATGAGAGGCTCACCGAAGCCCACCAGCATCTTGATAGCCTCGGTCGCCATGGCGGTGCCCGCCTGACCGACGACCGGCCCCAAAACACCCACCTGAGTCGAGGCCGGAGTCGTTCCCGGGGCAGGCTGCACCGGGTGCAGACTCCGCAGCGTCAGGGACGGCACGGGAGCAGGAGCCGCGGACCAGAAGACACTGACCTGATAGGCCATGCGCACGACCGTCCCCCACACGAGGGGCACGCCCGAATCCGCGCAGTAGTCCGCCACCAGATACTTCGCGTCGAAATTATCCGTGCACTCCACGATCAAGTCCCACTCGCGGCCATGCTCGTCCAGCCACTGACGCGTCACATGCCCAAAGCGCTCGAATTGAACCGACGAGTTGAGTCCACTGAGATGACGCACGGCTGAATTCGGCTTCGGAACCCCCACGTCACCCTCACCATGCAACAGCTGACGCTGTAGGTTCGACACCTCAACGACGTCGGAGTCACAGATACCAATCGTACCGATGCCCGCCGCCGTCAGGTACAGCAGGACGGGCGAACCCAGGCCTCCCGCACCCACGACAAGCACGCGAGAAGCAGCCAAGCGCGCCTGGCCCGCCTCACCGATACCTGATACCAGCCAATTGCGCCGGAAACGTTCCAGCGCCAGATCCCCGGCCTCGTACCTCACAGGCGCACAGTGCAGCGGAACCGCGACAGAACGCCCCGAAACCGCAGCGTCACGCGCGTACGGATCACCGATCGTCATCGCTTACAGACCCGACCAGTTGTGGGAACCATCGGTCAGCTCCTGCTTCTTCCAGATCGGTAGCTTCGCCTTGACGTCCTCAACAATGCCCTCCACCGCTCGGAAGGCCTGCGCGCGGTGCTCGGCAGCCACGGCCACAACCATCGCGTCCTCGCCAATTTCGAGGTGACCAACGCGGTGCCACGCAACAATGCGATGCACCCCGGGACGATCCGCGAACTCGGAGACAATCTCACGCAAAATCTGAGACGACGACGGATGCGACGAATACTCGATCGCTTCCACACTCTCTCCCCCGTCATGATTGCGCACGACGCCGATAAAAGACGCCACCGCGCCGCACGTGTCGCGGCGCGCGCTATCGATCAGTGAACTCGAGTCGAGAGGGTCGTCAGTAATACCTGTTGCAATCTCTGCTGACATGAGATCCTCCAAGAACGGGAGATAATTACTTTTATTTTACACGGAATCGGCCAGGACTTTATAAAACTCCTGGCCGATCCACACAAATGACTCGAAACTCTCACCCACCGGCAAAAGGCGGCAGCACGTCGACGCGTACTCCGGGCATGAGTTCGGTATCCAAACGAGCCGAGCGCTCGTTCACCAGGAAGCTCGACACTTCGAGGATGCGGCCCAGAGCCGGGTTCTCCTCGCCGAGGTGCGCGATCAGCTCGCCGAGCGTCGCAGGCGTCTCTGTGGCGGGAAGCTCGCACATATAGCCGCCAGCGGCCTCCGCCGCGCCACCAAAGAAGTGCACGGTCGTCGACAGTGGTTTCGGATTCGGCTCATTGACCGGACGGAGATACACCGTCAGACGCAGCGGGTTCATCGGGTCAACCTCCACCGACCAGCTCGCCATGCCCGTCGCCGTGCGCTCAAAAATGCGCTCGACGATACCACGACGCAGCTCGAGGGCCAGGTCATCGGGGGCACCGGGTTCCGTGAACGGGCAGGCCGTCAACACGACCGCCATTGGATCACTCTCGTGTGGCACCGACGCAAAACCCATCGCGTTCATGAACAGGCGCACCTTACCCAGGTGTCCCACGATGTTGAAGTTTTCGCGCGCGACGCGGCGGGTAGCATGGCTATGATCCGGCACCGACATGGTCTCCAGTGCAGCGTCCGCCCAGCGCGCGCCGATTTCGCGCACCGAAGCCGCCGGATCCACAGCGTCCGCGCGCAACCACGCCAGCAGCGATGAAGTCAGCTGGTGGAGCATCTGCGCCGCAAACGACGGGTCGGCGGGGGTCGTCGTCGAATAGCCGAGCGCCGGACGACCGCGCCCCGACGAGGGAAGCTGCTGCTTCTCCACAAGGCCCACGCCAAACAAGCCCTCCAGGGTTTCGCGCACACTCGACACGTGCAGGCCGGCCTCCTGAGCGAGCTCAGCGACGGTCACGGGTGCCGCGTGCTGCGAAATGCGCTCCAACAGCGCGTGCTGGGCGGGCGTCAGGGCAGCCATCGCCTCAAGCGTTTCTGCCAGCGTCCGAGAATGGGAGGTGTCAGTCATGCCTATCCTCTCTCCCTTTTAATCAGCGGAAATCCGCTCTGCGTGAATCTCCGTACGGCATTAGCAGCATTACATTACTTATAAACAGGAAGTAATTTTACCCAGCTTGTCGCCGTATCCGCACGGTCAATTCCAATGAACGGGACCATTTGAAGGGATCCTTGCACACAATTGGCTCGCGGGCACCGACGCCCACGATATACAGCGTGGGGCGAGCCATCGCCCGCCCCATGCTACCGACTGGCCCGCCGCGGCCTCGTCATTCGAGGCCACGGTAGGAAAGCACGAACTCAGTCCGACATACCGCCACGCGTGATCGCGTGCGTGCGGCGCTCGTCGCGCGACCGGTAGACCACCGGGGGACGCGCCACGTAGCCGACCGGCACACTCACCGCGTGCACGAGGCGGGTGAACGGCCACACGCAGAAGAGCAGTAGGCCGGCGACGATGTGCAGCTTGAAGCTCAGGGGCACGTCAACCATCAGGTGCGCCTGCGGGTGAAGGTAGAAGATCGAGCGGAACCAGACGGAGATCGTCTCGCGGTAGTCATAGCCCTCGTGCCCGCCGAGCACCTGGTTCAGCAGCGTCGCCGCGCCGCCCAGGAGCACCGGGATACAGAGCATGACATAGGTGACGATGTCCATGCGGGTCGTCGCCACGCGCACCGACTTGTGCACCACTCGACGATAGATCAGCATCGCGAGGCCGATGATTGTCATGATTCCGGCGATCGTGCCGGGGATCGTCGCCGTCAAGTGGTAGACGTGCTGGGGTACACCGGCGGCCTCGGTCCAGGTCTTCGGGACCACGAGGCCGAGGATGTGGCCCATGAACACGAAGAGAACACCAAAGTGGAACAGCGGCGATGCCCAGCGCAGAATGGTCGGCTCATTCCACTGCGAGGAACGAGACGTCCAGCCGTACTGGTCCGTCTTGTAGCGCCACGCGAGGCCCACGATGAGGATCGTGAAGGACACGTAGGGCAGGACCACCCACAGGGCAATGTCCAGGAAGGACAGCGACTGCGTCTCGGGTGCGGACGCGGCATGCAAAAGTGCGGATTCCATGAACGTTACCGTCCCATCGTTGTTTCGGAAGTCGGGGAGGGCGTGGCAGACAGATCGCCCACGCCCACCAGCTCGGTGGGCGGCCCCTGGCTAATGAGCTTACGGAAGCCCTCAATGGTCTTTTCATCCGGCTCAGGCAGCGTCGCGACCAGCGCGTCCAGCAGCGGCGCGTACGGGGAGTCCGCGGCGCGCAGTGCCGTACGGATCACCTCGATACCCTCGCGGTTGGAGCGCAGCAGACCCTCGGCCGTGCCCGTCTCGTCGAGGGCCGCGAACTCCAGGACCACCGGCAGGTGATCGGGCAACTCCTCGCGGTCCATCTCAAAACCGGCACGGCGCAGCACCTCCTTGAACGCCAGGATTGCCTGGCCGCGTCCGCGGGTGTCGCCGTGCGTGTAGTATGTCAGGCCGAGCGCGCAGCGGCGGCGCTGGTCGAACGTCTCGACGTAGGTGGTCTGCATGGTACGCAGGCCCGCGGCACGCGCGTAGCTCACGAACGAGGCCAGGGCCGACGAGGCCGGCTCCGGCAGGTCCGCCAGAGCCTCCTCGACGGCGTTCAGCTTGGTCTCGAAGTCATCCCCCGGGTAGTCCAGGAGGACCGAGACCGCCATGCGCACGGCGCGCGCGTCCTGCGGGTCCATCTCCGTCTCCGGAGCGGCCGTAGGAATGCGCGGAATGCCGACGAAAGTACTCATCGAACGACCTCAAGGGGGAGCATCTGGCGTCCCTCCGGCGACGAGCCACCCATTGGGCGGTTCGACGTGGCGGGGGCCAGGCCGTGGAAGGCCTCGACGTCGTAGGACACCGGGCAGCCCTCAAGCTCCTTGATGCCGCGCGGCATCTCGGGGTGGGCGGTCGGGATGACGAAGCGGTCGTCGTACTTGGCGATCGACAGCAGTCGGTACATCTCCTTGACCTTCTCCGGGGTCATGCCCACGGAGGCCGGGATGTCCTCGTTCGTCGGGTTGTCGACGAAGACGTCGCGCATGTAGGAGCGCATCGCGGCGAGGCGACGCAGCGCCAGCTCCACGGGAGCCGTGTCTCCGGCCGTGAACAGGCCGGCCAGGTACTCCATCGGGATGCGCATCTGCGAGATGGCGGACAGCAGGACCTTGTGGTCCTCGCCGTCACTGCCGGACGCGGTCACCTGGTCGACGACTGGAGAGAGCGGCGGCACGTACCAGACCATCGGCAGGGTGCGGAACTCGGGGTGCAGCGGCAGGGCGACCTCGTACTCGGTGATGAGCTTCCAGATCGGGGACTGCTGGGCGGCCTTAATCCATGAGTGGGGAACGCCGTTGGCCTGGGCCTGGGCAACCACCTGCGGGTCATTCGGGTCGAGCAGGATCTCGCGCTGGGCGCGGTACAGGTCGCGCTCGTCCTCCTGGGACGCGGCCCAGGTGACGCGATCCGCGTCGTAGAGCAGCACGCCCAGGTAGCGCAGGCGGCCCACGCAGGTTTCCGAGCAGATGGTCGGCTGGCCGACCTCAAGGCGGGGGTAGCACAGCGTGCACTTCTCGGCCTTGCCCGTGTTGTGGTTGAAGTAGACCTTCTTGTAAGGGCAGGCCGACACGCACATGCGCCAGCCGCGGCACTGATCCTGGTCGACCAGGACGATGCCATCCTCGGTGCGCTTGTACATCGCGCCCGAGGGGCACGCCGACACGCAGGTCGGGTTCAGGCAGTGCTCGCAGATGCGAGGCAGGTAGAACATGTACGCGTCCTCGATGGTCTTGGCGACCTGGAGGTTCATCTGGTGCAGGACCGGGTCCTGATCCAGGGTCTCCATGGAGCCGCCCAGATCATCGTCCCAGTTCGGGCCCCACTTGGGCTTGTCGATGTGCTTGCCCGTGATTGTGGACTTCGCGCGGGCCGTCGGGATCGCGCGGGAGTTCGCGGGTGCCTGGAGCAGCTTGTCGTACTCGTAGGTCCACGGCTCGTAGTAGTCCTGCATGGTCGGCTGCGTCGGGTTCGCGAAGATCTTCGCGAGCGAGGCGACGCGTCCGCCCTGACGGGGAACGAGGCGGCCCGTGGCGGTACGCTTCCAGCCGCCCTTCCACTTCTTCTGGTCCTCCCAGCCGCGGGGGTAGCCCACGCCGGGACGGGTTTCGACGTTGTTGAACCAGATGTATTCGGTACCCTCGCGGTTCGTCCACACCTGCTTACAGGTGACGGAACAGGTGTGGCAGCCGATGCACTTGTCGAGGTTCATCACCATCGCGATCTGAGCCATGACCTTCATCAGAACTGCACCTCCTGGGAGCGGCGGCGGATAACCGTGACTTCGTCGCGGTTATTACCGGTGGGACCGTAGTAGTTGAACGCGTAGGCGAACTGCGCGTATCCGCCGGCCAAGTGGGTCGGCTTAATAAAGATTCGTGTCAGCGAGTTGTGCGTGCCGCCGCGCTTGCCGGACCCCTCGTTCAGCGGGGTGTTGATCTGGCGATCCTGGGCGTGGTGCATGAACACCGTGCCCTCCGGGATGCGGTGGGAGACAACAGCGCGAGCCGACACGGTGCCGTTACGGTTTTTCGCCTCGATCCACTCGTTGTCGCGCACGCCGATCTTCTCAGCATCCTGGGGGCTCATCCACACCGTCTGGCCACCACGGCCCAGCGTCAGCATGTACGGGTTGTCGTAGTACTGGGAGTGGATGGCCCACTTGTTGTGGATCGTCAGGTAGCGCACCGCGACCTCGGCCTGACCCGGCTGACCGGGGCGGTGGTCGCCGACGGGGCGCTCACCGTAGATGTGCGCCAGGTCGAGCGGCGGACGGAAGATCGGCAGGGCCTCGCCCATGTCCATCATCCAGTCGTGGTCGACGTAGAACTGCGGGCGGCCCGTGAGCGTGTGCCACGGCTTGCGGCACTCGACGTTCTGCACGAAGGCGCTGTAGCGGCGACCACCGTGCTCGGAACCCGACCACTCGGGGCTGGTGATGACGCTGCGCGGCTGCAGGACGGTGTCCTGGTAGGTGATCTTCTTTTCCTCGTCACCCTCAGCCAGGAATGCCATGGGGTTACCGACGCGCTTTTCCAGCGTGCGGAAGCCCTGAACGGCCAGGGAGCCGTTCGTGGTGCCCGAGAAACGCATCGCCATGTTCGCCGCTTTGATCGCGGTGTCACACAGGGGCGCACCCTCACCGGCATTGCCGTCCATGGGGGCGCGACCGTTGAGGTCGCCGAGTTCGTCGAAGGCCTCCTGGACGTTGAACGCAACGCCCTTGGCTGCCAGGCCGGCCTTTTCCAGGAGCGGACCCATGCGGTCGAACTTGTAGCCGACCTGCGTGTAGTCGCGCTCGATCGGGACCAACTTCGGCATGGTCTTGCCGGGCGTCCACGTCTGCTCGGGGACGACGCCGCTCGCCATGGTCATGGCGTCCGGGGAGTCGTGACCCAGCGGGACCGCGACGACGTCCGTCTGCGTCCCCAGGTGGTCGGCGGCCAGGCGTCCCACGAGGTGTGCCAGCGTCTGGAACACCTCGAAGTCGGTGCGCGCTTCCCACGGCGGGTTCACGGCCTCGTCGAAGCAGTGCATGAAGGGGTGCATGTCCGTGGAGGACAGGTCGTGCTTCTCGTACCACGTGGCGGCGGGCAGCACGACGTCGGAGTGCAGCGTCGTCGACGTGTTACGGAAGTCCGCCACCCACATGAGGTCGAGCTTGCCGGGGTGCGCGTCGCGCCAGTTGACGGTCTTGGGGCGGGCACCCTCGGGCAGCTCTTCCGCGTTGACTTCGTTGCCGGTACCCAGCATGTGGCGGAGGAAGAACTCGGTGCCCTTCGCGGACGAACCAAGCAGGTTCGTACGCCAGTTCGCGAGGATCTTCGGGACGTTGTGGTGAGCGTCCGGGTCCTCGATCGCGAACTGCAGGCGGCCTTCACGTAGCTCCCGGGACACGTATTCGGCCGGGGCAATGCCCGCCTCAGCGGCCTCGCGACCCAGCTGGGTCGAACCCTTGGAGAACGTCGGGTAGCAGGGCATCCAGCCGCGCTGGACGGACTCAACGAGCGTGTCGACCAGCTGCTTGCCGTCCAGGTGCGAGGACTTGATCGGGTTCGCCATCGCCGAGGCCGAGGCCCCGTCGTAGCGCCACTGGTCGGTGGTCATGTAGTACCAGCCGGTGGAGATCATCTGGCGCGGCGGACGCGCCCAGTCCAGGGCGAAGGTGAAGGAACCCCAGCCCATGATCGGGCGGACCTTCTCCTGACCCACGTAGTGAGCCCAGCCGCCACCGTTGCGGCCCTGGGTGCCACACATTTCCGTGAGGGCCAGGAACGTTCGGTACATCTGGTCGGAGTGGTAGTAGTGGTTCGTGCCGGCACCCATGAGGATCATGGAACGGCCCTGCGTCTCGACCGCGTTCTGCGCGAACTCGCGACCGATCTTGATGGCTGCTCCGGCGGGAACCGAGGTGAACTCCTCCTGCCACGCGGGGGTGCCCGGCGTGGAGGCGTCCATGTAGCCGGTGGGCCACTGGCCCGGCAACCCCTCGCGCTCAACCGCGTAGTGGGCCAGCATGATGTCGTACACGGTCGTTACGAGGCGACCGTTGACGCGGCGCGCGGGGACGCCACGCAGGACGTAGCCGCCGCCGACCGAGGCCTGGCCGTCAGCCGCCGGCAGGTCGAAGCGCGGCAGGGCGATCTCGACAGGCTCCCACTCGTTCGTGTCCATGATGGACATGACAGGCTCGACACCGTCAAGGTTGAGGTTCCAGTGACCGGCACCCTCCTCGCCGAAGCGATCGGCGAGCGTGCCGCCCGGGTCCTTGACCGTGCCGTCGGCCTCGATGACGAGGGGACGGAACTCGTTGTTCTCGGTGCGCTCGGTCGTGCCTGCGGGCATCTTCGCGGCCGTGAGGAACTTACCGGGAACCAGCGTCGTCGCCTCGATACCCTCTTGGGCGCCCTCGCCGACCTCGCCGATCTGCACGAGGAACGGGGAGTCGGTGTAGCGCGTCATGTAATCCAGGAACATGGGCTCGCGCTTGCCGACGTGGAATTCCTTGAGGATGACGTGACCCATGGCCTGCGCCAGGGCACCGTCCGTGCCGGGCTGGACGCGCAACCAGTCGTCCGCGAACTTCGTGTTGTCCGCGAAGTCCGGAGACACGACGACGACCTTCTGGCCGTGGTAGCGGGCCTCGGCCATGAAGTGCGCGTCGGGGGTACGGGTCAGCGGCAGGTTCGTGCCCCACATGATGAGGTACTGAGAGTTGAACCAGTCGCCGGCCTCGGGCACGTCGGTCTGGTCGCCGAACACCTGAGGCGAGGCCGGGGGCAGGTCCGCGTACCAGTCGTAGAAGGACAGCATGGTCGCGCCGATGAGTTCGTGGAAGCGGGCACCCGCGCCGTAGGAGATCATCGACATGGCGGGGATGACCGAGAAGCCGGCGATGCGGTCGGGACCGTACTGCTTGATCGTGTGCACGTAGGCGGAGGCGACGATCTCCATCGCCTCTTCCCAGGACACGCGGACCATGCCGCCGCGACCGCGCTGCGACTTGTAGGCGCGTGCCTTCTCCGGATCCTCAACGACCGCGGCCCACGCGTCGACAGGATCGCCGAGGCGCTTCTTGGCATCGCGGAACATGTCGAGGAGGACGCCGCGCACGTAGGGGTACTTGATGCGGGTCGGCGAGTATTCGTACCACGAGAACGCCGCGCCACGCGGGCAGCCGCGGGGTTCGTACTCGGGCATGTCAGCGCCAGTCGACGGGTAGTCAGTCTGCTGGGTTTCCCAGGTGATGACGCCATCCTTGACGTAGATCTTCCACGAGCAGGAGCCCGTGCAGTTCACGCCGTGGGTGGAGCGCACGATCTTGTCGTAGCTCCAGCGGTCGCGGTAGAAGGAGTCGCCGTCGCGGCCGCCCTCGAGGAAGAGCTGGCGCGCGTCGGCGGACGCCTTGCCGCGACGCAGCCACGAGCCGAGCGCGAACAGGGTCGCGCCGGTCGCGGGTTTGACCTCACCGCCGTAGGTCGGGAAGGTCATATCGGAATCGAGATTCGTCATGGGGTGCTCCTAAGAGTCGAGTGACGAGGCAGTGGCAGGTCCGGTCGGCACCGCGCAGTGCCGGGTGGATCAGCCAGGGAACGGGGCGTTCTTGCGCGCGTACATGACCCAGCACAGGACCGAGCACAGGGCGCAGAAGATGGCGCATCCGAGGAAGAAGGCCCAGGCACCGCCGGTGCCGACCGCGGAGAGGGCGACGCCGACCAGGAAGGGGCCGAGGGATGCGATGGCGGAGGTGAAGCCGATGGCACCGCCAGCCTGGCGGGCCGGCATAATCATCGGCATCTGCTTGAAGGTACCGGCGTTACCGAAGCCGGAGAACAGGAACATGGTGAGCATGAGCGCCATGAAGATGTAGAAGTCGGTCCAACCGGTGGGGTTGTACAGAACCCAGGCGATACCGGCCAGCGTGATGGCCATGCCGACACCGGAGATAAAGGTCCAGATGGCGCCGCCCATGCGGTCGCAGAAGATGCCCCAGGACATGCGGATGATCGAGCCAATGAGGGGGCCGAGGAAGGCGAAGGTGGCACCCAGGACCGGCAGAGCAAGGGAGGACTCGCGGCCGAACTGGTTGTTGATGAGCAGGCCGAAGACGGCAGAGAAGCCGGAGAAGAGACCGAAGGTCATGACGTAGAGGATGGTCATGTACCAGGTGTTGGGGTTGGAGAAGATATCGAGCTGCTGCTTGATGTTGGCCTTGACGGGCACGTCGCGCAGCCAGATGAAGGCGAGGATCGCGGCAACAAGGCACCACGGAATGAAGAAGACCGCGGCGTTGTAGACCCAGATGTGCTCACCCGCGTGGTCGCCGCTGGCCTGCGTCTGCGGGGCCAGCCAGGTCATGCCGAAGAGGCCAAAGCCCATGAGGATGGGGCCGACCAGCTGGATGACGGACATACCGAGGTTACCGATGCCGCCCTGCAGGCCGAGCGCCGTGCCGGAGAGGCGCTTGGGGAAGAAGTAGCCGGTGGAGGGCATGTAGCCGGAGAACGCACCGCCGCCGATGCCACACATGAAGGCCAGGGTCAGCAGAACCCAGTAAGGGGTCGTGTTGTCCTGGACGACGTAGAACCAGCCGGCCATGGGCAGGATGCACAGCAGGGAGGTGATGCCCACGAGCTTGCGGGTGCCGATGAGCGGGGGCAGGAACATGTAGATGAGGCGCAGGATGCCGGCCGCGAGGCCGGGCAGAGCGGTGAGCCAGTACAGCTGCGACTTGTCCAGATTGAAGCCGAGGAGCGTCAGCTTCGGCGCGATGGCGCTGGGCAGAAACCACACGCAGAAGGCCAGGATCAGCGAGTAGGTCGTGATCCACAGCGTGCGCCATGCGAGCTTCGAGTCCCACGTGGACTCATCGTTGGGGTTCCAGTCAGTGAGCAGGTAGCGGCTCTTCTTAGCCGCAGGTTCGGTCGTGCTCATGGCTCTCCTCATCCGTGAAGGGAAATCCGGGCGCGGGCATGCGCCGGACAATCTTTAACACGGAGGCTACCAAGTAAAATAACAACCATCGCATCATCATTTTGTAACCTGCATCACCCCTGTGAAAACAAGGAAAAGTAGGGTTACCGCGCGGAATCACCGGATCGCCAATACTGCTATTAATCGCTGTTACAAAACATCGGCGTTATCAAATTAGCGGGAGGTTACCCACCAATACGGCTCATGGTGCGCGACGGGCGCGCAAAAGCATCAGTGTTGAGGCCGTGCGCGGCCGGCTTGACCCACATGGCATCGGCCCATCGCGCGGCAATCTGCGCATCGGAGCCACCCCCGCGCAGCAGATCGCGCAGCGATGTTTCCTCCGTAGAAAAAAGGCAGGAACGCACCATGCCATCCGACGTCAGGCGCGTACGATCACAGGCATTGCAGAAAGGATCAGACACGGAGGCGATGACGCCGAGCCTCTTGGTCGGATCACCGTCAACAATCCAGCGCCCAGCCGGTGAGTGCGGATCCTCGCGCTGCGCGGGATCCAACGTGTGGCGAGTCCCCATGATGTGCAGAATCTCGTCCGCCGTCAGAATGTTCTGACGATCCCAGGTGTCCACCGGACCAATCGGCATCTGCTCGATCACACGCAGCTCGATGCCCCGATCCAGGCAGTAGTCAACCAGGTCGGGCAGGTCAGCCTCGTTCATGCCACGCAGCACGAGGGTGTTGACCTTGATCGGACTCAGGCCCGCGCGCGCGGCGGCCTCGATGCCCTCTAGGACGTCATCCAGGCGATCACGCCTCGTGATCGCCGCGTAGTGCTCACGGTCCAGCGAATCCAAGGAGATATTGACGCGGTCCAGACCCGCATCCCTCAATCCCTGGGCGCGCTTAGCCAGGCCCAGCGCATTCGTCGTCAGCGCCAGGTCTGGAGTCTGCCCTTCGTCGGTCCGAAGCTGGGAACACTCCGCGATAATCCCTTCGAGGCCTCGGCGCAACAGCGGTTCGCCGCCCGTGAATCGAACCTGACGGATACCCAGCCGCTCGACGCCGATGCGCACGAGGCGCACAACCTCCGCGTCGGTCAGCGTTTCCTCAGTGGGCAGCCAGTCCAAACCCTCGGGGGGCATGCAGTACGAGCAGCGCAGATTACAGCGATCCGTCAAGGAAACGCGCAGGTCACGGGCCACTCGACCGAAGGTGTCGACGAGCCGCAGCGGCGCCTCACATGCGGCCGCATGTGCCACCTGATCGGCGGATACAAACTCGACAGACATGGCGACACCCTACCGCTTTTTACCCGGTCTTCGCCCTCCGAAATAGGTCACGTCGCCCCGAAACTGCCCCCGACCTCGTCGCCTGAGAGAAAACGAACAGTGGACAGCTCAGACGAAAACGCCGCCGCCGGGATAGCGTGAGTGCACGAGAACCCGAGCGAGGAGCACCATGCGCGCCGTCGTCATGCACGAACCCGGCAACGTCACCGTCGAAGAGACGCCGATGCCCACCATCCTGGAACCCACGGACGCCATCATCAAGCTGGCCGCCACGTGCATCTGCGGATCCGACCTGTGGCCCTACCGCGGTGCCCAACCTGTCCACGAACAGCGCATGGGCCACGAGTACGTCGGCACCGTCGTCGAGGTCGGATCCGCCGTCACCACCGTGCGCCCCGGCGATTTCGTCGTCGGTTCCTTCTGTATCTCCTGCGGCGAATGCCTCATCTGCCGTACCGGCTACCCCTCGCGCTGCGCGACCGCGGCCGCCCAGGGCGACGCCTTCGTCGGCATGCGCGCCGGCGGCACACAGGCCGAGTACGCCCGCATCGCCCTCGCAGACGGCACGCTTGTCAAGACACCCGGCATGCCCACGCGCGAGCAGATCCCCTCACTCCTGGCAGCCTCCGATGTGCTCGGCACCGGCTGGTTCGCCGCCGACGAGGCCGGGGCAGGTCCCGGCTCAACCATCGTCGTCGTGGGTGACGGCGCGGTGGGCCTGGGCGCAATCATCGGTGCCCGCCAGCTGGGTGCCTCCCGCATCATCGCCATGTCGCGCCACGCGAACCGACAGGCGCTGGCCTGCGAGTTCGGTGCGACCGACATCGTGGAGGAACGCGGTGAGGAAGGCATCGCCCGCGTGAAGGCACTGACCGGCGGCTTGGGGGCCGACGGCGTCGTGGAGGCCGTCGGCAATGAGGCGTCGTTCGACCAGGCGCTGGGCTGTGTGCGCCCCGGTGGGCACCTGTCCTTCGTGGGCGTTCCCCACGGCGTCTCCCTCGACATGAGCCGCATGTTCGACGCCGAGGTGCACATGTTCGGCGGACCCGCGCCCGTGCGCAAGTACCTGCCAACCCTCATCAACCTGATCATTCGCGGCGTCATCAACCCCGGTGCCGTCTTCGACATGGTCCTGCCCCTCGACCGGGCCGCCGAGGGTTACGCCGCCATGGACGAGCGCCGCGCCACGAAGGTCTTGCTGACCATCTGACGCTGCGCGCGTTACGGCCTCGACCGCTACCAGCGACAGCCCGCCCGGCCCACCCGGTCGCCCTACCCACCGGCCCGCAGCGGCCCGCAGCGGCCACCCGCGCCCGTACACTGGTGTTATGCATGATCCGACGCTGTCCACGATGGAGCACCGCGACCTGATTGAGGCGCTGGCGCTCAGCCACGTCCTGCCGCACGACACGCTGCCAGCCGAGGAGTGCCTGGACCGTCGGCTGGCCACCGACCTCCACTCGCTGATTCCCCTACCGCCGTTCACGAACTCGGCGATGGACGGCTTCGCCCTGCGCCGTGAGGATCTGGCGGGCGAAGGCCCATGGTCACTGCCGGTCGTGGCTGACATCCCGGCGGGCGATACGCGCGAGCACCGCCTCGAGGCCGGTCAGGCGATGCGTATCATGACGGGCGCTCCCCTCCCCCAGGGCGCGGACACGGTCGTCAAGGTTGAGCACACGGACCACGCGGCCGGGGTTGCTCAGGCCCCCGCTTCCGTGGAGATTCGCGTCGCCCCGAAGCTGGGCGCGAACGTGCGCGTCAAGGGTGAGGCCCTCGAGGCGGGTTCCCTGGTCCTCGAGGCGGGCCGCCTCCTGGATGGGACTGCGCTGGCGGCCGCGATTTCGGTGGGCCACGGGACCCTCGCGGTCTTGCCGCGCCCACGTGTCCTCGTGGTGACGACGGGAACGGAGCTCAGGCGCGCAGGCGAGGCACTGGAACGCGGCCAGATCCCCGACTCGAATGGCATCCTGCTGCGCGGCCTTGTGGAGGACGCAGGCGGGCGGGTTGTCGCTCACCTGCGCACGGGTGACACGCCGGAGGAGCTGCGCCGTGCCCTCAACGAAGCGCCCGACGCCGACCTGGTGATCACCGCGGGCGGTATTTCGGCGGGTGCCTACGAGGTGGTGCGCCTGACGCTGGGCACGGACGCGGGCTTCCATCATGTTGCCCAGCAGCCGGGCGGCCCGCAGGGCGTGGGGGCGACGCCGGTGGGCACGCGCGGTCGCGAGACTCCGGTCATCTGCCTACCCGGCAATCCGGTGTCGGTGTTCACGACGTTCCACATGTATGTGGCGGGTGCGCTGGCGGTCATGTCGGGCCTCGTGCGCCCCGAGCGCGGCGCGACCGTCCCCTCCGCCGTCGTGGCCCGCGCGCGCGTGGGGTGGGAGTCGCCGGAGGGGAAGACTCAGTTCATCCCGGTTCGTTTCGTCGACGAGGCCGGTTCCGGGGACGAGGCCGGGTCCCGTTGGGTGGAACCTGTGCACCCCCTGGGGTCGAAGTCGCACCTGGTGGCATCCCTGGCGCACGCGCAGGGTATTGGCGTGGTAGCCCCGGAGTTCGGCGAGGTCGTGGCTGGCCAAGAGCTGGCCGTCGTCGCGCTGGTGGGTTGACGCGGCAGGCGACGAAGGGGCTACAGTCCCACGACGTGTGTGCCCCAATTGCCCCGCAATCGACGACGCACAACCCGCAATCTACATCTGGTAGTTGTCGTCATTGTGAAAGGAAACCTGTGAAGTTTACGCATTTGAACGACGAGGGTGCCGCCTACATGGTGGACGTGACCGCGAAGACCCCGACGGTGCGCCAGGCGAGCGCCGTGTGCCGCGTGGATTGTTCGCCCGAGGTCATGCAGGCGCTGCGCGACGGTACTGTCCCGAAGGGTGACGTGCTGGCGGTGGCTCGTGTGGCCGGTATTTCCGCGGCGAAGCGCGTCCCGGAGCTGCTACCCCTCGCGCACACGATTGGTGTGCACGGCTGCGCGGTGGACCTGAGCCTGGAGGACGATCACGTGGCGATCCGCGCGACTGTGCGCACGGCGGATCGCACGGGCGTGGAGATGGAGGCGTTGACGTCGGTGACGGTCGCGGCTCTCGCGATCGTGGACATGGTCAAGGGCGTGGACCGCTCCGCCCGCATCGCCGAGGCGAAGATTGTCGCAAAGTCGGGTGGCCGCAGCGGCGACTGGGTGCGCCCGGAGGACTGATCGCTGGGTTCTCACCGACGAGGCGTGGACCACCCGGGCGTTCGCGCTCGCCGGGCGGTCGCCTCGTACGAGGGGCGTGCGGTTACGATCCCGCGCGGGCGCGGGTTCACGCACTCGCGAATTCCCCGCACGCAAAGAAGTGCGTGGAAGGGGTGCGCTCACGCGCGCGGGTGGTCTCCGTCGGCGAGCTGATCGATGATGTGGGCGACGAGCGGCCCGATGACGGCAACGGCGTCGGTGACGCCACCGCGGGAGCCGGGGGCGTTGACGACAAGCGTGCCCGCGTCAGATCGCGCCGTGACGCCGACGAGGCCTCGTGACAGGGCGGCTGAGGCGACGTTTTCTTCGCCGCGGCGTCGGATAGCCTCGGCGAGTCCGTCGATGCGGGTGGCCAGGAGAGGCTCGGTGGCCTCGGGGGTGACGTCGCGAGGGGAGAGGCCGGTGCCGCCGGTTGTGAATACGAGGCGTGCGCCGGATGCGGCTGCGGACGTGATCGCGGCGCGGATGGCCTCGACCTCGTCGGGGATGACGGTGACGGAGGCTTCCACGCCGTGCTCCGCGAGAAGGCGTGCGGCGAGGGGGCCGGAGAGGTCTTCAGCGGTGCCCGCGTGGCACCGGTCGGAGACGGTGATGACGCGCGCGGGGATCATGTCAGTGTCGGGCACTGCCGTCGCGGCGTGAGGAGCGGCGCGCGCGGATCCCGGAGATGACGGCGTCAACGTCGCTGAATTGGCGCGACGCGAGCTCGTAGTCGACGCGGCATGCTTCCTCTGGTTCGAAGGCCTGCGGCAGGGGGCGCTGTGTGCGCGTGGCGCTGCGCTGCTGGGCGCGCTGGGGGAACTGCGGCGGCGCGGGCGGCAAGGATTCGGCGACGACCTCGACGACCGGGGATGGGGGTTCGGGCAGGGCCGCGGCGTCGGGTCGCTTGGGCTGGGCGGGCGTGTAGATCCCGGAGGGCGCGACCGCGGTGGGGCGCACGTGCACGGGGCGGATCTTGGGCACGGACTTGGTGATGGGGCCGCGCGTGGCCTGGGGGGCCACGGCGGGCATGACGGGGGCGGCGCTGCGGTAAGGCGGCTGGGTCGTGGCGGCGGCGGCAGAGGCGGCTGCCGCGGCGGCTGCGGCTGCTACTGCTGCGGAGGCAGCTGCTGCGGCGGCTGCCTCGCCTGCAGCGATGTCGGCGGGAGTGTCGCTGCTGCCGGAGACGCGCTCGGAGAAAGGACGGCCGGCGCGGCGCGGGAACGGTGAAGCCGTGACTGCACGGCGGCCGGTGGGCGCGGGGGGAGGGACGACGACGGGCACGCCCGGGTAGACCGTGGCCTGCTTGTCGGAGCTCTCCGGAGACGAGGCCGGGGCGGGCTTGTTGGCGCGCGTGCCCCTGGCGCGGGCCGGGGCAGGGACGGACTTGTTGGAACGCGTATCCTCGGCGGGGGGTAGAGCGGGGGCCGGGGCAGGCAGGTCACCGGGCTCGTGGACGGGGGCCTCAACGACGGGCATTTCGTTGGCGGCGCGCTGTCCGAGGAAGAAGGAGCGCAGCTGCATGGCTGCTTCCTGGGCGAGGACGCCGCCAATGACCTCGGTCGGGTGGGGCATACGGGCGTCGTGCAGGACATCGCGCAGGGAGCCGGCGGCACCAGCCTTGGGGTCCCAGGCACCGAAGACGACGCGGTCGACGCGCGAGGCCAGGATGGCACCCGCGCACATCGTGCAGGGTTCGAGAGTAACAATGAGGGTGCAACCAGTCAGGCGCCACGTGCCCAGGGCGCGGGCTGCTTCGCGCAGGGCGACGATCTCGGCGTGGCCCGTGGGATCGTGATGAGCCTCGCGACAGTTCCACCCTCGACCGATGATGTGGCCATCGGCGTCGACGACGACGGCACCGACGGGGACGTCTCCCGTTTCGCGGGCGCGATTGGCCAAGAAAAGGGCTTTGCCCATGGCCTCGCGATACTGCTCATTCACTGACACCCTCTTAGCTTACCGGCCAAATCATCATTGAGGTAACCGGAGGTGCGGGGTCTCTGTGAGGCACGATTGGCCTCTGAGTTTTACAGATGGTCAGCACCTGCTGCGCACGGGCAGCCACGGCCTCGTGCCCGAAGCACCGGGGTGCGCACGCCCACGCGTACGAGGTAGCCTATAACCATGCGCCTCCACGTAGCTAATCACCCCCTGATCGCTCACAAGCTCACTGTTCTACGCGATCGCAACACGCCATCGGCGACGTTCCGACAGCTCGTTGACGAGCTGGTCACTCTGCTCGCCTACGAGGCGACCCGCGAGGTCGCCGTGTCCGATACCCCAATCGAGACCCCCGTTGCGCCGACCACCGGCCTGACGCTGTCCGAGCCGCGCCCGATCGTCGTGCCTGTTCTGCGTGCTGGTCTGGGTATGCTCGAGGGCATGACCCGCCTGCTGCCCACCGCCGAGGTTGGTTTCCTGGGCATGCGTCGCGACGATAACACCCTCGAGATCGAGACCTACGCGAACCGCCTGCCGGACGACCTGTCGGGTCGCCAGTGCTTCGTGCTCGATCCGATGCTGGCCACGGGCCACACGATGGTCGCGGCGACGAACTATCTGTTCGAGCGCGGCGCGAAGAATGTTACCTGCGTGTGCATCCTGGCCGCCCCCGAGGGGGTCGCGACGCTTGAGGCCGCGATTGGTGATCGCGCCGACGTCAACGTCGTTGTCGCAGCTGTCGACGAGTGTCTCAACGATAAGTCTTACATCGTGCCCGGCCTGGGCGACGCGGGTGACCGCCTGTACGGCATCGTCGACTGACGAGGCGTGCGTCGGCCGCCGTTCAGGTCGATGCAACTCACGAACAACTCCGGGTGGGGGGAGGGACTTGGGTCCCTCCCCCCACCCGCATAATTCCAGGGTATCCCCTCCAAAAATCCGACCAGATTGGCTAGTTTTCGGGTGTTGTCACAGGTGACGCACGACTGTGACCTTGAGCGCTAAGTCACCAAAGCCCTCGAAACTTCAACAATCACGTCAGATGCTTGACACATGGCACTTATTCAGACCAATCCCAAGCGCCGCCGCTACGGCGTCGCAGCGCTCGCAGGTGTTCTCGGCGGCATCGTCTCCGCCATCGTAAAGTTCGGCTGGGAGGTGCCGCTACCTCCGCGCACTCCCGTCCGCAACGCGACCAACCCGCCGCAGCAACTGCTCCAGCAGCTGGGCATCCCGGAGAGCGTCACCCACCTGTCCTACACCTACAACGGCAACGAGGGACTCCCCTGGGTCTCCTTCATCGTCCACTTCGCCTTCTCGATCGGCTTCGCGGTCATCTACTGCGTGCTGGCCGAGCGCTTCCCCCAGATCAAGCTCTGGCAGGGCGCGGCCTTCGGCATTGTCGTCTACGTGGGATTCCACGTCATCCTCATGCCGCTGATGGGCACCGTTCCGGCACCCTGGAACCAGCCCTTCGCGGAACATTTCTCCGAGTTCTTCGGCCACATCATCTGGCTATGGGTCATCGAAGTCTTCCGCCGTGACCTGCGCAACCGCATCACGCACGAGCCGGACGCCGAGTTCCCGCTCGATACGCGCACCAAGTGAAGTACCTATAACAAATGGGTGGGCCCCGGAACCTCACGGTTCCGGGGCCCACCCATTAAACGCCACGGCCACGCGCGGTATTCGCTGGGCGGTCGACCCGCCGCACGCTCGCCGCTGCGCGCCCCGGCCTCGTTCTCAGAACGCCGGGATAACCGAGCCGTCGGGCCAGGTCTGCTCGATGTACTGCTTGACCTCGGGAGAGTGCAGGAGCTCCTCGAGCTTGGCGATGGCCTCGGCCTTGTTCGACCCGTCCTTCCACACGAGGACGTTCACGGCCGGGTTATCGACGGGAGACTCCACGACGAGCGCGTCGGAAGAGATGGACTTGCCGCCCTCCTGGGCGAAGTTACCGTTGATGACCGCGTAGTCGAAGTCATCGAGCGAGCGAACCAGCTGCGGGCCCTCGACCTCACGGAAATCGAAGTTCTTCAGCTTGGTGACGGTGTTGATGTTGACGTCGCCGTCACCCTCAGGGATGGACACGAGGCCCTGCGTGGCCAGGAGCTGGAGCGCACGCGACTGGTTGGAGGTGTCCGAAATGATGCCGATCGTGCCGCCATCGGGCAGCTCGTCGAGCGACTGGTGCTTGTTGGAGAAGATGCCGAGCGGCTCCAGGTGGATGCCCGCTCCCGCCTCGAAATCGTAGCCGGCCTGCTTCTCCGCGTTCTCCAGGTAGGGGACGGTCTGGTAGAAGTTAGCATCAAGCTCGCCGTCGTTGAGGGCCGTATTGGGCTGGACGTAGTCGGTGTACTCGACGACCTCGAGCTTGATGCCCGCATCCGCGGCCAGGTTGTCGTTCACGTAGTTCAGGATCTTCGCGTGCGGCGAGGGGGTCGCGCCGACCTTCAGGGTGTTGACGTCGGAGGGGGTGGAGGAAGTGGAGCCGCCGGAACAGGCCGCCAGGCCCAGGGAGGCAACGGCCGCCAGGGCGAGGGCCGCGACAGAGCGATGACGCATGATGCTTCTCTTTTCTGTGTTCTTCGATGGGATGGGACGAGGCCGGGGTGACCTCAGGTGGATGAGATGGTGCCCGCGGTTTCTCAGCTTCTCAGCGCGCGCGGTGGTCGAGACGACGCGAGATGAGGTCGCCGATCAGCTGGATGACCTGGACGATCACGATGATCGCGACGACGGTTGAGATCATGACGTCGTCCTGCCATCGGTTGTAGCCGTAGTTGATGGCCATCTGGCCCAGGCCGCCGCCGCCGACAGCACCCGCCATCGCGGAGTAGCCGATGAGGGTGATCGCCAGGGTCGTGATCGATTGGACGAGGGCGGGCATGGCCTCGCGGATGAGGACACCCCAGCGGATCTGACGGTTCGAGGCACCCATCATCTGGGCGGCCTCGACTTTGCCGGGGTCAACGGCCAGGAGGTTCGTCTCCACGAGTCGGGCGAAGAAGGGCGCGGAGAGGATGACGAGGGGCACGACGGTGGCCAGCGAGCCCGTGGACTTGCCGACGATCGCCTTCGTGACCGGGATCAGCATGATAATGCCGATGATGAAGGGCAAGGAGCGCACGATGTTGACGACGAAGGACACGGCCTGGTAGACCCCCTTATTGGGGGTCAGGCCACCCTTGCCGGTCTGGACCAGGAGGAGGCCCAGCAGCGTGCCGATGATGACCGCGAAGAGCGTGGACAGGCCCGTCATCATGAGGGTTTCAAGGATCGCTGGGACAAACTTTTGGGTCAGTGCCGGGTTGTCAAACCACGTCGGGTCGCCCTTGCCTGTGGGCACGAGCGCCTGCGCGGCGGCCTGCGCGGTCGCACTCGCGAGATGTGCGGTGATCATTGGTCCCTCACTTCCGCATGGACGTTGTTCTTACGCAGCTGCTCGATGATCTTGTCAGCGTGGTAGGCGGGGACGGTCAGGGCCAGGCGACCGACCTGCACGGATCCGAGGGATTCGAAGGTTCCCGCGGTCACGTCCGCGCCCATGGACGAAGCTAGGCGCAGCACGGTCGCACCCGTGGGCACGCCCGGGTGCGAGGTGAAGACGACGTCGAGGAGGACGCTGTTCTTCGTGCGACCGTCAAGGGTGGCAGCACCCTCGGCGGTCGACTCCGAATCAACGAGCGGCATGGGAACCAGCTCGCGAGCAAGCGGGGTCTCCGAGTCGGCGACGACCTCTTCGAGGGTGCCGGTCTGCAGGACCTGGCCGTGGCCGAGAAGAGTTACGGAGTCGCAGATCTCTCGCACGACGGACATCTCGTGGGTGATGATGACGACGGTGACGCCGGCGACATCGCGGATCTCGCGCAGCAGCGAGAGGACCTGCGCGGTGGACTCGGTGTCAAGCGCGCTGGTCGGCTCGTCGCACAGGAGCACGGCGGGCTCATCGGCCAGGGCGCGGGCGATGCCGACGCGCTGACGCTGACCGCCGGACAGCTGGGATGGATAGGAGTCGCCGCGGCCCTCAAGGCCGACGAGCGTGAGGAGTTCCTCGACGCGCGCGCGGCGCTGTGCAGTGGGGACGCCCGCCAGCTTGAGGGGGTAGCCGATGTTCTCGGCGGCGGTGCGCGCGTCCAGAAGGTTCGCGGCCTGGAACACCATGCCGATACGGCGACGCGCGGCGCGCAGTGGCTTGCCGGACAGGGCGGCCAGGTCGTGGCCGTCGACGACGATGTGTCCCTCGGTGGGCTTCTCGAGGGCTGTCAAACACCGGATGAGGGTGGACTTGCCCGCGCCGGATCGACCGACGATGCCGTGGATCGAGCCGCGGTCAACGTGCAGGTTCACCCCATCGAGTGCGACGACTTGGCCGCCGTTTTTCACGGGGTAGACCTTGGACACCCCGGTGAGGTCAATCATGAGCTTCTCCGTTACTGGGCCGTTCGGCCCGCACAATCAGCATATGGGGGCGTTGTACAGGCGCGCGCGGCATGCCGTTACAAAACTCCGTATCGTGGTTAAACCCTCACTGATCGGCCCACATAGTGGCTGTAGTTACGCAGAAAACTCCCTATCCGGCGCAAGCAATGCCCGCCAGTGCCGCAGCCCACGAGGCCGCCCACGTTCCCAGCGCGAGGACCAGTGCTCGGCCCCGGAAGCCGTCACCCCACAGGGCAACAGCGTCCAGGAGCGCCGTCGAAAACGTCGTGAAACCACCCAGGAAGCCCGTGGACACAACGGGCATGAGCGCGCCCAGCACCAACTGGGTGGCCGCACCGGCCAGGAAGCAACCGATCACGTTCACGATCAAGATGCCGAGCTTCGCGGCCGCCGGGTCACCCCACGACGACAGGGCGCGCTGCACGCCCCGGTCCAGCCAGAAGCGGGCGCACGCACCCACACCGCCCGCCAGGGCCACACCCAGGAAGGTCCCTCCCGTCATGCTCGGCCCTCCTCGTCATTGATGGATGCCGCGGAGACCGTTGAGGCCGCTGACGGTCCGCACAGCCACTCCCCCACGCGCACACCAGTCCACGCGGAGGCTGCACCCAGGGCGAGGAGACCAAGGGACTGAGAGGCAGCCTCGACAATTCCATTGAGCGACGCGTAGCCCACCGACGCGACGATGTACGTCCCGTACGTCGTGAACGCGCCCGCAAAACCGGTGCCGATCAGGAGCTTCCACGTCTTGAGCGACGCCGGATCGCCGACGCCGCGCGCCAGGCGTCCCGCCACCCACGCGGCCAGCGCGCCTAGCAGGAACGCGCCCACCACGTTGACCGTCAGCGTCGACCACGACAGGAAGAGGCCGCGCACGGGAGACGCCTTCGCGACCTCATCCAGTCCCGCGCGCGCGGCCGTCCCAGCGACCCCGCCCACGAAGACCGCCAACCAGTCGGGCACTCGAAATCTCGTCATGTCCCCCACTGTACGCCCACCGAACCACCCGCCCGGGGAGGCGGATCCCGGGAGGCGGCCCCGGCCTCGTACACTGGGCGCATGACGAACACCGGACGATTCGCGCCCTCCCCCACGGGCGACTTCCACCTGGGCAACCTGCGCACCGCGATCCTCGCGTGGGCGTGGGCACGCACGACCGGGCGGCATTTCGTCCTACGCATCGAGGACATCGACCGAGAACGCGCGGGGTCCGCCCAGCGCCAGATCGAGGACCTCCAAGCGATCGGCATCGACTGGGATGGCGAACCCCTCATCCAGACGGCTCGGGCCGGTGCGCACGAGGCCGCCCTGGCCTCGCTGGCCGCGCGCGGCCTCATTTTCGAGTGCTACTGCACCCGCCGCGACATCCGTGAGGCCGCCTCCGCGCCGCACGTGCCACCCGGCCACTACCCAGGGACGTGCCTGTCGTTGAGCGAATCAGAGCGCGACGCGAAGCGCGCGGCACTGGCCGCATTGGGGCGCAAGCCCGCGCTGCGACTGGCCGCCCCCTCACCCGAGTGGACTGTGCTCGACGAGCTGCACGGCTCCTACACCGGACCCGTTGACCACTTCGTCGTGCGCCGCGCGGACGGCGTGCCCGCCTACAACCTGGCGGCCGTCGTCGACGACGCCTACCAGGGCGTCGACCAGGTCGTGCGCGGCTTCGACCTGCTCTCCCAGGCACCCGCGCAGGCCCAGCTCGCGCACCTGCTGGGCGCTCCCGAGCCGACCTACGCGCACGTGCCCCTCGCGCTCGCCCCCTCTGGAGCGCGCCTGGCCAAGCGCGACGGCGCGGTCACTCTCTCGAATTTACGAGGCCTGGGCTGGTCCACCGCGGACGTCGTGGCCTTCATTGGGTCTTCCCTGGGAGTACCCGGGGCGCGTTGCGCCTCCGATATTGCGGATGCCCTAGGGATTGAGGGGCTGCGTGCGCTACCGACCGAGCCGTGGGTCGTGACACCGCCAAGCGCGTGACGCGTCGCAGCGCGCTATCCCACCGGTCATGGCTATCGCCGCAGTGGTCGGCAGATATGGAAAAAGCACTCCCGCAGGAGTGCTTTCTAAAATGCAGAACCCCCACCGGTGGATCGCACCGAGGGGGGCCGCTGCGCGCCCGAAGGGACTCGAACCCCCAACCTTCTGAACCGTAATCAGATGCTCTATCCATTGAGCTACGGGCGCTTTGCCGTTTGGCTGAGCATAAGCTTACACGCTTCTCGCCGAGATGCAAAATCAAATGATATGGCCTGAAGCACACTCTAGTTTTGCATCCTGTGGCCGACCGAAAACGAGCAGCATATACAGAGATCCTCCGCGCACCCGGCAGCGCACCCTTATCCTTGCTGCATTCCTGCCCTGGGGAGGTTCGGATGATACCGTCACGCGGAGGACCGGCCACCAGCATACACGTTTTCCGCCCCCGCGCGCAGCCGCTCCGCCACAAACACACACAAGCGCGCGAAATCATGGCAGAATCGGCCACCCTCAGGACGCCGCCGACTCGAGAGCGCACACCCACAGGCACGAAAAGCCTCCCATTCCCTGGACTTCAATTTCGATGTCCAAGAAACGGGAGGCAGTTCACGTCGACTCACGCAGTGGCCCCCGACCGCGCGGCTGCGACGCGCGTCTTACGCTGGGAGGCATGAGCGACATCATCATTCCCGGCGTCGGCTCGCTGCAGCCGGTGCCCGCCTTGGATCATCTGGACCTGCTCGCGCCGCCCGTCGCGAGAGCACTCACCGCACTGGCCGAGCGCGGGGTTGCCACGGCCTCGTCGGCCCTCGCCGTCGCGATTGACCCGGAGCTGGCGGACACAGAGGTCATGACCCGCGAGTTCGGCATGGACCTGGCACTGTCGTCGAACTGCATCCTGGTGGCGGGCAAGCGCGCCGGCGAGGAACGGATCGCGGCGTGCGTCGTGCGCGCGACGACGAACGCGGACGTCAATCACGTCGTGAAGAAGCGCCTCGACGTGCGCAAGGCAAGCTTCTGGCCGCAGGACCGCGCCGTCGAGGCGTCGGGCATGGAGTACGGCGGGATCACGCCGGTGGGCGTGCCCAGTTCATGGCGACTCCTCATCGATTCAGCGTGCGCGTCGGGCTGGAGCTGCATCGGCTCGGGCCTCCGGCGTTCGAAGCTTTTCGTGACGGGCGAGGTCCTTGCCGCGCTCCCGGGAGCGGAGATCGTCGAAGGCCTCGGGGTCTAAGTACGTCGGGGCGAGGCCTGGGGCACGCTCCACTCTCCCCCACCGTTTCACGCGCGTTTCACGGGGAACGAGGCCGGGGCGCGGCAAGGTAATAGCCGCACGATTGACGCTCGCCAGGGAACCCCCAAGGCCTGGCAGCAGTGCCCGCGGTCGGCGGCAGAGCCAGGCCACTCATAGCGACATGCCCCGCCCGATTGGAGGCCGCCGCGAGGCCTGCGGGGCCTGGCCAGTGCACACAGCACGACAAGTGCCGCCGACGTGACGGGCGCCAGAGGGCCCGGAGGGCACGGGCGGGCTTCGAGATCGACTACTCCGAGCCGCAGGCTCGCGTGTGGCGATCTCGCGGGCGGCCGGGCCCGACGGCGCCCGGAACACCTGCGGCACCACAAGCAACAAAAACCCCGGAACCTCACTGGGTTCCGGGGTTAGCGGCGGAGGATGGGGGATTCGAACCCCCGAGGGCTTGCACCCAACACGCTTTCCAAGCGTGCGCCATAGGCCACTAGGCGAATCCTCCGTGCACATCGTGCCGGACAATCATAAGCAATAAACACCCCGCAGCGCCAATCCAAGCCAATGGGGCACGTCACAGCACGCCGAGTCACGCGCATTCCGCATACGCCAGCGCATACATAGTGAGTATGAAGAACACGACGAAGGCGTCGTAAATCAGCGCGGCGAGCGCCTCGCGCGTGCCGATCCGCCCCGGGAGTTCCTGCGCTCTGATGAGGGCGATGACCGCCAGGACCACGCTGATGACGAGCGGAATGCCCAACCCGGGGATGCTGAAGACCGCGAACCACAGGGAGGTGCGCGCCAGCGGGTTGGTGATTGGCTTGGGCGAGGTGTAGCCGCCGCCGGCGAACACCTCGTACGAGTCGACGTATTCGGTGCCGGGGAAGGGGGCGGTACCCGCGTTGGTCGCGTCGGGCGTGGCTGACATGTAGGCGTACGGGTCGACCTGGTCCGAAGAAAACGGCGAGGCCGGGTGTGAAGCGCCGGGATACGTGGTCGCACCCGGGTACGAGGCCGTGGCTGCCTTCCCCGAAGGCGCGCCGCTGGGGGCGGGGGTTGGGTAGGGTGCCTGTGCGCTCATGCGTCCACTATCGCATAACGAAAGGGGCGTCCACCACACTTTGTCGGCGCATGCGCGTTTTCAGCGTCAAAATGCGCAGGTCAGTAGCTGAACGCGCTACCCTGTTGTTCCGACCGGTACGGCCATCCCGCCCATCAACTGATCGGATTTGTACGCTTATGAGCGAAACGAAGACCTCGCTGTTCCGTTGGAAGCTTCACGGTAACGGCACGTCCATTAATCCCGGTGACGTCGTCCTCCCGGGTGAGCGACTGTCGTGGCCGCGCACTATTGGCATTGGTGCCCAGCACGTGGTCGCAATGTTTGGTGCGACGTTCCTTGTTCCGTTGTTGACTGGTTTCCCGCCGTCAACAACGCTTTTTTTCACCGCGATCGGCACGCTGCTGTTTTTCCTGATTACGGCGGGTCGTCTGCCCTCGTACCTGGGGTCGTCCTTCGCGCTGATTGCGCCGATCCAGGCGGTGTCGGGGACCCTGGGTTCTTCCTACGCGCTCGGCGGCATCATCGCGGTGGGTGCGACTCTCGCGCTCGTCGGCCTGATCGTTCACTTCGCGGGTGTGCGTTGGATTGACGCGGTGATGCCGCCGGTGGTGACGGGCGCGATTGTGGCGCTCATCGGCCTGAATCTGGCTCCCGCCGCATGGAACTGGGTGAAGCAGGGACCGATCACGGCTGTTGTGACGATTGTGTCGATCTGCCTTGTGACTGTTCTCTTTAAGGGTATTCTCGGCCGCCTCTCCATCCTGATCGGCGTGTTGATCGGCTATGTGGCTGCGATTATCCAGGGTCAGGTTGACTTCTCGAGCGTCGGTCAGGCCGCTTGGATTGGCTTCCCCGAGTTCCACACCCCGGCCTTCTCCGTCTCGACCCTCGGCCTGTTCCTGCCGGTTGTGTTCATCCTGGTTGCGGAAAATGTCGGCCACGTGAAGTCCGTGTCGGCGATGACGGGCGAGAACATGGACGACCTGACGGGCCGCGCGCTGATGGCGGATGGCCTCTCGACGATGCTGGCCGGCAGCGGCGGCGGTTCGGGTACGACCACCTACGCGGAGAACATCGGCGTGATGGCGGCGACCCGCGTGTATTCGACGGCTGCGTACATCATTGCGGCTGCCGTTGCCCTGGTCCTGTCGATGCTGCCGAAGTTCGGTGCCCTGATCGCGACGATTCCCCCGGGCGTGCTCGGCGGCGCGGGCACGGTCCTGTACGGCATGATCGGCATGCTGGGCGTTCGCATCTGGGTGCAGAACCGCGTGGACTTCTCCAACCCGGTGAACCTGAACACCGCCGCTGTCGCTCTGATCGTCGCGATCGCGAACTTCACGTGGAACGTGGGCGGAATGTCCTTCGAGGGTATCGCTCTGGGCACTGCCTCGGCTCTGGTGATTTACCACGGCATGCGTCTGATCTCGAAGCTGCGCGGCACGAACCTGGAGGCGGCGACGCCTGCGTCGGCTCCGTCGGGTTCGGAGCTGGAGGGTGAGGCGTACTCGAAGCGCCACCGCTCCCCCGCGCCGCGGGCTGACGCCTGATCTGACGCATTCATTGACGAGGCCGGGGTCCGGTCATTCTCTCACCGCGCGGTGGGAGCGTGGCTGAACCCCGGCCTCGTTTATCTTCCCAATTCCGCATGCAATTCCCCGACGACGCCGAGAGTCCGATCAGCGCAATACCTGGAATTTCAACGTTTTCAGACGTGCCCACAAAGTGACCGCCTGAGAATTGCATGCGACTTTTCAGAGGAGGGCAGCGACTCCGAGGGCTGCGACAGCGATGAGGGGCAGGAAACCCTGCTTGATCGCGGCGGAACGCTTGTCGGGGGATGTCACGAAAAGCAGGAGGGCGGCGGCAAGCATGGAGCCGACGCCAAAGAGCGCGAGGGTTAGGCCGACGGTCGGAGAGGCCAGGAAGTAGACGGCGATGCCCACGAATGCCTCAATGGCGAGGAACAGGTTGTAGAAGCCCTGATTAAAGGCCATTTCCTTGGTGGCCTCAGCCGATTCGCGGTCGATCCCGAAGACGGACAGGGCGCGCGTGGTCCACGCGAAGGACTCGATGTAGAAGATAAAGACGTGGAGGGCGGCAGCCAGGAAGGCCGCAATCATTCCGAGAATCAGCATGAGATCTCTTTCGCCGACATGTCGCTCAATTGAGTCCCAACCTACTCTGCAAAAGCGCAGATTATAGGAGACACAGCACCACGATTCTCACATTATCAACGATTTTCCTCTCACAGATAGAGACTATGAAGACCGTCTAGGATTCATCGTTCATCCCACCGTCTCCTCGCAGTTCGTCGAGCATGCCCGCCGTAATAATGCCCGAGGGCAGCGCGACGACGGCGACGCCCATGAGCGAGGAGATCATGGCGATGGTGCGTCCCACGTCGGAGGAGGGGTAGAGGTCGCCGTAGCCGACGGTCGTGAGGGAGACGACAGCCCAGTAGACGGCATCGAAGAAGGTGTTGAAGGTTTCCGGTTCGACGTTGAAGATGACGAGGGCGCTGACGAGGATGTAGCAGATCGCCAGGCAGAGGACGGCGAGCAGGGCTTCCCGCTGTTTCTCGAAGACGGCGGCGATGGCGGAGGCGCTCTTCGAGTAGCGAATGAGTTTGAAGGCGCGCAGGGCGCGGAAGAGGCGAAGGACTCGCAGCGTGCGCAGCGCGTCGTTGAGGGCGTTGAAGACGGGCAGGATCGACAGCAAATCGATGATCGCCATCGGCGTGAACGGGTAGATCACGAAAGACAGCGCCCCTTTTCGGAGCTTCAGGTCCGCCGTGACCCATCGGGCCAGGTAGTCGACGATGAACACGAGGACGCACCCGTACTCGATTGTTTCGAGGATGGGGCTGGATTCTTTGAAGCACAGGGGTAGGAGGCTGGCGATGATAAGGACTGTCATGACGCGCCCGCACCACATCGCAAGGCCTTCATCGCCGTTTAACAGGTTGTAGAGCCGTTGTCGCACCTGCGACCTCCTCACTGCGCGCGCCCGCACCGTTGCCGACATAACGCACTGTACCACCGCGGTCACGCCGTACATACGAGTGACACATCCTCAACCTGACAGAAAGTAGACATAGAAATCATTTCCCCCTAGGATCATATACATGGCAACGAATACGTCATTCCTGTTCACCGCCCTCGTGGGCGCGGAACTGCGGGTCTGGAACTCGCTCGAAGCCGCCCTTACGGAGGCCGGGAACCCCCTGTCGCTGGGCCGCTTTCTGGTCCTACGCACGGTCCGAGACACCCGGGCCTGCCGCATCCAGGAGGTGGCGGAGAGCCAGGGCATCACGCTGGGCGCAGCCTCGCGCCTCGTGGATCGTCTGCATCGTGACGGTCTGCTGCACCGCGCGCCCTGCGAGCACGACCGCCGCGCCATCATCCTGACTGTGACGGACGCAGGCATCGACCACCTCGCGAGCGCAGAGACCATCGTCGCTGCCGAACAGGACCGCCTCTTCGCTCCCCTGTCCCCCAATCAGCGGGACAGTTTCGCCCGAGCCCTCACCCTCATTGCCGAGGCCTCAACCCCTTCACGCCGCAGTGCGGCAGCACGCAGGGGCCGCGCATGATTCGCTTCGACCACGTGTCCAAGACCTACCCGGGCGGCACGCGAGCCGTCGACGATTTTTCTCTCACCATCGAACAGGGATCAACGACCGTGTTCCTGGGCACATCGGGCTGCGGCAAGACGACGCTCATGCGGATGGTGAACGCGATGGTTACCCCGACCTCGGGCACGGTGTTCGTGCGCGACCAAGACGTGACGGGCGCGGACCCGGTGCGCCTGCGCCGTTCGATCGGTTACGTCCTACAGGAGGGCGGTCTGTTCCCGCATCGAAGCATCGCAGACAATATCGCGACCGTCCCGCGCCTGGAGGGCGTGAGCAAGGCAGAATCCCGCGAGCGCGCGCTCGAACTCCTGACGCTGGTGGGCCTGGAGCGCGAGATGGCCGATCGCTACCCATCCCAGCTGTCGGGCGGGCAGCGCCAGCGCGTGGGCGTGGCCAGGGCGCTGGCGAACCGCGCGGATATCCTGCTGATGGATGAGCCGTTCGGGGCGCTGGACCCGATTGTGCGCGCGGACTTGCAGCGGGAACTGAAGGAGATTCGGCGGGCACTAGGCACGACGATCCTGTTCGTGACGCACGACGTGGATGAGGCGTTCACGCTGGGCGACCAGGTCGCGGTTCTCTCCGCGGGCGGGCGCATCGAGCAGGTGGGGACCCCCACCGAGCTGCTCTCCTCCCCCGCGTCGCCCTTCGTCGCGGAGTTCGTGGGGGCCTCGCGGGCGGCGCGCCCGGTGCGCGTCGCCGGTCCGGGCGGTCTGGTCCTCGACGAGGACGGGACGCCCGTGGGCATGCTCGCACGCGACGGGGACGAGGCCTCGGCCGCGTCGGGCGTATCGCCTGCGCTGCGCGGGAGCGCCCGGCCCGTCGCCGGGGAGCGCTCGTGACCTGGCTGTCTTCGAATTGGGCGCTGATTGGGCAACTCACGCTCGCCCACCTGTGGATCGCGCTGCCGGTCATTGCGCTTTCGGTTGCGATTTCGGTGCCGGTGGCGCGTTGGGCGGCGTTTTCGCGCCGCGGCGGATGGGTTCTGTCGGCGCTGTCGGCGCTGTACGCGGTGCCTTCGTTGCCGCTGCTGGTGGTTATTCCGGTGATCATCGGGGTGGCGTTACGTTCAAACGCGAACATGATCGCGGTGCTGACGCTGTACGGCGTGGCGGTGCTGGTGCGCCAGGTGGCTGAGGGTTTCCGCGCGATCCCGGGCGCGACCCTACAGGCTGCGAACGCGTGCGGCTATTCGCTGCTGCGACGTTTCATGGAGGTGGAGCTGCCCCTGGCGACGCCGGTGATCGTGGCGGGCACGCGTGTGGTCGCCACGTCCACGGTGTCGTTGATGACGGTGGGTGCGTTTATTGGGGTGCGTTCGCTGGGCACGCTGTTCACGGATGGTTTTCAGCGCGGCATCACCGTCGAGGTCGTGGCTGGCTTGGTCGCGACGGTTCTTCTCGCGCTCGCCATCGACGCGTTGGTACAGGTCATCGGCTGGGCACTGACCCCGTGGGTCCGTCAGGAGCGCGCATGAGTATCTTCCTCGAAGCCCTGAGCTGGCTGACTACCCCGGCGAATTGGCTGGGCGGGTCGGGGATTCTGACCCGCAGCGCCGAGCACCTGGGCCTCACCCTCCTAATTGTCGTCCTCGCGGCGCTCGTCGCGCTGCCGCTGGGCACGGTGATCGGTCATACGGGCAGGGGCCGGTGGCTGGTGAGCGCGACGGGCGCGGCCCGGGCGATCCCTACTTTGGGAGTACTGACGCTGGCTGGCCTGTGGCTGGGTATCGGACTGGCGGCACCCACACTGGCGCTCCTAGTGCTGGCAATCCCACCGCTGCTGTCGGCGACCTATTCGGGGATTGCCTCGACGCCGCGCACGACCGTGGATGCGGCGCGAGCGATTGGACTCACGGAACCCCAGATCCTCGCGCAGGTGGAGGTCCCTCACGCGGTCGGCCTCATCGCGGCGGGCGTGCGCTCGGCGACCCTGCAGGTGATCGCGACGACCACCTTGGCGGCCTACACGGCGAACTACGGCCTGGGTCGTTTCCTGTACGCGGGCCTGAAGACCCGCGATTACGCGCAGATGATCGGCGGCGCGATCGTCGTGGTCGCCCTTGCGCTGGCAACCGACGCGCTTCTGGCGCTCATCGCCCGGCAACTTCGGACCCGCACCCATTCTTTCGCTGACGAAGAGAACAACTCACTCAAGGAGTCACTATGAAACGCACGATGATCACGATGGCTGCCATCGCGGCCTCGACACTGGCTCTGGCCGCCTGCGGTTCGGCGGAGTCGATCGGCGGCAACGCCAGCGCAGAAGGCTCCAAGAGCGACTCGACGACGCTCGTCGTGGGTTCGCAGGACTACTACTCGAACGAGATCATCGCCGAGGTTTACGCCCAAGCCCTGGAAGATGCGGGGTACGCGGTGGACCGACAGATGAGGATCGGTCAGCGTGAGGTCTACATGCCCGAGATCGAGGCCGGCACAATCGACGTGTTCCCCGAGTACACGGGCAACCTGCTGCAATATCTCGATCAGAACGCGACCGCCCGTTCGACGGACGAGGTCTACGACGCGCTGACCACCCTCCTCCCGCAGGGGCTTCGGGCGCTCGATCAGGCACCGGCGACCGATCAGGATTCCTACGTGGTGACCACGACCTTCGCGACGGAGCATTCGCTGTCGTCCATCGGAGATCTGGCCGGGGCGGGGCCGCTGACCCTGGGAGGAAATTCGGAGCTGGAGACGCGCCCGTACGGCCCGGCGGGACTCGCGCAGACCTATGGAGTGTCGGTCAATTTCACGCCGATTGAGGACTCGGGTGGCCCGCTCACCGTCAAGGCCCTGACAGACGGCGATATTCAGCTGGCAAACATCTATTCTTCGGATCCGGTGCTGGCCGACGGGTCGCTGACGGTCCTTGAGGACCCGCAGGGCCTGTTCCTGGCCTCGCACGTCGTGCCCCTCGCCTCGTCGCGAGTGGATGACAAAGCCGTCGGCTTCATCAATCGGGTGAGTGCTGCGCTGGAACCCTCGGACCTGGTCGAGATGAACCGCGCGTCTACGCAGGATCAGAAGTCGGCCTCGCAGATCGCGCGCGAGTGGCTGACCTCCAAGAGTCTGCTCTCCTGAGTCCTCTCTTATGGATGAACTGCGTCCCGAAACTTGGACGCGTTTAATGGTAGTCGTTATGCGGCTTGCT
>ERZ773011.34-NODE-34-length-40418-cov-6.12083_pt1 | contig 40418 bp, 54 predicted proteins | sample MGYA00580662_ERZ773011 | MGnify/ENA primary metagenome ERZ773011 (study PRJEB29015, sample SAMEA2738118) | human oral metagenome | biome: human oral; feature: human-associated habitat; material: saliva | place: China | collected 2169 ... | reverse complement strand
GCGCACATTTGGGGGTGGGGGGGGTTATGGGCCTGGTGGTGCGGTTTGTGGTGTTTTGTTGCGTGTTTTGTTTTGTGTTTTGTTTTATGGTGTGTTTAATGTTGTTGTGGTTGGGTTGGGTGTGTGGTGGTTGTGTGTGTGGTTGTGTGTGTCATGTGTGTTGGCGTGGGTGGGGTGGGTGGGGGTGTGGATAAGTGGGTGTGGGGTTGTGTGTTGTGGTGGTGTGTGGGTGTGTGGTTTCACGTGGAACGCTGTGTGTGGTGGTGGCGTATGTCGGGTGTCTGTCTTGCGTCTGGTGTCCTGTGTTGTGTGAGGGGTCTGGTGTGTGTCGGGTGTTTGTTGTGTGTTGGGTGTCTGTGGTGTGTTCGTGTGCTGGTGTGTGTCAGGTGTCTGATGGTGGTCAGGTGTGTGGGGTTGGTTGATTGTTTAGGGACCCGTCTGGGTTTGGGGTGTGTGTGGGGTGTTTGTAGCAGTGTGATGGGTTTCATGTGGGTTGGGGTTGTGGGGGAAGGTTGGGGTTGTCTGATGTTGTGTGGGACCTAAGTCCTAGGCGTTTGTCCGGTCTTTTCGTTTTTCGACGGTTGGTCTGTTCGTATGTTGGGATTTTTCCTCGACTTGGGGTCGGGAAACGTGGTTGATCGACTGGTCGTCGGTTGTGTGGCTGGCGCGATTCTGCGGGAAAGTCGGGCTGCTTATGGTGGGGGCACAACTCCATCCATTCATCCCCTACCTGGAAGGAATCCACCATGAACACCGACGCTCTCCTCTCCCTCGCCCGGGTCACCTGCCCCGTGTGGACTCTCTGTGAGGGGGACCTCGATCAGTGGACGATGCGGACTGAGGCGGGCGTGAACCTGTCTTGCCGTCGCTCCACGGGTGCGTGGTTCCGGCACGTGCCTTGGGGTGGCTGGGAGTCGATCAGTGCTGATGAGGCGGCTGCGTTGTTGCAGGCTTGAGGTTCTGGAGGGCTGCCCCCGTTGCGGGGGTGGCCCTCTTTTTTTGCCCTATTGGTTGAAGGTTTGATTGTTGAGGGTTTGAGGGTCTCGCGTGTGGGCGCCTGAGGCGAAGCCTCAGGTGGTGATGGGTGGGTGGGTCGGGTGTGGATGACCTCCTGTGGGGCGCTGAGAGGCTGTCTGGGGGCCTTTTGGGGGTGCCCCTAGGTGTGGGTACGGGGGTGGGGGTTTGAGGCGCTCAGATTGGCTCTGGTGGCCCTCGCGCGTGCGCGTGTGTGTGCGCGTGGTAGGAGCTGGTGGGTGTTGGGTTGGTTATGGGTTGGGCTGGATTGATGCGTGACGAGCGCCACGTAAGTTGGGCTTGACGTGGGGGTGTCGGGGGTGGCTAACATGTAGCCATAACTTCACAGCGGCACCGACAAGAGAGGAACGGACAGAACCCCGACGGCACGGGCCGCACACGCAGCTTGAAAACTCAACAGAGATGAGCCAACAGATAGGCCGGACCAGAGTGAACGCGCGGGTGCAACTCCCGCCCCGGCCACGACACGCATGACCACACCAAGAGAGAGGAGCACGCCATGCCAGTCACGATGCTCTCCGGAGCCACCCTCACCGTCCTCGTCCAAGCAGCCAAGCAGAAGATGGACCCGTTCGATCTTGCCCTCCACTGGTCGCAGGGCACCAACTGGGCTGTCGAGTCTGGGGTCCTCGGCGACCTCGAGATGCTCGCAGAGACCGGCCGCCTCGACCGCCACATGGAGGCCCTCGCATGAAACACCTCGGAGACCTGCTAGCCGGCACAACAATCGCCGGCACACTCCTGATCGTCGCCACCGGCATGACACCGCTCGCCTGGGCGACAGTACTCACCGGAGTAGCCGCGCTCGCCGCCTACTGGGCGGACGACCGTAGGAGGATGCGATGACTAAGTTCGATTGGTGGGCCACCATCACCACCCTGTTCGCCGGCGCCACAACAATCACCACGGCGGAGATCCTGTACACCGGCGACTACGCGCACTGGTGGGTGCCCGCCGGGGCCGCCATCTGCAGCTTCGGTGCAGCCGCCGCCGCTTCCCTGTACTCCCACGACCCGCGATGGGATGAGGACGAGAGGAGGTGACCGCCCAATGTTTCTGAGCCCCAGCATGTTTAGGCGTCCCGTGTGGATGCCCCGGTATCGCCGCGTGGGCTGGAGCTACTGCTGACCCACCACCCACCGGCCGTGGCCCATGTCACGTTGACGTGGGCCACGGCCGGGCGCATACACTAGCCGCGTCAGAACGACCTGACTAGAGAGAGGAACCCCAATGAACCAGCCCGCCTTCAGCGTCCGGATCGCCGTCTCCACCAGCATCGCACAGCAGCTCATCATCCAGGCAGGCCACACACCCGAGGACGTCTACGACTACGTCAGTGAGCACCCCGTTGAGGAGATCCTCCGGGACGATGCAGTGCGCTGGGCCGCCCCCCTCGTCTCCAACCTAGACGGCTGCTACGAGGACGAAGACGGTGAGCGCCGCCCCGTCACCCTGGATGACGTCAACCTTGCAGTCGAGCTTGCGGTCTCCATGAACCGCGACGTGCAGGCTGGCGACGGCTCCGTGGCGGAGGCCCTAGGTAGGTCTCTCCGCATGCACGAGGAAGCATGGGCGCGGCGCGTAGGGGAAGCCCTCGCTGAGCTCCAGGCCGTCACACAGATCGGCTTACTCAGCCACTAGTCCCCAGCCCGGATGGTCGTAGCGGAGGTTCGATTCCTCCGCCGGGCGCGACCCGCCGCACACCGCGGCAGGACACACAGAGAGGAAACCACAATGTTCACCACTACCGAGAAGCTCATGGGCGCCGGATCGGGCATCCTGCTCGCCGTCTCCGCCCTCACCGCAGCACCCGCCCTCGCCGCCGAGGCAGGCCAGGATCTCACCCCCGCCGAGCAGTGCGTACAGGACGTCGCTGAGGGGCGCCTGCCTGAGGACACGGACTGTGGGTACACGCCGCCGCCGATGGCGCCGGAGGACCGCCCCGACTGGGCTAGGGACCTCGACGGCGTGTGGGATGGGGGCCGCGCCTCAACGGAGCCTGGCCCTGGCGGCCGTACTGCCCGCGATCTGCTCCCCGCATGCGGCCCCACCACGCCGGTGGGTGATCCTTGCTGGAGCGAGGTCGCGCAGTCCGTGGTCTCCACCTCCCCTGATGGCACGACGGCCTACATTCTGCCTGATGGGCGCATCATGGTGGTGCCTCCGCAGGACACCAGCGACGACGGTGACGAGGTGGAGGCGGCCCCGGCTAGCGGCGAGGTGGATGCGGTCACTGAGACCGTGCTGCCTGAGGCCCGCGAGGACGCCCAGGGGGACGAGGGTGAGGCTCCCGTGCCCGCTTGGCTCCAGGGTCAGGACGACGCCACTGAGCCTGCTCAGGGCGCCCAGGAGGACGCCGACGAGGAGGACGCCGCCGAGGGCGTGGAGGTTCCGGAGGACAGCATCCCGGCCGGCACCCCCGCCTGCACTGTAGAGGACGCCAGTGAGGGCCCCAGCGATTGCGTCTGGGACGACGGCAGTGGGGACATCGTCCACAACCACGCGGACGGCACCTACAGCACCTACCCGCGTGCCGAGGCCTCCCCGGCGCCCGCCGGCACCCCTGAGCTCGCCCACACGGGCATCATGTCCTGGGCGCTCGCCGGCGTGGCCGCTGTCTGCACCGTCATGGGTGTGGGCATCTACCGCCGCTGGAGCCGCGCCTGACCGCACACCACACCTCCCCCGCCCCGGAATTGCCCGGGGCGGGGGCGCCCCCTTCACCAACACCACAGCAGCTAGGACCACACATGGACGATAGGAGCCCCGCCTACGGCAGCAAGCTCGCCGCCTACCACGCAGACGAACTCTGCCGCTTCATCCGAGGACTACACGCCACCCACACCACCAGGGGATGGCGCATCACCGGCCGCCACAGCCGCCACACTTTCCTCACCACAGAGTGGCATGACGGCCCCGGCTGGCTCGTCATCCTCACCAGCAACGACGGAAAGCACGTCGCCTCCGTCCCGGACGACCCGGACAACCCAGTGCACCCCGTCTACGAGATGTGGGTGCGTCTCGCATACGACAACCCCAACCAAGCACCAGCGAGACCACTATGGAAATGAACGCCATCACCCAGAAGCTCACCGCCATCACCGGCCGTCTTGCCAGGCTCACGCCCGTAAGCGTGGCCGCCCCGCTGGATGCCCTCCGTAAGGTGCTCGGCGGCTGGGAGACCACAGAGGCCATCGTGCTGGAGGAGATCACCGGCCGCGAGGCGATTGCCCAGTAAACGCCACACACGGACCAAGGAAGGAAACACGCCATGCGGCTACTAGACGACCTAGCCGAACTCGAAGCCCAATACCAAGAAGAACGGCACAAAGCCCTACAGGACATCAAGCGCCACATGGACAACGGCGGCATCGCCATTATCAACTGGGATACCGCCGGAATCACCGTCCACTCGCAGAAAACAGGAGAAACCCTCGACGTCGCCCCGTTCCTCCCGGCCCGCGCGGCAGGAGAGTTCTCAGGCCAATACGCCATGCGGTGCTCCATGTGGATCGCTAACGCAACAATCGGACACCTATTCGACAACGGAGAACACATCCGAACCAACAACTACCTCGACGTGCCGCCCACCCTACGCGCCCGCATCCAAGAGCACGCCCGCACCAAGCTAATCGGCCTCTGGAACGATGACGTCCTCTACGCCCACCTACTGGGAGACGACACAGTCCGCCTCTACGGAAACGGCAGCAACCTCAGCACGCTCCTACAGTTGGCCGCCTTCACTCCCCGCCCACACGTGCTGAGAGGAGAAGACCCGCTCGAATACGTACGCAACACCATAGACCCAACACGCGAACTCACGAAGGACCTCACATGAACCACCCGACAGGCATGCTCTCAGACGTCAATATCCAGCAGGAGATACAGGCCGAGCGCCTCATCGTCTCCCCGCCCTCTCTTGCCAGCATCCAGCCGGCAAGCATCGAGCTCCACTTGGACAACGATTTCATCGGCGTCCCCCGGCACCTCCACAGCGAACCAATCGACCCGTGGAACCCCGGCAACAGTGGAGAACGATTCATCGTCCCGAACGGCAAGTACTATGAGCTCCAGCGCGGAGAATTCCTCCTCGCCTCAACCCTCGAAAAGGTCGGCCTACCCGACAACATTGCGGCGCAGTTGACGGGGAAGTCCAGCCTCGCCCGCATGGGCCTCGCGATCCACGTCACCGCCGGATTCATTGACCCGGGCTTCAACGGGCACATCACCCTCGAGCTCGCCAACCTCGGCTCCAGGCCGATTCTGCTGCGCCCCACCATGCGCATCGGACAGCTCGCCCTCTGGTACACCGCCACGCCCGCCGCCACGCCCTATGGGTCACCGTCGCTCGGCTCCCACTACCAGGACCAGGGCGGCGTACAGGCCGGGAAGGCAATCTAATGGCCCTGACATTCAACGAGACCAGGCACCGGTATGAGCTAGATGGGAAACGCATCCCGTCAGTGACCACCATCCTCGGCGTGATCAACAAGCCCGGCCTGCCCTACTGGGCCGCGAAACTCGTCGCAGAAGAAGCCATCACCCACCATAGCCACTGGGGGGCGCGCATAGACTCCGGCGAACACGCGGACAGCATCATCCGCGACCTCAAAAGCGCCCCCTGGAGGCAGCGAGACGACGCCGCAAACAGGGGCACACGTATTCACACGGTCCTCGAGGCCGCCGCCACGGGTGACCCCGCAGCCTGCCCCACCGACCTTATGGGGATGGCCACCGCCGCGATCGACCTCCTCGACCGCCTCGACCTCCAGCCCACCCACACAGAGGCCCGCCTCTACAACCGAGAGCACTGGTACGCGGGCACGGCTGACCTCATCGCCACCATCGGCGGCGAGACGTGGCTACTGGACTGGAAATCCTCGCGCAGCCTGCACGACACGCACATCATGCAGCTAGAGGCCTACGCCCACGCTGGCACCATCCTCGACGAGGAAGGGGACGAAAGGCCCATGCCCACCATTGACCGGCTAGGCATAATCCACCTCACCGACAGCAGCGCCACCCTCCACGACGCCGGCACACCCGGCGGGCCAGGGTGGGCAACATTCCAGGCCGCAAACACCATCCACCAGCTACAACCACACCTGAGAGGAATACTCAAATGACAATCGAAACCCTAGAGCCCGGCGACACGATCGCCTACAAAACCAGCCACGGATGGCGGGTACGCACCGTCCGCGACGACGAAAACATCGCACAAAGCGCGGACGTCATCCTCCTCGAAGCAGGCGACCTCCCCACCGGCGCGGCCGTGATAATCGAGCACGGCGAACTCCCCTACGACCCAGAGCTGCGCCGCCCCGGCATCACGATAGAAGACTGCCTCGCCGTCCAGATCGGAAACGACGACGGGACCCGCGGATACATGGTCGCCTCACAGGAGCCCCTCGCGCTTACCCCCCAGCAGGTCGCCGACATGGTGTGGCGAGAGGTGTCGGTCGTTGACACGAGCGCGATCCGCACCCTGCAGGACTACGACGCCGATTTCATACTCAACAACACATGGGGAGAATAATGACAGACATCACACCCTACGAAGAGCCCGCCACCACCACGCAGGCCACCGGGGCAAGCAGCGACCTCCAAGCATGGGCACAAGCCATGGGAGACGCCATGACCCTCGCCAAAGGCCTCGCAGGCACCGACTTCGTCCCCAACCACTTCCGGGGCAAGCCAGCCGACACGGCAGTAGCAATCATGAAAGGAGCCGCCCTAGGCCTCGACCCAGTAGCCGCCCTCGAAGCGATCTACGTCATCAGTGGCAAGCCCGCCCTCTACACCCGCAGCATGGTCGCCCTCACCCTCAGCGCCGGACACCAGATCTGGACAGAAGACGCCTCCAGCACCACGGTCACCGTCTGCGGGCGACGCCGCGGAAGCGACCACGTAGAACGCTCCACCTGGGACACGGCCAGGGCCAAGACCGCTGGCCTCGACAAGAACCAGCAGTACGCCCGCCACCCAGAAGCCATGCTCTACGCGCGCGCCGCCGGAGACATCTGCCGGCGCATCGCACCCGACGTCCTCGCAGGCCTCTCCTACAGCGTCGAAGAGCTCCAGGAGGACGACACCCCCACCATCATCCAGCGCAAACCCAAGACCAGCCAGGAGACAACAAATGAGTGACCTAGAAGCCAACGTCGTTAGCCCCAAAGCAGGCGAGCTCCTCGCCGTCCGTATCACTGAGGACAACCTTAGAGAGCTCGCAAGCCGCTTCAGCCACACTCTCTTCACAAGAACCGAAGGAAAAACAGCCATCTTCTGGTGCGGAATATACGGATACCCAGGTGAGACCATCGTCTTCTCAGAGGCCGGAGGCATCATAGGGATCTACGACGACGAGGACATCGAGAAGCTCTTCAACCTCACCGGAGAGAAGAGGCCCCTTCGCCGCCCATGGCCAACCGCCCCCCTCATCATCATCCACTACGGCCACGACGCGGAGCAAGGCCGCATCAACCCCGGAACCGTCGCCCTCCGAGACAGCGAAGGCGACTACTTCACACGAAACTACGGATTCCTCTGCAAGCACATAGACAAAATCGACAACTGGACCCCCATCGATCCAAGCCAGGGGGCATCATGAGAGTCACACCAAGACGCCTGCCCTTCACAGCAACCCAGATCACAGCAGACAACATAGTCGCGCTCGCCAAAAAACACGAGCGCGAGCTATGGGCCACAGAATCCGCCACCTGTATCGACTGGGATGAAGACACCCTCCTCGGCCCAGGCGACTACATCGTCACCGACGCCGATGACAAGCTGGTAGGCGTACACGACGGCACAGAGCTACTCCAGAACTACATCATAGAGGAGGAAACAAATGAGTAACCCAGCCGACAACACGGCAGCCTCGAAAACCAGCGAAGCGCCCCGCCCGTGGCCCACCGACGACCTCATCATCATCCACAAGGGCCAAGACCTAGGAAGTGGCGAACGCGTCGCCCCCGGAACCGTCGCCCTCCGAGACAGCGAAGGCGACTACTTCACACGAAACTACGGATTCCTCTGCAAGCACATAGACAAAATCGACAACTGGACCCCCATCGATCCACGCAAGAAGACGCCATGACCGTAGACGACCTCATAGAAGCCCTCCAGTGGGCCAAAACCCAGTCCGGCGTTACCGGAGACACCACCGTCACCTTCGGCCCTGAAGAATACGACGTCGAAACCGTCTCCATCACCGCCTGGACGGAAGACATCAGTCTAGTCAACATCAGCGCACAATAAGGAGCCGCCTCATGCCCGGACTACCAGTCAAACCCAAGCCACGCACCTACCTCGCATGGCGCATCACCCCAGACAACATGCAAGAAGTCGCCAACTTCATCGGCGGCAACATCATCAGCCAGAACGGAGACACAGCCCTCGAAGCCTGGCCCGGAGACCCCCTCCCCATCTTCGAAGGCGAATGGGTCGTCGCCAGCCCGGACGGCGTAGACGTCACCGCCTACAGCAACGACGAATTCCAGCGCACCTACACCACCGCATAAGGAGCAACCATGGCCAACATCACCCTCCGCATTGACGGCACCGCAGGACGCGACGCCGAAATCAAATACACACAGTCCGGCAAGCCCGTCGCCTCAGTCACCGTCGCCCACACGCCCCGCCGCCTCAACGAGCAGACACAGCAGTGGGAAGACGCAGGCGAAACCACCTGGGTACGACTCAACTTCTGGGACAAGCAGGCAGAAGCCGCCCTCCACATCAAGAAAGGCATGCGCATCGTCGCAGAGGGCACGCCGCGGGTAAGCGCCTACACGGGGCAGGGAGGAGAAGCCCGCGCCAGCCTCGACCTGCGCGTCTACTCCTGGGGGATCACCCCCAAGGCCCAGAACAACCAGCAGGCCCCTGCGCAGCCCCAGCAGGAGCCCCAGGCAGCCGCCACCATAGACCCGTGGGGCAACCCCACCACCGGGCCCGCCCCCTTCTAAAGGAGAGAACCCATGGACAACACGACCGAAACCACCGTAGGCGAGCTCCCAGACCGGGCGCTCGCCCTCATCCTCCACCACGGCTACCCGGTAGACCTCTGCACAGGCAGCGACGCACGCACCTACCACCCAGCCGACATGGCGGCACGCATCGTAGCCACCCTCCCCCCATGGCCCACAGGCGAAGCCATCTGGATCGAGGCAGCCTACACGGGCGGCCGCGCCTACCACGACGCATACGCCTTCCGCGACGACCGCGACCGCTACTACATACCATCCCAGGGCGGCCAGCCCTCCGCCTACCTCAGCGAGGACTTCACAGGAGACCTCATCCTCTCCTGGAAACCCGCCACCATCACCCACTAACCACCGGCCCCCACGCCCGTATTTTGGGTGTGGGGGCCTGAAGGGACCAAAACACATGAAACCCGGAACCTCAACCACCCTCTTCCTCGCCAGCCTCGCCCTCCTCGGCGCAGGCATCTGGCAGCTCGCCCACATCCCCGGCATCCTCATCCTCGCAGGACTCGCCGCCCTCATCATCTCCATCGCAGGCAGCAAACCACAGTGAACAGCTACTACCTCGCCAACATAGACGGCGCAAGACTCAAACTAGAACTAGCCGAACGACAAGCAGCACGCGCACGCCAAGAACTCCGCCGCGCCACCATCCGCGCCCTCAACGACGGGCACCCCGTCAACGAAATCGCCCGACACGCCCAAGTCACCCGCCAAACAATCTGGGAATGGAGCAAACCACAATGGCCCTCATCCTCATAACCGACGCCCCCACCGAGCCACTCCTCAACGGCCAACCCGCCTGGCTACACCAAGACGGCACCATCACCGGCATCACCGCAGCCGACGACATAATCACCACCCACTGCAAAGAAACCGAATACACCATCCTCCTCACCAGCGAGGCCATCGAAGCAGCCCACAACTACCTCCGCCTCATAGAAGGCACAGAAAGCGACGACGAACTACCAGACACCACACTCACCCTCCTCGACCAACTCGCAGACCTCATCCTCGACCAGCTCCTAGGCGGCGAACCCGCCACACGCCGAGACGAAAAAACCCGCGAAACCACCCAAGTCCAAGCAATCCGCGACTACCGCCAACACCTCCCAAACCAATGAAACTAGCCCGCACACTAGACGGCCCCCGCTGGACGCTCCAATGCACACAGCCAGGATGCCACCACAGAATCACCGGCGGCCCCAAAGAAACCCGCCAGCAACTCGCCACACGCGCCCTCAACCACGGATGGGCAGTCACCGCATACACGCTCTGCCCACTCCACAACAAAGGCGGCAAGAAATGACCAGAACCAGGCGCACAGCCAAACAAGCCGGCGCACGATTCGAACGCCTCGTAGCCGACTACCTACGCGACACACTAGACGACGACAACATAGACCGCCGCCCCAAAACCGGGGCAAAAGACCGCGGCGACATCGCAGGCGTCCACGACCACAAAGGCCGCCGCATCGTCATCGAATGCAAAGACTACGGCGGACAAATCCAGCCCGCACAATGGCTCACAGAAGCCCACAGAGAAGCCCGCCACGACAACGCCCACGTCGCCATCGTCGCCGTCAAACGCCGCGGCACACAAGACCCAGGATCACAATACGTCCTCATGACCCTCGAAGACCTCACCAACCTACTCAACTAGGAAGGGACACGCGCACCATGACACTCAACGGCCAAATCAACCTACTCCCCCCCTCATGGGGGCACACCATCAAAGCCGACTCCGCTGTCGCCAAAAACATCTTCGGAGACAGCAACATGGGCAACAACGCTATCGAAGCCGCCCGCCGGGCCCTCAGCGAAGAACACGGCTTCGAAGTCAAAATCCCCACCAGGCTCTTCCAGGTAGGCCTGACCAAAGACGGAATCCGCGTCACCGTCGGATCCCCAAGCTACAGGGAGCCAGCACGTGAAGCACTCATCGTCAACGACCACCAGAAGCCCATCGGCACATGGCTCATCGAAGGCCGCACCCAACCCATAGGCGCCTGCTTCACCACCCGCTGGATCGGCGTAGACCTCCTCACCGGCCTCGAAGTCTTCACCACCACACCCATCTGCTAACACAAAAGCCCCCCCTCGACCAAACCATCAAAGTCGAGGGGGGGCTTCAACACCATCACACGCACGCCCCAACGGGCGCATGGCGCATCATATCACAGGCCACGATCCTTCGGCAGACGAGCCAACTGACACTCCGACGTCCTCGACTCCATATCACGCAGACGAGAAAACAACTCACCATGCGTCAACTGAGACGACACAATCAGACCATCCAACTTCTCACCGAACTTCACATCAGCATCACGACGACTCCGCGACTCAGCCGCCAACGCATCCAAAACCAGATCAACCCTGTCCTGAATCGCCGACACATCATCACGCAAATTCGTGCCATGGTGATTCGTCGTCTGCTCAGAAGCCGTCTCCGCAGCCTGACGGATAGCCGCAAGCTCAGCATCCTGAGACTCCCGCTCCCGCCTAGACCGCGACCGCCCAATCGCAACACCAGACGCGAGACCCGTCAACGCCACCACCAAAGCGGCGACCGCGTTAACCATCTCAGCATCCCACCACCACGGATGCACGACGACCGTCAGCCCTCCACGTCCCGAGCGGGGGCCTTGTACTCGCCACCAGTGTGCAGGAACGCCACCACGCCAGTCAGAAGACCAATCACAGCGGTAACCACGTCAGCCGCGTTCGCCAGCTGATCTGGGGTCACAATGCCGTACACGACGCCAGCAGTCATCAGGGCAGACGCGATCCCATACAGGGCCTTACGCCGCTCCGGAGTCAGGAAACCGCCCAGCGTAGTGCGGTCCACAGTCGTAGCAAGATGCTTCTCAGCCATCACTTCACCTAACTTAGTCGTACGATTGACATGCCGCCCACCAGAACGTGCAGGCAGCGTCACTTTCCCTCCGCGGCGCGGAGAGCCTTCACCTCAGCAATCAGCGCATCGAGGCGCTTGTTAGTCTCATCCTGCTTCGCCGCCACCCAGTTCATCCAGTCAACAAACGCACCAGCCGGACGCACACCAACCTTGCCAGGCTGGAACACAGCCTCAATCCGCTCAACCGTGTTATGCGTCTCCTTCAGATGGTTGTACAGTTCACCATCGAACTTAACCCCAGCCTTGCCAGGGGTCACAGCGTCGGAGATATTACGGAGCAGGTCGATAGCCTCAGAACTCATGAGCCAATCCTCACCATCCTGGCCGCTCGGGCGGCCATAGTCATACCAAGATTTACAACGATCAGAAAACGGGACACCATAGGCGCCATAAGCGCCCTCAGGCGACCCGGAATTGTAGCGAGACCCCACACGCCGAAGATCCTCATACGAGTCCCCCTCAGCATCGATCAGGCCCTTCAGGATGCGGCAGCCGACAACAGCCGACTCGTACGGCTCCCACCAACGCCGCTCAGGATCCTGCAGAAAATACCCCGGATAAGTGATCTGCAGAGGGCCAACACCATTACTAGTCCACCCATCAGCAATCATCCGCAGGAAATCACGGAACTTCGTCTCCGTAACCTCACCGCCACCACTGTAGGCGCCCCCAGCGTCATGGCCGAAGATGTTCGCCCCACGCTCACCGGTCTCCATCCACAGACAAGCCAGAGCAGCCCACCACGGGCACCCAGTATCATCCGCGGCACGCAGAACCTCACGCTGAATGAACGACAGCTCATAAGCCGGCCCCGAAGACGACGAGCCACCCGAACCAGACGCACCCACATACCGCAGACACGTCGTCCAGCCAGCAGAAGCCGTCAATGGATGATCCAGGTACCTTATACTGCGGGACTCGCCACCAGTATCATCAGCAGCAGAACCATCACCACCGTCACTACCATAGATACTGCCAGCCGCATCAATCCACAACTCCGACAAAAGCGGATTATCAGGCTCATACGTCGTCACCATAACGACATGCCCATCCGCCATGATCACGTCACCGACACGGAAACCCCCATCCGGGACAGTCCCCGTCCACGAATCCCCAATATCCTGGAAACCACGCGCCTGCGCCTCCGCAGGCAGGCTCCCCGTCCACGTAGACCGCGGAAACAGGTCCACATCCACGCCCTCATGGTGTAACGCAATATTGTAGGCCCCAGACACGGCAGAGCTACAATCCGCCTCACCCGGCCCATGGAGCCACCCATCCCAGTCAGACGAGTCGTAGGCCGACCACCGGTTAGGCTGACTATAGCCAACCCCCCCGTAGTCTCCCGTCTCGCACCAGTACCGCATCTGCGCGGCGGCATACTCTGTGACACTCACGCGGAGTCACCCTCACTGCTGGCGCCCTCCTGGAGCGCAGCAAGCTTCTGGGCGCATATCTCCAGGTTCGCGTAGGCGGTCACAAGCTCACGCTCAACCTCACCCATGCGCTTCTCGAACGCCGCAAGCATCCGCTGCAACGCGTCGAGCTGCTTATCCTTTTCATCCTCACTCATACCATCATCCTATCAGCTAGTAGGAACCGGAGGCTGATACAACCACCGAAGATCCAAAGGATTCGACGGATCAGCCTCGTCGTCGTCCTGTGCACTGTTCCACACGTACGGGCCCTCAACAGGCGGATTCTCATACGTATCACCCATAGTCGCCCCCGACCGCCGCACCGCCTTCACAAGCCAGCACACGCGACTCCCAGGCTCACCATGCACAGTAAACCGCCCCAGACGCACCTCAGACGCATACGGGGCACCCGGCCCCTGGCACAACACAACCACAGGCAAGTCCGGGCGGTGCAGAGCATTGAAATACTCAGGAAGCTCAGCCACAGCTGCACCGTCAGGACCCACCTCAACACTGTCCCAGTACTCCACGCCAGGCCAAGGAGACTCCGTACACCAATGCTGCAGCGCCCTGTTCATAGGGTCCAGGGGGTGCGGAATCACGAACTTCTTATCGTCCGCATTGAGGGTACCGTGAACCCACATGCTCCCACTAGTCCGCACTTGAAACCCATAAGGATCTTTAGAAGCCACCCGAAGGCTATAGTCGTTCGCCCGCAAACGAGCCACCTGCCCACGATCCGACGTCGTATACATGGACACATCGCATTTCCAGTCCCAGCTCAGAGCGACAATCTCATCATTCCCCACGACACCAAACTGTCCAGCACGATACTTCGCACCACGAAAAGAAATATAATCGTCAGTGCACTCCAAGACCAGATTATTATTGTAATAACCCTTCAGGCCCTTATCGTCAATCCGCAGAGACGCCCCACCAGGAGCCCAAATCGATATGAAACTACTGGCAAACTCCATGTTTGCCGCCTTCGTCGTCCACGACGGAGCCCAAAGCTGAATCGACGGCGTCCCATCAGCCCGCTCCCGAATCGTAATAGTCCCAGGCACCCTATAGTCAGTACCCGTTTTACGATTAAAAAGCAGCCCAACACCCATCTTGGTGCCGTCCGGATCAACATCCTTGCCGCCATTTACTGTGACGTCCTGGAAAAAGCAGTTCGACCAACTGTCGCTAATGCCCACAGACCCATCAATACGGACGTGCCCCTTGTTAGACACGGAGAGCGTGTTCTTATTGCCCTCATCCCACACATCCATACCCTGAGTATTAATCAGGATACGCGGCGTAGACCCCTGAGGCCCCGTCTGGAACGTCGCCCCCGTAATCACCATCCCATCAATAGCGCCAGCCCGCACCTCGTCGGCGACCACCGTATGGGCCTCAATCATGTTCGCCTTGATCTTAGCGAACTCACCTTCCTCCGCGGTGATGACGCGAGTCCAAATCTTCTGGATGATCGCCTCATTGATGAACGCGGTACTCTTCACCGTCAGCTGGTCAGTACTGATATTCAGGAACCGCTGAATGCCCTTAGCAGCATCCACAGCCGCCTTAACATCCTGAACCGCGGCAGAAGTATCCTCCTCCCACTCCCAGCCAAAGCGGCCGTGAACAAGAGTCGCATCCGGGGCACTGTAGTTAAGATTCGGCCTAGTGTCAGGCCCCGGATACTCCTGGGGGCCCGGCCACGGCAGATACTCAGTCCTCTTAACAGCCATCACGCCGCCCTAATAATGTAGTTCACCACCACATATGGGGGCAGATTATTATGCGGGTTACCCCCGCCCGTGGGGCCAGCAATCAGCTCATCCGCCTGGCCAGTATCACTACCAGACGGCACCTTCCAGCCACTACCGGAACCAACGTTCGAGTCCCACACACCCACGCCAGTACCCCACGTCGTACCCTTTGTTCTAATCTTGTGCACGTGCGATGGCATCTCGCTCTCAGTCAACGTATGCGTACGCTCACCGCCCCTGGCGCCCACAGCCCCAAGCTGAGCGTCCCCATTCTTCACGCCGATAGGCATCCGCTCAGACATATCCGGGATGCTGAACGTCACCGACGACGGGGCACCATACGTCGTACCGATAGCCTCAAACAGCTTCGGATACACCGAACGAGCGAGCGACCGGCCGTCACACTTCAGCCAGCCGGTAGGAATATTGTTCCCCGCGAACGGCAGTATCACACCAGCCGGCATCGCAGACAGGGCCGCCTCCGCCGTGTTAGTCGCCTGAACGATCCCGTTCTCGATCTGATTCAGGTGCCGCGCCAGGATCGGCGTATCACCGTCCGGGTAATCTTTCCAGTCATCATGAGTCTTCTTATAAGGCATTATGGCGTATTCTCCCAACGTCCAGCATCGCGGTTATAAGTCAGTCTACCCCGCTTCTTACAGCGGAAAATTCTGCCATCCGGAGACACCCACAGTGTCCTACCCGGCACCCCCTCCCCAGGCGGCCCAACCCAATACGAAGGATCAGCAACATCATCCGACCGCCCCATCTGAGCGAACATCTTCAGAAGCTCATCCTTCGTCGCCTTAGACAGCGCATCACCCTTCTTCAAGGCCTCACTGACCTGATCCCGGATAACCTCCGGGTCAACCCCGGCCTGAGTCAGAGTAATCGGAGCCGACCGGCCCCAAGCCGACTCGTTACCAGCCTGATCCACAGCCTTCAACGCCACAGACAACGGCGTATTCAACGGCAGATCAGGGATAATGCACTGGCCGCCCCTACTGGCCGGCAGGCTCCCCTTCTGCACGAACACGGCAGGCGTGGGAGCTAGCCCGTAGATGCCCACGTTCAGGTAGGACACGTCAGACGGCATGGACGCGCCCGCCTTCGTCCGCCCATCCCACGTCACCGTCAGCACGCCCTGCCTCTGCGCCAGAGTAGGAGTAGACGGGTCCGGAGGCGGCTCCGTATCCGTCGGCATCTTCACATAGAAATAATCCGACCAATCCGAGTAGACCCCATCCGAGGACTCCGCATACACATGGAACCGGTACTGCACGCCCGCATCCAGGTTCGGGTAATCCATCGCATTACTGGCGGAGCTGATGTGCCACAGGCCCTGCCAGTACGATCCGCCCTTAGGCAGGTGCACCTCATACTCCGCCTGAGCTACATAGCGGGCAATCGACAACTCAACGCCACGCACATCAGTCGTCACCGGGGCCCACGTCAGGCGAGCAGCAGACCAGTAGCCAACCCCATTCTCATTCGGCAGCACAACGCCAGCACCAACGCCGCCCTCAGGCTTCTTCGGCTTACGCTTATCCGGCGGCTTAGTCGGGCGCACACCAGACCCAGACGTCGCCGACAAGCCAGCAATACCCTTAGTCTTCTTCGCCAGACGCGTCAAATAATCATCCAACAGAGACCCAAACGTCACATGCCCAGACACGCCGTTAGCGTTCATGGTCACGGACACCTGTTGGACGCGCATCCACTCACGCCCATCAGCCCTCTCAACCCACATCCAATCGCCCTGCTCGTAATGCTTCCACGGCAGCAGCAAGGCGGTCGTCTGCACCCACTCCCGCTTCACGGACTGCTCAGGATGCGCCCCGGACTTCAGGGTACGCTGAGCGACGATCTTCGCGGTCTCTTCCTTCTCCACACCACCAGCCGAGACCGTCTTCTCCATGCGGCGCAGGTCAGCCGGCGCCTCACTGTTGTGGAAATGCCAGAGCTTCGCCCCCTCACCGGTCACGAGGACGTCGGTGCACATGTCCTGCCACGTCTTCGTCTCACCGGCCGCCATGGCCCCCGGCAGGCGCCATATCAGGTTGTTCCGCGACCTCGACAGCACCGTGTTGGGGTTATAGATTGAGAGCTCTCGGCCCTCCCAACGGTAGTCCAGGATGCCGAGGTCCCACATGGACTTCACGACTTGCCACAGGTCAATCGACGGGTCGTAGGCGATCGTCATGATGCTTGCCCATTTAGCGTCAGCCGCATCCACGGCGTCAGTGCCGCGCAGGTCCATGACCTGGCCCCAGCCGCGCGCCTTCGCGGCGTTCCACACGGACGACACGATCGCACCCGGCGTGACAGACAGGAAATTCCATTTCCCGTCCTTGTCGGCCCCGCCCTTAGGGGCCTGCCACACGAGGGCGTGCTGACAGTACTCGCTGATGTGCACGCACTCGATCCGGCGAACATCAGAGCCGTCATCCACGAGGTCACGCTCGATCTTCACCGTGATGAACCGGGCGTCACTGGCCTCATACCAGGTCTCCCCGTTATCGGGGGTCCACTCCACGGCGAGTTCGACCTCGCCGTCCAGCCACTCAGCGTGCACGCCAGTAGACGGGTACGTCGCCGTCAGCGTGGGCATCTCACCCACCGGCACCGTCACCGTCATCTCCATGACATCCTTCAGGACACCAAGGCGCGGCCCCATCGGCCGGTAGGCTGCGAGCTGCATGCCCCAGTCGCGGTAGTCCGTCATCAGTAGTGCCTCCGGAACTTCACCCTCGCGTTCGCGTTCACGCCCTCAAGCTTCACCCGGAAATTACCCAGCGCGTCCGGGGTGAACGACCAACCACCGGGCGGCACACTCAAATCCGCGCCAACATCTGGCCCCGTAGCAGCCCACCACGTAGAACCCAGGTGCACCGTATAGTCGTAGCAGTTGATCACCATATGGTATGTATCCGGCGGGATCACACCATTCCACGACAGGGAGAGCCCAGACGCCACGTCAGTGATCTTCATGATCCGGGAAGGCGTCTCAATATCAATCAAGGCATCATTGATAGGCAGAGCCGAACCCACCATGAGCCCAAGATTCTTCAGATCAGCCTCAGACTCATACTCATCACGCCAAAAACCCTCCACACCCTCGAACACAAGCGTAGTCTCGATCATGTTCTCGAAGTAATGGAACACCGGATCCACACTCGACGACAAGCGCACCAAGGCCTCTTTAGCAGTCCCACCCGGTGGACGGTGCTGCATCTTCACGAGGCGCCCCAGCTGGCGCACAGACCTGATCAGAGCCCACCAATTCCGGTCAAGGCCGCCACGGCCCTGCCCAGAATCCTGGACAACCATCTTCACCGTCACCTGGAACGGCTCCACAGCAACCGGCGCCAGAGGCATCACACCCGACCGCAGGGGCACCACGGTACTAATATTCCGCGGGGACCCGAGAGTAGGAAGAAGCGTCTCAGACGTCACGAACCAGCGGCCCGCCGGATCATCCAACGGCACACCGTTCAGGTAGTACTCAGAAGCCATCGCCCCTCCTATAGGCCCTCACCACAGCCACCACGGCCAATGCGACGCCAACCACGATCAGTGCTCCCACGAGGTAGGCGATCAGGCGAACACCGGCTGCGCATAGGTGCGCCGGAACCGGATCTTCGGGTTCGCCGTATCCTTGTAGCCCTTAGAGACCAGGTTGAACTTGCCCTCCGCGTTCGGGATAAGACGGAACCCGCGCGGGTCAACAAACAGGCCATTATCCATGTCAACGCCGGTCTCAGCGAACCAGTCAGTGCCGCGTTTCATCCGCATATGCGTCGGGTCAAGCAGGATATGGTCCCCGGTGGTGCCGTTGGGGATAATGCCCCGCACCCAAGACCCGGTCACCGCGCAGGAGATCTCAACCCAGTCCCGGGGGAATGGCACACTGAAGGACACGTCCTTAGCGGGGAAGTGAGACCCAGTGAACCCGGGAAGCCAACGGAACTCAGTCTCATTCAGGACAGTATCCTCCCAAACACCGATAGCCTCCCAGGTCACACCAACCTGGACGACACCATCGCCGTTCTTGATCGGGTCAGACACGGACAGGACCTTGAACAGGCACCGCGTAGCGGGCTTGTTGGACTCTTTCGCGGGCCGGACCTCTAGCCAGGTCGCGTATGGCAGCGACTCCAGCCACCTCCGGAAAGCCCAAATATCCCTGATCGTGTACGCCTGCCACAGGGTCGCCGCCTGGCCACCCACCGTGTTCATGCCCTGAGACCAGAACGTCCCCGGAGTAGCCGCGGCAGAAATCAGCGTCCCAGTAGGCGGAGTATAGATCTCCTCCCGCACCCACCAGCGCGCATCTAGGTCGTCCGCTTTGACGCCGTTCACCCAGTAGTTCGATGGCATTATCGTTCACACCTTTCACAGACTCGCGGCAAGGCGGATACCGGAAGCCACCTTATCGCGCACAGAAGAATCTGGCTCCTGCACAGGATTATACTGGTTGATCGTCACAGACGGGCCGGCATTACGGGCAAAGTCACCGCCGGCGGGGGCCTCATTATCCACAGCCAAAGACGGCAGGCGCCCAGTCAAACCACGCAGAGACCGCTTCACCGACGGCGTCTCCTGCTCAATACCCGACACAAACCCCCGGATGATCATGCGACCAGTCGGCTTCAACAACTTACGGTCAACCGGGGCCGGACCCTTCCACCTGGGAATCATCCTCGTGATACCGCCCAGGATGCTCCGCAGTCGCCCAATCGCCCGCTGCACACCACTGATCAAACCACTGATGATGCTCTGACCAGCACTGATAAGCCAATTGCCAGCACCAGCAAAGAGACTACGAATACTGCTAGGAATATTCCGGAAGAACCCTACGACCGAGGCCGCCGCCGACCTGGTGGTATTGACGGCGCCGTTCCACATGTTATAGAACCACGTCGTCACAAACTGGGCGATCAAGGTAACGATCGTACTGATAGACGTGTACATCACCGTGAAGAAGCCCAGGATCATGTGCACCGCCCCTGAGACAACCCCGGAGATAATCGTCCAGACACCAGAGAAGGCCTGCTTCACGCCTTCCCACATCTGGGACCAGTCGCCCTTCATGAACCCAATGAAGATGTTCAGAAGACCCATGATAATGTCCAGGGCCCCACTCACTGTGCTGGAGAGGATCTGCCAGACACCAATGAAGATCTCCTTGACGCCGAACCACATGAGCTCCCAAAGAGGCTGGAACCACTGAATGAACGCGTCCAGCGACTGCATGAGCGGCATCCCGTAGGTGGTCCATGCCTCGCTGAAGAGCTGCCAGACCTGTTGGATCTTCGGCCACCACTCGTTGACGAAGTACTCTTGGACGACCTGGAACGCTGCGGTAACCTCGGTCCAGGCCGCCGTGACGGTCGTCCGGAACGTCTCACTGTTCTGCCACAGCAGCACGAAGATCGCGATCAGAGCAGCGATCGCCGCCACGACAAGGCCGATGGGGGACAGCAGGAACGAGATCGCCGTACCGATCCCCTGAATCGCGGTCACCAAGCCAGTAATCGTGGAAACGATCGGCCCGAGCACCTGCATGCCAACGAACGCGGCCACCAGCAGGTTCACAAGCTGGGGAGACTCCGCAAGCTTGTTGATCATCGGAATCAAGAACTGATCAACGAACTTCGCAACATACGGGGCAACCTTCTCGATCGCCCCCGCAAGGCTCGTCCCCATCGCCGTCACAAGCGGCCCCAAAGCATCCAGCAGGCGCACCAGGATCGGCCCCAGGTGCTCGAACGCGGCCCCCAGGACCTTACCGACGGTCTCAGCGACACGCCCACCCAGGGTGAGGATCGCGGCCAGCACATGGCTAACCTGCGGAGCACGGTCCGTGAGCGACTGCAAGCCATTCTGAAGGCCCTGGAAGAACAGCTTCGCACCATGGCCCAGGGCCGCATTCCCGAGGACCGCAGTGAGCCCCTGGAACGCGATACCAGCAGCCGTAGCAGCCTCCGGCAACGCCACCTTCAAGTTCGTGGCGATACCCAGAATCTGGGGGCCCGTAAGCTTCGCCTTCGCCATGAAATTATCCATGGAATCAGCCGCGGCACCGAAGATCGACTTCAGAATATTCTGCCCGGTCACACCCTTCAGGGCCTTATCGATCGCGTCGATATTCTTCTCAACCCGGGCGAGCGTGTACCCGCCAGCCTCCGCAGCCTTGAAAATACTGCCGATGATGGAGGCGAGGTCCTTCATGATGCCCCACGACCGCTTCGCCGCGTACGCACCACGCAGAATCGCCTTATCAATACTCCCGTCCCCGGCGGCCTTCTCCGCCCACGCAGCAAACTTCTCACCGAGATGCGTGAACCAGTCGCCCAACTGGGGTAGGTAGCGGGACCCGACCTCACCGATCGTGAGGATCCCCTGAGTGAACCCAGCGAAGCCGCCGGTCGCACGCCTAGCGCCCTCAGTCGTATTCTGCAAGGACCGCTCAAGCTTCGGCAGATGCTGACGGGTTACCTCCGCCATGCCGGCGATCCAGCCGCCCTGCACCTCAGCGAGATCACCCAGCTCACGGTGAAGCATGGGGAGAGCCTCAGACGCCAGCGCACGCACACTGCCGGCAGCACGGTCCCAGAACCGGTTACCGATCGTCTCCTGCAAGTGCCCGAAGTCCTCTACCACATCCTGGATGTGATCCTTGGCCGTAGACAAGGCAGTAAACAGGACACCAGCCGACGTAGCCATCCCAAGGAAGATGCCCGGCAGAGCCAGGCCAGCGGGGGCGATAGAAGCGAGGCCTTTCGCGAGAGCGAGCACGTTGCCGGCGGCACCGACCATGGCTGCACCCATCGCGGCAGCAGCGGCGGCCGTGGTACCCATCGTGAGGGCGGTCTTATCGAGGTTCTTGATGACGTCCTTCAAAGACCGGCCCCAGTCCGTCAGGGCCCTACCACCAGACAGGCGACCAATATACTCCTCGACCTTCGCGAAGGCCGCATGATCAACGACTGCCTGGATATTCACCTTACGAGGGCGAGTCAGCCACGCAAGCTTCGCAGACGCCTTCCCCGTATCCGCATCCGCATTGACGGTGACCTTCTTGTCGTCAGCAAGCTTCCTGATCTTCCGCTTCGTCTGCTCATAGGAGCTCTTATCCACGTCGGTCTTAACGCCGATGCGCTCCTCAAAACGTTTTTGCAGCGCCTTGTGAATCTTGTCCAGTGAAGCCTTATCGACGACTGGGTCAATCGCCTGAGTGACGGCGGTCATGTCCTTGAGTTGTCGGCGGATGCGAGTCATCCCCGGCTCATCCAGGCGCGGCACGATCTTCGTGCTCGTATCCTGGCGGCGAATCTGCTCTTTCACCCGCCGCATAGACAGCTGGTCCAGCTCAGGAGACACCTTAGTAGACGCGCCAGCACGCTGAAGGGCGGCACGATACTGGCGGACGGCCAGATCATCCACACGAGGGGCTACGCGCGCATCCTTGACAGAGTCATTCACGCGCCGCTTCGTCTCAGCGACAGACTTGTTGTCAACCTTGAGCTTAGCGTTTACGGTGGCCTTCAAGCCCTCAATGCGCTTTTGCAGACGCACCACGGACTGTTCGTCCAGGCGCAGTTTCACCGACATGGTCGGCTTCGCCCTCCGCAGGCGACGCTCTAGATCGATAATCTCCCGCTCATCAAGCTCCAGGCCTACGGGTATCTCAAGGTCGAGTTCGTGGCGTATCTTGCGGAGCTTCTGCTTCAGTTCCTTCGCGAACCCGGTAAGGTCTGGGGCGACCTTGACGCCAAGCTTACCGACTATACCCTTAGGCATACGCCACACCGCCCATTCTTAACATCACCCTATAGACCCAAGCATAGCAGCCATGCCCATCTCATCAGACGACGAAACCGCCTCCTTACTCCCGGGAGGCTCAGGGCGAGCCGCATACTCGGCACGACGCAGACGAGCCTGCTGCTGAGCAGTCGCCTTCATCGTCAACGTGCCAATATCCGCTAAATCCGCGCGCTGGCGCTCAGCATGACTCCACCCAAGCCATTCCTCGCCACCAAGCAAGGTGCGGGCACGCCACATAGACCCGGGCTCATACGGCAGCCTGGCGACAAGAGCTTCTATCAGAGAAATCCGGAGCTGACAGCCCCTCGCATCTACACCATAAAGGGCGTAGAGATCGCCGTCAGCATCCGGATTCTCGTCAAGAAATTTCTTCAGCTCTCGTCGCCGAGCAATTCCCCCACCCAGGCACCAACCAGCTCAATCACCGCAGTCAGCCCGTGGGAGCGGTAGAACTCAATGTACGCCTTCTCGTCCGTGAGGAAGCCGTCCTCCAGGAGCTCTACGACGTTGGTGAGCTCGCTCATGCTCAGGTTGTCAACGTCTTCCATGTTGATCGCCTCGAAGAGGCGCATAGCCTGAGACGGCTTCAGGTCACGGGGGTGAATCAGCACCTCATGGCCGGGCACGTCCTCGAGCGCCACGTCCTGAGGCTCCGCTGTCTTCTTCTCGTCTTCTGCCATTGTTCTGTGCTCCATTTATCTGGTGCGCCCCCAATTGTGGTGTGATGCCTGGCGTGGGCGGCGGGAGCACACCACAAGAGGCACCGCCCACGCCAGGAGACTAGAAGAGGTCAGGCGACAGTCAGCTTCGTAGCAGAGTCTGCCTTGCCCTTGCCGTTGATAACACTGATCACGTGCTGGCCAGCAGACACGGTCGGGACCTTCACCGTCAGGACAGTCGCGGAACGCTTCGTGAACGACGCGGCAGCGGCGCCAACCGTAACGCGACGCACACCGTCGAAGTTGGTGCCCGTCACGGTCACAGTGTCGCCGACCTTCGCGTTAACGGGCTTGATCTCGGTGATCGTCGGCACAGCAGTCGCCTTGCCGGTAACCTCGCGGGCGCGCAGGTAGTGGACGCTTGTCTTGCCAGACGGAGGGGTCAGGAGGACGCCCTTCATCTTGACCTCAGTGAAGTTCTCCTTGTCCAGGGTAGGCATGTCACCGGACAGGTTCACCTTCCGCAGGAGGATGCCGGAGACAAGCTGGCCCTCCACGATCACAATCAGGATCGCACGGTCCGTAGAACCGGACAGGACAAGGTCGTAGCCGTCCGTCTCCTCCACGTAGGTAGAGCCGGGGAAAGCCGTCTGGATCGTGTCATCACTGAAGGACACAGAGTTGATAGTGACGTTCGTGGTCTTCGACGCACGCGTCGAGCGAGCATTCTTACGGTCCCACGTGTCCTTAGTAGACGCGTCACCGCCGTCAGTCTCGAACTCGATCAGGTTCTCGCTGGAGGTGTCGCCAATCCACTTCCAGCCCTGAGCCTCCAGAGTCGTGCCGTCCCCGAACTCGTAAGCCCACAGGTCAGGGGCGGCGGTGTCAACGTCACCAACGTAGACGTGGCCCATGCCCGCAATCTGGATTTCCTTATCAGCATTCGCAGTGTTTGCCATGCTCATCCTTCCTTTTGAATCTTGGAGCGGGCCACGATAATGCCGCTCACCCTGAACTCGGCATAGTCCGCAGTGTTGGACTGCAGGCCGCCGAGAGTAGGCCCAGAAAGCTCCAGGTTGGCTATCCACCCGCCCGCGACCGGTTTACCGTCCCGCCACAGGCGGTTCAGGCCAGCCATGAGAGCAGTAGCCATCTCTTCGGCCTTGTCCATGCTCTCGTCGGTCACATACCATGTGACGCGCATCTTCAGGCCAGCGAACATGGGGCCGTTCTCCAGGGTGGACGTGGAGATGACCTGACAGACCAGGATTGGCCCCATATGGTTATCGACGTCAGCCCTGGTCTCTACCTCTGCCTCTGACAGGATGAGAGCCCCACCACCGTGCACAACCTGCCTAGTGGCGTCCACAATGAACGTCTGGGGCAGGAGTGGGGGGTGCTCTTCATAGATGGCCATCAGAAACCACCGTGCCTAGCGACCACGGACCGGAACGCGTTAATGCCCCGCACCCACTTGCGTCCCGCACGGCCCGCACGCCCCTGGAAGTGCCCGAATTCCGTGTGCCACGAGTAGGACACTGAATTGACCTCAACGTGGTAGTCTGTGCGCCCTTTGAACACGCGCACGGAGGAGGCGAGCTTGCCCGTGCGCACGTGCTTCGCCAACTGGGCTGCCACCTCAGCCGCAACACGGGCCGCGGCGGCCTTGAACTCAGGCTGCTTAGAAGCCTCCTCAGCGATCAGCTTACGCACAGCCTTATTATCGTAGACGACGATATCGCCGGGCATGGCTACTTGACCTCTCCGCGCATCAGGTCCACGCGCACGGTGAAGTGCGCGACCATGGGTGAGGCCCCGAAGTAGCCAGGGTCGCCAGTCTGCTGGTACATGTAGTCCAGGGAAGCGGCGGGGCCCTCTAGAATCTTCACGGTCGAGTGAGGCCCGCCAGGCCAGCGTCCGGCGCCCATGATGACTAGCGTGGTCTCGTCCACAAGACTCTTCTCAGGGTTCCGCTTCTCGGTAGCACTCTGCGCACTGCCGGATGCCGGCTCAACCAGGACACCAGAGACAACATGCTTCCCTGTGGGCTCGTATTTACGGCCCGTACGGCCCTCCACGGCCCGGTACGTGGTGACCTCGACCCGGTGGGGCCCATTGTCCAGGATGCGGCCTCTACGCGGCTTATACGCCTTCACCAGTACCCCCACGGACTAACCCCACACAGGTCGCTCGGTGGTGGGTCAGGCGGGCTATGAGGAGCCACAGAAGCCGACCACGAGCCACCATTGTCGCCTCGCCGGTTCGCAAGATAGCCGTCACCAGAGAACTGGAGAGCCGACCAACCCCCAGGGTGATCGCGGAGCATAGCCCACTCAGCCGGACGGAGCTCCAAGAGACCAGAAGCGATAGCCGCATTCACAGAATACGTGTACGTACCCTCAGTCTCATACTTCATCACCCCACCGGCAGGGGCGCGCAAGACACGGCACACAGCCTCAGCCTCGACACGCTTCAGGACCGTCTCATACGGCTTACGCGCCTTAGCCTTGTCCAGCGCGTCGGGGATGGCGAGGAGGATAGTCGCCTCAACATACTCAAGCATGCCCTCCACGTAGGGGGCCTCATCGGCGGCGTCGATACTCCTCATGAGAGCCTGCTCAACGTCCGCCACGCTTGCGACTGTCACACTATCCTCCTCACCATCACCTCAGGGACCGCGCCATAGGCCGTGTCAGGCCTTCTTCTTGAAGACCGCGAAGGCCTTCGGGTCGCGGATAGCCCAACCGAAGGTAGCCTCAGCGAGGAACGCGATCATGTTGGTGCGGAACAGCTCCAGGCCGAACGCGTACTCGTTGGCCTGACGCATCTCGATGTCAGCGACGTTACCGATAACAAGGTTGTCCTTGAAAGAACCAGCGACCATGATGGCGCTGGTCTCCTCGACCTTGGCCTTCTCGTAGCCGCCCACGGCGTTGCTGAAGTGGATCGGAAGGCCGAGGAACTGGCCAACCGGGTCAGCAAGGTTGGTGGAGGCCTGGTAGAGCGGGCGACCCTGAGTGTCGGTCACACCAAGAATCTTGGTGCGGACGTTCTTGCGGGCGAGGAACGCGTCAACGGTGAAGTCGTCGTTAGCGCCCTCAACAGCGTCAACACCCTTCAGGACAGCGTCAAGGAGACCGGAGCCCTTAACGGCGGCGTAGTCAACGTCAACCAGGTTGGCGTTAGCGCTGATGATCGGAGTCTGGCCAGCGAGGACGGTGCCGGTGAGAGCGTCCTTGCCGTGGAGGATAGCGTTGTCCATGGCGCGGGCGATGGACTCAGACAGCTTCTTCTGCAGGCTCAGGTAAGCCATGACGGGGCTACGGCGGACGACCTCCTCAGAGAGGACAACACCGGCCGCGACCTTGATGGGCTTGATGGTCTTCGTGGTGAACGAGACCTCGACGGCGGGCTTGTCACCACCCTCAGCGACAACGCCGGCGGTCGGCTGACCAACCGGGACGGGGAGAGCCGCGCCAGAGAGGGGGATCGGCGTGGTCTGGGCGATCGACTGCATCACGGAGCCCTTGTAGGCCTGGGTCCAGATGTTCTCGATGACCTCGGGAGGGAAGACTCCCTTGTTCTCGCCCGCGAGGAGCTTGTCTAGTGTGTGCTTAGCGGCCGGATCAGCCATATGCTTCGTCCCTTCACGTTAGAGGAGGCCGAAGAACCCGGCGGCCTGCTCTTGTAGGTTGTTCTTCTCAATCGTATCAGATCCCATAACCGGGTCCCGGGGTACTGATACAGGCTTTTTATCGACGGCGCCCTTCAGGGAAGACAGGAGCTCAAGCTTCTTCTCCCAAGTCCCCTGGTCGCCATCTAGGAAGACGCCATACTCGTCCGTGAGGCCGGCATCTGCCAGTGCTTTATCGCGGGCCTGAGCGGTCTTCGCGGCCTCAGCCTCTTGGGCGGCTTTGTCGCGTTCGGCCCGCATTTCCTCTAGAGCTTTTTCGAGAGCCGCCAGGCGGTCCGTATCGGATTGCGGGCCACTATCAGTGGCCGCGGACGGCGCCTTATCGGCCTCGGGAGCAGGCGCCGGGTCAGCTTCCTGCGGAGCCTGCTCTTCCGTCTTCTCCATGGATGCAGCTGCTTCAGCATCGTCTCCTCCTACGAGGATGGACTCGTTCTCCGGCGCCTCAGTGTTCGCCTCGGTTGTGTCAGCCATGTTCGCGCTCCTTTCTGGCTGCCGATTTCTCGTCTGAGCGTTTCCCGCGCAGTGCCCGGTCCATTGCAGACCTGGCCTCCGCACCATGTAGGTCCTTATCGGTTACCACGCTCTTATAGGTCTTAGCATACCGGGCGGCGTCCGCCTTACCCGGCCACGCACGAGACGTAAACACAGGCACCACAGTGCACCGGTCCCCGTAATGGAAAGCGAAACCGGCGGTACCCTGGCTCTTGTACACGGGGCCGCGGGCTGCGAGCATCGCACAGAAACCACACGGGCCACTCTTGCCGGGGTGAACGACGCGAGCCCACGCGAACACTCTCGCGATGCGGCGACTCTCCTTGTCAAGCTTGTGCTCAGAAGGAGGGTCCTCGACAGCGATCGGGGCGTGCTTCTGGATAGCCGCCTTCACGGCTGGCTCTTTATCGACCTCGCCAATCGCCCTGTCGATCCTGTCGGCGATCTGGTCGAACTCGTCGTCTAGCATGCGCCTACGCCTGGCCCGGCGCTGCTCTGGAGTCTCCCAATCCTCCTCGTCTAGGGAGCCTGCCTGCTTCTTGGGTTTCCGGCCTTTCATCGCCCGGTACGGGTGCTCGGCCTTCTGGGTCTTGCGGGCCTGTTCGCGCTCTTGGCGGGCGGCCTCCTGTTTAGCGGCTCTGATGGCTTGCTTGCGGATGTCCTCGGGGAAGTCCTGGAGCTGTTTCTCCACGTTCTCAGCGTGCTCCACAGCCCCATCAGGGTCCGGGGGAGCAGAGCGGGCAGCAAGGGCCACCGTCTGCCTCGCAGAGCCCTCCACATGGTGCACAAGAGCCCTCTCGAGCTGCTTAGCGCCAGCCTTAGACAGGCCTCCGGGTGTCTCCCGGATAGCCCGCCTGACAGCCTCAGGCCTGTACGGTGGCGGTGCCGGCACCCAGGCCTCATCGAACCCGCGGCGGCGCGCCTGGCCCCTCATGAACAAGGACGCAGCCGCCCACGCCTGATTGCGGGCCTCGTTGGTGACATCGTAGATAGTGTCCACGTAGCCGACCGGCTCAACCGGCGTGGCCGGTAGTGTGGACGTCACCAGGGCGAGCCTGCGCCGGTAGCGGCGGACGATCAGGTCCATGAGGAACCGGAAGAAGCGCTCCGTCACCGCCGCCTCTTCTCACTCTCGCCAGGGTCCTGCTTGCCGTCAATGTCCTCTTCGGCCTCGTCTGTGGGCTCTTCTGGCTCTGGCAGGTCGGCGATGCCGGCGCCGGCCATGGCGTCTACCTCTTGGGAGCGGGCATCCTCGCGGGCGCGCTGCTGCGGAGTCAGATACATGAAGTCCCGCGTCGTCTGATCAGACAGGACACCCTGAGACTGGGCCTGCAGGGCCGCGGACATCATGCCAGACGCAGACGGGGACGCGGCGTCACGCCATTGCACTTCAAGGCTGGTCGGGGACTCGAGGTCTTTGCCGGACATGGCGCAGATCGTGCGGGCGACCTGCTCAAGCGTGTCAGCGAACATGCGCTGCTTGTTCTCGGCCCTAGCGATCAGCCTGTCCTTGGCGACACGCAGAGCCTCCGCACTGGTCGGGTTACTGTCAGCCGATACGCCCATCATTGACGGCGGGATGCCGGTCATGGCACTGACCTGCAGGGCGTAGTTCTTGTAGACGGTCTGAATCGGAGTCAGATCGGCGCCGGTGAGCTGTTTCAGGTCTGATCCGGCAGGGGCGGCGAAGAGGTTGCCGATGTAGGACTGCATGAGGTCGGGCTGCGAGTCTAGGATGTCGGCAGAAGCGTCACCGATGAGCATGCGCAGAGGCCATGCGGAGACTTCTTGGGCGACCTGGAGGTTTGTGAGCGTCCTGGAGGCGGCATCGATAATGGGGGCTAGCTCGGCGATGTCGCTGCGCCCGTATTTGTCTTTCAGGCGTGCCCGGTTGAACATTGGGACGATCGAGGGGCCCCATGAGTCAAGGCGGCCTTGTCCGACAAGCCACTGACTGGCCTGGTCGGACTTCGCGTAGAATGTGACGCCGTCGGGCGTGTAGTAGGTGGCGCCCACGGTCTCGGAGTCGAGCCGGTAGACGGCGATCCCCTCGACCGTGTTGCCCTGCCAGTCTTGGCGTACGCGGGCGTGCTGTGCGTCCAGGACGCGCACGTACGGGTACTCTGACTCATCGTCGGGCGGGGAGAGGACCCAGTATGCGGCGCCAACGCTGATAGCCTCACTGGCGGCAAGGTTGAACTGGGAGTCCATGTCATTGTGCTGCCAGACCTCTTCGATCCAGTCAACACACTCCTGGTCCGCCTCCTCGCCGGTGATGAAGCCGGCGGGGATGAGTACCTCTGTGAGGATGTCGGTGCTCATCTTCGCCCAGGGGGCCTGCACCTCCAGCAGGCGGGCCTTGGGCGGGAGGGAGACACCGAGTGCGGAGACGCGGGAGCGGCCCTCATAGTAGGCGTCGTAGCCGCCGCGGGGGCAGAGCCCGCCGGACTCGAAAGCCCGGATCATTTTCTCGAAGCTCACAGGTACGACCTCCACTGCCCGACCGGCTTATTGCGTTCGGCCCACTCTTTAGACGATAAGACTGCCCTATAAAGCATTCTAGCACCGATCATGCAAACCGCTAGATCAATCTTCTTCGGCGACTTCGGGGATTCCTTCTTCACCGAGAAACGACCCTTGTACTCATTCACCCGACAGTTAGACACATGCTCGCCAAGGTCTGCAGACCCGTCATGGGTGAACGCCTTCTGCTGGATCTCGTCGTACGCCGTCTCCGCCGCCTCAGCGAACTGGTAGGCGTGAGACCTCATGTCCCAGGCCACATGGGATGCGGACATGCCCTGACCCCGCACCGCTGGCAGGATCAGCCGGTCACCGTACTCGTCCGGCCACGTCGTGCGGGTGAAAGATTCCCACTCGCGGACGTCAGCCCAGAACGCCACCACGTTGTATTCGTCGAATACGCGGCGGATCGCAGAATCCACCTTGTGGACATTGATGGTGCCGGACGACTTGTCTGGCCCCCAGTGTCCGAGCGTGAAGATGTGCCCATCCGACATGCAGCAGCCGACAAGGGCCGTGTGGTCGTTGGAGCGGGAGCCGTCGAAAAACATGACGATCTCCTCGCCAGGCTCATCACCATCGTTCTTCCGCACGACACGGTCCGCGTCCCTGAGGAGGGTCCACTCTTCCAGGGGCACCCATGCGTTGTCGGCGGCCGAGGGCCGATTGAGGAAGAACCTGTAGGAGCGGGACTCCGTGTACCTGGGGGACCAGATGAGCGCCTTCGTCGCCTCCAGATCAACCCACGGACACCCCTCGTAGACGAACTCAAGGGCCTGCTGGAGAGGTATCTGATGCTCTGGGGGGTCATCCACTAGGGCCGCGTTCGGAGGCGCTATACGGGCATCGTAGAGAATCTTCTTCGTGTTCCGCGATCGGCCCTCTTCCTGGAGGACCCAGTCCTCGAACGTCGATTCAGCGGCACTGGATTCGCCGGGCACCCAGGCGTTACAGGTGTGCAGTGTCCGGGCTCCGGTCTTGGCGGCGTTCTGCTCGATCGTGTTCATCAGCTCCGGGCCACCGTTAGACGGGACCCAGTGCTCCAGCTCGTCACAGACCGTGAACGAGGTCTCCCCACCCTCGATACTGCGCGACGAGGACGCCTTCTGCTCAAGCTGATCACCAGACGCAGAATCCAGGAATGTCTTGCCGACCGTGAGCCCGTACCGCTTGGATAGCTGGGATCCTTTGGCGGCGAAGGCTCTCACCATGCGCATCGTGTTCTTAGTCTGCTGCTCGGACGTCGCCACGACCTGGATCCAGGCCATCGGCATCGTCTTACCCTCCACGCCGAACGGGGACGCGTCATCCCACCGGTCGAACCGACAAGGACCAAGCATCTCAAACATAGACAAAGCGGCGGCGAACGGGCTGTTGTGGGTCGGCTTGAGGGTTGCGCCTACGAGGTAGGTGCCGTCGCCGTCCACACTGATACAGCGCCCTAGCTGGTCGGGGGCGCGGGTGATGCTGCGGATCGTGATCGGCTTCCGCTTCTGCTCCTTGACGCGCTCGGCCTTGCGAGGGAGGGTGAAGAGATTCTGGTGCCGGCATGGCTTGAAGGCAAGCCGGTACCGCTTGCCTGCGACGCGCCCGTAGAGCTTCGCATCCGACTCCTTCACATTCACGCGAACACCGAGCGTACGAAGCAGCTGGGCGAACTGGTAGGCCATCTCCTTGAGGACGGTGCACCACTCAGCTGACCCGTTCTCGGCCACGTACCCAGCCGCGTCCAGGAGTCCCTGCGCGAGGGCAAGCCGCTGCTCCGCGGACGAGTACAGGTACTCCTCCGGGATGTGCTTACGGCCCAGGACGCGGGCTGACCCCAGGTCGGCCGACCCGCCGTAGAGCCTCCCATGGCGCCGCTCGCGGCCGAACCAGACGTAGAGAGTGCGACCATGAGCCACTGTCACGCTAGTGAGGTAGCCAGCCGCCTGGAGAGCCGCGGACACGTGCTCCTCATCCTCGTCCCAGCAAGCGATGTTACTACAACGGGACGATCCATCACCGAGCCAGCAGCCCAGCACGTACGGGTCCATCGGGAGATCGCGCTCCGGCATCTCCAAGACAGGCTGAGGGGGCAGTGCATACTTGGTGACGTCTGGGCGAGTGCACTTCGAGGACGGCGAGAGAGGCCGCTTGAACATGAGGCCACTATCCAGCATGTCCACGACACTCTTAGTGACGCGCCGCCGCTTCGACTTGCCCACAAACTCGTCAACGACGAACAAGTGCCCGCCAGAGAAGGTTTCAGTGACGCCGTCGGAGAAATGGACATCCCACAGGTCGTAGTCGTCTCGCTCCTCGTGAAGCTTGATGACCGTGGTGGGCTTGCCGGACGCAGAATAGATCCGGTCGCCGACCTTCAGCCGTCCGTGAGTGCTCCACCCATTCACCGTCAGCACGGGAGTGCCGTGGGTTACAGCTTTCCCCGATCCCTTGCTCAGGCGCCTCACGGCCCAGTTGTAGACCCATGACCCGTCCGGGTTCAGGGCGTACAGGTGCATCAGGAACTCGATCTGCTGCGGTGTAGGCGTGAAAGCCTCCCCGGCCCTAGCCCCGTTGGGCTGCTTCAGGTTGTCGATCATCCAGGCAGCAGCAGCCAGCCCAAGGGTCTTCTCTGGGAGTTCCCTGGGCATAGTGATCAGCCGCTCACGCGGCGGCGCATCCCATAGAGGGTCGATAGCAACGTGCTCCATTACTGCTACCGTCCCCTCGTTAGCTGGTCTTGGCGCGCTTCGCCAAGAAGTCCTCCATCGCCACGATCCCCGCAGACTTCTCAGGCTCCGCGGCCGCGTCACGCTCGATCTCGATAGCGGCACGACGCCGGTCGCCCTCAGTGAGGAGGAGCGTCGAAAGCATCTGGTTCAGGGCGCCGCGCATCATGGCGGAGCGGCTCTTGCTGTACTTGTAGGCGCTGATCTCGTCGCAGGCGTCGTAGAGGAGGATCCAGTCCGACGGCTCGTAGTAGATCGTGTACTTGGAGTCCTTGACGGACTGGTAGAGGCCCCGCGCGATCGGGTGCCATTCAGGGTCGGCCGCCGGGGGCTTGATAATGCCGTCTTTGACGACGACGCGCTTCACTCCGGCATGCGCCTTCCTGGCTTTGGTGATGCGGTGGCCCTGGTCGGAACGTTTGGGGATTGGCCCGCGGGTGCCCATAGGTACTCCTCCTCATTGGAACGATTTCTCACAGTATACCCGGATGCTTGCCGGGTGGCCTGTGCTGTCTGCGCTGCTTTGCCCACCCGTTAGCTCGGCGGGCGGCGTGCGCCTGCCCCGCCGTCCGCTGCATATGGTGCAGCTGACACAAGAGGCGCAGATTCCAGAGCTCATGCGGCCCCTGCGGGTCGATATGGTCTACATGGTTGCCGGGGGCACCACAGAACGTGCAGCAGCCGGCGTCGCGGCGGATGACGGCCTCCCTGATCTTCTTCCAGTCCCGGGGGAGCTCGTCGCGTCGTCTTGACTGTCTGCTCCACATGTGTCTATAGTTCCTTCCAAGAGCGATGCTCCGGGGCCGCAACCAATTCTTCCTCTCGTTGGTTGCGGCCCCGTTCTATGCCCATCGCGACGATGGCGGCGCGGTTCAGTCCTCGAAGGCCATACTATCGCGCGCCCGATTGAGACGGCACCCGCCAGTAGGCCCCTGCCGATTCTTCGCAACCTTAATGTCAAGGATCTCCTTGTTGGGCTGCCCATCAGAGCCTTCAGGGCAGGACAGGAGCATGATGACGTTCGCATCCTGCTCCAGGGCCCCCGACTCGCGTAGGTGCGCCATGGACGGGCCGGAACCCTCCGCGGCCATCCTATTCAGCTGAGACAGAGCTAGAACAGGGCACTCCAGATCCCCAGCCATGATCTTCAACTGACGGCTGAAATCAGCCACAATCTCGTGGCGAGGACGCCGATCCCCACGAGGAGAGGACATGAGCTGCAGGTAGTCCACGACAATCATGCCCAGGTCGCCGTGCTGGTGCTTGACGGCGCGGGCGTGAGCACGAACATCGTCGATCGTCACACCGGAACGGTCATCCACACTGATCGGGAGAGCCGCGATCTCGGTAGCAGCCTTCACGGCGTCGTCACGCTGCGCCTGAGTGAGGCCACCGGCGATGACATGCCGGTACGGGGCCCGCAAACGCACAGACACGAGCCTTGACATGACCTCCTGGCAGCTCATCTCCAGCGAGGAGATAGCAACCGGCCTCTCCGCAGCCACACCAAGAGCAGCCTGGAGGGCGATAGCAGACTTGAAACCACCGGGGCGAGCACCAGCCACATAGAGGCCGCCAGGCCGCCACCCATCAATCAGGCGGTTGATCTGCTCCCAGGGGGTGGCGTAGAAGCCGTCCTCACCGTCCAGCCAGGACGTGAATGCCCCAAGAAGCGCATCACCCTGGGCGCCTGCGCGACGGTAGACCTCCCCAATGTTGCTCCAGAGGGAACGAACCTCGTGGAGGATGTTCTCCGGGGTCTCGTTAGCGCCGAGGAGCTGGCCTACGCGGGCGTGGGTTGCCTCCATCATCCGCTTTGTGTAGGAATCCTCCAAAGCCTGGACGTAGGTGTCAACAACCACATCAGCGGCGGCGGGGGCCCAATGGATCAGATCGAGCACATAATCCTCGTCGATCGTCGCCCTATCCTCCGGGGCCAGCCGATCCAGGTTCGCGGCCAGGACGGTGGCGTCCAGGCGGCCCAGCTCCTTCTCAAGCACATTGCACAGGCTCCACAGGGCGATGTGCCTGAGGTCAGCGAACATACCGACGTTCACGCGCTCCTTGAGGACGTCATCAATTGAGTCCAGGTTGAGGAGACGCATGCCCAAGAGGGCTTTCTCAACGTTATCCACCGTCGTCACTTGTCTGCTCCCGTCAGGTCGTCGAAGAACTCTCCCGTGGCCCATCCCTCAATGAGGGCCTGCTGTCCGGCTACGGTCACCTGTGGAGTGACTCGCTCCATGTCGCCGGAGGCTGTGGAAACGAAGTGGATGCGGGCCCGAATGTAGCCCTTGTCGATCGCCCACTGGGTCGGGTGATTCCACATGCGGCCCAGGCGCTTGCAGAGCCAGCCATGCTTCCGAAGCCACCGGAACAGGGTGCCGGAACCGATGGGGGCGCCGGCCTGGGTGATGAGGGCGGCGACGTCCTTCACGAGCAGGTCAGTGTCGTGCCGGCTGGCTGCGCGGCCGAACAGCGTGTACGGGGCATCCTGGGCAGCCTGTGCTTCCAGGGCCGCCTTAGCCGCCCTCTCCTCCTTCAGGGAGGTAGCCAGCTGGATGATGAAGTCCGGGTCCATGAGAGCCTTCTCTGTGGCCTCTGGGGTGAGGTAGCCGCCACGCTTACGCACGCTGGGCACAACGTCGTGGGTGAGCCAGCGCCGGAACGCCCGGGCTTCCGGCTTGCGCGAAAGAAGTACCGTGTCGTACATGCCGGACTCCGTAACCGTGTTCATCTGGACGGTCCGCCCTACTGAATCGGTGGCGTCGGTAGTACCGACGTCATCGCGATCCAGGCGCGACGCCACATCTCGGGGGTTCTTGAGCTCCAGTACGCGGCAGAGGTCAGCCAGGATGAACCAGGGCTCACCGTCCGGACCGGTGACAACTCGGACTTGGTGATTGTTGTAGGTGAATGGGGTGATGTTGGTGGTTTCCATTGGGGTTATTCCTCTCATTTGTGGGGTGTCGGTTGGGTGCCAGGGGCCGCCAGCGGCCTAAAGGGTGTATGCCGAACATATACCCCTCGGAAGGCGACCGCCAGGGGTACGCACAATCTGCATACCCTTCTCGTCATCCTCCAGCGAGCGCACCATGTCGGGTGCGACGCCACACCTCGAGGGCGCTGAAACAGCTCCAGGCTGCTCGTGTTATCATTCATGCTGATTCCTTTCAGTCGGGTATCGCCCCGTCCTCCGCTTGCTGGTGGGCGGGGCATTCTCATTGTCAGGTCAAAAACCGGTCCGCGTCATAGGTAGACATGCCATCCGCGGGATCAGCCTCCAGCCCGGCAGGCCCCATACCGGCCTTCATAGACGCCCCCAGGTCAGCGAACAGGGATCCACCACCATCAGCGACGTCGTCGGGCCCCGTGGACGGCTCCTCCCCCGGGACAGGCTTCCCCAAGCTGCGGAACACGGCCTGCACCTCCTCAGGCGCATACTTATCGCACTCAAGGCCGAAAATATCGATCAGGACCGGGTACTGCACGACCGCAGCATCAGGAACAGTAACGCCAGAGCGCATGCGCCGCTTCGCCGCCTTGATAGCCCCCTCGTCGCCCTCAGCGGCAGCCTTCCAGGACGGATACACATCCTGCTCCGACAAAGGCACACGCGGCCCCTCATCGAAGTACACCTTACCGACCTCAGGCTGTGCAGGCGCCGGCGGGACGGTCTCCCAAAAGCCATCGGACAGGAAATTCACCGGCGACTTCGTAAACTTCGCCCGCGCAACCGGGTCCTTCTCCCGCATCCGCGTCTCAACATAGTCGCGGGTCTTCTCAAGCAGCTTCTCCGCCTTAGCCCGCATCGCGCGGGGGTCGCGGTCCTGGACCACGCGGAGCCAAGCCTTCTCCACAGCGGCACCCTCAGCGGGCTTCACACGCCCGTAGGCGGCCTTGAACTCCAAGAACAGAGGATTACTCACAGAACTCTTCACGGGCTCACTACGTGGCTTCTGTGCGGGCTCAGGAGGTGCCTCCGAGGGCTCCACTACGGGCGAGGAAGGGGCGGCAGGCGACTCAGGGGCCGCAACGGCAGGCTCAGAGAAAGCAGGCTCCTCCACTAGAACCCCCTCCGCCTCCGCCGAGACGACAGACGAAGCCCCCCGCTCGGAAGCGTCAGGAGAATCATCAAGATCACCCTCCGCAGGAGAGGCCTCCGCAAAATCCGCGGCAGGACGCGAACCGGGCACGCCAGCGAAGCGCTCTCGCAGCTCAGGAGAATCAAGCGCCAACCAGTACGTGTTAGCCGTCCGCTCACGCCCCTTACCAGGACGCTCACGATAATTCTCCTCAACACGGACAGCCCCGATCTCCTTCAGCTCACGCAAAGCCCGGCCAATCGTCGCCACACTCAAGCCCGTACGAGCCGAGATCGCCCGGCGTGTCGGGAAGCAGCTACCCGACACGCCAGCAACAAAAGAGTTCAAGCCCGCATACAGCACGCGGGCGGCGGGGCTGATATCGGCCGTCAGCACCCATAGCGGGATGCAGGCGTAGGGGGTACCGAGCAACGTCCGCTCGCTCGACCGGCGGCGGGGCTTCCTTTCTGCTATAGTAGGCACCACGGTTTCCTTTCTGGGCTCTCGAGCCCGGTCGCCCGCCCCGGTCTTGCTCGTCGGGGCGGGCACTTTCGTATCTGCTGGGGTCCGGCTGGCTCGAAGGAGCGCCCCCGGATGCCCCAAGCATACCACGATCCAGGTGAAGCCTGCGCCCACCCTAAACCGCCCATCCCCCAGCGGGGGGTAGTATCAGGAGGATCAACACCAGGGGGTGGTGCACGAGACGATCGGGGGGGTGGTACACGAGACGATCGGGGGGGTGGTACACGAGACGATCGAGCGTAATAAGAGCCAAGAAGAATAAGAGCCAAGAAGAATAAGAACTCTCTCCCCACCCTCTCTCAAGACGCACACCACCGTCCACAACACTCAAGCCTCAGAGAGAGAAAAAATCTTCAAACCTTCAACCAACAATCCAACACTCAACCAACCACCCACCCCTCTCGTCTCTCTCAACCTCCTAGCTCTCTAGGTGGACACGCGGAGGCCACCCGACAAGAACGGCACAGCAAGCGTCCACACCACAGGCCGTCTCAAGAGCAAGGACGAAGGAAGGCTGACTCTCAAGCAGGCCCTCTGCCTGTCTGGCCGTCCATGGATCTCTCTCCTCCCAAGCCTCTACCCGAGGAAGCCCTGTGCGTGACGGACGGCCTGGGGGGCAAAGCTTCCTTTTCTGTCCTTGCTAAGAGAGTTCCATTGGCTTGCTGGTGGTCGTTCTGGGCCTGTTGGTGCTGCTTGGGAGGAGGTTCGTCGGGGCCACTTCGTGACCCCTCCTCGCCTCCTAGACCCAGCGACCTGCTCGGATCATGCTCTCAGGCTTGCTGTAAGGCCCCTAGAAGCGACGAAATGGCCTCAGTGGTACTCCCGTATGGGTCGGCTCGTTTTAGGCTCTCAGATTGGCTTAGAAGAGCTCTGAAGCTGACAGCATCGTCAGGGCGCTCATCTTCGTCCTTGCTTCTTCCTCACTGAAGACAGCTCTCGCCTTTGCTGGATGCGGGCCTTCGGCCCTGTAGGAAGCTCCGCTACGCTCCGCTTCCTGCCCCACCCCCCAAAGTTCCGGTCCACCCCCTCCCCACAACACCCCCTCAGGCTTGCTGTAAGGCCCCTAGAAGCGACGAAATGGCCCCGCCAGCACCGGAGTACCAGCGGGGCGGTTTCAGGCCCTCAGAATCGCTTACACGCAACCAGTCACGTGAGCTTCTTCGACGAATGAAGACGCACCCAAGACTTCGCGCCACCCCTCCCAGGCGAATACGACACCCACCCAGCATCCTCCAACGCCCTCAACGCAAACTTCACCGTAGACGGCGACAGCCCCAAACGAGCAGCCAACTCACGCTGCGACAGGATCGGCCCCTCGCAATCATCCGGACCCGACAACGCGCCCCACAGGTAGCAGAACAACAAACGCTCCCGCGCAGTAAGAGACGCATCACACACCACCTGCATGGGCACATGACGATAAAACACTGGAAACTCCCCTCAAAGTCCAACAACTTGACAGACCCCAACCCTACCCCTACCATCACACCCATGCAAACCATCACCATCCAACACACCACCACCCACACCTACGAAGCCTGGCTACCCAACGGCGGCCACATCACCTACACCGCCACCCTCCAACGCCCCACCTACCAAGTCACCCCCCAACACCTCTACCAAGCAGGCCTCACCGCCCAACGCATGCGGCGCCGCCCCCAACTCCCCCCACCACAACCACACAACACGCCACAACAAGCCATCATCAAAGGCCAACAAGTCACCCTCCGCCCCGACCCCCTCACCCGCCTCCTCAACCACCTCAAATGAGACAAAACAAACCACTCACACGCACCCGAGACCCACAAGACACCCACCCACTCCGCGGCTGGTACACCATCACCGGCCACGAATGCCCCACCTGCCACAACCCAATCACCCCCATACCAGGAGAACCACCATGGCACCCAACATGCCCCCCACCCACACACAGCTCGAACAAGCCCGCCAACACCTCACAGAAGCCCTCAAAACACTAGACGCCACACCAGACACACCCAACACCACAGAAACCCTCCTCCGCGAAGCCCACAGAGAAGCCAACCACTGGCACACAGTCGCCAACCGACTCCAACACGACAACACAATCCTCCACCACATCATCAATCGCCTCACCCACAAACTAGACGCCGTCGGAGCCCACACAGACATCACCCAATACACCGCCCACCTCACCACCAACGCAGGAGAACCCCGATGACCATCATCAGCATCGAAGGTATCGATGGCGCAGGCAAAACCACCATCACCCCCCGCCTCGCACAACACCTCATCAGCCAAGGACACACAGTCCACACCCACGCCCTACCCACCCCCCACGGCCGCCGAGAAGCACAGCGCTACCCACAAGGCAGCGCCGCCTGCGCCCTCGCCTACGCCACAGACATGGCCCACTTGTGGGAAACCACAATCACCCCCGCCCACAAGCAAGGGCACATCGTCATCCTCGACCGCGGCCCCCTCTCCACCGTCGTCTACCAATCATCCGGCGACCTAGGCACCACCGGAGCGGCCAACATCGCCACAATGGGATGCCTCAACCAGTGGCCAGACCTCACCATCCTCCTCGACATCCCACCCCAGGAAGCGCGCCGCCGCCAGATACAGCGCGGAGGGGCCGAGCAGGACAAGGCGACCCTGGCCGTTCTCCGTCGCCGCTACCTCGAGGTGTCCCCGAGCATCCCTGGCGCTCTCCGGACGGAGTTCGTGAGGCACGACGAGGAGCCGAGCGAGGTTGTGGACGCCGTGTGTGGGGCTGTGGATAAGTTCTTGGCAGGCCTACCCGTCC
>ERZ773011.32-NODE-32-length-41983-cov-17.911_pt1 | contig 41983 bp, 38 predicted proteins | sample MGYA00580662_ERZ773011 | MGnify/ENA primary metagenome ERZ773011 (study PRJEB29015, sample SAMEA2738118) | human oral metagenome | biome: human oral; feature: human-associated habitat; material: saliva | place: China | collected 2169 ... | reverse complement strand
TCACCCGAGGTGAAGAACCTGCCGGAGAAGTCCCCGTACACCGACCTGACTCCGGGCGATGCGCGTTATAAGGTTGCTATTTGGGCGACCCGCGTGGGTTTGACTACCGGTTGGTCTGATGGTTCCTTCCATTACGATACTCCGGCGAGCCGCGGCGCCTACTTTACCTTCCTTTATCGTGCTGCGGGTAGCCCCAAGGTGACCCTGGAGCCCCTGGATAAGGCGAATGCTGTGCGTGCGGAGAAGGGCGCTGCTCCCATTAAGGAGGGGAGCGAGTTGCATCGAGCAATGAGCTGGGTGTATCAGCATGCGCTGGCGAAGGGGGAAGATAGCAGGGCGTATGACACTAGCTTCTCCACTAACGGGTACAGGCCCTGGGATTTCAATGAAACACCGGATTTCTATTACGTTTCGTACTCCACTATTTTCACTCCTCTCATGGTTCTTGATTACCACGAGGAGCTGGCGCCCATTGTGGCTCGTCTGCAGTCGCGGTCCTAGCGGCAGGTGAGCGGGAGGGCTTGCTGGGGGCGTGTTCCCCGTGTCTGGTTCGTGCGAGTTTTCGTGCGTGCTGGAAGCGGTGGGCACGCCCCCTTTTGCTGCATCTTTCGCCTTTGTTGTGTCTTTCGCCGCATCCGCCTGCACGCCGGGTGTAGTTGATTGCGCGAGGTGCAGATTCCGAGTATGTTCAAAGAAATTCACTCTTCTTCCGTTCTCACACCTTTCACCGAGGATAGAAAATGAAGAAAAACCTTTCGACCCGTGGCGCGGCGGCACTGTTGGCACTGACTATGGGCTTCATGGGTCAGGGCGTGGCCCAGGCTGCGCATATTGATCCGAAACCTGCACAGCCTACTGAAGAATCCAAGGCTAATGTCAACTGTTTCGAAATGTACGGCGAATACGGCAGGAACGCTATGAACAGTTGGCAGTGGGCGGAGTGCACCGGCCTGATTACGAAGGAGCAGGCTGTTGAGCTGGACAACATCGATGAGTGGTCCCTGCCGAATGAGGTCATGACCATTTCGCGCGGCCGCTTGCTGGAGTACCTGTATCAGCTGGCTGGCTCACCCGAGGTGAAGAACCTGCCGGAGAAGTCCCCGTACACCGACCTGACTCCGGGCGATGCGCGTTATAAGGTTGCTATTTGGGCGACCCGCGTGGGTTTGACCACCGGTTGGTCTGATGGTTCCTTCCACTACGACACTCCGGCGAGCCGTGGCGCCTACTTTACTTTCCTCTATCGTGCCGCGGGTAGCCCCAAGGTAACTCTGGAACCCCTGGGTAAGGCGAATGCTGCGCGATATAAGAAGCGTTTTGCCCCCATTAAGCGGGGTAGTGAGTTGCACCGAGCAATGAGCTGGGCGTACCAGCATGCAATGGCGAAGCGGGAGGATTATGACCTGCCCATGAACTTCAACTACCCCAGCGCCGATTACGTGACATGGGACGCCTACAGGGTGCCGGATTTCTACTTCGCTTCGCACCGCACTATTTTTATTCCTCTTATGATTCTGGACAGTCATGAGGAGTTGGCACCGATTGTGGCTCGTCTGCAGTCGCTGTCTTAGTTGCTGGTGAGTGCTGGGCTTTGTCGGGGGCGTGTTCCCCGCGCCGGTTCGTGCGATTTTTCGTGCGTGCTGGAGGCGGTGGGCACGCCCCCTTTTGTTGTGCTCCTTGGCTGTGTTTGGGGTGCTGGAAGGGCGTGTGTAACCGAACTATTCTTCGGAAAACAGCCTCAGAGCACCCCTGGGAGTGCTAATATAGGCGTATTACGAAGAATAGTTCGTATAACCTGAGGTTCTGTAGCGGTGAGGAGGAAACCCCATGGCATTCGACGCAACGAAGTTCGCGCAGGAATTTGGTGCCCAGGTTCGTGCCGTCCGCAAGTACGAAAAAATCACCCAAATGGAGTTGGCGTGGATGGTTGGGCTCAGCGATAAAACGATCCGCGATATTGAGCGTGGGCTACCCGGCCCGTCAATTGGTGCGGTCCTCAAGGTCGCCCAAGAGCTCGGCATCGAGCTGACTATTGCCAACCCCCTCACCTAACCCCTCCCCACACCGTGCTAGAAGGCTGAACTGGAGAAAAGCCATGACAGATGAACTTATGGCAGATGTCTATAAAGATGGTGTTCTCGCCGCATATTTGAGGCGAGATGCTAATGGGTTGATTCATTTCACCTACCGAGCAGAATATAATGGTCCGGCAGTTGCTACGAGCCTGCCTTTGGGTACGGAATATACTGCAGAATCAATTCCTCCTTTCTTTCAGAATCTTTTGCCCGAAGGCTATAGGCTTGACGTTGTCAGTTCCGAGAAAAAAATCAGCAAAAATAACACCCTGGGCTTATTGCTGGTGATTGGTTCTGACGTTCCAGGCGATGTGCAAATTATTGAGCACGGGCGGGAACTGTACACCGCTCCTGCCGCGTTGGTTAACCAACCTGAGGCTGTTTCTTTTACAGAGCTTATGGGTACGGTTGACCGCCGAGGACTGCCTGGCGTTCAAGAAAAGCTGAGCGCTGTCATGAAAACCCTACCTGTACATTGGAAGGGCGCTGGCTACGATGCGCTTCTGAAAATCAGCCCGCAACGAATGCCTGGGCTCGTAGAAAACGAAGCTGCCCACCTCACGGCGGCCGCACTCATGGGGATTCCTGTAGCTCAGCATGAGCTTGTCTATGATCGGGACGGCGTATCGGGTTTGATGGTTTCTCGATTCGACAGAACACCCTCTGGGGGACGCATCGCCATGGAAGATGGTGCCCAAATTTTGGGTATTCCTTCAGGTGAGAAATACACGGAAGACAACCATGCCGTGACAACAGAGAGCGTCATTCAAGCAATGGTGAAGCTTGCTGCTTCCCCGGCTATTGCCCGAAGGAATCTTTACCTGCATTTTCTCTACGCCTGGCTGACAGGCAATGGGGACCTGCACGCAAAAAATATTTCGCTCCTCAAGGGACGCCGTGGATGGGAAGTAGCTCCTATCTATGACATCCCCTGTTCGCTTGTACACATTAAATCCCTGTCTATGGCGCTTAGCGTGAACGGAAAAGATAACTCGAATCCCGGTGACGGTTCACCACCCGAAGACTGGAAGATTACTGTTGACGATTGGCTTGCTCTTGCCGATACCATCGGTCTTCCACCCAAGGTGCAGAAAGACGCCCTAAAGCGTGCTCTCAAAGCGGCTCGAGCAGTTCGCTGGCCCACAGACCGAGCCGCCCCGGGATATGTTTTCAACTCAAATGCCTCACCGTTTAAGGCCATGCAGAAAGAGTTGGAACGCCGTCAGGACGAGTTTGAAGAGTACCTTCATCCGCGCTCCTAAGGCTCCTGACTTCTTGAGCCTTCGTTATTTCTAAATTCTCCTCGTGAAGTATCTGTTGACATAGACACTTCGCAATTTCTATAAAGGAACCACCATGCAGAATGGACGCGCAGGACGCCTGCACCCCGCCGTCGGCACTGCCCGCCGCCACCTCGCCGCCGCCCTCGAAAAGCTCCTCGGCGCAGGAAGCATCAAAGCCACCGGACGCTCCCGCACCGCCCCCACCCCGGACACCGCCGACCTGCCCCTGCTCCTGGTCGCCTGCAGCGGCGGCCCCGACTCCCTCGCGCTGGCGGCAATTGCCGCGCACTTCGCCCGCCGCGGCGACGTACGCGTAGGCGCCATCATCGTCGACCACGACCTACAAGAAAACTCCGCCGCAGTCACCGCGCAGACCGCGCAGACCCTCACCGAACTGGGGCTTCACCCCGTCATCACCGAAAAAGTGCAGGTTCCCGTCGGCAACATGGGCCCCGAAATGGCGGCGCGCACCGCCCGCTACGCCGCCTTCACGAAAGCCGTCGAGGCGACCGGCGCCCGCGCCGTACTGCTCGGCCACACCCTCGACGACCAGGCAGAAACCGTGCTGCTCGGCCTAAGCCGCGGCTCCGGCACACGCTCCCTGGCGGGCATGCCGCCTGTACGCGTCGAAGAGGGCGTCACCTACCTGCGGCCCTTCCTCGGCCTGCGCCGCACCGACATGCTCGACACCTGCAACGCCGAAACCCTCACCCCCTGGATCGACCCGACCAACACCGACCAAACCCTCATGCGTGCCCGCATCCGCCACAGCGTGCTGCCCTACCTGGAGGAGCACCTCGGCGGGGACGTCGCCCGCTCCCTGGCGCGCACCGCCTCCGTAGCTGGTCCCGATGCCGAATACCTCGACGAGCAGGCGCAGGCAGCCTACAAGCAGGCGCTCCTGCCCGCCGGAACCGCCGTGCGCGGCATCGAACGTGAGGACGCCGTGCTGCTGGATCGTGCGCAGGTGGCGGCGCTGCATCCGGCGCTCCGTTTGCGTGTGCTTGCGACCGCCTGCAAAGCCGCCGGAGGAGAGAACCCCGGCTTCGAACGACTGCAGGCGCTGGACTCTTTCACCGCCGAATACGCGGTAGCTGGGCCCGTTCAGATGCCCGGTCACGTGAGCGCGTACCGCCGCCGCAAAATTGTGCACCCGGCAACCGGTGAACGCCTGGACGTGCTCGTATTAGTGCCAACTCGCCCCTAACTAGGTGCCCGCGGAAGCATCCTCAGCACACACTATCTGCGTGGTGAGGTGCGCCGCGGCGCCGTTTTAAGCCATACTTAAGGCGAACACCATCCACATTATCCGCCGTGGGAAGGCATGAAACCCCGCACCCGGGGCCCCCAGCGGAGGCGCAGAGCGTCTAAAAGAATACGAAGGAATACATCGTGCAGGCTATCGACGTGCAGGACGATATTAAGAACGTTCTCTTCAGCAAGGAAGAGATTAACGCGAAGGTCGCCGAACTGGCGGCGCGCATCGACGAAGACTACGCCGGTAAGGACGTGCTGTTGGTGGGTGTTCTCAAGGGCGCCATCATGATCATGGCTGACCTTTCCCGCGCTCTCAAGGGCCACTACACCATGGACTGGATGGCTGTTTCTTCTTACGGTTCCGGCACCAAGTCCTCCGGTGTTGTGCGTATCCTCAAGGACCTGGACACCGACCTGGTGGGCCGCAACGTCCTGATTGTTGAAGACATCATTGACTCCGGTCTGACCCTGGCGTGGCTGCAGCAGAACCTGATTTCTCGCGGTGCAGCTTCCGTTGAGATTTGCACCCTGCTGCGCAAGCCCAAGGTCGTCAAGGCTGACGTTGAGGTCAAGTACGTCGGCTGGGACATTGAGCCCGAATTCGTTGTTGGTTACGGCCTGGACTTCGCTGAGAAGTACCGCAACCTGGACTGCGTCGCAACCCTGCACCCGCACGTTTATTCCTAAGCCTTCACCTCAGCAACCATGCTGTAGGTGGTTACGCCCCGCCTCCTCACGCCTGTGGGGGAGCGGGGCGTTGCTGTACCCGGTGGTGGATGCGGAGGCGCAGCAGCCAAGACGTGCCGCCGCCGCGGATACCCGGCAAAGAAAATGCACTTTCACCCCCGCCGAGTGCTACTACCCTTTAGCCCGCAGGTGAAATAGAGAAGCCCGTACCTAGCCGCTCGCCGGGGTAGGGTACATTTAAGGTTGCATCGTTGGGTGTTCCGGCTGGCATGCCGCACCCCAACGAGTTACAGCCGCAACGTAAGGACAAAGCATTGGCGCAAAACCCCAATACTCCGCAGAAAGGCTCGGAGGGATTCCTGAAGAAGCTGATTAACGGCCCCTGGTTCTGGCCGGGCGCAGCTCTCGTGATCATGCTGGCTTTCCTCATGACCTCCTTCTTCACTCAGCCCTCGCGTCAGGTGGACACCAACGTGGGTCTTCAGATGCTCAAGGACCACCAGGTCAAGAGCGCAAAGATCTACGACGGCGACCAGCGCGTCGAGCTGCAGCTTAAGGACGACTACAAGAAGGGCAACGACAACTACGGTAAGTCGGTGCGCTTCTACTACGTGCAGCCCCGCGGCGAAGAAGTTGCTAAGGCAATGGAATCCGCAGAGCTGGAAAGCTACACGGATCAGCCGGTTGAGCACAGCTTCCTGAGCTCCCTGGTGTCCCTGCTACTGCCGATTCTGCTCTTTGGTGTGCTCTTCTGGTTCCTGATGGGACGCGTCGGAGGCGGCTCCTCCGTGATGAGCTTCTCCAAGTCCCGCGCGAAGAAGTTCACCAAGGACAAGCCGGAGGTGCGCTTCAGCGATGTCGCCGGCGTGGACGAGGCGCTCGCCGAACTGGAAGAAGTCCGCGAGTTCCTGGCTGAACCCGAAAAGTTCACCCGCCTGGGTGCAAAGATCCCCAAGGGCGTTCTGCTGTACGGCCCTCCCGGTACCGGTAAGACCCTGCTCGCCAAGGCTGTGGCGGGCGAGGCTGGCGTGCCGTTCTACTCGATTTCTGGTTCTGACTTCGTTGAAATGTTCGTGGGTGTGGGTGCGTCCCGCGTGCGCGACCTGTTCAAGGAAGCGAAGAGCGACCCCGCCGCCATCGTCTTCGTCGACGAGATTGACGCTGTTGGCCGCCGCCGCGGCGTCGGCATGGGTGGCGGTAATGACGAGCGTGAGCAGACCCTGAACCAGCTGTTGGTTGAGATGGACGGCTTCGACGGCAACTCGAACGTCATCGTCATTGCGGCAACGAACCGTCCCGACGTGCTCGACCCGGCGCTGCTGCGTCCCGGTCGTTTCGACCGCCAGATTGGTGTGGACGCCCCCGACATGCAGGGCCGCGAACACATCCTGCGCGTTCACGCGGCAGGCAAGCCGATCGCTAACACCGTGGACCTGGCTCAGGTCGCTAAGCGTACCCCCGGCTTCACCGGTGCTGACCTGGCGAACGTCATGAACGAGGCGGCTCTGCTGACCGCCCGCGATAACGGCAACGTGATTGACGACCGCGCTATCGACGAGGCAATCGACCGCGTCATGGCTGGTCCGCAGCGTTCCTCGCGCATCATGAACGAGCACGAACGTAAGGTCACCGCATACCACGAGGGTGGTCACGCCCTGGTCGCGGCGGCACTGCGTAACTCCGCGCCGGTCACCAAGATTACTATTCTTCCGCGCGGCCGCGCCCTGGGTTACACCATGGTCATGCCACAGGACGACAAGTACTCCACGACCCGCCACGAACTGCTCGACCAGATGGCGTACGCGATGGGTGGCCGTGCGGCTGAGGAGATTGTCTTCCACGACCCGTCCACCGGTGCGTCTAACGACATTCAGAAGGCGACCGACACCGCCCGCAAGATGGTCACCGACTACGGCATGAGCGCCGTCATCGGTTCCGTGAAGCTCGGCGGCGAGGACACCGAACCGTTCCTCGGTGGTGGCGGCGCTTCGGCACGCAACTACTCGGACGAGACCGCGGCGAAGGTCGACGCTGAGATTCGCGCCCTGCTGGAACAGGCACACGACGAGGCATTCCAGATTCTGCTGGAAAACCGCGACGTGCTGGACCGCCTGGCGTTCGCCCTGCTCGAGAAGGAAACCCTGCTTGAGAACGAGATTGCCGAAATCTTCAAGGACGTTCGCAAGCGCCCCGAGCGTGAGTACTGGTACTCCAAGCCGACCCGCGAGCGCACCAACATCCCGCCGGTGAAGGCACCGAGCGAGCTGGCGAAGGAATCCGAAAAGGTTGAGGAAGCACCTGCCGCTGCACCGGCAGCTCCTGCTACGGCACCTACTGTTCCGGTAGCACCGGCTGCACCCGCACAGCAGGCACCGACCCAGGAGGTTCCGGTAGCACCTACGCAGCCGCTGCCGCCTCAGGCGCCTGTCACGAACCCGGACGCCGACCCGACCGTCGCAATGCCCACCCAGCAGTACCCGAACTACCCCGCCCCTCCGGCGCAACGCCCGGAGAATGGCACCCCGAACCAGAATGGAGCAGAGAATGAGCGAGGTTAAGAACGCCGTTGACCAGCCGCGTATTGAGGCTGCCGTCCGTGAGATTCTGCTCGCGATCGGTGAGGACCCGGACCGTGACGGTCTGCAGCAGACCCCGGCACGCGTGGCGCGCGCCTACGCGGAGTTTTTCTCGGGCTTGCATCAGGATGCCGGCGAGATCCTGGGCACGACCTTCGACATCGCCCACTCTGAGATGGTGCTGGTGAAGGACATCCCGTTTTACTCCACCTGTGAGCACCACCTGGTGCCTTTCCACGGTGTGGCGCATGTGGGTTATATCCCCGGCCCGGACGGTAAGGTGACCGGCCTGAGCAAGCTCGCCCGCGTGGTGGAGATGTACGCCCGCCGCCCGCAGGTGCAGGAGCGTCTGACCACCCAGGTGGTGGAGGCTCTGGAGGAGCACCTGAACCCGCGCGGCGCCATAGTGGTGATTGAGGCTGAGCACATGTGCATGTCGATGCGCGGTGTGCGTAAGCCGGGCGCGAAGACCGTGACTAGCGCGGTGCGCGGTGCGCTGATGAACGGCGCAACCCGTGCGGAGGCGATGAGCCTGATCTTCTCGCAGCGCTAAGCGCATGCAATGAGCGTATAGCTATACGTCAGGGGCAGGATTCTAAGGGATCCTGCCCCCTGCGCTGTGTAGCTACGTTTGTTGGGCCGTATGACGAGAGTCCTTGCGCAAAGGGCAATAAAGAATGTAAAGTTGGTACTACTAGAACCGGCACCACTGCCTGATGAATGATTGAGAATTCTGAAGGAGTACAGGACCGGTCTTCTTTTTTTAAGTGATTGACGCTCATCCCTCATTTGGGGTAGACGCACTCTAGACACGCTGAAAGGGGCGGAGGTGAAAACCTCCGCCCCTTTTCGCATCGCCAAAGCGCTCTGAGAGTGTGTTCTGAGCCGGTACCTTCCGCAGCCGCGGCAACGTCAGCAGTGCCGCACCGCAGAAGCTTAGACGAGCCCCGCCGCTAACGCTGCAGGTTACCCTTCGCCTCGCTCGGATTATCCCAACCCAGGGCAAGAGTCACGATCAAGCCCACGGCAATGAAACCGCAACCGGTTGCAGTGCCAAAAGCAATCCAGCGCACAGCGGGAGCGCCTTCAGCGAGCACAATAGTCACCAGTGCGGCAAGAGCCACCAGGGAGAGGATCCAAGCTCCAGTCTTCATATTCACAACGAGTCACTTCCTAGAGTATGTATGTGTGGGTGCGCACCGCCGACCGGGAACGCGCCCGGCGCGGTATGCGTGCCCTCCCAGCATACCCTTAAATAAGTATCTGCAATGCAAATATTGCTTGTTGTGTCACCAGAATCGCCCCGCCGCTATCCCAACCCCGCCCCGATTACCCTTCTAATCGCTGCCCCAAGCACAGCGGCAAACATGGCGGCACCGCAGATTCGGTACGATAAATTTATGACTGAATCCACACACACCACCCGTGTAGCCCCCCTGCCCTGCGACGCGCTCGCCGCCGAACGCACCCTCGTAATGGGCATCCTCAACGTCACCCCCGACTCCTTCAGCGACGGCGGACAGCACTACGCCGCCACCGACGCCATCGCCCGCGCCGCCCGCATGATTGCCGAGGGCGCCTCCATTATTGACATTGGCGGCGAGTCTGCCCGCCCCGGTGCCGTGCGCATCAGCGTGGAGGAGGAGCAACGCCGCATCCTGCCCGTCATCGAGGCTGTCGCGCAGATGGGCACTACCATCAGCGTGGACACCATGAACCCGCAGACCGCCCGCGCCGCCATCGCCGCGGGTGCGCACATCATCAACGACATATCCGGTCTGAACGTGAGCGATGAAATGATTGAAACCGCCGCCGAACTGCAGGTGCCGTACATCCTCATGCACGCCCGCGGCACCTCCCAGACCATGGACAGCCTGGCGGAGTACCCGCGCGGCGTGGTCACCGAGGTTGTGGAGGAGCTGACCGGCCTGCGTGAGCGTTTCCTCGCCGCCGGTGTGCTGCCGCAGAACCTGATTCTTGACCCGGGTCTGGGCTTCGCGAAGGGCGGTATGCAGGACTGGGAGCTGCTCGCCGCCATTGACGAGCTGCAGGGCCTGGGCCACCGCCTGCTCATTGCCGGTTCCCGCAAGCGTTTTATTGCCAACGCCCTGACCGCGGCGGATATGGCGCTGGCTGAGCGCCTGAACGCGAGCGGCTTCACCGCAACCGATGCCGGTGAGGCTGAACGCGAACTGTGGCAGTCGCTGTCGGAGCCGCGCCCGGCTCAGCATCGTGCGGCAGCTTCTGCGGCGGTGACCGCCCTGGTGGCGGCGCGCGGCGTGTGGGCGGTGCGCGTGCACGACGTGCCCGCCAGCATGGATGCGGTGACGGTCGCCTCCGCGCTGCGCTCTGTTAGCTAAGACGCTGTTATCTACCCCGCCCGCAACCGCCAACTACCCAAATACTTTCTAGGAGACCCCCAATGACCCAGGCAGACTACGCACGCCACGACCGCATCACCCTCACCGGCATTACCGCCAGGGGCTACCACGGCGTGCTCGATTTTGAGAAGCGCGACGGCCAGCCCTTCGTCGTGGACGCGACTCTGTACAGCGATTTTTCCGCCGCGGCCGCCACGGATGACCTGACGAAGACCACGAACTACGCCCTCGTGGTGGACCTGATTCACCGCCACGTGACGAACGGTTCGCTGGATTTGATTGAGACTCTCGCGGTGAACATTGCCGAGGGTATTCTCGCGATGTTTGAGTACGTTGAGGCGGTGGAGATTACCGTGTCGAAGCCGCAGGCGCCGATTGAGCTGCCGTTCGGTAACGTTGCGGTGAGTGTGTTCCGCGAACGTACCGCTGAGGGTGCTGTGGAGGGTGGCCGCTAGTGGCGGGTACGGCAGAGTATGCGCACCGCGCGGTGCTGGCGCTGGGCTCGAACCTGGGCGAAAGCGAAGACACCCTGGAGCGTGCCGTCGCCGACCTGGTGGTGGGCGGCGTGCAGCTGGTGCGCGCCTCCGGGCTGTACCGTACCGCCCCGGTGGGTGGTCCGGCGGGTCAGCCAGATTTCGTGAACGCGGTCATTGAGGTGACCACTGACCTGGGTGCTTACGAGCTGCTGAAGCTGTGTAACGCGGTGGAGGCGGCGCATCACCGTGAGCGCCTGGTGCGTTGGGGCCCGCGCACCCTCGATATTGACGTGATTGACTATGACGGCGTGATCTCTGAGGATCCGGTGCTGACTCTGCCGCATCCGCGGGCGCAGGAGCGTGCTTTTGTGCTGGTGCCGTGGGCGCAGATGGACCCGCAGGCGCGCCTGACGGTGACCCAGCGTGCGGAGCCTTCGGGGGAGCGTGCGGATGAGGTTCCTGCACCCCTGAGCCGCGAGGTCGTGAACGTTGCGGAGCTGTCCCGCACGCTGGTTGAGGCGGATGAAGACGCTATTAGCTATATGCGTGAGATGAAGGTACCTGATTAGCCTTAAATGTGGCACTCTGGAAGGTAGAGGAACCTACCGAAAGGAAACACCATGAAGCCCCTGAGCTATCGGGCGATTATTGTGGCGGCGGTGTGCGCTGCCGCTGTCGCTCTTATGGTGAATTCCGTGATGATTCGCGCCGGTTTTGGCGAGCTGAATTTTTCGTGGATGCTCGGCGCGGTGTGCCTGCTGGTTGCGGCGGGTGCCGTGTGGCTGGGCGTGCAGGTGGCTCGTTATCGTCGTATTCAGACGCGTGAGAAGGTGCCTCATATGGGCCCGATTCTTGCGGCGCGTGCGGTGGCGTATGCGCAGGGGGCCATCATGACCGGTGCCCTGTTGACGGGCTGGTGCGGTGCGATTCTTGGCTACCATTTGGTGATGGTGTCTACGCGCGGTTTTTCGGTGGTCTTTTGGGAGGTTCTTGTTAATTGTGTGGGCAGTGTTGCCCTGCTGATTGCTGGCCTGTGGGCGCAGCATTGTTGTCGTATTCCGCCGGAGGATGATGAGGATGCGGCCTCCTCTTCCGGTGCTGTCAAGCCGCGAGAGGGAGGAACCTATGTCGGCTCCTAACCAGAATAGTTATTCGCCGAATGGTCGGTATGGGCAGGACGCCCAGCAGGGTCAGTATGGTCAGTACGGGCAGTATGGTCAGGACCAGCCTGTTCAGCAGAACCAGTACGGGCAGTACCAGCAGCCTTACGGTCAGCAGGTTCCGCCCGCTGCCGCGTACCCGAACGCGCCGCAGCCAGTATCTTCTCAGCCGGTTCCCCCGCAGCCGGTAAGCTCCCAGCCGGTTCCCCCGCAATCCGTACCGGAGCCGCAGTGGGTGCCCGCCGCCTCCGGCTACCTGACGGTTCGTTTTGTTCACACTATTTCTGCCTTGGCGCTCCCGATTCTTGCGGGTGTTGCCCTGTATTGTGCGGGTGCGTTCTTCGGCGGCCCGGAGGCGCTCCGCATTGTCGGTCTGGCGGTGGTCGCGGTGTTTGGCCTGTGGGGTCTGTGGTGGATTCTGACCACTCCGCGCCGTACTCGCGCGCTCGGCTACGCGCTGGAGTCGAATCACCTGATGGCTCGCCGCGGTATCGTGTTCCGTTCGATGAGCTCCATGCCGTACGGTCGCATCCAGTATGTTGATGTGGATTCGGGTCCGCTGGAGCGCATGTGCGGTGTTGCCCGCCTGACGGTGCGCACCGCGGGCACGACCACCGGCACGATGGTACTGTTCGGTATTCCGCTAAACGTGGCGGAGGAGCTGCGTGCGGATCTGGTGCGCCGCGCCGATGAGCGAATGGCGGCACTCTAATGAGTACCCCGGTTCCGCCCAACCCCGCGCCGCAGGCGCCGCAGCCGCCTGTATCTCAGACGCCGCAGGAGCAGAAGTGGTGGCGTGCTGATATCCGCACGTTCATCATGAACCTCTGGTTCATTATTCTGCTGGCGTTCGGCTTCTTCCAGAGCATCATCCTGAATATTTTGACCACCCCGCCGAACGAGTGGGGCGCGCGCCTGACGCAGGCATTCGATGAGAACAGCAGCTACCTCAGCGCGACGTATTCGCAGCTCATCGGCTTCGCCGTGCTCGTACTGATTCTGGTCGGCGGTTCGATTGACTGGTGGTTTACCCGCTACAGCCTGGACGATTTGGCGATTCACCGCCGTAGCGGTTTTCTGTTCAAGAAGAACCGCACGATCCGTCTGGAGAGCGTGCAGAGCGTGGACATTTCGCGTCCTCTGGTGACTCGTCTGCTGGGTCTGTCGGAGCTGCGTTTTGAGGTGGCTGACGGCTCTTCGGAGGCGCTGCACATCAAGTACGTTTCGGCCCGCAAGGCGGAGGTTCTGCGCCGCACCGCGATGGCGAGTATTAACCTGCTGCGTTCGGAGGCGGCTGGCCGCCCGGTCGACGTGCTGCCCGGTAGCATGCAGATTTCGGCGGAGCGTATGCCGGATGCGGATCAGCTGCACCAGCCGTTCGAGGCCTCCTACGGTGCGCCTGTGCAGGACAGCGCCCAGCAGCCCGCACCCGACCAGTTTGCACCCCAGCAATCTGCACCCCAGCAACCCGCAGCATCCCGCCGCGGCGCTCGCGGCCGTATGCCGATGCCGGTCGCAGCAGACCCCTCGCAGCCGCCGATTTTCCGCATCTCGAATGTGCGTCTGATTGCCTCCATCATGCTGGAGCACCTGGTGTGGCTGGTGCCCGCCGTAGCCCTCATGGTCGGTGCCGCCGTCTTCGCCGCGATCATGGCTGGTGAGAGCCCGTTCCTCATTTTTATGGCGATGCTGCCCGGCACTTTCGCGCCCATGGTTGGTTACGTGGTTGCCCTCTGGACACGTTTTGATGGTGCCGCGAACTTCAAAATCACCCCCAGCGGTCAGGGTGGCGTGACCCTGCGCTACGGTTTCACCGGCACGCACACCCAGAACGTGATGGTTGAGCGTATTCAGGCACTCGCCGTGGAGCAGTCCATTCTGTGGCGTGCGTTCGGCTGGTACCGCGTCAAGATGACCATTGCCGGTATCGGTATTGAGAAGAACGACAACCAGAAGCTGGTGACCCGCAATATTGCCCTGCCGGTGGGCAACAGGCAGGAGGCGCTGATGGTGTTGCGTCTGCTGCTGCCCGCCCTGGATGAGGCGCAGGCGCAGGTGCTGCTGGATACCGCCGACGGTTCGCTGAAGAGTCAGAAGCCGCAGGTTCCGGCAATGATTGTGACGCCCTCTTCAGCACGTTGGATGGACCTGCTCACCTGGAAGCGTAACGGCGTGACCACGGTCGGTTACACTGCCGGTTCGGTGCAGGCGACTACCCGCATTGATTCTGATGCGGCACGTTCGAGCGTTGGTGAGCATACGCGAGGCGACCTGCTGCTGATTCGTGGCGGCTTCTTCATCCGCACGTTGTCGATTGTTCCGGTCAGCCGTGTGCTGAGCGTGAGCCGAGGTCAGGGCCCGCTGCAGCGTGCCTTCGGATGCGCGAGCGTGCATTTCGGTACGGTGCCCGGCCCGGTGCGCACGCTCATGATGCACCTGCCGCCGCGCGTCTGTGAGGACCTGGTGTGGTTGATGACGGTTCGACTGGAGGGTATTGAGCCCTACTACCGCGTACCGGAACCCGCGCTGGGTTCTGCGCCTGCTGCGAATGGGTACAGCGCGCGCTAACCCGCCAGTAAAACTACAGAACGCGCTCTGCCGCCGGTGTTCTTCATAACACTGACGGCAGAGCCGGCGTGAAAGGGAGAATATACTTAAAGCCGTGATACAGCATTCAAAACCTGCGCGTTTGGGCATTGGAATTATTTCAGCCGGGAGGGTCGGATCCGTCCTCGGTGCGGCTTTGCGCGCCTGCGAGCACACTATTGTGGGTGTTCACGCGGTCTCTGAGGCTTCTCAGGAGCGCGCCGCGATGTTGCTTCCCGATGTGCCGCTGCTGCCGGTGGAGCAGATTGCTGAGCGTAGCGAATTGCTGATTCTCGCGGTTCCCGATGATGAGCTGCCGGGCCTTATCACCTACCTGGCGTCTTCGGGAAGTATTACCGCCGGTCAGATTCTGGTGCACACCTCCGGCCGTCACGGCACCGAGGTTCTCGCACCGGCAACCGCGCTGGGTGCTATCGGTTTGGCGATTCACCCCGCCATGACGTTTACCGGCATGTCCGTGGACCTGCAGCGCCTGAACGGCACCTGCTTCGCCGTGACCGGGCCCGCACCGTTCATCCCGATTGCTCAGGCACTCGTGGTGGAAATGGGCGGCGAACCCGTGCACGTTGCCGAGGCTGACCGGGCGCTCTACCACGCAGCCTTGGCGCATGCCGCGAACCACCTCGTGACCATCCTGGGTCAGTCCCAGCAGATGCTCGCCTCCATCGGTATTGAGGACCCCGCACGCTACATGGGGCCGCTCGTGCGAGCCGCCGTGGACAATGCGCTCGCCAGCGGCGAAGGTGCGCTCACCGGGCCCGTGGCACGTGGAGACGCAGGCACCGTGAAGGCTCACCTTCAGGCTCTGAATGAGTACTCAGAGCATGAAAAAACAGGTGATATTACAGACTCTTACGCCGCTCTGGCACACGCAACCGCAAAAAGAGCGCATAATAGAGGTTTGTTAAACGATGAACAACTGGGACGAATTGAGAATCTGCTGGGTGAGTCTTCGGACCGCAACCACCCCGGCGATATTGATGATTCAGCCCCCGAAAACAAGGAGTTCTCGTCATGACTGAGACTTCGAAGCCCCGAGTCGTGACCACCATTGCGGATTTCCGCACGGCAATCACCGAAGCTCTTGCCGCAGCGCAGGAGGAACTGGACCGAGCAGCCCGCCAGGAGGCGGAGCAGAACGGCACCGCAGTTCAGTATCAGAACGCATCCCTGGGCTACGTGCCCACCATGGGCGCCCTGCACGACGGCCACGCAACCCTGTTGCGTCGCGCCGCTGAACAGAACGATGTAGTGGTCGCCTCCATTTTCGTGAACCCGCTGCAGTTTGGCCCCGGCGAGGATTACGAAGCATACCCGCGCACCCTGGAGGCAGACACTGCCCTGGCCGGTGCCGCCGGTGTTGACATTATTTTTGCCCCCGAGGTTGAAGAGATGTACCCCGACGGCGACCCGCTCATCCGCATTTCGAGCGGCGAGCTGGGCACCAAGTTTGAGGGTGCGACCCGTCCGGGCCACTTTGATGGCGTGCTGACCGTGGTCAATAAGTTCTTCAACATTATTCGCCCCGCAGCCGGTGACCACCCGGTGAACGCGTACTTCGGCCAGAAGGACGCCCAGCAGTACATCCTGATCCAGCGTATGGTGCGCGATTTCAATCATGACGTGACTATGCGTCCTGTGTCGATTGTTCGCGACGATAACGGCCTGGCGCTGTCTTCGCGTAACGGCTACCTGTCGGATGAGGAGCGCGAGTCTGCCCTGGTGCTGTCCCGCACCCTGGCGATGCTGCGTGAGAATTCGCTGAACCGTGGCTTCCACGAGATTGATTTGGACGGTGCGCGTGAGCGTATCAACTCCACTCCGGGTGTACGCCTTGACTACCTGGAACTGGTCGACCCGATGACTTTCGGTGAGCCGACTGAGGAGTCGGAGCGAGTGCTGGCACTGGTTGCTGCGTTCGTTGGCCCGACCCGCCTGATTGACAACATGGACCTGCGCTAAGCGTTCGTTCGTTTAGAAGAGTCCCCAACACACTACACAGATAGGTATCACTGTGAGCACTGAGCACACTGCCGCACCGGCGATTGCTGATATGTCCGAGCAGATGCAGATTCGCCTGGAGAAGCGTGCGAAGCTGATCGAGTCGGGTCGCGAGGCATACCCGGTGGGTCTGCTGGATTCTGAGGGTAACCGCGTGGAGCCCAACCACATTGAGGATCTGCGCGCCGAGTACGATCCGAAGCTGGCTGCTGAGGAGCTGAAGGCTGGCGACGAGACTGACCGTGTGGTGCATGTTGGTGGCCGCGTGGTGTTCGTCCGTAACACCGGTAAGCTGTGCTTTGCGACCCTGCAGGGTGGTACCGAGGGTAAGCGCATCCAGGCGATGCTGTCGCTGGCTGAAGTTGGCGAGGAGTCCCTGTCTGAGTGGAAGTCCCTGGTTGACCTGGGTGACCACGTGTTCGTGACCGGCCGCGTGATTGTTTCTCGCCGCGGTGAGCTGTCCATTATGGTGACCGACTGGAAGATGGCGTCGAAGGCGCTGCGTCCGATGCCGGTTCTGCACAAGGACCTGAACGAGGAAACCCGCGTTCGTCAGCGTTACCTGGACCTGATGGTTCGCGATGAGGCTCGCGAGCTGGTGAAGAAGCGCGCCCTGATTACCCGCACCGTCCGCCGCGTGCTGGAGGATCACGGCTACATTGAGGTTGAGACTCCTATTTTGCAGCTGGTGCACGGTGGCGCGACAGCTCGCCCGTTCCGTACCCACCTGAATGCTTTTGACCAGCCGATGACCATGCGTATTGCGACCGAGCTGCCGCTCAAGCGCGCAGTGGTTGGTGGCATTGACCGCGTGTACGAGATTGGCCGCGTGTTCCGTAACGAGGGCGTGGACTCGACCCACAGCCCCGAGTTCACCACCCTGGAATGCTACGAGACCTATGCTGACCAGTTTGTGATGGCTGAGCGCATGAAGGAGATTATCCAGAGCTGCGCGAAGGCTGTCGGTACCGAGCGTATTGAGACCGAGAACGGCACCATTGACCTGTTCGGTGAGTGGAAGTGGGTTGGCGTGTACCCGGGCCTGTCTGAGGCTGTGGGCGTTGAGATCACCCCCGAGACTGACGCATCCGTTCTGCGTGAGATTGCTGAGAAGCACGAGGTGGACATCGACCCGAAGTGGGACGCTGAGAAGCTGGTGACCGAGCTCTTCGGTGAGATTGTTGAGCCGACCCTGGTGAACCCGACCTTCGTGTACGATTACCCGCCGAGCGCTCAGCCGCTGGCGCGTCCGCACCGTTCCGGCGAGCCCCTGATTGAGGCGTGGGACCTGATTATTGGCGGTATGGAGCGCGGTACCGCGTTCTCCGAGCTGATTGACCCGGTCATTCAGCGTGAGCGCCTGACCGCTCAGTCGCTGCTGGCTGCTGCCGGTGACGATGAGGCGATGGAGCTGGATGAGGACTTCCTGCGCGCCCTGGAGCACGGTGCACCCCCGATGGGTGGCCTGGGTCTGGGCATTGACCGTCTGATTATGCTGCTGGCGGGCGATCAGGATCCGGAGCGTCCGGGTACTGTGGTGCGTCAGCCTGGTATTCGTGAGACTATTCTCTTCCCCCTGATGAAGCCGGAAGCCTAAGTTTTAGCTTCACCTCTAGGGTTTCTTTAACTTTGCCTTTAGGGGTGTTAGTGCGGCGGGTGCCGCGGATACGGTTGTATCTGCGGTACCCGCCGTTTTCTGCGCACTCTTTTGCACGGTGTATAGCTTCTGAGGTGGACTTGAGTTGGTATTTGCACAGGTCGGGGGCATTTTCGATGCTTTTTTGCTCTATTCTGGTGCTGATTTATGCTGCTCTATTCACTCTGGCGGGGGTTTCTGTTCTTATACATGAATGCGTTACATAGAAAATAATGAGGGGATGGGAGGTGGAAGAATTTCGCTTTTGGATAGAGCTGAAATGTACGGTGCGAATGGTCTAATGTGCGGGCTCGTACGGGCGCTATATTTCACTCAGATTGTCGGGGACGCCGGGGTGCATTATTAGGTGTCATTGTCTCTGGGCGCTGTGTCTGATTTCTGGAAGAATCCAAAGTATTTGCACTCTGAACTTCACTTTAATGTTCTTGTAGTGAGTGCAGATTTAACGGGGACGCACAGAAGCGATATGTTGCTGCGGGTGATTGGTGCATTGTTTCAATGCTCAGAATGTTTTCGGAATCTTAATGTATTTCTGTTACTATATGAAAGAAAATTAGTACATAAATATATCCGGCACACTATTTTCTCAATCCCGATAGAGGCTTTTGGGTTTACTCCACAGGATATATGCAACAGATGAGGAGGTGCCTCAATGGCACAGAAGGTTCGCATCATCCTTGAAGATGATCTCGATGGCGGCCCCGCAGACGAAACTATCCGTTTTGGCCTGGACGGCGCACACTACGAAATCGATTTGTCCTCCGCAAACGCAGCTCGCCTGCGTGACGCTATCCGCCCCTTCGTAGCGAAGTCCCGCCGCGTGCAGGGCACCGCTACTCAGCGCACCCGTGCCCCCCGTGGCACCGCTGCTCCGGTCAAGCGTAACCCCGAGACCGCAGCAATCCGCGAGTGGGCTAAGGCTAACGGCCACAAGGTTTCTGACCGTGGCCGTATCCACCAGGATATTCAGGACGCATACTATGAGGCGATGAAGGCTCAGGGCTAAAGGCTCTCGGTATTCACGCTGTCGGAGGGTTTGGTGCTTTAGGGCGCTAATCCTCCGGGCGCTAAAGGCGGATGGTGATAACACCATCCGCCTTTAGCTTTGCCTCGGTATTTCTTGATATGTGTTACATATCTGCGGAGGGAGGGGATGTTTTTATGTCGCCCACCCCAATTAACTATTTACATGTAAAATATATTGCTCCTTTGCTGAGGCTCGCTTCTGAAATTGTCAGAAGGAAGAGCGGGGAATCGGATGCGCAATTTGGTATCGAGTTCGGGCTCCCCATTTAGATTTCATGCATTGGCAGGAACACTAAAGGTGTTGGTGCATTAATCTCTTCAAAGCGGGGGATATGCGCTGTGATATTCACGCGGTCGTTGAGTCGAGTATTCCATCGAAGAGGCTGGAATGTACCGACTGGAATTTTCGAATAATTGGGGACCCTGCATCTTCGGTGGCACTTTCGGAACGTACGGATTATCTCTTGATGGGGTGCCGAAATGATGCGGGAAATATTTGGAAAATAAGCGCCGTTCTATCCGGCAAATGTTTTTTGCGAATTATTGAAATTTCTCACTTAAACATATAAATTTTTAAAAATTTCTGCAATATATTCATGCACGTGCAGGAAACAAGCGGTTTGGGTGTTGGTCTATGTGGTTTTTTGTGTGTTTACCTCTTCCTCAAACCCTCGTATCGGCACCGCAGCCCATCAAAACCACCCCCGAGCCCCTCGGTGCCCACCTGTAGCACCTCCCCGCCAGAAGCCCCGAAACCGCACCTCAAACGCCTCGAACAGCTCATCTGTTCCCTTGATGGCGAACAGACGCCCATCAGACCGCCCTTTCGGCCGCGCTCAACGTACTCTTGTATCAATAGGAAAATGCAAGGAGTGCGTAAATGTTTGAACGCTTTACCGATCGAGCTCGGCGTGTTGTGGTGCTTGCCCAGGAAGAGGCACGCATGCTCAACCACAACTACATCGGTACCGAACACCTGCTGCTCGGTCTGATTCACGAGGGCGAAGGCATCGGTGCTCGCGCCCTGGAATCATTGGGCGTTACCCTGAACGCAGTACGTGAACAGGTTCAGGACATCGTCGGCCCCGGCCCCCAGGCGCCTAACGGCCACATCCCCTTCACCCCGCGCGCGAAGAAGGTTCTCGAACTGTCCATGCGCGAGGCTATTCAGCTGAACCACGGCTACATCGGCACCGAACACATCCTGCTGGGCATGGTTCGTGCCAACGAGGGCGTGGCAAACCAGGTGCTGGTCAAGCTGGGCGCTGAGCCCGCTGCCGTGCGCCAGGCTGTTATGGACCTGATTTCCGGCTACCCCGGCAACAACTCCGGTGAAAAGGAAACCGCCGGCGTGGGTGCAGGTAACTCTCGCGAAGGCACTCCCGCGGGTTCGACCATCCTGGATCAGTTCGGCCGCAACCTCACCGCAGCAGCACGTGAGGGCGAGCTGGACCCGGTCATTGGTCGCCACAAGGAGATGGAACGCGTCATGCAGGTCCTCTCCCGCCGTACCAAGAACAACCCCGTGCTGATTGGTGAGCCCGGCGTCGGTAAGACCGCCGTCGTGGAGGGCCTGGCACAGGCTATCGTGCACGGTGACGTCCCCGAGACCCTCAAGGACAAGCACCTGTACACCCTGGACCTCGGCTCCCTGGTCGCAGGTTCGCGCTACCGCGGTGACTTCGAAGAGCGCCTGAAGAAGGTTCTGAAGGAAATCCGCTCCCGCGGCGACATCATCCTGTTCATTGACGAGATTCACACCCTCGTTGGTGCCGGTGCCGCTGAAGGCGCGATTGACGCTGCCTCCATCCTCAAGCCCATGCTGGCTCGAGGCGAACTGCAGACCATCGGTGCCACCACCCTGGACGAGTACCGCAAGCACATTGAGAAGGACGCCGCCCTGGAGCGCCGCTTCCAGCCGATTCAGGTTGAGGAGCCCTCTCAGGAGCTCGCCGTGCAGATCCTCAAGGGTGTGCGCGATAAGTACGAGGCACACCACCGCGTCACCATTACCGACGAGGCTATTGAGACTGCCGTGAACCTTGCGGCACGCTACATCTCTGACCGCTTCCTGCCGGATAAGGCTGTCGACCTGATTGACGAGGCGGGCGCACGCCTGCGCATCAAGCGCATGACCGCACCCCCGGAAATCAAGCTGCTCGACGAGAAGGCCGCCAAGCTGCGCCAGCAGAAGGAAGACGCCATCAACTCCCAGGATTACGAGAAGGCCGCAGGCCTGCGTGATCAGGAGCAGAAGGTCCTGGCTGAGAAGGAAGAAGCCGAGAAGGCATGGCGCGAAGGCGGCGACGCATTCGGCACCGTAACCCCCGAGGTTATCTCTGAGGTTCTGGCCGCTTCCACCGGTGTTCCCGTCTACAAGATCACCGAGGAAGAGTCCAGCCGCCTGCTGACCATGGAGCAGGAGCTCCACAAGCGCGTCATCGGCCAGGAGCACGCTATCGCGGCACTGTCCCGCGCTATCCGCCGTACCCGCGCAGGTCTGAAGGACCCGCGCCGCCCCGGTGGTTCGTTCATCTTCGCCGGCCCGACCGGTGTGGGTAAGACCGAGCTTGCCAAGGCGCTTGCCGAGTTCCTGTTCGGCGATGAGGATTCGCTCATCACCCTGGATATGTCCGAGTACCAGGAGAAGCACACCGTCTCCCGTCTGTTCGGTGCACCTCCCGGCTACGTTGGCTACGATGAGGGCGGCCAGCTGACCGAGAAGGTCCGCCGCAAGCCCTTCTCCGTGGTCCTGTTCGACGAGGTGGAGAAGGCTCACGCCGACCTGTTCAACTCGCTGCTGCAGATCCTGGAAGACGGTCGCCTGACCGACTCGCAGGGTCGCGTGGTGGACTTCAAGAACACCGTCATCATCATGACCACCAACCTGGGCTCGCGTGACGTGAACCGCCGCATCCCGGTTGGTTTCCAGGCGATGGATGACGCAACCGCCGACTACGAGCGTATGCAGGCACGCGTGATGGAGAACCTCAAGGAGCACTTCCGCCCCGAGTTCCTCAACCGTGTGGACGACATTATCGTCTTCCCGCAGCTCTCCGAGTCTGAGATTCTGCAGATTGTGGACCTGTTCGTGGGTCGCCTGGCTAAGCGCCTGGCGGAGCAGGATATGTCCATTGAGCTGACCAACGCTGCGAAGGTTCTCATGGCGGCTAAGGGTTACGACCCGTCCATGGGTGCTCGCCCGCTGCGCCGCGAGATGCAGCGCAACATTGAGGATGCCCTGTCCGAGAAGATTCTCTTCGGCGACATCAAACCCGGTGAGAAGATCACCGTGGACGTTGAGGGTGAGGGCGACTCCGCGAAGTTCGTCTTCTCTTCTCAGCCGATGAAGGAGCTGGCTCTGGACTCGGTGCAGGAGCTGGACGAAGCTGAGGCTCCCGCAGCTGAAGCAACCGAGGCACCTGTTGCTGAGGCACCTGCTTCCGAGGCTCGAGAGGGTCAGGGTGGGGACTAAGCCCTAGGTAGCTAAGTTTTAGCGCACTAAACGCCTGTGGGGCGGTACCGGATGTTTCCGGTACCGCCCCACAGGCGTTTTCTGTCTTCTAAGGGCTCCAGAAGCCTTTCTGCGGCGGGTACTAGAGCGAGACGAGTACTGCATCACCCTGCGTGACTTCGCGGGCTAGAGAGTCCGCCAGCAGCCCCGCGTAGCAGCGCTGCAGCTGCTCGGCGGCGGGGGAGAGCGCGTACAGCGCCTTGAGCGGGCGGTGCACTGCGGCGGGTGCATCCGCGGGGAACGCAAAGTCAGGTGACGCCGTATCGCCAGCCGCAGCTACACCCGCGCTCAAAATCAGCTCGCGATTCACCGGCTCATGCGCCGCACGCAGCACCGCCATGACCGCCCCGCGCACCTGACGGTCCGTGCCGTGCCAACTCTGACCCTTGGGAGTGTAGTCCGCCTCCGGCTTGCCCGCCGCAACCCAGGCGCACAGATCCTCCACGGGGCAGAGCTCGCAGGTCGGGGACTTTGCCGTGCAGACCAGCGCGCCGAGCTCCATGGTCGCCGCATTCCACAGGCAGGAGGTGGGGGTGTCGGCGGGCATGAGTGCCTCCGCCAGGCGAGTCTCAGCCGCCGTCAACGAACGCGAGGGTAGCGCCTTGCCGGACACAGCGCGCGCATGCACGCGGCGGATATTCGTATCAATCACCGTGGCGCGCAGACCAAACGCGAACACGCTAATCGCCGCCGCCGTGTAGGAACCCACGCCCGGCAGAGCCAGTAGCGCGTCGTAGTCGGCGGGAACCTCGCCGCCGTGTTGCTCCACAATCGCCACGGCGGCACCGTGCAGACGCTGTGCACGGCGCGGGTAACCCAGGCGGCCCCAGGCGCGCACCGCCTCCGAGGCGGGCTCGGCGGCAAGGTCGGCGGGGGTGGGCCAGCGGCGCATCCACTCCCCCCACACGGGTAATACGCGCTTGACGGGGGTCTGCTGCAGCATGAACTCGCTGACCATCACGCCCCAGGGGGTGCACTCGTCACGACGCCACGGCAAATCGCGTGCCTGGTCGAGGAACCACCGGTTGATTCGGTGGTGGAGCGCCTCGGTATTCGTGCCTTCGGGCAGGGGTGTTTCGGGGCGCGTGTGTGCGGTGCGTTTGGGCTCTGAGGTCATCCGAAAAGCCTACGCCACAGGGCATATATTCCCAAAATCGCATGAACAGAGTTCACTGTGAATCTCAGGGTTAAACCCGGTATCCTTAAGGGTATGTCTGAAAATGGTCCCGTTCTGCCTCCCGAAGTGTACCGCCGCCGTCGTATCGTGGCGGTTATTGCTCTGCTCGCTATTATTTTGCTGCTGGTTGCCGGCGTGACCTCCATGGTCGGCATGATTAACGGCAAGAAGGACGCCACTGTAGCCTCCACCGCGACGCCTTCCGGTGCGCCCTTCCAGAGCTTCAGTGCTCGCCCCTCCGAAACTGCTTCGGCAACCCCGTCCGCTAGCGCGACTGCCTCTGCGTCTGCGTCGGCTAGTGCTTCGGCAACCCCCTCGGTGACCGCTTCTGCGGCACCTACTGCAAGCGTGCCCACCGCCGCGGCAACCCCTACGGCGACCACCCTCGCGGCGACCCCGACTGCTCCCGCACCGACTCCGAGCGTGACCACTGCGGCTGCTGTTGCGGCGTGTACCGCGAACGACCTGAAGGTGACCGTCACCCCCGCGAAGCGTACTTTCGCGGCCGGTGAGCAGGTGTCCTTCCACGTGACCTACACGAACTCTTCGAAGACCCCCTGCGCTGTGGGCGGTGAGGACGCGAACACCGGCGTTGACCTGAAGATTACTTCCGGTGCGGCTCAGGTGTACACCCGCAGTCTGTGCGCGGCGACCGCTGTTCAGAAGTCTGAGGTAGCCGCAGGTGCCGAGGGCGCAACCGACCTGGCGTGGGATCGTAAGATCAACGTTTTGGGCTGCTCCTCCGCGTCGACCGCTCAGAAGGGTTCCTACTGGGCTGCGGTGACCGTCAATGGTGTGAGCTCGGCTCCGGTGAACTTCATTATTCAGTAGTTCACGTCTATAGTTTTCGCCCCTGTGTGGGCGTGAGAAGCCCCCGTGCCAGATATTTCTTCCGGCGCGGGGGCTCTCGTATGGGTCTTTTAGAGGTACTTCTCCAAGCTGCTCTCCGCCATGCGGGACAGCTGCTCACGCACCGTGCGGGCACGAGCCTCACCCACACCGTCCACGGCACGCAGATCCTCAAGGGACGCCGCCATCAGAGCCTGCAGGCTGCCGAAGCGCTCCACCAGACGCTCAGAAATAGCGTTCGGGATGCTCGGAATACCGGCGAGCAGACGGAAACCGCGAGGCTGCAGGGGAAGCTCCAGGTCGGGGTTCTCGCCAAAGCCGACAGTGCGGGCAATCGTGCGCAGATCCACGATGTCCATATCGTCCAGGTTCTGAAGCGCCTCAACACCGGCGGTAATCAGTTCGTCGTTCACCTCGGGCAGGTAGTCGCGCAGAATCAGGTCGCTAGCGGTCATCTCGGGGGCGCGCAGCTCCTCCAGCTGCAGGGCAATCAGGCGGCCGTGCACGCCGAGCTCCAGCACGTAGTGGCTGACCTCGCGGATAATGCGGTTCACCATCTCCATGCGCTGCAGGGTCATCGCCACATCGCCCAGGGAAACGTTCGATTCAATCTCCAGGGCAGACAGGCTGGAGAGCACCGAACGCAGGCGCTTCTTATAGCTTTCAAGGGTCTGAATCGCCTGGTTTGCGCGGGCCATCAGGTACTGGCTGTCTTCAACCATGTAGCGGGTGCCGTCAACGTACACCGAAATCACGGACATCGACGCGCTCACCGAAATCACCGGGAAACCGGTCTGAATCGCGGTGCGTTCGGCGGTGCGGTGGCGGGTGCCGGACTCGTTCGTGTCAATGGAGGCGTCCGGCATGAGCTGCACGCCGGCGTGTAGTAGGCGGGTGGCGTCGCGGTCGCAGATGATAGCGCCATCCATCTTCGCCAGCTCGCGCAGGCGGGTTGCGGAGAACTCGGTGTCGATGTTGAAACCACCCGAAGACAGGGAGGATACGGTGCGGTCGGATCCGAGTACGATGAGTGCGCCCGTACGGCCACGCATGATGCGTTCCAGGCCCTCGCGGAGCTCGGTGCCGGGGGCAATTCGGGCGATAGTTTTAAGCAATAGGTCACTATAATTCATCTGCACGAAAACCATTGTACCCGTAAGGGCGGTTATTGAGCCAGGTCAGGGGCGGAACGGCGGGCTAAAGTGCCTCAAAAACGAATGGATATTCTCGATATTTATACGGGAGTGCACGGGACTAAACTATCTGCGTTTAAGAGTAAAAATCTGTTCTGCGGTACCCCATTTCGCCGTGACCAAACACCGCGCACCATATCGCCCCAGACCCTAAAATAGACCCATGACCGCGCGCACGAAAAACACCAAAACCGCACCCGCCTACCGCTGTACCGAATGCGGCTGGACCACCGCCAAATGGGTAGGCCGCTGCGGCGAATGCCAAACCTGGGGCACCGTCGAAGAAGCCGCCGGGGGCACCCGCGCGCGCACCCGTGCCGCATCCAGCGTGCAGAAACCCGCCCAGCCCATCGCAGAAGTTGACTCGCGCGTAGCCGCCTACATGAGCACCGGAAACCCCGAATTTGATCGCGTGCTCGGCGGCGGACTCGTACCCGGCGCGGTCATCCTCATGGCGGGTGAACCCGGCGTGGGCAAATCCACCCTGCTGCTGGACGTCGCCGCCACCTTCGCGCGCGGCACCGCCGGAAATGCGGGGCAGAACAACCCGGCACATAACACCCCGGCACAAAGCGCCCAGCCGCCGCGCCCGGTCCTGTACATTACCGGCGAGGAATCCGCCGCGCAGGTCAAGCTCCGCGCCGACCGCATCCGCGCCATCGCGGACACCCTCTACCTGACCAGCGAAACCGACCTCGGCACCGCCCTGGCGCATATTGAGCAGGTCAACCCCTCTCTGTTGGTCATTGACTCCGTGCAGACCCTCGCCTCCGCGGAAATTGAGGGCAGCGCCGGCGGCGTAACCCAGGTGCGTGAGGTCGCCGCCTCCGTGATTGCCGCCGCGAAGGAACGCAATATGTGCACCCTGCTCGTGGGCCACGTGACCAAGGAAGGCACCATCGCGGGCCCGCGCCTGCTCGAACACCTGGTGGACGTGGTCTGCCAGTTCGAGGGCGATAAGCACTCGAATATCCGCATGCTGCGCGCCATCAAGAACCGCTTCGGACCCACCGACGAGGTGGGCTGCTTCGACATGCACGAGGACGGTATCGCGCCGGTGCTGGACCCCTCCGGCATGTTCGTTTCGAGTACCCCGCACCCGGTGGCGGGCACCTGCGTGACCGTCACGATGGAGGGCCGCCGCCCCCTGCTCGCGGAGGTACAGGCACTGCTGGATCAGGCGGTGGCACCAGCCCCGCGCCGTACCGTCTCGGGTCTGGATTCGGCGCGTATTCAGATGTTGTTGGCGGTGCTGCAGCGTCGTGCCGGGCTGAATGTGGGCAAGCTCGACTGCTACGTCTCCACGGTGGGTGGCGCAAAAATTGCCGAACCTGCCGCAGACCTTGCGTGTGTCATGGCGCTTGCCTCGGCGGCACAGAACAAGCCGCTGCCGCGCAAGCTCGCGGTCTTCGGCGAGGTCGGCCTGGCGGGTGAGGTGCGCGCCGTGCCGGGTATCCGCCAGCGCATTGCGGAGGTGGGCCGCCTGGGCTTCACGCACGTGCTGGTGCCCGCCTCCCCGACCGGCGTGGGGGATGTGCCCGAGGGCGTGACCGTGCGTGAGGTAACCACCCTGGGTGAGGCGCTCGCGCTACTCTTCCCGCAGAAGTAGCCGCCCGCGTATCAACAGCATAGAGATAAGCAGAGGAGGGGGCTCCCGGCTGGCGTAAATGCCGCCGGGAGCCCCCCTCTGTAGCTTTCTGCGGAAACCCTCTGCGAAACAGCGCTAAGAGCGGCTTTCCTCCTCGTTCTCGTGCAACATAATGTTGATCGAACGGGTATTCAGTTTATTCGTGCGGTGGGCGTTGACCGCGGTATCGGTCATATCGTCAACCACCATCGAGTCGTCCATGTCAGTATCAACAATCGGAATCGCCGAGGTACGCGGCGCATGCTGCGTAACCGCCTCGCCCAGGGGCACCAGAACCGCCACGGCGTCCTTGTGAGACATGCCGGTTGCCTCCATAAAGTCCACCACGATCAGGCGGAGCATCAGCACCAGCGACTCGCCCTCAAAGGTTGCCACACCCATCGTGCGCGGCTCGAGGGTGCCTGCAAGCTTAATCATGCGTTTGCGGGCTTCCATCATGTAGTGTTCGCGTTCGCTTTCGGTCGGGGCAGACATGCCCAGGCCGAGGCTCTGCGCCGCAAGCGACAGCTCGGTCAGCGCGTCACTGAGTGAAATCTGCGCGGCGGTACGCAGCTGCACGTGGTGAATCGTGGACGCCATGCGGCGGTTAAGCACGCGGTCGTTACGAATCGCCAAATCGACCGCGGCAAGAGTCTTCGACATGCGCGCCAGCTCGCCCTTGCTCTTGCGGCTATTCCACGACAGCTCATTCATACCCTGCGCGGTAATCAGGTCGCCGCGGCAGCTATCGTAGAGCGGCTGCAGGGCGCGGGCATCGAGCAGGCTCTGGTACGCCTTGTTGTAGTCGTAGTAGCGGATCGCTTCGGAGGACAGCTGGAATACCTTCGCGAACGCATCCATGAGAGCTTGGGCGCGGGCACGCGGGTTCTTACGCGGGTCACGCGGCATCAGGTACATGGCGAGGAACGCGAAGGCGCCACCAACGATACCGTCGAAACTGCGGGTGAACGCATCGTCAGGCACGGGCAGTAGCAACGTGAAACAGGCCTGGAAGCTGAGCTGAATTGTAAAAATAATGCCCTTATCAATAAATCGGGCAATAATCACGGTCAAGAAAAGCACCACTGCCGCCTGCCAGGTACCGTGACCGAGCAGAATCAGCAGAAGGTCGCCAATGAGAATGCCGAGGGTCACGCCGAAGGAGACCTCAAGGATTCGGCGGGAATGCTTAGCGCCGCTCACATAGCCCAGGGATACGAGGGCAGCGACCGGCGCGAAAATGGGCTCGTGGTGGCCCAGGACGTGCTCAGCGAAAAGCCAAGCGCCCATAGACGCCGCAACAATCTGCACGGACTGAAAGAAGTCAGCCCGGACGCGTTCAACGCCCTCACGGACGAACTGCCGGGTGTTCTGTTCAGTAGTGCGTAGAATGTCTGCGAATCGTGCCATGAGCACCATCATACCGGCGCATATGCGGTGCACAAGGGGGTTAGGGAGTGTTGGGTTGAAGTGTGAGAGACCCCGCGCCCCGCACCCGCCCTGTAGCCGCGTTTTTCGAGGAAATCTAATAAAGCCGCTGTTCGAGCCCCCGTTACGCAACCTAGTACGCAACCTAGCCGCGGAGGCGGCGCGCCACCCTCGCCAGCAGGCCCGGCTGGGCGGGTGCCTCAGATGAGGACTCAGGCTCAACGGTGACGGGGCGCATTTCTTCCGCACCGTGCGCGCTGTGCCCGCCACCGATTGCGCGGGCACGTTCGAGCTGCCGGCGGTGCTCGGCGTCCCAGGAGTGCGCCCGGTCAGACATCGCCCACTCGAACCCCGCGGTGAGGGAGGTTTCGGTGAAGAGATCGCGGGCGGCACGGACGGTTGCACCCAACGGCTCGGGGAGCGCCGGGACCTGCTCCACGGCGGGGAAAGGCGCGGGTGCTTCTGCGTTGCCGCGAGCGTCTGCCTCGCCGTGAGTTTCTGCATCAGGGGCAAGAATCTGCGCGAGCAGGTAGGCGCGCTCGGTGCGCAACACCTCCAGCAACTCGGTACGGCGTGCATCCGATGCCACCGCCGCGTGCCGCAGGGCGGCGGCAACCATCAGCTCGGGAACACCACCGGCGAGCATGCCCAACGGCAGGGTGAGCTCGCCCAGCCCGTACAGGCTCAGAGCGCCACCCGCACGCATCTGCGTGAAGGCATCCGGCACGAGGGCGAGCACGGGAATACCCGCCGCGGCGGAGAACACCGCCGGGTGGTAGCGGCTGGTCAGCGTGAACGCCGCCCCGCGGTGCACGGTAACGCTCTGGTCGGCGTGCAGAATCGGCAGCAGGGTCGCTGGGGTGGAGGGGCTGAGCCGCTCAGCGATGCCCTGGTGTACCTGAATATCGCCGCTTTCGGGGTTCTGCGGGTCGCCAAAATGGCTCAGGAACACGGGCGCGTAGCCGTGCTCGCGCCACATGCTATCGAGCAGACGTGCAATCTGCTGCCCCTGCTGTTCGGTGCACTCGTTGACGGTGACGCACACGTAGCGCTCGGGCAGCTCATCCAGTGCCTGACCTGCGGAAACGCCCTCCGCATAGTGCAGGGTACGCGCCGGGGAAGCCGCCAGGTAGTCGGTGGCATCGTCCACGCTCAGGCGCGCGTCAATACCCCGCTCACGGCACCAAGCGAGGGAAGAATGTTCACGCACCGTCACCGAACGGGCGGTGCGCAGCATGCGTTCCAGAACTTGCGCATCGTGCGGGTTCAGGACCGGGCCCAGGGACTGACCGGTCACGTACACGGGCACGCCCGCATGCTCGGCGGCACGCACCGCGGCGGCGCGTTCGTAGAGCAGCCAGCCGTAGCGGGAGTTGAGGTTGCCGCCGCCGGAGACCACGACCGCGTCCATGGCGGCGATAGAATCCGCAAAATCCACCATGCGCTCAACGGTCTGCTCGAGCGGATGCAGCACCTGCGGCAGTGCCTGCACCTGCGGCAGGGTTGTCAGCTCAGCGGTGGATGGGCGTTCCCGGTCAGCGTGTAGCTCCGCCAGGATGCACTCGAGCGCCGCGAGGGTCAGCTCGCGTTCAGCAGGCGCCCAGGGGAAGAGGAAAAACGGCAGGTACTCGTAGGGCGCGCCCGCCTCATGATTTACCGCTTTATGATTTGCCGTGCCGATATAGCGCGCCGAATGCCCCACATCGCGGGTCATGAGGGTGACCGCCGCGCCGCCTGCTGAAAGCGCCGCCGCGCTCGCAATGGTCATGGCTTCGTCGCCCACGTGGTAGGTGTGCTGGCCGATATCGCCAATGACGAGCACGCGAGGTGTTGTAGAAGTCAGCGCTGTAGAAGAATGATTGTTCTCTGTCACGGTTACGCGCCCTTCTGCTCTGCCGACTCAGCCTCAGTACCGCGACGAACCAGGGACCGCTGATTGAGGGAACGCTTCGCCAAGGAACGCAGCGCGCGGCCCGGGGTGCGCAGGTGCTTGAGAACCCGCAGGCGCTCCTCAATGCTCTGCTGGCGGCTCTCAATAGCCTTCTGACGAGCCTCGATACGCTCCAGGCGGCTCTCGATAGAGCGCAGAATGTCCAGGGATTCGCGGGTCAGATCGTGCCCGTCAATCACGCGGCGCTCCAGGTCAGCCGCCAAATGCGCCTGGTACAGGTACGCACCCGGTCGGGCACCCGCCTGCAGATCCTCGCGGATAGCGCGGGCGCGCACCATCGAATCGAAGCGGGCATGCTCAGCCTGACGCTTCACGCTATTCGCCTCGGCACCCTCCGCGTCGGGGCGTAGCGACCAGTACGCCAGCGGCTCATCCACCAGCAGAATATCCGCAACGGAGGCGGCACGCATGTTGAACTCCCAGTCGCCGACCACCGGCAGGGACTCGTCGTAGAAACCGACCAGCTCGTGCAGGCTGCGGCGGTAGAGAATGCCAATCGGCACGGCACGGTTCGTGCGGAATAGGAACTGCAAACCGACGCTGGGCAGGCCGTCGTGGAAAATACGTTCCTCGTACACCTCGAACTCGCCGTCGGCGTTCTTGCGTTCGTATCGCTCCACAACGCGGGTGGTGCACATGAGCGCGCCGCTCTCTTCCAGCGCCGCGACGGTGCGTTCCAGGAACTCGGGTGCCCACAGGTCGTCGTCATCGTGAATCGCCACGTACTTGGAGGTGGTCGCCGCCAAACCGGCGTTGGATGCCGCCTCCATGTTGTCGCCGGCGGTGGTCAGCAGCTGCACGCGGCCGGAACCCAGCGGGGATGCCTCAATGACGGCGCGGGTTGCCTGCTCGTCGCCTCCGTCGTTGACCACACAGACCGTGTAGTCGGTGAAGGTCTGCTGCGCAATGTTCTCCAGCGCGCGGCTCAAGAAGCGGGGGCGGCCCTTCGTGCGGACCAGAATAGCTACGGTAGGGGAAGACATAACCACAATCAGTCGAGGGTGAGCGGGCCCGTGCCAGCCCAGGAACTCAACCCATTATGAAGGTGTGCACTGTTCAGACTCAACCCGCCGCCCGTCCATGCCGCAACAGCGGGCACGCAGAGGCATACACCGCCCCTAAAAACTAGCTGATGGACTGTAGCGCCACCATCGCCAGCACACCGAGCACAAAGCATGCCGGAATGGTTACCAGCCACACCAGAAGAATCTGCAGAACAATCCTGGATTTCAGCGCGTTAAAGCGCTGGTTCACGCCCGCGCCGAGCGCCGATGCCGTCGCCAGATGCGAGGAGGAGAACGGCACCTGCAGCAGGAAGTAGCCGAGCACCTGCACCACCGCGGTCGTACCCTGAGCGACCGCGCCACGGAACGGGTCCAGGCGCACCATCTTGTAGGCGAAGGTGTAGCCGATGCGGCGGCCACCGGTCAGCGTACCCGCACCCAGGCTGAGGGCAATAATGAAGGTGCCCAGCAGCATCCCGCCCCAGGTGAGGGATTGAATCAGCGCCGGATCCATGATGCGTTCGCTCAGCAGCGCCCATAGCAGCAGGTACAGGTAGCCGGTCTGCAGGCCGTGGAGTAGCGAAATCGCGGAGGCAGACACCGCCAGCACCTCACGGGCACGCTGATTCACTAGGCGCGGGTTGTGGCCGACCACCAGTCGGTAGAACGGCACCACCATCAGCCAGGACAGCAGAAAAATGAGCGGCGGCAGGTAGAAGAGCGGCAGCAGGGTCGCCCCAAAAATATGCGGCAGGAAGGCGAGGGAACCGAAGCCTTCGGCGGCGCTGTCGATCCTCGTTTGGGTCCACCAGCTCACACCGGCGAGGGCACCGACCAGTGCGTGGGTCGAGGAGGATGGCAGCCGCAGGAACCAGGTGAGTACGCCCCAGATAGCGCAGACCAGCAGCGCCGCAACGATGCCGTTCAGGCCGGTGATGCCCTCCGGGGCGCTCACCCACGAGGCGGAATATTCACCGAGCAGCAGGAACGCACCGACCACGCCGAGCACGTTGAAGAGCGCGGCAAGGTACAGGGCGGAGCGCTCGCCGAGGGCGCGGGTACGCACCGGAACAGCGACGGAGTTGGAGGCGTCGTGCACACCGGTAACGTAGACCGCGGCAATGAAGGCGCAGCAGGCTAGAAGACCCAGGAGCATTAGGATTCCTGAACGATAATGCGGCCGATCTCGGCGGACACATCACGCATAGAGTTGGAAGCGGCGGTCAGCTGCGCCAGGAAGGTGGCGTAGCGGCGGTACCGTTCGGGGGTGTAACGCTCGGCAATGTACGCGTCGTATTCTTCGGCGGTGCGTAGCGCCTGTCGGGAGATGCGCAGCATGTCCATCCAGTAGTTGTCGAGGCCGCGAATATCGGCAAGCTTGGGGATGACGGCGGCGGTCAGCACCGCCTGACGCTGAATAATGTCCAGGATTGAGGTGATGTGTGTGGCGAAGCCGTCAATGCTGTGCAGGGACAGCACGTGCGCGGCGCTGGTGAGCTTCTCAACGGCGTTGGTGAGTTTGCGTGCCAGCGTGTACAGGTCTTCACGCGGGATGGGCGGGGAGAAGGAGCTGCGCACCTCGGTGAGGGTGCGGAACAGCAGGTTCGTGGAGTCCGCCTCGTGGGTGAGCATGCGTTCGAAGAGTTCGGGGTACTCCGCGACGGGGGAGCCGACCATTTCAGAGAGCAATGCCGCCGCCTCACCGACCTGCGCTGAAATTTCAGCGAGGGAGGCGAGGGATTCGTTGGCGTGGGGGAAAAGTCGGTGCAGCATAGTTCCCAGTCTAACCAGTATTGGGTGCTGCGGGTGCGCATAGCCCGCGCGTATCTCACGAGCGCCCGACCTGCAAACGTCACTGCAACGACCAGTAAATGTTATAGCGCCGCTCTGTTCGCGGTTGCGCATGAGGGTTTTAAACAAAAAACGGTGGGGGTCGATTTCTCGACCCCCACCGGAACGTTTAGGGATGTCGGGTTGGGAGCGCCTCTCGGCGGAAGGCCGCTCGAAGCGGCTAAAGATTTGGAGCCCGGGGCTACCTATTAGCAACCCGACATCTTGTAATTATTATCCACCCGCACCCGGCGCAGAGTCAATTAGAAATAGGCATTTCACGCCTTCGCGAACCAATGTGGAACCTGTGCCAATTCGCGGCACGAACCCGCATTTTTAGGCGCTCAAACGATGCAGAAGACTAGAATGCTTCGAGGTTAGTCTGCGATTTTTCCTGAGCAGAATCAGCCCCGGAACCCCCGTTAGCCTGCTGACCAGCCTCAACGGCGCGCAGCTGGGCAGCGACCGCCTCCAAATCGTGCGCGATCTGCTCCATCTGCTGAGCCTGACGCGGCAGACGAGCACGACGCTCCACCGCCTCACGCTTTACCTCGTGGCTGCCCGGAACCGCACCATCCTGCCCGGCAGAGCGCGCATAATCGGTGCGAATACCCAACGCCACCACGTGCGCAAACGCCGCGCAACGTTCCATCGCAATGTCCATATCGCCGGTGTACAGGCCTGCCAGAATCTCATCAATCGTGCGGACCACCTCGTCGGCACTCGGCGGGTCGGGAACACCCGCCACCACGTGCGAACGGTAATCCTCCGCCATGCCCAGCTCAAAAGCGCGGCTCACCCCGCGCGGCGAACGATGCACCACGTCCCGCAGCCAGTACATGCGCCACAGCGCACCCGGCAGGGAGTGGGCGCTCGCGTGCGACCAGAGTTCGGCGAGCATCTCAATACCGTAGTCGTCGGTGAAGCTGACGAGCCGCTCGGTCATCTGCTCGTCGGTGCCGCGTCCGCGCATCAGCAGGATGCGTGCGGAGGCGTGTGCCGCCTCTTCGCGTGCGGCGGGGTCCATGCCGCCTTCGTGGCGTTCAAACTTTTCGGCGGAGTAGAGGACGGGGCGGTGGTGGGTGCGGTGTCGGGTACGCCCGGAGGCGCCGGTTGATGATGCGGGTGTAGACATAGGATTTCCCAGTGTACCGTTCATCGGCTGGGGGCCGGTAGTGTATAGTATTTCTATCTGCACACTTTCAATTTTGTGTGGATAGGAGCGCCTTTAGCTCAGTCGGTAGAGCTACGGACTTTTAATCCGCAGGTCGTGGGTTCGAGCCCCACAGGGCGCACTAGCCGACCCGTCGCCTCCCGCTTTGCGGGGGTCGGCGGGTTTTTGCGTCTTCACCCTCATGCGTGGGCTTTTCACCCCGTGTTGATCCCGTGTGGTGGGGCGTATTCTGCCGGGTTGGCCTGGCAGTTTTTGATTCGTGTACGTTGACCTGAAAAGATGAGGAAACCCCGTGAGCGTCACCATTAAGAACCCTGAAGAGATTACGATTCTTGCCACTGGCGGCACGATCGATAAGTTCTATTCGGTGGCGGGCACCATGGATATTGGTGAGCCTGCCGCTAAGGACCTGCTGGACCGCGTGATTACTGATATCCGTTTTGATATTCGCCCGCTGATTGGTAAGGACAGCCTGGACATGACCGATGAGGATCGTGCCGAGCTGACCGAGGCGCTGAACGCTGTTACCAACGACCAGGTGCTCATCACTCACGGTACCGACACTATGCCGGAGACCGCCCGCTACCTGGTGGAGCACGCTGACCTGGGCGATAAGGTTGTGGTGCTGACCGGTGCGATGCAGCCCGCCGTGATGGCTCGTTCGGATGCCGGCTTCAACCTGGGTGCCGCTATTGCCGCTCTGAACCTGCTGGAGCCGGGCGTGTACATCAGCATGAGCGGCCGTATTTTCCCTGCTGAGAGCGTGCGTAAGGACCGTTCGCGCGGCATTTTTGAGGGCTAGTATGGCTGATTCCGCTCGTATGCGGAGGGGCGAACCGGTTTCTGCCGCCGAACTTGCGCCGGTGGCGGGTTCCTCGGATCTTGTACCGCAGGAGCATATGTCACAGGTGCAGCTGATGCAGTTGCAGGCGATGGAGGAGCTGGAGCAGCAGGCTGATGAGTTCTGGAATGTTGCCAGTGAGTACCCGCTGCCGGCTAAGAACCTGTACCTGGTGCGTGTGCTCCTGCTGGTGGTTCCTTCGCTGATTATTGTTTATTACTTCATCCGCGTCACGCTTTTCCCGATTGGTGCGGTGCCGCTGGTGTACCTCGTGATGCACATGTGGCTTGCCATGATTTACCGGGCGAACCGTTCGGTGAAGCTGGTGTGGCTGGCGAATGTGGCATCCGGGGTCGCGGCGGCGATTATGACGGCGTTCTTTGTCTATGCGCTTGTGACGGTGCAGGGCCCGCAGACGCTGCTGGACCGTGTGGGCATGTTCTATACGGTGAGCCTGCTGACGGTCATGGCGTCCTTTGCGCTGGAGGCCCTGTTCTCGCTGTTTTATAGTTTGGCGGTTCGCAGGAGCTTGCGTTTGACGCGGCAGAAACAGAACTCGGAGCAACAGGCGGAGGATTTCCCCGCGCATCCGCCCATCCAAACCTCTGACGGGTGAAGCCTGACGGGGTAATGACGAGGCGATAAGCGGCGGTGTGACACACTCTCAGCGATGCCCAGCCACTGCTCAGATTCCCCTAAAGTACGCGTGATACGGTAGAGAAAGAAACACAACCCGCACCTGCCAGGAGGTCACCCATGGGCGCTACACACCTGAACACAGATGCCGCTTCATCCGCAGAACACCCGGATGAAGATCTCAGTGTGCAGACTCGCTATCAGGCGCCTATCCGCCAGGCGACGCCTGCCACGCCGGAGGTGTCCGTTCCGCTGAACGTGCCGCCGGTGACTGGTTCGCATCCGGTTATTTCGGCGACTTCTACCGTGATCATTCAGGATGGTACGAACCCGCCGATTGTGGTGCGTACGCATCCGACGGGTCCTCTACCGCCGTTCCCGGGGCAGGGGCAGGTGCCCGCTTTTCTGCGCACCTACACCGCTGATGAGGTGAAGGAGCGCAAACAGAAGCTCAAGAAGAACCTGCTGGTCCGCGCCGTTATTCTGTGCATTTTGGCTCTGGTTGAAGGTCTCATCATCTCCCAGTACACGCAGCCGTTGGCGATTTGCTTTGGTTTTGTCGCGGCGCTCTACCTGGTGGTTCAAATGTGGCCGCTGATGCGCCCTCCGCATGATTCGGCGGACGCCTCCGTGTATAGCGTTTGGGCTATCTGCTCCCTGATTGGGTTTGTTGCGGTGGGGCTGGTGCTTTCACCGATTACATTCCTGCTGCTGATGCTCGACTGGGCTGGGGTTTCGATGGGCCTAGACCCCCTGCTGATACTTGTTGTCTTGGGGCTGGTCTGGTTGAGCGAGGTCGGTTTATCGTTGCTAACCATTTACCGCTTCAACAACCTGCGAATTGCGATGGCGAACCGGGCAGATTCTCCGTCGCTACCCGACAGTATTTCTGCGACGGTTGACCCGTCCACTTTTGCCTAAAACTTTTGAGGCGGCGCGGTAGACGAACGCCGCGCCGCCACCCACACTCACACCACACACTCGCTCATACGTTGTCCGCACACTATCAGCCGATATCCGAAAGATTCAGCTATGTCCGCTGTCGAGTCCTCTCCGCCATCCGCTCCGAACACCGCGCATCCTACGAAGCCCGCCACCCCCACTCTCGTGTCTGTGGCGGGTTGGGTTCTGCTCGCTATTGCTGTGGGCTGGCTGGCGCTGATTGCGTACACCGGCATTTCCTACGCGACTACCCATTTGGCACACCTGTCGACCTGGCGCGCCCAGTCGCTGGTGGATGCGCAGGCGTACTATCCGGTGCTTTTCCTGATGGTCAGCGCGTTCGGTAACGTGACCCTGCACGGCTTCTGCACGGTGGCGTATCTGCGTGGTTACCGGTGGGCGGCATTGGTGCTGTCGGTCGCGTTGGCGTTGGGTGTGTTGGCTTCTTTGCTGATTATGCTGACGGTGGCGGCTCTTCTGGGCACGTTGAATGGTGCGCCGAGCCAGGATGTTGAGCTGCTGCTCAGCAGCGCTTCGCCGTTGTATACGCCGGTGTATATTGCTGGCCCGTACATGCTGGTGTGTGTTGTGGCGTTGGCGTTGGTGTGGTCGCGTCAGTCGCGTTCTTATATGGAGGCGCGCCGTGATTGGCGTGTGCGCCGCAGCGAGGATTACCTGATTTAGTCTCATAGGTTTTTGCCGCGGACCCTGCAGGTCCTGCGGGGTCCGGGCCTGCGGCTCACCGATAACTTTATTCACCCAACCACTATTCACCAACCACAGTTAGGATGACTCGTGCACCCTACTTCCGAACCTGCGCACGAACCCTCATCGCAGACTAGCCCCAGCTCCACCACCCCTGCCGCGCCTGAGGTGGTGCTCCCGCCGCGCCCGAAGGCGCTACGCGGCGTCATGTGGTGCGCTACAGCCATCATTATTCTGTCGGCAATCCAACGTATTTATGTATCTATCCATAACGAGGTGCCAGATCGCGTTACGGAAATGATGCCTGGCATCATCATTTCAGGCATATTCGCCACCTTCATCTTCTCTCTCATACCGATTTTCGTCCTCCGCCGACTATGGAAGGGCCGTAGATGGGCGTACTTCCTCACCCTCTTCGGTAGCGCTTTTGCAGTTTTTGTTGGGGCCTTGAGTTTGCAATCTTTCATCTCGGCTGATTATTTCTCCAGGCTGGCGGATGAATCACTGACTTCAAGACCCCGAGACTACGTAGTTTCCATTGTGGTGAGTGACATTATGGGAGCTTTTCTCACGGCCTTCTACTTGCTGATAGTTGTGCTGCTCCTTAGCCGTTCCACCAGGTCGTATGTGGCCACTGCGAGGGTCGCGCGGTTGAAGGCACGCGAACAGGTGAACGCCGATGATGGCTGGGTCGTTTTCCATCAGGAAGCAGAAATGGACGCTCGCCTGGAAGAAGAGCAGACACGTTGGGAAGAGAAGGAAGCTAACCGACGGGCTGAAGAGGCGGCCGCTCAGCAGTACAAGACGACCCGCCGCACGGATGCGCGGAAGAACTCCCGCAACGAACAGCGCGGCTACAAAGACACCTCCGTGTACACCGAGGAAGGCTACCGCCTCAACTAGGGTGGGATGCCCCTCCTCATGGGGAGACTTTTCTACTCCCGCCCTGCGCTACAGCGTGCGGGGCGGGGTGCGAAGAGACGAAAGGAACAACGATGTCAGAACGCACCCCAAAACAACCGTTGAACGATCCGGAGTACACGGTACCCGAGTACAGCGTGCTGCTACCCTCCGACGAGGCTAAAAACAGCACCGCAGAGGGCGACAGCACCCCCCCCCAATAACACCGCCTCCAACAATACCGCCTCCACCAACGCCGCCCCCAGCGGTGCGGTAGACAATAATGCGGCAGAGGATAACGCACCCGGCGACAGCACCCCCGAGCATGCCACTACCGGCTACCGGGATGTGACCGCCGACTACACCGCAACTGTCTCCGCCGAGCAGGTAATTCCGGAGCGCCCGAAGGCTATGCGCAACGTCATGTGGTGCGCTGCCGCCATTATCGTGCTGGGACCCTTGAGTAACTTTCTGCCGATTCTAAGCCGGTCGTATATCGATTTTGAGATGGTGGTGAGTGTTCTCTTCTCTGCCTTGGTGGTTACCCTCATCATCTCTGCTATCCCGATTTTTGTTCTCTGGAAGATCTGGGATGGCCGCGAGTGGGCGCGCATTCTTACCATCATCTACTGCGCTCTCGCGGCTGCTAGCGGTGTGCTTATTCTTGCGGATAATTTCTCGGGGTTAAGCTCTAGAGCGGCTGCGGCGTCCAGCCTGGTGCGTATCGCGAGCGGCGTTTTTACTCTCGTTCTTTACCTCCTGATGATTGTGCTGCTGACTCGTGCTCCTATTAGGATGTACACACAAATCGTTAGCGGGGCACGTGCGCTAGAACGCCAGCAGATGATGTCTGAGACGAGGCAGGCTGCCGGTCAGGTGCCGGCAGAACTTCGAGAGATTTTCGCTGACGATGAGGATGACGAACGTACCTCATCAGGGGGAAACACCCCTCGACCCCCGCACCGTAGCGCGGGATGGGGCACCTAGAAAGGAACACCAACGTCAGGAGTTCCGGGGCTAGCCCTCGGAATGGTGCACGTGGTTACTCGGATACCTCTGAATACGCTGAGAAAGGGTACCGCCTTCCTAGGGTGCGGCGCGCCTCCTTATATCCTTAGGGTAAGACTCTTTAACACCCGCTCCGTGGCACTGTAGCGCGGGGTGGGTGCCAGAAGAGAAAGTGCCAGGGGAGAAAGGAACGACGATGTCAGAACGTATCCCGAAGCAGCCGCTGAATGACCCGGAGTACACGGTTCCCGAATACAGTGTGCTGTTGCCCTCCGAGGAGGCTAAAAACAGCACGGCAGAGAGTAACACCGCCTCCAATAACGTTGCCCCCAGTAGCGCGGTAGACACTAACACGGCAGAGAATAATGCACCCGGTGACAGCACCCCAGAGCACGCCACTACCGACTATCGGGAGGCGACCGCCGGTTACGTTGCCGCCTCCGAACATGCGGGGCGGGTACGCCCGAAGGCTCTGCGTAGCGCCAAGCGGTGCACCACCGCGATTATTATTCTGTCGCTTTTCACCACTATCCAGCTCTTCCTGCTCTTCGGTAAACCAATCGCCGGTGTGGAGACGCTACCTGACCTTGTCCTGCGTATGCTAGGGTACCCTCTCATCTTTGTTCTTATCCAGATTTTGCTCTTCTGGATGACCTGGAAAGGACACAGGTGGGCACACATACTTACCCTCATGTACAGCGCCTACGAGGTCTTGAGTCGCATGTATTGGTTTGCGCAAGATTTCCTCGTGGACTCCCGCTATATCACCTTGTTGATGGATGAGTTGCAATCCTCCGACTCTGCAGATTTTGCGGTCGCTTTTCTCATACGTACCGCGATTGGTGTTTTCATTACTGTCCTCTACGTCCGGAATATTGTGTTGCTGACTCGTCCCTCTGCGTGGGCGTACACGGCTACCGGCAGCAGCGCACCGAACAACCAGGTGGTTGGTCAGAATCCGTCGGAACCTGACGCGAACTCCACCAAGGGCGGTAACCGCCTCAACTAGGATGTTTACCTCAAACGGCGCCACTATCACCAAAAGGCTCAGAGCATGAAAGGGTGGGGATACCAGACGGTATCCCCACCCTTTCGCATTAAACATCGCAATCTTTTAGCTGGTAAAACCCTTTGAGTTACCTAAAAGGTTCCAGGCTTCGTATAAAAACTCTACTGGGCTCGAAGAGCTTACCCTATACTGAAAAAGTATTATTCTCTCAGCTAACTACATCAAACAACTCTTTTAGGTATGTTTCAAGCAAATCTACCTAAATGAGCGCAACAATCACCGACTGACGCACCACAGTGCGAGCATATGAGAGAAAGAACGACGATGTTTAACAATACTTCCGGTGCCCCCGCGGGCACACTGGCACCTCAGCTTCCGGTTCCTGCAAGTGTCCGCCCCGTGCACGGTGTGCCGGGTGCCCAGCGCGTTATCAATCTTCCGCCGCGCCCCATCGCCATCTGGGCGGTATCCCTATTCTTGGTGGTGTATGTGTCCACATACCCCCTGCAGCCTCTTGTAGGTCTAGAATTCACGGGTGCTTATATGTTTGCAGGCATGACTATGGGGCTTACGATGATTCTCCCTATTGTTCTTGGAGTAGTCTCTGCCTGGTACCTCACTGAGGGGTATGAGTGGGCGCGAGTGGTGGTTATTATCGAGGGCGCGCTACGCATGATCCTGGATATTGTGTATGTAGCTCTCTGCGCTCACGTTTTCTTTGACAACGAATACGATTCACAAATGCTTAGGGTATTGTTCTTTGGCCCGTTTATGACTCTTGAAGTCTTGTACGCGAAGCTCGCCTTTGATTTCATCAGCCGCATCGTGATTATCGTTCTTCTCTGCCAGCCGCAGGTTGGGCGGTACATCCATATGCGTGGAGACTTGCGACGCATGGGTGCGCGCTAAACATAACCAATCGGGATGCACAACACCTCCCGTTCCTCCTTCACTTAAACAATCACCGGCTCACGCATTAGTGTGGGGCACATACAAGAAAGAACAACGA